>Ga0308164_10000052_pt1 | contig 346484 bp, 272 predicted proteins | sample PhyTR2_FD_201031 | JGI IMG/M metagenome (GOLD analysis project Ga0308164, IMG submission 201031) | Phyllosphere microbial communities from UC Gill Tract Community Farm, Albany, California, United States - DLSLT.R2 | ecosystem: Host-associated > Plants > Phyllosphere > Unclassified | place...
GCCCAGGGCGGCCAACATCACGGCGATATTGCCGATCATATCGTTGCGGGTGCAGAGCCAGACCGAGCGCATGTTGGCGTCACCATCGCGGAAAGCGTATAGGCACCAGGCGACTACTCCGTTCGCGACGAAGGCCAGGATACCGACCGCCCCCATGGTTTCCGCCACCGGCGTGTGTCCGCCCAGGCCCGTCCAGAGCACACGGGCCAGTACCAGCAAACCGAATATTCCCATCACCAGGCCCTTGGCGTAGGCCGCGCGGCTGCGCCATACCACGGCCATGCCGAGCACAAACAGTGAAACACCGTAATTGGCGGCGTCACCCAGGAAATCCATGGAGTCAGCCAGCAGCGATGCCGAGTGTGCCTGCATGCTGGCAACCACTTCTACCAAGAACATTGCGGCGTTGATCAGTAGCGCAATCCAAAGGACTTTGCGATAGCGCGGGTCCGGCGCACGCGCGGATCCGCAGGAACCTGAACAGCAATCAGCCATGACACTCTCCTAATACAAAAGTGCATTAGAATCCCTCTAGTTACTACAGGGTCAAGGGGAATGTGATGAATTTGAAAATAGGTGAGTTGGCGGCGCGAACTGGTTGTTTGCCAGAGACGATTCGCTACTACGAGCAGCGCGGCTTGCTCAGCGCCCCGGCTCGCTCAAGCGGCAACTATCGGCTGTACGGCGCGGTGCACGTGGATCGACTCACGTTTATCCGACGCTGCCGCAGCCTCGATATGTCGCTCGATGAAGTGCAGGCGCTTCTGGCGCTTCAGGATGAACCTGAGCAGCCCTGCGGCGGTGTGAACGACCTGGTTGACCATCATATCGAGCTGCTACGGGCTAAAATCGATGAATTAAAGGCCTTGCAAGACGAGCTGTTGAAGTTGCGCGCTAGTTGTCAAAGCACGGTGCGTGTGCGCGAATGTAAAATATTGCGTGACTTGATTTCCTGATTCGATGCGCGGACAACGTGGAGAGAAGTTGCCAGCAACCCATTTGGAGTGTAATTGCATTGCCCTCGCGCCAATCTTTGGCCGCAGCCAGCGTCATCATTTGCGGAGTAATTTAATTCTCACGCGCATGGCATGCCGAGTGATTCCGAAATTCTGCCCGGTAACGTGCAGTAGATTGTGAGGGTGACGCTGCTACACTGTCCATGTCGAATCGCAGCCACACCAAGCGTCCTCGACTTTTTTTTGGGTATGGGTGAGGGTAGGGGCGCCGTAGATTTTCATGAAATTGAGCGTACATGCGGGCTGTGACGGATTTTAGGGATTCCACCGTCTCCGCCAGAATACTGTCCAGTCTGATAGATGGACATCAAAGAAACCGCTGTTCCCACTCTGGGGCAGCGGTTTTTTTGTTTAACTACGGCTCAGAGCGTCTATCTGCAGCCAATGCGTTTTGGGGTCGTATTGGGGGTCATTTTTATCCACCCTTTTTCCGCGACCCTCAAAATGCCTAAATCTATCCCCCCACTTACCGATCGCCAAGTCCGCAACGCCAACCCAGCCGAACGGCTGTTCCGTTTGTTCGATGGCGCCGGCCTTTACGTTGAAATAAATCCCAGCGGTTCCAAAGTCTGGTGGTTCAAGTACCGCCGGCCTCAAGGTGGTGAAACGCGAATCAGCTTTGGTGCCTATCCCGGCGTATCGCTAGCTGCAGCACGGCAAAAGCGCGAAGAAGTCCGCCAATTGCTGTTGTCTGGCGCCGACCCGGCGGAAGCAAAGCGAGCGGCGCGCGCCATCCAGGCTGCGCCGGTTAACACCTTTGAGCGCGTCGCGCGCGATTGGCATGCGACGATGACTGATCAATGGCAGCCCGGCACGGCGGAGAATATATTGCGTCGCTTCCAGAGCGATGTCTTTCCTTTCTTAAACCAAGGTGCGATCACCGCTATCAGTGCGTCTGACTTGCTTGCTGTGCTGCGGCGTATCGAGCAACGCGGTGCGCGCGAAGTTGCCAAGCGTATGGCGGCTGATATTTCCCGTGTCTTCGAACATGGCATGAATTGTGGAATTATTGACCGTAATCCTGCAGCGAAACTAGGCAAGGTGCTCAAGCCGCCCTTGAAGGGCCATTTCGCAGCCATCGGCGCCGATGAGCTTCCGGCATTCCTGCGCGCCTTCGTACGCAACAACGCCTGCATGGGACCATTGGTGCGCATCGCGATGCACTTGTTGCTGCTGCTGTTTGTGCGCACCTCCGAGCTGATTGAGGCGCCATGGAGTGAGATTGATGTTGGAGGCGGCGAGTTCGATTGGAAAACGATTCCGTGGGTGCGTATGAAGCGCGGAAAAAGAAAGATAAATCCCGACATGAACGATCACCACGTTTGCGCGCCTTGGCAAGCGCGGGCACTATTGAAGGAGTTGCATGGCTACACTGGTGGAGGAATTCTGTTGTTCCCGAATATGCGCGATCCGGCTGTGCCCATGAGCAACAACACGCTGTTAAAAGCGATAGAGCGGATGGGGTACAAAGGCGATATGACGGGACATGGATTTCGCGCGCTGGCGATGAGCACGTTGAAGGAGCGTCTGCGGTATCGCCACGAGGTGGTGGACCGGCAGTTGGCCCATGCGCAAAAAGACAAGCTCAACAGCGCATACGATAGAGCTCGCTATCTCGACGAACGCCGGGAGATGATGCAAGCCTGGGCAGACTATCTGGACGGCGTTTGCCCTGCGCTGGCGGTGCCCAGGTGACCGCGGCCGGGACCTGTCAGAAATTCTGTGTGCGGGGCCAGAATTCAGAGTTAGATAATTGCGTTCGTGAAGCGCTCGCCGAACATGATAGCGAACTGGTTGGCAGCCTGCTTCCAGGTACGCTGCGGCATCTTCCAATCTTTCTCGATATTGCGCAAGGCCAGGAACAATAATTTGGTCGCGGCTTCGTCGCTGGGGAAGTGGCCGCGATTCTTGACGATCTTCCGTAGGCGCATATGCAGGCTCTCGATGGCGTTGGTCGTGTAGATAATCGTGCGCACTTCCGGCGGGTAGGCAAAGAAGGGAATCACCTGCTGCCACTGGAGCCGCCACATTGCAGCCACGGTCGGAAACTTGGTGCCCCATGGACCTTGTGCAAACGCGTCCAGCGCCGCTTCTGCCAGGTCGGCATTGGCAGCGTGGTAAATCGGCTTGAGCGCCGCTGCCAGCTCTTTACGGTCCTTCCAGGCCGCAAGCGTCGTCGAGTTGCGGATCAAGTGCACGATGCACGTCTGGATCTGCGCTTGCGGATAAACGGCTTCAATGGCCTCGGGGAAGCCACGCAGGCCATCGACGACAGCGATCAGGATATCGTCCAGCCCACGATTTTTGAGCTCGTTGAAAACCTTCAGCCAGAACTTGGCGCCTTCGGTCTGCTCGATCCACAGCCCCAGCACTTCCTTGCGGCCGTCGGCACGAATGCCCAGAGCCAAATACACGGCCTTGTTCTTGACTGTGCCTTCGTCCCGGATCTTCAGGCGCAACGCGTCGAAATAGACGATTGGATACATCGCCTCAAGCGGCCGTTGCTGCCACTGTGCGACCTCGTCGAGCACCTCGTCGGTGATAGTCGAAATCAGGTCCGGCGACACCTCGGTACCGTACAACTCCAGCAGATGCGCCTGGATCTCACGCACGCTCATCCCACGCGCGTACATGCTGATGACGTGATCATCAAAGCCAGACATCCGGCGCTGATGTTTGGCCACCAGCTTGGGCTCAAAGCTCGACAGGCGATCGCGCGGCACATCCAGGTGGAGCTCGCCGCCGGGCGTGAGCACTTTCTTAGGGCTGCTGCCGTTACGGTGGTTTTTAGTGCCTTCTTCCTCGTTGGCCAAGTGGTGGCTCAACTCCGCCGACAACATACGTTCGGCCAGCATCTTTTTGAGTTGCCCGGCCAGGCCTGATTCGCCAAGGATCGACTCGGCGTCCTTGTTCTCAACTTGGGCCAGCAACTGGTCGATCAGCTCGACGGGGAATGGATATGCTGCCTTTTGCTTCTTGAGCTACTTGGTGGTCATCACTTCGGTCATGGAAAAGTCCTTTCGGGATTATTTCATGACCCCGGTTCCACACAGAAATTCTGACAGGCTCGAGTCGCACCAATTTATGTTTCTCCTCAGACACGCGTACGATGCAGAGCCGTCTGTGATCCTCTAGAACTCGAAAAGCCAATGTTGGGTTGCATAGAAGCCGTCTTTTGTATGGCCGTTTCTGGCCGTTCTTTGCCGGTCAGACCAGCTTAGCATGTTGCCGTTGCGAAAACATCACGGTCTGCCCGACACGTGGTTTCTGCCGCGTTGCAGACGTTCATTTGCCTTATCCATAGCTGTGTAATTCGTCGCTATCCACAGCAACTCTTGTTACGAATTCGGAAAAACTTGAAGCAGCGAGACCTAAACGAGTTGCCCCCAGCCGATGGTGTCCGTTTCCGCCTGGTCAGCGCGCTCTGGGGGCACTCCCTCCCAGCGACCAATGTTTCCACTTTGCTGGCGATCCCGGGCGGACTGATTGTCGGATATCGCTTCGGTGGCCTGAGTATTTTCACCAGGACGTCGGTCACGCATTACATCGCGGGACGGGACTTCCCGCAGGGTTCCACGGCAGCTATCGTGGCCCGTCGCAACGGCGAGATATATGCCGCCACCAGCACCGCGATCGTGCGGCTGGTTGGCCAGCGCTGGGAGTTGGTGAAACAAAACCTGTCACTGCAGGAACCACTCGACCACATGGGCTTCGATCAGGACGACACGCTGTGGGCCCAGTACGGCGAACGCTTTTACGGCAGGCCGGCGGACTCACAGGAATTCCAGCTGATCGGTAGCTCATCGTCCGGCAACGCCAACAGTGCCCATGGCCGGCTGTATGTCGTTGCGCCGGAAGGCGGGTATCTGGCCATGTCGGCGTCCGCCCCGCCGCAGCGCCTCAAGCTGGACCAGCCATCGCTGTATACCGATTCGTTGATGCCGGGGCCTGACAACAGCCTGTGGGCGTCACGCAGCGACGGCATTTCACGCCTGGCCGCCAGATCGGATGGCACGCTGTATTCCATCGAGCACTTTGGTCCCGGCCGCGGTAACGGCGGCAGCGTTGCCAACAGCCTGGTCGATATGGAAGGTAATTTCTGGTTGGCTACCTTCGATGGGGTGCAGCGCTTTCGCAAGCATCGGTTGCGCCAGTTCGATGTGGACGATAAGTTTCCTCCCCTGAACTGGCTGGCGCAGCCCGGGCTGGGCGATGAGATCTGGTACGGATCGCGGGATACGTCCCTCGTGCGGCTGCAGCCCGATGGCAGCCAGAAACCGACCGGGGTAACTTCGGCGAGTGCGATTTATCGCCATTCCGCCGACCAGGTGTGGGTTGGCGCCGGCGGCGCCTTGTGGGAGTTTCGCGGCACCACCAAGCGCCGCTGGGACTTGCCTGCACCGCTGCGGGGGTTTCCTGTCCAGGCAATCACTGCCAGCGCCAATGGTGACATCCTGGTCTCGGTGGTACGCCAGGGACTATGGCGCTTCAGGAACGGCGCCTGGACCCAGGATGCCGGCGCCAAGGGAATCGTGGATCCCACTCCCATCAGCATGCTGACCGATTCGAAGGGACAGACATGGCTGGGCTTTACCAATAACCGGCTGGGGAAACTGTCCTCGACAGGTATTCAAATCCTGCCCCAGGGCACCAGGCTTCGCGTCGGAAACGTCCTCAGCCTTCATGAATACTACGGCCGGCTGTTGCTGGGCGGCGACCTCGGTCTGACCTGGTTTGACGGCAGCCAGATGCGCGAAATCGTGCCGGCAGACAGCGACCATTTCAGAGGTGTGTCAGGCATTGTGGCCGATGGCCAAGGCAATCTCTGGCTGCACGGTAGCGCGGGGCTGATCTGGATAAATGCGCATGAACTGGCCCGCTTCTGGAGCGAGCCAGCCAAGCCGCTGGGTTGGGAAGTGTTCAACTATGAAGATGGGCTGCGCGGCGCCTCCGCCAAGATACGGCCGCTGCCATCAATCTCGTTCGGGGCAGGCGGCAAGGTCTACTACGCGACGGTGGAGGGCGTCGGCTGGATCGATCCCGACAACATACGCCGCAATCCCGTCGCGCCACAAGTCGTCTTCGAAACGCTGGTCGCGAATGGACGCCCGTATCTGCCCGTATCCGGGCTGGCTCTGCCGGAGCGAACCAACACGCTCGATATTCGATTTACCGCGCCGTCGCTGTCGATTCCGGAACGTGTACGCCTGCGTTACAAGCTCGATACGGTGGATGCCGACTGGCGCGATGGCTCCCAGGAGCGCTCCGCCCACTACACCAATCTGGCGCCCGGCCATTATCGCTTCCATGTCATCGCCGCCAACGAAGATGGCCTCTGGAGCAAGGAAAGTGCGGTGCTCAGTTTCGATATCGCGCCGGCGGTATGGCAAACGTCCTGGTTCAAGATACTGTGCGGCGGCATGGTGCTGCTCGGATTGTGGGTGCTGCACCGCTGGCGCCTCGCCGCCATTACCAGGCGCTCGGAGTTGCGGGCATCGATACGACTCGATGGCATGGTGAATGAACGCATACGTATCGCACGCTCGCTGCACGACAATCTGCTGCAGGGAATACAGGCGCTCATCTTGCGCTGTCAAGCGGCGATGGCGGGCATACCGGCCGGCTCTGCCAGCCATCGCCTGCTCGACGGGGCACTGGATTACGCCGAGCAGCTGCTGGATGTCACCGGCGAAGAAATTATGGCACTCAGGCGCGAGCCGCGCGGCGACCAGATCCTGGGGCAACTGCGCCATATCCTGGTGACGTCATTGCCGGATACCGAAAACCGCCTGCACTTCGCGATGTCTGGCGAACCCAAGGCGGTGCGCAGCGCAGTCGCCAGCGAAATGATTTACGTGCTGCGCGAAGCCGTGCTCAATAGTGCCCGGCATGCCGATGCGACCACGATCGCGGTGAGCGTGAACTTCGGCTTGCGCGCAGTGGAAGGCGAGGTCAGGGACAACGGTATCGGCATCGATGCGGCGACTGCCGAAGCCGGTAGGGACGGTCATTGGGGCATTGCCGGCATGCGTGAACGGATAGCGAGCATCGGCGGTGAAATCAATATCGCTGCCAGCCCGCAAGGTGGCACCGTAGTTCGCATCCGCATTCCAGCCGTGGTAGCTTACGGGGAGACCGATACGCACTTTGAACCGTAGCCTGCGCCTGCGACAAAATGCCCAGCACACTCACGGCCCGGCGCGAGGCCACTGCTGTAAAATAGGCCGATGCACAAGACCCGACAACGCCGACGTTACCTCGCATGGCTGCTCTGCGCCGCCATGCTGATGACGGCGTTGATGCCGGCCTTGTCGCGCGCGTTCGCGCCGGAGCGGGCGGCCAGTCCCGCGTGGCTCGAGATCTGCTCGGCCATGGGCACCCGCTACGTCCAGGCGCCCGATACTTCCGATAACACCGACAAGCGCAGCAGCGGCATGAACGACTGCCCGTACTGCCGCGTCCACTCCGACATGCCGGTGCTGCCGCCATCGCCGCCGCTGGTGCCGCAAGGTGCGATTCTGTCCGAACGGCCGGCGCTGTTCTACCATGCGCCAACGCCCCTGTATGCATGGGTAATCGCCCATCCGCGCGGTCCGCCCGCCGTTTGATATCCCGTAGTTTCCAGTTCCAGCCTGGCGCCGTGTCTTGCCACATAGCGCCAGTTGGCCAGAGGCCGCCCATGGCGGCCAGGATATTCATACGCGTCTCGAATTCATGCACACTCATTTTATTTTGTCGCGCACGGCCGCCGTGTGCGCGCTGGCGCTGCCGCTCGTTGTCACTGCCCAGGACAGCACCTTGCCCACCGTCGTCATCACCGCCCGCGACGACAGCGGCGGCCTCCACGCTGCCGCCAGCACCGGCTCCAACCTCGACCTGTCCCGCTTCGACACCCCGGCCAGCGTGGATGCCATCACCCGCCAGCAGCTCGAGCAGCGCGGCGACCGCAGCCTGGTCGATGCCATCACCCGCGCGCCGGGTGTGAGCGCCATGCCGCATCCGGGCAATGGCGGCTCGTCGGTGGCCGCGCGCGGCTTTACCGACACCTTGTCGGTCATGCGCCTGTACGACGGCATGCGCCAGTACGGTGGCGCAGGGCTGACGTTCGCGTTCGATACCTGGGCCATCGAGCGCGTGGAAGTGCTGCGCGGGCCGGCGTCCGTGATCTACGGCGACGGCGCCATCGGCGCGGTGATCAACGTGGTGCCGAAGCAGCCCACGCGCGGCGCCATCGAGACCGACGTGCAGGCGGGCTTTGGCACCGAGCACAGCCGCCGCTTTGCCATCGGCAGCGGCGGCGAGATTGACGAGCGCTGGTCGTACCGCTTCGACGCCAGCACGGACCGGTCGGACGGCTGGGTGGACCGGGGGCGGTACAGCAACCGTGCCGTCTCCGGCGCGCTGCGGCTCGACATCTCGCCCCGCCTCAACGTGCGTCTGAGCGCGGCCCGGGGCCGGCAGGAACCGATGCAATATTTCGGCACGCCGCTGGTGAACGGCAAGCCCGATCCGGCGCTGGCAACGAAGAACTACAACGTCGCCGACAGCGTGATGCAGTACGACGACCGCTGGCTTGACGCTTTGTTGAACTGGACCCCGAACGACAGCACGACCGTGCGCAGCCGCTTCTACAACATCGACAGCAACCGCCACTGGCGCGATGTCGAAGCGTATGCCTACAATGCCGCCACCGGCATGATCGACCGCTCCGACGCCACCGAGATCTATCACGACCAGTCGCAGACCGGCAACACCACCGACGCCGCCTTCAAGGGGCAATTGCTGGGGCTGGACAACCGCTTCGCCCTCGGCTTCGACATCAATTCCAGCGCGTTCAAACACACCAACAACACCTACGTTGGCGACGCCACCTCGGTCGATCCGTACCACCCGGACCCTGGCTGGTTCGCCAGCCCGGTGCCGACCATTCCGCGCTATGCCAGCAAGGCGCGCCAGTACGCGGTGTTTGCCGAAAACCGGCTGGCGCTGACCGGCCAGTGGTCGCTGCTGGCTGGCGTGCGCTACGACCACGCCAGCGTGCGCCGCACCGACCTGGTGGCCGACCGCCTCGCTTACGATAAAACCTTCAGCAACGTCGGCTGGCGTCTGGGCACGGTGTACCAGGCCACGCCGTCGCTGGCGCTGTATGGCCAGGTGGCCAAGGCTGCCGATCCGATCAGTTCTCTGTTCTTCCTGTCTGCCGCCAACAGCGCGTTCAAGAACGCCACCGGCCGCCAGGTGGAAGTGGGTGTCAAGCAGGCCTTTGCGGCCAATACCGCCGAATGGACGCTGGCCGTGTACGACATCACCAAGAACAACCTGCTCACGCGCGACCCCGCCAATCCGAGCCGTAGCCTGCAAGTGGGCGAGCGCACGTCGCGCGGCGTGGAGGCCACGGTGACGGCGGCTTTGCTTCCCGGCTGGCGGGTGGAGGCGAATGCCACGCTGCTGCGCGCGCGTTTCGCGGACTTCAGCGAAGCCTCCGGCGGCGTGCTGGTCTCGCGGGCCGGCAATACGCCGCCGGACGTGCCGCAGCGCCTGGCCAACCTGTGGCTGCACCACGAACTGGCGCGCGGTTGGACCGCCAGCGCCGGCCTGCGCTACGTGGGCGAGCGCAATGCGGACAATGCCAATACCCTCAAGCTGCCGTCGTACGCGGTCACCGATGCATCGCTGCGCTGGAAGCTGTCCGGCGCCACCAGCGTATCGCTGCGGGTGGCCAATCTGTTCGACCGGCGCTATTTCACCACGGCGTATTACACGCCCACCCAGTGGTTCTACGGCCAGGACCGGCGCGCAGACCTGGTCGTCGACCACCGCTTCTGACGGAGACGGGCAATGCGCCGCATCCTGTACCTGATCCATCGCTGGACGGGGATCGCCATGTGCGCACTGATGGCGCTATGGTTCGTCAGCGGCATGGTGATGCTGTTCGTCGGCTATCCCAAGCTCACGCCCGCCGAACGGCTGGCCGCCTTGCCGCCGCTCGCCGCCGACTTCTGTATCGAACCGGCGCAGGCGCTGGCGCGCAGCCATCACCCGGCTGCGGTGCAAGCCATCACGCTGACCTCGATCGCCGGCCGTGCGCATTACCAGCTGCTGGAGCAGGATGGTCGCACCACGCAGGTGGATGCTGCGACCGGCGCGCTTGCGCCGAAGCCCGATGCGCAGGCGGCGGTGGCGGCAGCACGCATGTTCAAGCCGGGCGTGCCGGCCCGTTACGCGGGCCTGGTGGAGGAAGACCGCTGGACCCACTCGCGCGGACTGAACCCTCACCGACCGCTGCACGTGGTGGAACTCGATGACGACGCGGCCACGCGCGTGTACGTGTCGTCGGCAACGGGGCAGGTGATGCTTGATGCCCCGCGCGCCGAGCGGTACTGGAACTTCGCCGGCGCCTGGTTGCACTGGCTGTACATGCTGCGCCAGCAGAACACCGATCCGGTGTGGACCTGGACCCTGATCGGCCTGTCCGCCGTGGGCGTGCTGTCGGCGGTGACGGGGATGGCAAACGGTATGCAACGCTGGCGGTTCAAGGGCCGCTATAAAAGCGGCGCGCGCACGCCGTACCGCGATTTCGCCATGCGCTGGCATCACGTGCTGGGGCTTGCCTTCGGCCTCGTGCTGTGCACCTGGATGTTCAGCGGTCTGATGTCGATGAATCCGCTGGGAGTATTCAATGCGCGGGGCGCCAGGCCCGATGCGGCAGCCATGCAGGGCGGTTCGTCGGCCAGCGTGCGCCTGGCGCAGCCGGTGGCGCAAGTGCTGGCGCTGCTGCACACGCAGTCGTTTACGCCGCGCGAACTGGAATGGCGCGTGTTCGGCGGCGAGCCGTTCATCGGGGCGCGCGATGGCCACAACGATACGCGCATCGTGGCGGCTGGCGGTCACGGACTGACCACGGCGAAGCAGTGCGACACGCACATCGGGACAACTTGCGACGACGGACTGACGGTGGCGAAGCAGTGCGACACGCGCATCTCCGCAATCTGCGGCGACGGACTGACGGTGACCAAGCAGTGGGAGCCGGCGCGTCTGGAGGCGGTCGCGCGCAAGCTGCTGCCTTACCCGGTCAGCGCGTTCGAGCTGGTGACGAAGGCCGACGCGTATTACTACCAGCGCGGCGACGCCTCCATGTACGGCGGCAACGAGCGTCGCCTGCCGGCCTTGCGCGTGGTGTTCGACGATCCGGGGCATACCTGGGTGTATCTCGACGCGGCTACCGGCCAGGTGGCGCTGAGCATCGACAGTACCCAGCGGGTGGGACGCTGGCTGTTCAATTTTTTGCATAGCTGGGACTTGCCAGCGTTGCTGTCGCAGGCATGGGCGCGCATCGCGGTGCTGATCGCGCTGAGCGCCGGCGGTTTGCTGTTGAGCGCCACGGCGGTCGTGATCGCGGTGCGGCGATTGCGGCGCATGGCGTGAGCGTGCTGCCGGTGCGGGCGTGACTGGCAGCGTACTCACGCCCAACGCATCGGGTGGCTCGCCCCTTGATCGCGCGGGCGGCGCGGTACGAAGGACGTTAATTCGATAATTGTTGAATTATCGCAGGCTTTGCAGGTAAAATACTTCGACTATCGTTGAACTATGAAAGTAAAGCCATGGAAACCAGGCAAGTTCTCGCCGCGCTGTCGGCCATCGCCCAGGAAAGCCGGCTGGCGATTTTCCGGCTGCTGGTGCAGGTCGGCCCCGACGGCATGGCCGCCAGCAAGATCGCCGAACAGCTCGACATTGCGCCATCGTCGCTGTCGTTCCACCTGAAGGAGCTCGTGCACGCCGGCCTGATCACGTCGCGCAGCGAGGGCCGCTTCGTGATCTACGCGGCCGACGTGGCCGTGATGAATGGCCTGATCGGCTACCTCACCGAAAACTGCTGCGGCGGCGTGCCGTGCGGGCCGGCCGCCTGCGCCACCGCCAGCATCCCGGAGAAGACACGTGCAAAATAAACCCTGCCACATCCTGTTCCTCTGCACCGGCAACTCGTGCCGCTCGGTGCTGTCGGAGGCGATTTTCAACCACCTGGCGCCAGCGGGGTGGCGGGCGCTCAGCGCCGGCAGCCAGCCGGCCGGCCAGTTGCATCCGCACGCGGTCGCGCTGCTGCACGCCAGGGGCATATCCACCGACGGCTATTACAGCAAATCGTGGCACGACCTCGACGTCACGCCCGATATCGTCATCACCGTGTGCGGCAGCGCCGCCGGCGAAACCTGCCCGGCCTACCTCGGACCGGTCGTGCGCGCGCACTGGGGCGTGGATGACCCCAGCCACGTGGTGGGCACGCCAGCGCAGATCGATGCCGCGTTCGACCACGCTTACCGCCTGATCCGCGCCCGCATCGAAGCTTTCCTGGCATTGCCGCTGGCGCAACTGCTTGGCGACCGCGCTGCGCTCGAGGCGGCGCTGGACACCATTGGCGCCTTGCAGCGCAACTGACACGGGAAACACCATGCTCATTGCCGTGCTGATTTTTTTTGTCACCTTGACCCTGGTGATCTGGCAGCCGCGCGGGCTCGGTATCGGCTGGAGCGCCGCTGCCGGCGCCGCCGCTGCCTTGCTGGCCGGGGTGATCGATGCCAGCGATATCCCGGTCGTGTGGCATATCGTCTGGAACGCCACCGGCACCTTTGTCGCGGTGATCATCATCAGCCTGCTGCTCGACCGGGCCGGCCTGTTCGAGTGGGCGGCGCTGCACGTGGCGCGGTGGGGGCAGGGCAGCGGCACGCGCCTGTTCGTGCTGCTGGTGCTGCTGGGCGCCGCCGTGGCTGCGCTGTTCGCCAACGACGGCGCGGCGCTGATCCTCACGCCCATCGTCATTGCCATGCTGCGCGCGCTGAAGTTTTCGGCGCAAGCCACGCTGGCATTCGTGATGGCTGCCGGCTTCATCGCCGATACCGCCAGCTTGCCGCTGGTGGTGTCCAACCTGGTCAACATTGTCTCGGCCGATTATTTTGACATCGGCTTTGCGCGCTACGCTGCCGTCATGGCGCCGGTCAACCTGGTGTCGGTGGCGGCCACGCTGGGCGCGTTGCTGTGGTTCTTCCGGCGCGATATTCCAGCCACTTACGACGTGGCGTCATTGCGCGTGCCGCGCACCGCGATCCGCGACCGCGCCACGTTCAACGCCGGCTGGTCGGTGCTGGCGCTGCTGCTGGTGGGCTTTTTCTGGCTCGAGCCGCTCGGCGTGCCGATCAGCGCGGTGGCGGCCGGCGGCGCGGCGGTGCTGCTGGCAGTGGCCGCGCGCGGCCCGCACATTGCCACGCGCGCCGTGCTGGCCAGCGCACCGTGGCAGGTGGTGGTGTTCTCGCTGGGGATGTACCTGGTCGTCTATGGCCTGCGCAACGCGGGGCTGACGGCCTGTCTGACCGCTGCGCTCGACTGGTGCGCCGGCTACGGCGTGTGGGGCGCGGCGTTCGGCACGGGCATCCTGACCGCGCTGCTGTCGTCGGTGATGAACAATATGCCCACGGTGCTGGTAGGCGCGCTGTCGATCGACGCCACCTCCACCCAGGGCGCCGTGCGCGAAGCCATGATCTATGCCAACGTGATCGGCAGCGACCTGGGACCGAAAATGACGCCCATCGGCAGCCTGGCCACGCTGCTGTGGCTGCACGTCCTCGCCAGCAAGGACATCCGCATCTCGTGGGGCTACTACGCGCGCGTCGGCGTGGTGCTCACCGTGCCGGTACTCGTGCTTACCCTGGCGGCGCTGGCAGCGCGGCTGTCCTGAGGGCCGGTTAATCTGGGGATAATGTTCCCCGGATAGAGTTATTCCAACGCAACAATAACGTTGAGAATAATGCCATGCCAGATGTTCTTGCCAAATCTTATGCACCTGCCGCCACGCCGCGCACGGCGCCGGCAACCCCGCCGCAGTTCCAGGTCGAGACCTTCGTCCGTGGCCAGCCCGGGCGGCTCGAACTGGAAGCGTTCATCGCGCATGCCTTTTTCGACTCTTACGGTGCGGAGATCAGCCATTTTTGCGACGTGCTGCTCGGTTGCCGCGACGAGCAGGGGCGCTGGATGGCCGCGCTCGGCTATACCCTGGCCTCAGCCGGTCCGATGTTCCTGGAACAGTATCTCGATCACCCGCTCGAAGCGGCGCTGGGCGCGCGCATGGCGGACCCGGTGGCGCGCACCGAGATCGTCGAAGTCGGCAATCTGGCTGCCGTCCATCCCGGCGCGGCGCGCGCGCTGATCGTCAGCACCACGCGCCTGTTGCACCAGCTCGGCCTGCGCTGGGTGGCCTTTACAGCCACGGTCAGCCTGCTCAATTCCTTTACCCGACTGCGACTCCAGCCCCAGGTGCTGGCGGTGGCGGACCCCGCGCGCCTGGCCGATACCGGCCGGCGCTGGGGCAATTATTATGAAACCCAACCCAAGGTGATGTATGGCGATATTCGATACGGCTATGGACAACTTGCTTGATGCGTACGCCCCCGGCGTGCCGGTGCTGACCGACGGCGTCACCGCGCTTGACGCCGACCAGGTACGCGCCCGGGTCGCCCAGGTGCGCGCCGCGCTGGCGGCCCGCCGCTGGCCCGAGGCCCCGGTGGCCATCCTGGCCGACAACGGCCCCGGGTGGCTGGTGGCCGACCTGGCCACCCAGCAGCTGGGCGTGACGCTGGTGCCGCTACCGCTGTTCTTCACGCCGGCGCAATGGCACCACGTGCTGATGGAGAGCGGCTGCACGGCGCTGCTGTGCGCATTGCCGGAACAGGCCGCCGCACTCGGCTTCGGCGCGCAATCGCTGCTGGCGGGGCCGTTGGGCCTGTACGAGGCGGCCACCAGGGCCGGCGGCGCGGCGTTGGGCGCCACGCAAAAAATCACGTTCACGTCCGGCACCACGTCCAGCCCCAAGGGCGTGTGCCTCGATGCGGACCAGCAGTGGCAACTGGCTGCCGCACTCCAGCACGGGCTGGCCGGACTGCAACTGCACCGCCACCTGTGCCTGCTGCCGTTCAGCGTGCTGCTGGAAAACATCGCCGGGCCGTACACGGCGCTGCTCAGCGGCGCCACCGTGATCTGCCCGCCGCTGGCCGAGACCGGGCTGTCCGGCGCCAGCCAGTTCGATCCGCAGCGCTGCCTGGCGGCCATTGCGCGCTACCAGGCGCAGAGCATCATCGTGCTGCCGCAGATGCTGCAGGCGCTGGTGGCGGTCACCGCCGACCACGATCCGCGCCTGGCCAGCCTGCGCTTTGTCGCCGTGGGAGGCGCCCGCACGCCGCCGCGACTGTTGCAGGCGGCCCGTGCGCGCGGCATCCCGGTCTTCGAAGGCTATGGCCTGTCCGAGTGCTGCTCGGTGGTGGCACTGAACCTGCCCGGCAGCGAGCGGGTGGGCAGTGTCGGCCGGCCGCTGCCGCACCGCCCGGTGCGCATTGCCGCCGACGGCGAGATCGAGGTGGGCGGGCGTGCCGGCCATTACCTCGGCCAAGCGCCGGCCGCCGCTGTCGGCACCTGGCTCGCCACCGGCGACCTGGGCCACCTCGACGCCGACGGCTTCCTGCACATCGACGGCCGCAAGAAGGATGTGCTGATCACCGGGTTCGGGCGCAATGTCTCGCCCGAGTGGCCGGAATCTGCCCTGCTGGGCAGCGGCGCGTTCGCTGCGGTCGTGGTGGTGGGGGACGCCATGCCTTACCTGGCGGCGCTGGTGGTGCCCGTCAGCGCCGCGCTGACGCCGGAGCAGCTGGCAGCAGCGGTGGCGCTGGCCAACCGCGACCTGCCCGATTACGCGCAGGTGCGGCGCTGGCGCGTGGTGCCGCCGTGGGGCCCGGCCACCGGCCTGTCCACCGCCAACGGGCGGCCGCGCCGCGCCGCCATCGCCCGCCATTACGCGACCGACATCGCCGCGCTGTACGACAACCTGGAGCACATTGCATGAACTTCTTCGACACCCTGAAAGCGCAATCCGACCTCGAACGCCAGCAGCTGTTTTCCATCCCGATCATCCAGGATGCGCTGCGCGGGCAGGTCACCAAGGGCCAGTACATCGCCTTCCTCACCCAGGCCTACCACCACGTGCGCCACACGGTGCCGCTGCTGATGGCGTGCGGCAGTCGCCTCGACGCCAGCCACGAGTGGCTGCGCGAGGCAATGGCCGAATATATCGAGGAGGAAGTGGGGCACCAGGAATGGATACTGTCCGATATTGTCGCCTGCGGCGGCGATGCCGACGCCGTGCGTCACAGCCAGCCGCACGCCAGCACCGAGCTGATGGTCGCTTACGCCTACCACCAGGTCGACCGCCGCAACCCGGTCGGTTTCCTCGGCATGGTGCACGTACTCGAAGGCACCAGCACGGCGCTGGCCACCCACGCCGCCGACACCATGCGCAGCGCGCTGGCACTGCCGCCGGAGGCGTTCAGCTACCTCAATTCGCACGGCAGCCTCGACCTCGAACACGTGGCCTTTTTCGAGGCGCTGGTCAACCGGCTCGAGCGCCAGGACGACCGCGACGCGGTGCTGCATGTCGCGCGCAGGATGTATGGCCTGTACGGCGACGTGTTCCGCAGCCTGCCGCGCGGCGCAGCCGTGTTCGAAGGAGACGCGTGATGGCTGCCATGCAGCGCCCGCGTTACCGGGCCGTGATCACGGGCGCCGGCGGCGGCATCGGCGCGGCCATCGTGCGCGAACTGGCGCCGCTGTCGGACGCGTTGATCCTGGTGGGACGGCGCGAAGGGCCGCTGCACGCGCTGCGCGCCGAATTGAACGTGCCGGCGCAAGTGGTAGGCGGCGACCTGACCGACCCCGCCACGCTGGCCGCGATCGACGCGGCGGCGCGCAGCTTGGGCGGCCTCAACCTGCTGGTCAACAACGCCGGCCTGAGCGACTTCCACAGCTTCGAATCGCAGCCGGTGGACGCGATCCGCGCGCTGCTCGACACCAACCTGCTGGCGCCGATGCTGCTCACGCGCCAGCTGCTGCCGCAGCTGAAGGCTGTGCCAGCCGCGCAGATCGTCAACGTCGGCTCCGTGCTCGGGTTGCTTGGCTTCCCCGGCTTTGCCGCGTACGGCGCCAGCAAGGCGGGTCTGCACGGTTTTACCCAGGCCCTGCGGCGCGAGTTGTCCGATACGGCCGTGGAAGTGCGCTCGTTTGCGCCGCGCGCCACCGACACCGCCATCAATACCGATGCCGTCACCGCCATGAACCGCGAGCTTGGCACAGCGCAGGACACGCCGCAGCAGGTGGCTGCCGCCTTTGTCGCGTTCCTGGGCGGGCAGCGCGGCCACCTGACGCTGGGCGCGAAGGAGCGCTTTTTCGTGCGCCTCAACGGCCTGCTGCCGGCCGTGCCGGACGCGGCCATCCGCAAGCAGCTGCGCATCATTCGCAACTTCCTGCCCATATAAAATTTTTTTGAAAGGCCCCACCATGAAAATCCACTATCGTTTTGTCCTGCTGTTGCTCATGATGCTGTGTTGCACGCGCACCGCGTGGGCGGCAGCCAGCGACGATCTCGTACGCTTGCAACAGCAATGGGAGCAAATCCGCTACCGCACACCGGCGCCGGCGCGCGAAGCGCAGCTCGAGCGCCTGCTGGGCGAGGCCCGCAAGACCACCGCCGCCAACCCCGGCAGCGCCGACCTGCTGATCTGGCAAGCCATCATCGAATCGACCTATGCCGGCGAAAAGGGCGGGCTGGGCGCACTGTCCAACGCCAAGGCCGCCAGGAGCGCGCTGGAGCAGGCGCTGGCCATCAACCCGGACGCTCTGGCCGGTTCCGCCTATACCAGCCTCGGCTCGCTGTATTACCAGGTGCCGGGCTGGCCGATCGGCTTTGGCGACGACAAGAAGGCGCTGGAGTTGCTCAAGAAGGGCCTAGCCGTCAATCCGGACGGCATCGACGCCAATTATTTTTACGGCGATTACCTGTTCCGCAAGGGCGACTATGCGGAAGCAACCCGCGTACTGAACAAGGCGTTGCAGGCGCCGCCGCGGCCCGGGCGCGCCATCGCCGATGACGGCCGCCGCAAGGAAATCGATCAACTGCTGGACAAAATCGCGGCGAAAGCCAAATAATGCACAGCAAGGGGGAGACGCGTTGAGAATACTACTGGTCGAAGACGATCCGCTCATTTCGCAGGGCCTGCTGGTGGCGTTGCGGCAGGCGCATTACCTGGTCGAGCATGTCGGCGACGGCGTCGCCGCGGTCGCTGCCGTGGCCGACAATCCCTTCGACCTGATGGTGCTCGATCTCGGCTTGCCCGGGATCGACGGCACCGAGGTGCTGAAAGCGGCGCGCCGCGCCGGCAATCCGATTCCCGTGCTGATCCTGTCGGCGCGCGACGCCATGCGCGACCGCGTGGAGGGACTCGACCTGGGCGCGGACGATTACCTGGTCAAGCCGTTCGAACTCGACGAGTTGCTGGCCCGGTTGCGGGTACTGGCCCGGCGCCGCACCGGGCGCCTGGTCAACCAGGTGCAGGTAGGCGCGCTCAAGCTGGAGCCGGAGCGCCTCGGCGTGCAGTGGCAGGGGCAGGGCGTGGAGCTGCAGCGGCTCGAGTTCATGCTGCTGCTGCAATTGGCCGAGCACCCGCAACGCGTGTTCAACCGCGCCCAGCTCGAGGAACTGCTGTATGGCTGGGGCGAGGGGGTCGAGAGCAACAGCATCGACGTTCACGTCCACCACCTGCGGCGCAAGATCACCCCCGCCGTCATCAAGACCATCCGCGGCGTCGGCTACCGTCTCGGCGACCTGGCCCCGTGAGTACGCGCCTCTACTCCGGCCGCTGGCGCCTGGTGGGCGCCACCCTGCTGTGCATGCTGCTGATCTTTGCCGGCATCGGTCTTGGCGCGCACCACGTGGCGCGCCGCGAATCGGACGAGCTGTTCAGCGCCAGGCTGGCCACGTCCGCGCGCGTGCTCGAGGCGCTGGTGGCGCACCAGGTGTCGTCGGCCACCATCAGCCGGCCGCTGGTGATCGCCTTGCCGCACGAGCTGGAAACCGATCCCAGCAACCTGCCGCGCGTGTACGGCCACCGCTACGAAACCAAGATCGCGTTCCAGGTATGGCGCGACGACGGCGCCTTGCTGGCCAAGTCGGCGTCGTCCCCGGTCGAGGCGCTGGCGCCGCTGAAGGCCGGTTTTTCCGAACAGATGATCGACGGCGTGCCGTGGCAGGTGTTTGCGCTGCGCTCGGCCAACGTGTGGGTGCTGACGGCCGAAAAGGACGAGGTGCGCCAGGAAATGTCGCACGACATCGGCATGTCGATCCTGACGCCGCTGGCCGTGGGCGGCGTGTTCATGCTCATTGCCGTGAACCTGCTTCTGCTGCGCAGCATGCGGCCGCTGGCGCAGCTGGCCGCCCGCATCGCCGCACGCAAGCCGGAGTCGCTCGAGCCGCTGGCGCTGCCGGCCACGCCGGTGGAACTGGCGCCCATCATCACCGAGCTCAATCACCTGCTCGATCGCATCCGCGCCGCGTTCGAGCGCGAGCAGCGCTTCCTCAACGCCGCCGCGCACGAGATCCGCACGCCGATCGCCGCTGTCCAGCTGCACATGGAAAACGCCCTGCGCGCCGAGGGGCCGCAGCAGCTGCAAACGTCGCTGCAATGCGCGATGGACGGTGCCCGCCGCACCAGCAAGCTGGCCGAGCAGCTGCTGGCGCTGGGGCGCCTGACCGCCGGCAACGACGCCGAACCGCTGCGCCGGCTATCGATGCCGGAGCTGTGTTGCGAGGTGATCGGCGCGGTGGAACCGCTGGTGGCGCGGCGCGGTCAAAGCGTGGGCCTCGATGTGCAGCAGCCGTGCCACGTGCTGGGCGAGCCGACCCAGTTACAGCGGCTGCTGCAAAACCTGATCGACAATGCCTCGACGCACGGCGACCCGCACGGCGACATCGCGGTCACGCTCGACGTGGTCGATGGCAGCGTGTTGCTGGGCGTGGCCAACGACGGTCCGCCGATCCCGCAGGCCGAACTGGCGCACATCTTCACCCCCTACTACCGGGTGCCGGGCGCGCAGTCCGGCGGCCATGGCCTGGGACTGGCGATCGTCAAGGAAATCGTCGAGCAGCACCAGGGCCATATTCTGGTGCAGACCCGCGCGAACGGGCAGGGCACGCTGGTGCTGGTCAGTTTGGCGGCGGTTGCCTGAGCAGGGCCATCCCCATTGGCGAGTTATTTGATCTCGATCATATACCCGGCATGATACAGGTCAGCATAATGGGGCGGCCCACCAAGGCTTCCCCGGTTCTGACAGGACGACGATGTTCACACATATATTATTTCCCACCGATGGCGGCGCGCCATCGCTCGAAGCGATGGTGCCGTGCGCACGGCTGGCGCTCTCGGTCGGTGCCCGGCTGACGGTGCTGCACGTTAGCGCGCCGCTGCATTTCCTCACCGTGCGCCCAGGGTTGCTGACCGACATGGCGCCGCTGTATTCGGTCCATCGCCATGACGTGGCCAACGCCTGCGCAGAGCAGGTGGCCGCTGTCGCCAGGGCTCACGGCGTTGCATGCGAAACCCTGGTCGTGGAGCATGAGTCCCCCTGCCAAGCCATCATCGAAGTGGCTCGCACGCAACATTGCGACCTGGTGGCGATGGCTTCGCACGGACTGGGCGGCTGGCGTGCGTGGTTGATCGGCAGCGAAACCCACAAGGTCCTGTCGCACAGCAGCATACCGGTGCTGGTTTTGCGACAACAGGATTCGCAGCCAGCCTGACTATCACGCAAATAAAATTTTCAACAGGAAATTATTATTAAAAATATTTCAATTTTTAGATTATTGTTTTCGGGCATAATTATCATAATAAAATAAATCGCGTTTCGACCGTCGAGACAGTAACAAGCGCAAAGGCGGCCGCACATATTGGATGACGCCATGAAAGTATTGGTAATTGACGACGACCAGATCAACCTCGATCTCTTCTGCCTGATGCTCAGCATGCTCGACATGGCTGCCCCGGTGCCGATCAGGCACGCCCAGGCGGCGCTCGACTGGTGCGCCGACCATACGCCCGACTTGGTCGTGGTCGACTACATGATGCCCGACCTGGACGGCCTGACGTTCCTGCGCCGCTTCCGAGCCTTGCCCGGCATGCGCGAGGTGCCGGTGGTGATGGTGACCGGCGCCACCGAAATGGCGGTGCGCCACGAGGCGCTGCGCCTGAGCGCCAACGATTTTCTCACCAAGCCGGTCAACGGCATCGAGTTCAATGTGCGGATCGGCAACCTGCTGGCGTTGCAGCAAGCCCGCCAGCAATTGGCGCAGCGCGCCGAGACGCTCGACCTCGCGGTGCGCAAGGCCACTGCCGACATCGTCGCCCGCGAACACGAAGCCATCCACCGCCTGTCCCGCGCGGCCGAGTTCCGTGATGCCGACACCGGTTTCCACCTGTCGCGCATGGCTGCTTATTCGCGCCTGATCGCTGTCCAGCTGGGCTTGCCCGAAGCGGAGTGCGACCTGGTGTGCGATGCGGCGCCGATGCACGACATCGGCAAGGTGGGCATTGCCGACGCCGTGCTGCTCAAGCCCGGCCCGCTCAATGACGAGGAGCGCAAGATCATGCAGCGTCATCCGCAGATCGGCGCCGATATCCTGGCCGGCAGCGAGTCGCCGCTGCTGCAGGCGGGCGCCGTGATCGCCATCAGCCACCATGAACGCTATGATGGCGGCGGTTACCCGCACGGCCTGGCCGGTGAAGCGATTCCACTGTACGGCCGCATCATCGCCGTGGCGGACGTGTTCGATGCCCTGACCAATGCCCGTCCGTACAAGCCGGCCTGGCCGCTGGAACGGGCGGTCGAGTTTTTGCGCAGCCAGAAGGGCACGCACTTCGACCCGGCCTGCGTGGAGGCGCTGCTGCACGACATGGACGCCATCCTGGCCATCCAGCACCGCTTTCACCAACCGCTGGAAGATGCAACTTAGCAACAACGGATGAGGCCGGAGACCGAAAAGCCGGCACGGTTGCAGCAGGAATGCTATGTTCAAAAAAACATAACGATTTGCAACCGCCTGTATTGCCCTCATGCCCGATTCCAGACGCTCCCGCACCCTCATCGTCGCCACCGGCGCCGCCCTGCTACTGACCATCGGGGTGACGCTGGGCGTGGCGTTGTACGGCGCCAGGGATAGTGAAATCGAGGAGTGGCGCGAACAGCTCGACGGCACGGCCTTGCTGCTGGCCGAACAGACCGCGCACGAGATGGGCGCTGCCGACCTGGTACTCGATGGCATGCTCGAACGCATACGGCTGCTGGGGGTGCGCGACGGCGACGAGTTGCGCCGGCGCCTCGGCGGCCGCGAAGAATTCGAGCGGCTGCAGGAGCGCAACCGCGTGCTGCCGCAGATCGACGTGGCCAGCATCGTGGCAGCCGATGGCCAGGTCATCAACTTCACCCGCAGTTTTCCGACACCGCCGATCAACCTGGCCGAACGCGACTACTTCCAGGCGCACCGCGCGCGCGCCGGCCTGGGCCTGTACATCAGCGCGCCGGTGCGCAACAAGGGCAATGGTGCCTGGACCTTCTATCTCTCGCGCCGTATCGCTGCGCCCGATGGCAGTTTCATCGGGGTGGTGCTGGTGGGCATATCGAGCCGGCAGATCAGCAATTTCTATGGCAAGATCAAGCTCGATGGCCAGGCCACGGTGACGCTGTTCCAGCGCGATCGTACCGTACTGGCGCGCTGGCCCGCCTACGACGCCGTGCTGGGCACCACGGCCCGCGACGTGCGCAGCTACGAAGAGATCGAGCGCCAGTTGCGCACGGCCGGCACGGCGGTGGACCATGCGCCGTACCCGGCGCCGGGCGCCAGCCAGACCCGCACGCTGGCAGCCCAGCGCGTTATCCCGCACTATCCGCTGATGATCAAGGTCGCCATCCCGGAGCAGGTATTTCTCGAGCAATGGCTGTTCTTTGCCCGGCAACTGGGGCTGGTGGGCGTCGTATGCGGGCTGGCTGTGCTGGCGGCCTGCGTGACGGTCTGGCGCGCCATGCACAAGCGCGACCTGGCGCTGCGCGAGCAGCGCACGCTCAAGGCGGCAGCCGACCAGGCCAACGAGGCCAAATCGGTATTCCTGGCCATGATGAGCCACGAGATCCGCACCCCGCTGACGGCAATCATCGGCTTCGCCGAACAGCTGGCGCAACAAGGCCCCACGCAAGCGGGGGAACTGGGCGGCATCATTGCGCGCAATGGCCAGCACCTGCTGCAACTGATCAATGACGTGCTCGACATGTCGAAGGTGGAATCGGGCAAGCTGGTGCTCGAGCAGCTGCCCTTTTCGCCGGCGCAGGTGCTCGATACGGTGTCGGCACTGATGGCTGGCGCAGCGCGCCAGCGCGCCATCGCCTACACAGCCGAACTGCGCGCAACGGTGCCGCGGCAAGTGCTGGGCGACCCCACGCGCTGGCGCCAGATCCTGCTCAACCTGGTCTCGAACGCCATCAAGTTTACCGAGGAGGGCACGGTCAACGTGGCGCTGTGGTACGACCACGAGCACGAGGTCCTGTCCTGCAGCGTGCGCGATACCGGCATCGGCATGAATGCGCAGCAGGTGACCGCGCTGTTTACACCGTTTAACCAGGCCGACAGCACCGTGGCCCGGCGGTTCGGCGGCACCGGCCTGGGGCTGTACCTGGTGCACCAGCTGGCCAGTGCCATGGGCGGCGGCGTGACCGTGGAGAGCAGCCCGGGCGCCGGCACCACGATGACGGTGTCGGTGCACGCGCCGGCGGCTGCGCTGGCGCCGCCTGAGGTGGCGCCGTGCGCCGACTGCGCGCCGCCGCAACTGGCCGGCCGGGTGCTGGTCGCCGAAGATGGCGCCGACAACCGCATGCTGGTGCGGGCGTTGCTCGAGAGCATGGGCGTGGAGGTGCTGGTCGCCGACAACGGCGAGCAGGCCGTGGAGCGCGCACTGGCCACGCTGCCCGACCTGGTGCTGATGGATATCCACATGCCGGTACAGGACGGCGTGACCGCCACCGGGCGCCTGCGCCAGGCCGGCTTCCAGCGGCCGGTGGTGGCGCTCACCGCCGACGTGATGACGAAGGACCGGGCCCGCTACCTGGCGGCCGGTTTCGACGACTGCCTGGCCAAGCCGATCGACCGCGCAGCGTTCCAGCGCGTGGTGGCGCAGCACCTGCCCAAGCCGGCGCTGGCGGCACACTTTTCGGACTTGCCAGGGTTTGCAGCGCTGACTGCGACCTTCCGGGACGGGATAGCGCAGCGGGTGGCCGGGATTGCTGCCGCGCTGGCCGGCGACGACCTGGCCGCAGTCATCTACGAAGCCCATTCGATCAAAGGGTCGGCGGCCACCTTCGGCTGCCCCGCAACCGGGCAGTGTGCGGAAGTGCTGGAAGCGGCTTGCCGCAGCGGCGACCGGGCCGGCGCTGCCGCCGCGCTGGCGGCGCTGGAGCAGGCCAGCGCGCGCGAGGCGGCCGGCGTCTGACCCTCAGCCCTGGCGCGAACTCACGGCTGGGAGGCGCCGGCGTCGTCGGCGCGCCTGGACGCAGGGTAAGCGCGCCGTGGCGGCAGCTGGATCATCGCCAGCGCCGAATACAGCGGTGGACTGAGCACGCGCGAGACCGTGCTGGCAATCACCGCGCACGCCATCAGGCTCAGGACCATGCCGTGGCCATCGACCATTTCCATGACGATGATGAAGGCGGTGAGCGGGGCCTGCGTGGCGGCGGCCAGGAAGCCCACCATGCCGAGCGCGATCACGGCCGGCGCATACGGGTAGTTGGTCAGCCAGGCCACGTCGTGGCCCAGCGCCGCGCCAATCGACAGCGACGGCGCGAATATCCCGGCCGGCACGCCCGACCACGCGGTGACCCAGGTGGCGATGAACTTGAATAGCGCGAAGCCGACCGGCACATGGCCGTTGCTGTCGAGCAGGGCACGCGTGGCCTCGTTGCCGCTGCCGTAGGTGGCGCCGCCGGTTACCGCGCCGATCACCGCCACGGCCAGCCCGCAGCCGACGGCAAAGCGCACCGGGTAGCGCTGGCGCCAGCGGCTCGGGGCGTCGGGCGAGGTACCGCGCAGGGACGCCAGCAGCAGGCGGGCGAACAGGCCGCCGGCCAGGCCGGTGACCAAGGTGACCAGCAGGCCGGGGCCCACCAGCGCCAGGCCGATCGGGCCCGGGTGGATCACGCCGAAGTGGGTGCCGTTGCCGTACACGGAGACGGCGATCAGGCCGGCCAGCACGATGCCGGAGACGATCAAACCGCTGTTGCGCTGCTCGGGCGTGCGCGACAGTTCTTCGATGGCGAACATGACGCCGGCCAGCGGTGTGTTGAACGCGGCCGCGATGCCGGCCGCGCCGCCGGCCACCAGCAGCGAATGGGCGCTGACGCCGCTGCCGCGCGGCAGCCAGCGGCGCGCGGTCAGCATCACGCCGGCAGCGATCTGCACCGAGGGGCCTTCGCGGCCCAGCGACAGGCCGCCCAGCAGGCCGGCCGAGGTCAGGCCGATCTTGGCCAGGCTCAGTTTCAGCGACACCAGCAGCGGGCGCCGGCCGCCCGACAGCGCCGGGTCGAGCGCGGCCATCACCTGCGGAATGCCGGAGCCGCCCGCGCCGCGCGCAAAGCGCCGCGTGACCCAGACGATGGCGCCGCACAGCAGCGGGGTCCACAGCAGCGGCAACCACCAGCCCACGCTGGCGAGATCGAGGAACAGCCCCAGCGCATGTTCGGCCAGCCAGGTAAAGCCGACCACCACGAGGCCGGCCACCGCCGCCGCGCCCACCACCACGGTGCGGGTGATCCATACCTCCGGCGAGGCGAACTCGCGGCGAAAGGCGGTGCGCATGTCGTGCGGGGTTTTGTCTGGCGGGTGCATGGGGCAGGGGAATCAGGAGAGAAGGGTGCCATTATATTCCGATACACGAGCCTGTACCGTCCGCCAGGCCAAGCGCGCTTCTGTTATCATGGCGCCTGGGTGACCACACGCATCGTGTGGCAGGAATGCGTCAGGTCGGGCCGCCGCGCTGCACCTTATCGTCTCGAGCGCCCATGAATATTCTTCCCCAGCCCATCTCCAGCACCTTCAACCGCTTCGTCGAATCGGAAAAAGCCGGCGGCATCCTGCTGATCGGCTGCACCATCGTTTCCCTGCTGCTGGCCAACTCGCCGGTGGCCGCACCGTACCTGGATTTCTGGCACCTGCCGCTGGCCGGCCTCTCGGTCGAGCTGTGGATCAACGACGCGCTGATGGCGATCTTTTTCCTGCTGATCGGCCTCGAACTGCAGCGCGAAATCCAGAGCGGGGAGTTATCGACCATCCGCAGCGCGCTGCTGCCGATGGTGGCGGCCGTGGGCGGTATCGCCGTGCCGGCGCTGATCCACTTCGCCCTCAACGGCGGCACGCCCAGCCAGGCCGGCATGGGCATCCCGATGGCCACCGACATCGCCTTTGCGCTGGCGGTGCTGATGCTGCTCGGCAGCGCGGTGCCGACCTCGTTGAAGGTATTCCTGACCGCGCTGGCGGTGATGGACGACCTGGGCGCCATCATTGTCATCGCCGTGTTCTACACGTCCTCGCTGGCGCCGTGGTATTTGCTCGGTGCGCTGCTGGTATTTGCCGCGCTGTTCGGCATGAACCGGCTGCTGGGCGTGCGCGCGCTCACGCCGTACCTCGTTGGCGGTGCGGTGATGTGGTTCCTGATGCTCAAGTCCGGCGTGCACGCCACCATCGCTGGCGTGCTGCTGGCGTTCGCGATTCCGTATTCGACCAGGGACCAGGACGAGCAATCGCCGGCGCATCGCCTCGAGCACTTCCTGCACACGCCGGTGGCGTTCATCATCCTGCCGATTTTTGCGCTGGCCAACACCGGCATCGTGATCGGCGCCGGCGCGATGCAGGAGCTGGCATCGCACAACAGCCTGGGCATCCTGGCCGGGCTGGTGCTGGGCAAGCCGCTCGGCATCACGCTGGCATGCCTGCTGGCCGTCGCCATGGGCCTGTGCACGCTGCCGGCGGACCTCAAATGGCGCCACGTGATCGGCGCCGGACTACTCGGAGGAATTGGATTTACCATGTCGATTTTTATTACCAACCTCGCCTTTACCACGGACCCGGCGCTGATCAACGCCTCCAAGATGGCGATCCTGCTGGCCTCCCTGGCGGCCGGCGTGGCGGGCTTTATCTGGCTTAAACTGTTCGGCAAACCGGTGGCGTCCCGATGACCGGGCCGCTGTTCGATACCCTGCGCCAGTTGAACCTGGCGTGGTTCTCGCTCATCAACGCCAACGCCGGCCTCGATGGCTGGCAGCTGGCCGGCGCGTTGTTTGCCGCCGAGCGGGTGATCCTGCTGGCGCCCGCAGCGCTGGTGGTGCTGTGGCTGTCGGGTCGGCGCGGCGCGCGGCAGGCGGCCGTGGAGGCCGCGCTGGCGGTGCTGTGCGGCCTGGCGGTGAGCGGGGCGATCGGCGCGCTGTGGTTCCACGACCGGCCGTTCGCGGCCGGCATCGGCGCATGCTTCCTCGACCATGCGCCCACCAGCTCCTTCCCCAGCAACCACGGCACCATCATGCTGGTATCGGCGCTGATGCTGGCCACAAGTCATGCCCCGCTGGCCCGGCGCTGGGGACTGGTGCTGCTGCCGCTGGCCGTGCTGGTGGCGTGGTCGCGGGTGTTCATCGGCGTGCACTGGCCCATGGACATGCTGGGCGCGCTGGTGCTGGCACTGGCGCTGGTGGCCGTGTTCCGGCTGGACCGGCTCACCGCGCTGAGCGCGACCGCCACCGGTTGGGTGGTAGCCGCGTACCGCCGTCTGCTCGCGCCGTTGATTGATCGCGGATGGTTGAGACCGTAGTTGGACTTTTTGGTGGATAATACAAATGTTGCCATTTGCGCCAGCGGGTTCACGCGATGCAGATGGCACCTGTCCAGCGTAGCGCCGGATGTTCATCTAACAATTGCGGTCGCGGACCTGGTCCGACGGCCTGCATATCTCAAGAGACTGCCAACGACATGAATATTTCCATCAGACCCGCAACGACGATCCTGCTCTCCACCCTGGTCGGCCTCTCGGCCTGCAGCCAGCTGCCAGCGGGCGACAAGGCCTCCTCCATCTCGGCCTCGCGCGCCACGTTCGGCACGCTGTCGAATGGCGCCAAGGTCGAAGCGGTCACGCTGAAAAACGCCGCCGGCATGTCGGCCACGCTGATCTCGTATGGCGCCACCGTGCAAAGCCTGCGCTTCCCGGACAAGCAGGGCAATGCCGCCGACCTGGTGGTCGGTTACGACAACCTGGCCGGCTACGAAACCACCCCGGGCTTTACCAACGTCACGGTCGGCCGCTACGCCAACCGCATCGCCAAGGGCACGTTCGCACTCGATGGTAAATCCTACCCGCTGTCGCTGAGCGAACCGCCGAACACCCTGCACGGCGGCACCATCGGCTGGGACAAGCGCAACTGGGTCGTCAAATCGGTGGACCAGACGGCCGACAAGGCCTCGGTCACCTTCACCCTGACCTCGCCGGACGGCGACCAGGGCTTCCCTGGCACCGTCGTCGCCGACGTCACCTACGAGCTCAATAACAATAACGACCTGACCATCCGCTACGGCGCCACCACCGACAAGCCGACCGTGGTGAACCTGACGTACCACAGCATGATCAATCTGTCGGGCATCCCGGCCTCGCGCCTGGCCACCGACGCCGATCTCACCATCGAATCGGACGCCATCCTGCCGGTCGATAAAACCCTGATCCCGACCGGCACGCCGCTGCCGGTGGCCGGCACGCCGTTCGACTTCCGCACGCCCGCCAACGTCACCGCGCGCGCCCGCGCCGAGCACCCGCAGCTGGCGCTGGCCAACGGCGGCATCGACCACAACTACGTTCTGCGCGGCGGCAAAACCGCCACGCCGAAACCGGCCGTGACGCTGGAAGACCGCCAGTCCGGCCGCGGCCTGAAAATCGCCACGACCGAGCCAGGCATGCAGGTTTACACCGGCAACTTCCTCAAGGGCGAAATCGTGGGCAAGGGCAGCCAGCGCCTGACCAAGTACCAGTCGATCAGCTTCGAGGCACAGGGTTATCCCGACGCGCCGAACCAGCCGGCGTTCCCATCGACGCGCCTGGACCCGGGCCAGAACTACTCGCAGACCACGGTGTTCCACTTCTACCAGCTGAAGTAACCCGCTACTGCGGCGCCACCCAGTTCGATTCGCTGGGCGGCGGTGGCGTCGCACTTGAGAGCAGCTTGCCGGTATCGGTATCGTAGCGGAAGGTCTCCACCACCGGCCCGGTCGCCACCCGCACGATGCCGGCGGCCAGGTCGTCGGTCACGCTGACGGTCACCGGCGCCTGGTCCGTGCATGCGACCGTGGCGCCGGTCTCGAATCCCCGGTTTTCCTGCGCCGGTTTGATCACGCAAGGCGCCGCCCCCGCGCGGCCCAGTTCCAGCCACCCTTCGGGCGTGATGCGATGCTGGTAGATCGGCCGTCCCCGTACATCCTTCGTTGTAAACAGTTCGCCACGGCCGTAGGTGCGGCCCTGGCCGTCCATGCTTTTCACGCCCACCACGTTGTGCGTGAGCAGGCCGCGCTCGTCGATGTAGTAGTGGCCGATCTGGGTGCCGGCGTTTAACGGCCAGCGCAGGTGCATGTGCACGTGTGGCGGCGCGTCGGTGTGGCCGTGCGGGTAATTGGTGTCAAAGCCCATCACCTGGATCGCCCCCAGCTTTTCCTGCGCCACGAAGTCGCCCAGGCCGGTGCGCCGTATCACCTCGCGCTGGGCAAATTGCAGGTTGTCGGCCGCGCGCCGTTGCAGGGCGGGGAAGGCGCCGCTGGCATAGGCGCCGGCCCGGCGGGCGATGTCGGCGTGCTCGAAGCGCAGCACCATGCCCGGCTCCACGATGTGGGTGGCGAATTCGCCGGCCGTGACGGCGTCGCCGGCAACCGGCGGCAACGATACGGTGACGCTATCGCCATCGACCGTGAATGGCAGGTCGCCGCTTTCGAGCACCACGCGCTTGACGCCGCCGGGCGCGGCGCGAAAACGCAGCTCCAGCGTGCGCTGCGCCGGCAGCGCCAGGGCCACCAGGGTTTCGCGGCGGTTGTCGCGGGCCAGGGCGGGGTCGCCCAGCACCGCGCAGGCGGCGCAACTGTCGGCCAGCAGCGTGACCGGCGCCATGCCGGCGTGGCCCGGTTGCTTGACGAACTTGAGGACCACGGTGACCCGGTCGGACGGCGGGGCGGGAGCGGCCCGTCCGTCATCGGCCATTGCCGCCGGTGCAGCGATGATCAGCGCGCAGGTCAGCGCTGCCAGCAACGCTGATAACGACAGCGGGGCCAATCCGCGTGGCATCGCTGCTGGCGACGTGGTTCGCGATGCGATCGGCACCTGCCGCAGCGCGCCCCGGCGCCAGAAGATTCGTACGTGCGCCATCACAGGTCCGCCTCGTACGTCAAACCGACAAAGACCGTACGGCCCACCGGAAAATAATTGTTGAGCAGTTCGCGGTGGGCGCCCTGGCGCACCACGAACGGTGCGCGCGTCAGGTTCTGGCCTTGCACCACGGCGCGCAGCGAGCGGCTGAGCTGGTAGCTGGCCTGTACATCGACCTGGTTGCGCGCCATCGCCACCAGGTCGCGCTCGCGCGTGTCCTGGTCCACCGATTCGAGCGCCTTGCCGATACGGTTGTACGACAGGCGCACATCGAGCGGGCCGGCCGCATACGACAACGTGGCGTTGGCGATGAAGTCCGGCTGGTGGATCAATCCGGACGAGCGGCGCGTGGCGGGGCCGCCGTTGGCGATACTGGCGCCGCTCATCGGCTGGTTGAAAAAGCCCTTGAGCCAGGTGACGTTGGTGGAGAAACCCAGTCCCCGCAGCTCGCGCGGCAGGAACATGAAGCGGTCGGCGACGTACTGCAGTTCGATGCCGTGCAGGCCGGCCTTGGCGGAGTTGAGCGGTTGGGCGATGGTCACCTGGGAGTAGGTGCGGCCCTGGTAGTCGGTGGCCGGTCCTACCGCGCTGGTGGTAAAAATCTCGTTGCGGATGTCCTTGTAGAACGCCGCCGCCGAAACGATGCCGCCGCGCGGCAGATACCATTCATAGGCCACGTCATAGTTCCACGCTTCGCGCGGCGCCAGCGCCGGGTTGCCCTGGTTGACGGTCAGGCTGCCATCGGTGCCCACCGCGAAGGTCCGGCGCGCGGCGTACTGGACAAAGTCCGGGCGGCCAATGGTCTTGCTGACGCCGCCCTTGAGGCGCATGTCGGCGCTGAGCTGGTACGTGGCCAGCACCGACGGCAGCAGGAAGCGGTAGTCGCCGCTGCGGCTCGATGGCGTGTAGGCGGTGCTGCCTGCTGCAGTCGGGGCTTGGTAGCCGTCCACCTTGACGTCGGTGCGGTCCTCGCGCACGCCGGCCAGCAGCATCCAGCGCTCGCTTTGGTAAATGCCCTGGGCATAGAAGGCTTTCACTTTTTCGGTATCGCGGTAATCGTCGGCGAAGTTGTTGGCCAGCTGGTTGGTGGCGATGAACGAGGAGGCATAGGTACTGGTCAGCTGTGCCGCGCGCTGGCGGTCGGGCAGCAGGTAGCCGGCCTGCGGGGTTTCATAAGTGGGGAAACGCGCTGGTATCAGCACACTGGCCAGCGTACCGATGGTCTGCTGGGCGGCCACGTCGCGCGGCACCAGTTCCTGGTAGCGTACGTCCCAGGCCTGTGTGGTCCGCGTCAGGTTGACGCCGAGGTTGAAGCCGAAGCCGCGATCGCCGGGCTTGAAATTGTGCTTGTAGTCGGCGCGCACGAAATCGACGTCGTTATCGAGGTCGCGGTTGATGTCGCGCCAGTACAGGCCCTTGTAATTGGCCGGATCGGTGGCCGCTTGCGGGTTGTCGAAGGCGAGTCGCGGCGCGCCGTCCGCCATCGTGTACGAATACGCCAGCGCGGGCAGGGTCTGGGCGGTGGTGGTGCCGGCCCTGGGATTGGTGGTGTACTTGATCATCTGGCGGTACTCGCGGTAGGTCGCCTTCGATGATGACGCGGTCACGCCGATGTCGGCATCGGCGCCGGCCTCGAACAGGCCATCCACCGTAAACAGGTTGGTGCGGCGCTTGACCGGCTGGTAGGTGAACCCCTGCTGGACGTCGCCCAGTGCGAAGCGCCCGCCGGTGGCGGTGGGCCCTACTGGCGCACCGGGGCTGGTCAGGGTTTCGTAGCGGGTTTCGGTGTCCTTGTCGGCATAGTGGCCCGCAAAAGCCGAGACGTGGCTGCGTGCGCCGAACCGGTATTCGAGCTTGGTATTGAGGCTGGCGCGTTCGCGCAGGTTGTCGAACGCGTAGTCCTGGTTGCGTACCGGCGCCTGCTGGCCGGTGGCAGACAGGTTGCCAAACGGCGTGCGGGCGCCGCTGGCGGTGTAATACGTCCAGCCGGCGCCGGCGGTGTCGCCGGGCAGTTCCGAGAAGGCGCTCGAGGGCAGTCGTTGCAGTTCGCCCGAGACCACGATGCCGAACTGGCGGCGGTCGCCGAAGATGGCGGCGCCGGTGGCGTCGGCGCGGCCCGAGTTCTTTTTGTCGGACAGGAATTTTCCGGCGCTGGAATTGCGTCCGGCAAAAGCGTTGGCGACAAAAAAACGGTCCTGGTCGCGCGCAAACGCACTGCGGCTCACCAGGTTGACCTGGCCGCCCAGTGCATGCGGATCGTATTCGGCGGTGACGGTCTTGATGGCTTGGATTTGCGATACCAGTCCCGCCGGCAGCATCTCCAGCCGCGCGCCCCGGTATGTCTGGTCGGCCGACGCGATCGGCACGCCATCGACGGTGACCAGATTGTAGCGGCTGTCCAGGCCGCGGATGGTGGCGCGCTGGTAGATGTCGCGGTTCTTGGTGGCGTCGCCGCCGCCTACCACCGACAGGCCCGGAATCCGGCGCGCCGCTTCCACGATATTGAAGTCGGGCAGTTGGCCGATGTCGTCCTGGCTGACCGCGTCCACGATCTGGCGCGTAGCCTTCTTGGTCTGCACGGTGGCGTGTTCGGCGGCGCGCAGGCCGCTGACGACCACTTTCTGCACTTCGGTTCCCGGTTCAGGTTCCGGCTCCGGTTGTTGTGCACGGGCGGGCAGGGTCATCAGGACCGCCGCCGCCAGCGGCAGCAATGGGAGGGAAGTAAGACTGTTTTTGATACGCATATGACTGCTCCAGGGAGGCTGATTCGATAAGGTCCGGTTGCTGTTCCGGTCGGTGAGGATCGGAGGAAATGGTAGCAACGATGAACCGGCCCCGAAGGCCTTTAACAGTCAGGTTTAACGGTGAAAAGGCACGGCTATTTGATGCGCACGCCGATGACCTGGACGTCGGTGGTGCCGGACGCGCGCAGCGCGCATTGCAGCAGGATCTCGAACGGCCGCACGCTGCCGTCGGGCCGCACGGCCCCGGCCAAAACAGCGCGCAAGCGCTCGCGGTTGAGCAGGAAATCCATGGCCGCCTCGGTGCCGACCGACGAGGTGCCGCCGATCATCAGCACGTGGCCATTGCCGCTCAGGTTGGGGGTGTAGGCCAGCACTGCAAAGCCGTGTTTTTCGCGCTCGGCGCCGGAAAATTCGTACAGCGCGCGCTCGCCGCTGGTCGGGGTGTCGTTGCGCACCAGGATTTTGTCGTTGGGGATGTCGAGGTCGATGTGGTAGTTCAGGCGGTCGCGAAACAGCGATACCCACGGGTTGGCGTCGGCGGTGCCCACCAGTACCGCGTTGGACTGCTTGAGTTCATTGAGTTGCAGGTCGCGCGCGTAGCGCACCCGCAGGCCGTGCGGCGAGTTCGCTGCCAGCTTGCCCAGCTCCACCGCCAGCGTCACCGAGATCACGCCCGTGTAGCGGCGCCAATGGAAAGGTGGCGGCGCCGGGCCATGGGCGTTGTTTGCGGCGGCGTCGAAGCGCTTGGCGATGTAATCGTCGAGCGACACCTGGCGGCCGATGGCTTTCTGGTGCATCACCAGTTCCGAGTCGGCGGGGACGAACAGCGTTTCGTGGCCGGCAAACAGCAGCGAGCTCCAGAAGGCGTCCACCGGGTCGGCAGGTTTTTCGGGCGCGGCGAGCGCGCCGACGATCACGGCCAGCAGCAGGGCGGCAAAGGCGCCGAACAGGGTGCGGTATCGATGGGCGGTGATCAGGTTGCGCCAGCGTTTGGGGGCGGCCGCCAGCACCGGCGGTGCTGTGGCTGACGTATCGGCAGGATCGAGCACGAAGGGCGCAGGCGCGGGCGTAACGGTATTGGCGACAAACACCGGGCTGTAAGAGCCGCGCGGAATGGCGATGCGTACCGGGTCGCTCAAACCTTCGCTCTCGTAATATTTTGCCAGGCGCTTTCTCAGCATCGCCGCCGTGGTGCGCACGATGGTGTCCTCGGCCGGTATGTAGTTGTCGGGCCGGCCGAAGACGTGGATGCCGATGTGCTGCTCGGTCAGCCGCACGCCTTTTTGCGTGAGCACCGCCTCGCACACGTAAGCCAGAAACGCCGACAGCCGTTCGCTACGGGCGAATTCGGCGCTTGCCAGTACTTTTTCCAATGCCACGCGTTCGGCCGGCGGCGCTTGCGGTTCCAGGTCCATCGGGACAGGATAGCAAACCGGTATGACCGGCACGTGACAGGCGCGCCCTCAGCGCGCCATGGTGTAACCGTGGTCGCGCCGGTAAATCTGCACTTCGTGCGCATACAGGAAGAACGACTGGTCCGGCCGGTAGAACGCAGTGGCCGGATCGGCGTTGATCGCCAGCAGTGCGCGCTCGTAGGCGCGGAAGGCGCCCACGGTGGCGGCGTTGTCGAACCACAGGCTGCCCACGCCCTCGTAGATCGGCGCGTCCTTGCCGCCGAAGTATGCCAGCATGGGATTGAACTGCGGTAGCTGGCGGTTGTGCACGCAGCGGCGTATGGCCGCCGCGGCGTCCGGCGCGTGTTTCAAGGCCAGCGCATGCGCCGCCTCCCAGCGCGCAAAGAACTCGGGCAGTGTCAGTCCTTCAGCCGCGCGCAGGTAGTGCAGCACCTTGGCGCCGTAACCGTAACCATGGCCGGGGTGGGTGACCGGTTGCTCGGCCTCCTCCGCCACCAGGCTCAATGCCACGCTGGTGTCGCTGAAATTGCACGCATCCGGCCCCACGCGGGTGCGCACGTGTTCGTGGGCGAACGTTGCCTGCAAATCTTCGGCGCTATTCCAGTACAGTTCCGTCACCGAGTCGCGCGCCACCGTCAGCGTGTGCGCCGCTTGCGCGGTGGTGCCGAAGGCGGCGTCGAACACGTGGTTCTGCACATACGCTGCCAGCGCCACCGGGTTCTCGTTGCTGATCGCCGCGTGCACGTGCTGCACGTAGGCGAGGTATTCGGCGTGTGTCATGCCGGGGCGCCGGCATACGGCTGCCATCATCTTGATCATGGTGTGTCCTTTCAGAGTGGATCCAGGCCGTCCCAGCACAGGTATTTGATTTCGAGGAACTCCTCGATGCCGTATTGCGAGCCCTCGCGTCCCAGGCCGCTTTGCTTGATGCCGCCGAACGGCGCCACCTCGTTCGAGATCAGGCCGCAGTTGATGCCGACCATGCCCGATTCGATGGCCGCACCCACGCGCCAGATCCGCGCCGCATCGCGGCTGTACAGGTAGGCCGCCAGGCCGAACTCGGTGTCATTGGCCAGCGCCAGGACCTCTTCTTCGGTGTGGAAGCGGAACAGCGGCGCGACCGGGCCGAAGGTTTCTTCACGCGCCACCTGCATCGACGGCTGTACGTCCACCAGCACGGTCGGCTCGAAGAAGCAGCCGCCCAGCGCGTGGCGGCGGCCGCCGACTGCCACCTTAGCACCGCCAGCAACCGCGTCGGTGATATGTTCTTCCACCTTGGCCAGCGCGCCGGCGTCGATCAGCGGACCTTGCTGGACGCCGTCTTCCAGGCCATTGCCCACTTTCAGTTCCGCCACCCGTGCGGACAACCGGGCGGCAAAGGCGTCGTAGATCGCATCCTGCACATAGATGCGGTTGGCGCTGATGCACGCTTGCCCGGTATTGCGGAACTTGGAGGCGAGTACGCCCTCGACGGCGGTTTCCAGGTCGGCATCGTCGAACACCAGCACCGGCGCATTGCCGCCCAACTCCATCGAACACTTCTTGATGGTGGCGGCTGCCTGCTGCAGCAACACCCGACCTACTTCGGTCGAACCGGTAAAGGTGAGCTTGCGCACCAGCGGGTGGCCGGTCAGCTCGACGCCCAGCAGGCGCGTGTCGTTACCGGTCAGGACGCTGAACAGGCCGGAGGGCACACCGGCGCGCAGCGCCAGTTCGGCCAGGGCCAGCGCGGTCATCGGGGTCTGGCTGGCGGGTTTGACGACCATGGCGCAACCGGCGGCCAGCGCGGGTCCGGCCTTGCGGGTAATCATCGCCGCTGGAAAATTCCACGGCGTGATGGCCGCGCACACGCCGATCGGCTGTTTGAGCACGACGATGCGCTGGGTGTCCTTTGGCGCCGGAATGACGTCGCCGCGCACGCGCTTGGCCTCTTCGGAAAACCACTGCAGGAACGAGGCCGCGTAATCGATCTCGCCGCGCGCCTCGGCCAGCGGCTTGCCTTGCTCGAGCGTGATCAACAGCGCCAGGTCGTCGCGGTTCTCCTGCACCAGCGTGTACCAGCGGTGCAGCACTTCGGCACGGTGTCTTGCCGTGGTCTTGCGCCAGGCCAGGAAGGCCACGTGCGCCACCTCGATGGCCTGGCGCGCTTCGGCCTGCTGGCAGCGCGGCAGCTCCACCAGCACGGCGCCGGTGGCCGGGTTGCGCAGTGCGTAGCTGCCGTGCGGCGTATGCGCCAGCCATTCGCCGCCCACGTACGCAGCCTCGCGCCACAGGGTAGGGTCTTTCAATAGATGTTTCATGCGCTCTCCTTAGCGTGGATGGCGGCCGGTGAAGAATGCTTCGTCGGCGTCGGCTGTGGGATTCAGGCCCGAGGCTTCCTGGCCGCGCCGCAGCGCCACCATGTCGCGCGCATACACGCGCGCAGTCGGATGGCGCAGCGGACCGCCGTTGTAACCCTGCAGCCAGCCTTCGTACTTCCACATCATGCGGTTGATCAGGCCATTGCCCGCCTGCGGCACGCTGCCAAAGGCCTTGCGTGCCGCGTCGAGCTGGTAAAAGATCGCGGTCGCTTCGGCACAGCGGCCTTCCTGGATCAGGCGGTACACCCGGGGCAGCATCGGGCCGTAGAACGCCGAATAATTGGTGCCGCAGAACGGGATCGGCATCAGCTGCGCCAGCGGCACGTATTCGTGCTCCATCGGCGACGAGATCACCACTTCCTTGTGGAACGCGCGGTGCACCTCGATGGCGGCCATGATGTGCGGCGCGCCGCCTTCGGCCTTGATGGCGGCCACGTTGGGGCAGTCGTCGATCAGGCGGCGCAGCAGCGGCAGCGACATGTCCGACGGATCGAGGCGGCCAAAGCCCCAGGTGGGAATCGGGAACAGCATCACCGCAAGATTGGTGGCGTCGCACAGGGCCTTGGTGTAAGTGTAGACATCGTCCATCGACTTCGGATAGAAGTACGGTGGATAGCCGAGCAGCACCAGTTCAGCGCCCGCGTCCTCGGCCCGCTTCAGTGCTTCGAGGTTGTCCTCCAGGGTATTGAACACGGCATGGTGGACGATGAAGATGCGGCCGGCCGCCTGGTCCACGGCCACCCGCACGAACTGCTCGTATTCGGCCATGGTGATCGCCACTTCCGAGCAGGTGAGCGTACCCACGAAGCCGTGGGCGATGGTGGTTTCCACGTCGTGGCGCGCAGCCGCTTCGTTGAGGTGTTTGAAATCAGACGTCATGGTCGGAATGATGACGTTGGCGACGCCTTGCAGGCGTTCGCGCGCCCAGTCGCGGGCTTCCTTCTTGGTATATGCGGCCATGGCTGGCTCCTTGTCTGTTTGTGGGTTGATGGAGATTATTTGGATACCGGCGCGATGCTCGCTGCCAGCGGTGTACCGATACCGCGCTCGCGGGCCAGGCCAAGCAGCATCTCGGCGATCACCACGTCCTGCAGGGCCGAGCCGACCGATTTGTAGACCACGATGTCACGCTCGCTGCGGCGCGCCGTGACGGTGCCGGCAGCCAGCGCCGCCAGCGACACCAGCTTGTCGGCCAGCTGCACGCCGGCGCGGGTGGCGGCGATGGCGTCGCCGGTATCGTGCGCCACTTCGGCGGGCATGTCGGCCACGATGCAGGCGGCACGGTCCAAAGTATCTTCGTCCACCTCGCGCTGCTCGGGCAGGGTGGAACCGAGCGACACCACGGTGCAGCCGGGCGCCAGCCAGGCGCCGTGCAGCGTGGGCGATTCGTCGCGGCTGCGGGCCGCGCAAATGACCACGTCCGCCTCCTGCACCGCAACTTCGGCGGACGACACTGCCGCGATGTCGAGCTGTGGGCGGAAGCTGTGGGCGAAACGCTCGCGACTGGCCTGGGTGGGGCTGAATACTTTCACGCTGGCGAGTCTGCGCACCGTGCGCAGGCAGTCGAGCGCGCCGCGCGCCTCGAAGCCGGAGCCTATCACCGCCACCTGCAACGGGCGCAGGGGCGCCAGCAGGTCGATCGCCAGCGTGGCCGTGGCGGCCGTGCGCAGGCCGGTCACGCGGTTGCCGTCGATGAGCGCGGTCAGCGCGGTGGTGTCCTGGTCGAACAGCGAGATCAGGTAGCTGGCGCGGCGCGCACGGGTGGACGCGGCAATCAGCTTGCAGCCCAGGTGGCCGCCCGAGGGCGACACTGCCGTCAGGCTGCGCAGCCAGGTGCCGTCGCCGCGCGCCATCGATCGTGGCGGCACCATGGCGTCGGATACGGGCCGCGCATAGGCGTCGGCCAGCGCAGCCACGGCGGCAGTCCAGTCGGACAGAACGGCGACATCGTCGTCGGACAGGAACAGGGTAGGGGGAATGGCGGGACTGGCGGGTGTTGACATGGCGGGCTCCTGGGGTTGGTGCCTTCCACTATAGGATTTCGCCAGCCGCGCTGTAACCACCGGAATGTGAAAGCAGTTATGCGCCATATCGATGACTGGCGCTTCGGCTACAGGCCTTCGGCCATTGTGCAGATCAGGCGCTGGACTGCGCGCGTGGCGCGCGTATGCGGGCGGCGCGGCGAGACGGCCAACACCACGAAGCGCTCGAGCATGGGGGAAACGATGCGCGCCGCTGCCAGGCGCAGGTCCTGGCCAGGCGGTGGTGCTGCGGCAATGGCGTAGCCGCCGCCGGCGGCTGCCACCTCGTATTGCAGGCGCACGGAATCGACTTCCACTGCCACGCCGAGCCGCAGCGCGTGTTCGGCGCCCAGCCGGTCGAGCCTTGCGCGCAGCAGGTGCGGGCGTCCCGGCACCACCAGCGGCAGGCCGTCGAGTGCGGCGAATGGCAGCTCGCCGGCTTGTAAAAGCGGGTCGCCGGCCGGACCCACCATGTGCAGTGGCAGGCGCGCCAGCAAGGCTTCTTCGCCGGCGAGTACTGTTTCTTCACGCAGCACGATGGCCATGTCGAGCCGCCCTTCGCGCAGGTGCTCGTCGAGCTGGGCGCTGGCGCCTTCCGACAGGTGCAGCCGCACGCCGGGCATTTGTGCGCGCACTGCCGCAAACAGCGGCCCGGCATAACGGGCCACTGCTGTCGGCAGCAGTCCCACCACCACCTCGCCCACGGGTTGGCCGCGCATGCTGCGGATATCGTCGGCCAGCCGCTCGGCGCCGGCGGCCAGTTCGGCAATGCGCGGCAGCAGCTGCTCGCCCACTTCGGTCAGTACTACGCCGCGCCCGGTGCGCCGGAACAGCCGCTCGCCGCATTGCTGCTCGAGCTGTGCGATGTGGCGGCTGACCATCGACTGCGGCATGTCCAGCGCGGCAGCGGTTTTACTGAGGCTGCCCAGTGCCACCACGCGCAGGAACACCAGCCAGCGCAGTTCGATGATGGCGGGGCTGGCTGCGTGCCCCGGCGGCGGATGGCCGGATCGCAGCGGCACATCGACCGCCTGCGCCGATGCTGGCGTGTTTGGCCGCTGGTCCACGGTCAGATCCGGTCGTCCGCCAGGGCCGCCGCCACCAGGCGATCGGCGTCGCCATCGTGGCGGAAGCCGGCAGCCAGCGCAGCGGGCGTGTGCAGCGGCGGGTAGCGGCCGAACAGCGCGGTGAGGGTGGCATCCTCCACGTGCGAGACCAGCGCCTCGCGCTCGTCCCCGTAGCGCCGCGCCAGTGCAGCCAGCACCTGCGCCATGCCCAGGTGCAGTACCGGCAGTTGCCAGGTACGCGACGATGATGCGGCCGCGGTGGGCATGGTGGCTGCGTGCAGCAGGTTGTCGACGCAGCATGGCAGCGACATCCACCACGCGGTAGCGTCAACCGGTACCGGGCACACATATGGTTCGCCGGCAGCGATCCGGTGCATGACCAGGCTCATGAAGGCCGAGCCGTGGCCCGATTCGCTGGCCGGGCGGGCGACGATGCCAGGCAGGCGCAGGCTGACGGCATCGAGTTCGCCGCGCCGGCTGGCGTCGGCCAGCGCGATTTCGGTCATCAGCTTGTGGGCGCCGTAGGTCAGTGCCGGTTGCGCCGGCTGGTCTTCGTGGACGGCACCGCTCCCCAGCGGCCCGTACACCGCCACTGAACTGGCAAACACGAGCCGCGCCACGGGGCCGCCCTGGCGTGCCTGCTGCATCAGCCGGTCGGCCAGGGCCAGCGTTGCCAGCAGGTTTACCTCGTGGCCTAGCGCCGGTTCGCGCTCGGCCAGGGAGCCGGGCACGCTGGCGAGGTGGAATACGCGGTCGGCCGGCATGGCCAGCACCTGGTCCAGCAGCGCTGTACCGCCAAACGAGCCGCATACCCGGCGAACATTGGCTGCGGCGGGTGTGGCGTCGAAGCGCTGGTCGATCAACGTCAGCTGCTGCGATGGCGATGACCCGTCACCGAGCAGGCGCCGCACCAGCGCGCGGCCGACAAAGCCATTGGCGCCGGTGACCACCGTATGCAATACCTTGTCACTCATGCTGGTGCCTGCGCGCACACCACGGTCTGCTCGATGACCCCGAACGGACCGGCACCGGCGCCTGGCCAGCGCGCCTCCATGCGTACCCGGTCACCGAAGCGCATGAAGCCGGTGCGCGGCTCGCCATGGTCGATCACCTCGATCACGCGCCGCTCGGCAATGCAGGCCGAACCGGCCGCGCGGCTGGCATTGGAGACGGTGCCGGTGCCGATGATGGCGCCAGCGCGCAGGCGCCGCGTGCGCGCCGCGTGGGCGATCAGGTCGCCGAAACCGAAGCTCATTTCGCCGCCGTTGGGCTGGCCGAACGGCGCCTCGTTCCAGGTCACCTCCAATTGCAGGTGTACGCGGCCATCGGACCAACCGCTGCCCAGTTCATCGGGCGTGACGGCCACAGGTGCAAAGCTGGTCGAAGGCTTGGCTTGCAGGAAGCCGAAGCCGGTGCGCATTTCACGCGGGCCCATGGCACGCAGGCTCCAATCGTTCAGCTGCACCACCAGCCGCACGCAATCGAGCGCGCGGTCCGCGTCCACGCCCATCGGCACGTTGGCGACGATCACGCCGAATTCGCCCTCGAAGTCGATGCCGTCCGCCTCGCTGGGCAGGGGCACGTCGTCGTGGGGGCCGAGGAAATCGTCGCTGGCACCCTGGTACATCAACGGGATGGTGGCCAGGTCGGGAATGGGCGCCGTGCCAAACGCCTTTTCCATCAGGTTGGCGTGGTTGAGGAAGGCCGAGCCGTCGCACCACTGCGGGCTGCGTGGGAGCGGCGCGGCGCAGCGGCGCGGATCGAACGGTTGGCTGGCAAGCTGGCCGGCGTTCAGGGCGTCGTAGCAGCGGCGCAGGCCCGCTTCCAGATCTTCCCAATGCTGCACGGCGTAGAGCAGGGTAGGGGCCAGCACGCCGGCTTCCACGCAGCAGGTCAGGTCACGCGAGACGATCAGTAGCCGGCCGTCGAGGGTATGGTCTTGCAGGGTGGCGAATTTCATGGTTTCTCTCGAATAGGGTTCAGCGCTGCGCCAGCGCGGTGGCAAGCGCCGGGTCGTAGGCGGCGTCGATCAGCACGAACAGCATGCGGCACGGGCGCTGCGAGCGATTGGCCCAGGCGTGGTTGGTGCCGCGCTGGATCACCACGCTGCCGGGCAGCAGCCGTACTTCGGAATCGTCGAGCACCAGCGTCATCTCGCCGTCGATCACCACGCCGTAGTCGACCGACTCGGTGCGGTGCATCAGCGGATGCGGCGAGTGGGCGGCAACCGTGGAGGCGCCAGCGTCTCCGGCCTGGGTAAAGGCGTCGTGCATGCGTGCGGCGCCATGGGCCAGGAAGTCGTCGGTGTCGGGCGGGATATCGACAAAGCGCAGCCGGGTGCCGTTGGCCGGCGGCGGCAGCACCAGCGGGCCGAGGGTAGGATCGGCGCCGTTGTCGGCCGGCGCTGGCGTCACGCTGGTATTCCACACTTCGTGGAAGACGGTGCCGGGGATGGCGGTCAGTTCGACCACGGTGGGCAGCGCACCGGCGCTCGTGACGACGGCTTTGCCGTCGGCGTCGTGGCCGGTGACCACGCGGTGGATGGGAGGCTGGGACATGATCATTCCTCCTTGGTCAGGACAGCACGGCCGCAGGGCGGCGGCCGGCTCGGGCAAAGCAGAACACGGCCACGCAGCCGATGGCCACGGCGGCCGCGCCCAGCGCACCGTAGCCGGCGCTCTTGACCAGCGTGCCGCCCAGTACCGGGCCGATGGCCGCGCCCATCATCAGCATGGCCGGCGTGGCCGACAGCGCCCGCCCGCCCGTATCGAGTTGCGCCACCAGGCCGAAAGCAAAGGTATGCGTAAAAATCATCACCGCCGCGAACAGGGCGCCGGCAAACGCGTAGGCCGCGTAGCCGCCGCTGGTGGCAATCGTCAGCGCCAGGGCAGCCTGCACCACCGGGCCGCCCAGCACCACCAGGTGGGCTGGCCAGCGCCGTTCCAGCAGGGCCGCCAGCGGCGCCGGCAACAGGTTGACGAAGCCCAGCGCGATCAGGACGCCGGTCACCGCGCCCGGCGCAAAGCCGCGGTCGGCGCCGATGCGTTCGAGGAAGCTGAACATCATTGCCTGCACCAGTCCCATGCAGCCGATGCCGAAACCCGCGAACCACACGGCCGGCGCAATCGGCGCCGCTGCCAGCGCGCGCACGGTCTTTTCCACCAGCGCCGACGGGAAGGCCAGCGCCGCCACCACTGCTGCCACCAGCATTACGCCGGCAAATACGCGGAACAGTACCGGGCCACCCAGGCTGGCGATCAGGCCCGGCATCAGGCCCAGGAACACGATGGCGAACACGCCCAGCGCCATGCCCGCCATGGCGAACATGCGGTGCGGGCTGCGGCAGCGGCCGACGGTGCCGTGGGTCATACTGAGCGCGGCACCGGCAGCCGCCCCGGCCACCGCGTGCAGCACGGCCATCACGGCGTAGTCGGTGGTGAGCGACACGCCGAAAAATGCCAGCGCCGCCACGGTGAAGCCGGCTACGGCAACCATGCCGGTGCGCAGCCGGGGAAAGCGCGGTGCGCAGACCATGCTGCTGATCACGGCACCCAGCAGAAACAGCGTGGCCAGTGCACCGGCACGCTGCGGATCGAGGCCGTAGCCGGCTATCAGGGCGCCAACCCAGACCGGCAGCGCCACCAGGTCGACCATGCCGGCACAGTGCGCCACCATCAGCGCGATGCGGCCAGGCCAGCGCTCGGCGCGTTCATTGTGAGTATTCATGACCGCTCCTGTCAGATCGGCGCTGCAAGGGCCATGTGGGTGGCGTGCATGATGCTCGAATGCTCGGCCTTGTCGCCACCGGTGATCTCGATCTCTCCCAGGCGGCTGGAGTTTTCCACTACCATGCGGCAGCGCTCCCAGCGCCGCGCCTCGAATCCCGCCAGCGCCTCTTCGATGGTGGCCGCGCCATCGAGTTCGTCGGCCAGCACGATGGCGTCCTCGATGCCGATGCAGGCGCCAGAGGCCATGTGCGGCGTGGTGGCGTGCACGGTGTCGCCGATCAGCACCACGCGGCCGCGATGCCACGGCTGCGGGATCAAGAGCGCTTCGAGCGGACGATAGACGATCTGCACGTCGGCGCCCGGTTCCAGCAGCTGTGCGCGGCATTGCTGCATCAGCGGTGCGGCGAAGGGGGCCAGCAGGTCGGCCAGCATGGCGGGAAAGCGCGCCGGATCGATCTGCACGTTGTCGGCGCGGTCTTCGGTGACGAACAAATACATCAGGTCGCGCGAGACCGGGTTGACGCCGGTCTTGACCTTCGGTCCCACCCACATGGTGGCGCGCGCCAGTTCGGGCGGGCGTGGCAACACCGCGCGCCACACGCACTGGCCGCTGTAGCGCGGCCTGGGCGCCTCCGGCATCAGCGTCTCGCGCACCTTGGAATACAGGCCGTCGGCGCCGATCACCAGGTCGTAGTCGCCCGCCGTGCCGTCGGTAAAGCTCACTGCCACGCCCTCGGCGTGCTCGCGCAGGCTGCTGAAGGTGCAGCCGAGGCGCACCTTGGCACCGCTGGCAACCGTCGCTTCGGCCAGGATTTTCGCCAGCACCGGGCGCATGATGGCGCCACCACCGGGCACGTCTTCGCCAGCGATGCGCGGCGTGGGTAACGTGGCAAGCAGCTGGCCGTGCGGCAGGTGCATGTCCACGCCGTCCGCTGCCGAGCCCTGTTCGAGGAACTGGTCGAGGATGCCGAGCGTTCTGAATGCGCGCAGCGTGGCGCCGCCCAGGCTGATGCCGGCGCCGTACGAGCGCCAGCCCGGATCGATCTCGGCCACTTCCACTTCCACGTCCAGCTTGCGCAGCTGGATGGCAGCGGACATGCCGGAAAAGCCGCCGCCGATAATCAGGATTTTTTTTGCTGGTGATGTCATGTGTGTCTCCGTTGAGTGCTTAGTCTTGTTTTGGGTGGTGCTGTTCAGTGGTCAGATGCACTGCGCCGCTGGCGTCTACCGCCAGCTTGACCGGCTTCAGTGCCTGGCCCAGGCAGGGACCTCGCACGCAGGCGCCGCCATCGATCTCGAACAGCGCGCCATGCGCCGCGCAGACGATGTAGGTGCCCTCGGCGTTCAGGTATGCGTGGCGGCGCCACGCCATCGGCGTGTCGCCGTAGTGCGGGCACAGGTCGCGGTAGCCGTGCAGGCGCGCGCCCTGGCGCACCACCAGGAGGCTGTCCTGGCCCGACCCTTCCGGGTCGAAGCCGCGCGCCTCGCCATCGGGCAGGTCGTCCAGGTGGCACAGCACGATGTCGGTCGCCTGCATTGCGCCACCTAGCCTGGTTTGCCGGCGCCGGGCGGCGGGCCACCGGCGGGCGCCCACTTGTCGCGCTGCTGGAACAGGAACAACTGCGAAGCGTCAGCGCTCATCGGCACGTCGCGCGCGCGCCAGGTGGTGTCGTGCAGGTCCATGTCGGCGTCGTACTCGACGTGGCAGCCCAATGGGCTGTTGAAATACCAGAACCAGTTGGACCCCATCTTGTGGCGGCCGGGGCCCCAGAACGACTGGTAGCCCTTGTTGACGAAACGGGTACCTGCCTGCATCAACTCGGTCGGGCCGCCCAGGTGGAAGGTGAAGTGCTCCACGCCCTGCATGAACGGCGGGGTCTGGATCATGAACAGGGTGTGGTGGTCGAGCGTGCCGGCCGGTTGCAGGAACGGCCCGGCGCCCCCGAGGCGGTCGGTGCAGCGGAAGCCCAGCCGCTCGACATAGAACGCCTCGGCCCGGGCGATGTCGGGCACGAAGTACACCACGTGCGACAGGGTGCGCGGCACGATCACCGCGTCTTCATTCACCGCCACCACGTTCGGTGCGCGCTGGGCCGGCGCACCGGGTGCGTTGACTGCTTCTGCTGCCAGTTCAAACGGGCGACGCACGGTCATCTGGAAGCCGAGCACGAAACCCAGGTCGTCGCGCGCTTCGAGCGAGCCGTCGGCCAGCCGACGTACTTCGCGGTCCTTGCCCAGTTCCGCAGCGATGGCGTCGAGCGTGGCTGCATCGCCCACGCCGTAGACGGTCTTGCGCAGCATGGTGCGGGTGGGCAGGGGCGCCGGCAGCGCCGGGTCGTCCTGGTGGGCGATAACGACGGCGGTGCCGTCGAGTGCCTCGAAGCGGCCGCCGGCGGCGGTTACGTCCACCGCTATCAGGCCGTAGTCGGTCAGGTACTGGGCGCAGGCGTTGACGTCGTCCACGCCGAAGATAAGAGCATCGGGTCCGATGATATTCATGATTGCTTCCTGGTTGGTTGAATGGCGACATGGCCGCCGAGGGCTTCTGCTACCCAGTCGGCGATGTAGGCACCGGCGTTGGCGGAGTTGTCAAAGCTCGAGTGTTGGACGCCGCCTTCGCGTTCGGTGAAAATTTTCAGTTCCCGCCGGGGGCTGTTGACCAGCTGGTCGTAGGTGCGCTGGGCCCAGTGCACCGGAATCTGGCTGTCCTTGCTGCCGTGCGTGACCAGGAACGGCACGCGGATGCGATCGAGCACGCCGTCCAGGTGGACGTGTTCGGCGATGCGCATGAAGTCGTCCATGTCTTTGGCGCCCCACACCCAGCGCACGTGTTCCCAGTAGTGCGGTACCGGGAAGCTGCCTTCCTTTTGCAGGCGCTTCTTTTGCACGTCGCGCCAGTCGTGGTTGGCGCCCCACACCACGCCGCAGGCAAAGCGCGGCTCGAAGGCCACTGCGCGCGGGCAGTAGTAGCCACCCAGCGAAACGCCTTCCATGCCGATGCGCTTTGGATCGACATCGGCACGGGTCTCGAGCCAATCCACCACCTTGCTGGCCCAGCGCTCGCTGTCGTAGAGGGCGGTCAGGCCGTGCAGGCGCAGTGCTTCGCCGGTGCCCGGCTGGTCGACGATCAGCGACGACACGCCGCGCTGCGCCAGCCAGCGCGGCAGGCCAACGCGGTATTTCATCTCCTTGGTCGAATCGAGGCCGTTGACCTGCACCAGCAACGGCGCCGGCCCCGCCACGTTGTCGGCGCGCACGTACAATGCCGACAGCACGGCGCCCTGATACGGAATTTCCACCCGCTCGCAGTTCTCGCCGGTCAGCGCAATGCCCCTGGCGAAAACATCGAGGAAGCGCTGGTAGAGCGCCATGCGGCCTTCGGAACCATGCGCCTGCAGGCGTTCGGCGGTGAGGTAATAGGTGGCGGCGCGACCGTACTTGTCGCCGGCCGAGATCAGGCGGCCGCGCGCCTCGTCTTCGCGCGCCAGGTCGCACAGCTTGTCGGCCATGCGCACCCAGGTGGCGCGAAATGCCTGCGAACCTGCGGCGTCGGGCTGGCTGGCGGCCTCGCGCAGCGGTGCGCACATCTCCTCGATTTCGCCCATGCGGGCGCCCATTTCAATGGCGAGGTTGATCGAGAGGTCCCAGACATAATTGGTGGGGAAGTAGCGAAACATTGAAGCTCCTCAGGTTGAAATTGGTTGAACGTTTGGCACTGCGGCCGGCTTGAGCAGGAAGTGCGCCAGGGCCGGCACCAGGATCAGGGCGCCGAGCATATTCCAGAGGAACATGAAGCCCAGCAGCAGGCCCATGTCGGCCTGGAACTTGATCGGACTGGCCACCCACGTGATGACGCCGATGGCCAGTGTGACGCCGGTGAGCATCACCACCTTGCCGGTGAAGAGCAGGGCGCGGTAATAGGCGGTGGACAGGCTGGCGCCCTGGCGCAGCTGCGCCAGCGTGATGCTCAGGATGTAGAGCGCGTAATCGACACCGATGCCTACACCGAGTGCGATCACCGGCAGCGTGGCCACCTTGACGCCCATGCCGAAGACCACCATCAATGCCTCGGCCAGGACCGACGTGAGCATCAGCGGCAGTACTGCGACCAGCACCGCGCGCCACGAGCGGAAGGTGACGAAGCACAGCACGATTACGGCCGCATACACCAGCAGCAGCATGCGGCGCCACGCGTCCTGCACCACGATGTTGGTGGCCGCCTCGATGCCCGCCGAGCCGGCCGCCAGCAGGAACTGCACGTCCCTGGTGTTGTTGGCAGCGGCAAAGGCTTCGATATGCGTGACCACGCGGGAGAGCGTATCGGCCTTGTGGTCGCGCAGGTAGGCGTACACGGTGAGCAGGCCGCAACTGTCGTTGTACAGGCCGCGCGGAGCGCCGGCGGTGACGGTATTGAGCATGTCCTGGTTGGGCAGGAACTCGTACCATTTCGGATTGCCCTCGTTCAGCCCCGCCAGCACGCGGCGGTTGAGCAGCGCCAGGCTGTTGGTGCTGTCCACGCCGTCGATCTGGCGCAGCTGCCATTCCAGCGCGTCGATCTTGTTGAGGGTGTCGTACTGGGCGCACTGGCCGTCCGGTGTCTTGACCATTACCGCCAGCACGTCGCTAGAGGCGCCGTAAGCTGCCGAGAGGGCGGCCACGTCGCGGTTATAGCGGCTGTCGGCGCGCAGTTCGGGCGCGCCGGGATCGAGGTCGCCGATCTTGAGCTGGGTGCTCAGCGCATAGCCGCCAGCGGCCAGCGCCAGCGCCACCACGATCGCGCCGATGGCCCAGGGCCGGTACGTAAAGCGGTCGAGCAGGGCCCACAGCGGGTGGCGCGCCTGGCCGGAGGCGTCGGCCGCTTCGGTGCGCAGGCTGCGTTCGGCCGCGCTGGCGCTCACGCCGGTATAGCTGAGCAGGATGGGCAGCAGGATCAGGTTGGTCACGATCAGCATGCCCACGCCCAGCGAGGCGGCCACCGCCAGTTCGCGGATGACGGCGATGTCGATGGTCGAGAGCACGGCAAAGCCCACGGCGTCGGCCAGCAGCGCGGTCAGCCCGGCCAGGAACAGGCGCCGGAACGTAAAGCGCGCCGCCACCAGCTTGTGCATGCCGCGTCCGACGTCCTGCATGATGCCGTTCATCTTCTGGGCGCCGTGGCTCATGCCGATGGCGAATACCAAAAATGGCACCAGGATCGAGTACGGATCGAGCGCATAGCCGAGCATGGGCAGCATGCCCAGTTGCCACAGCACCGCCACCAGCGACGCCAGCACCACCAGCGCCGTGGAGCGCGCGCAGCGGGTGTACCAGTACACCATTGCCGTGGCAATCGCCACCGCGATGGCAAAGAACAGCAGCACCGCGCGCACGCCGGCGATCAGGTCGCCCACCAGCTTGGCGAAACCGGTGATGTGCAGGCGCACGCCTTGCTGTTCGTACTTGGTGCGCAGCGCTTCCAGGCGCTGGGCAAAGGCGCCGTAGTCGAGCGCCTTGCCGTCGCTATCCCTGACCAGCAGCGGCACGTAGATTACGCTGGAGTTGTCGTTGAAGGCGACCAGCTGGCCGATCTCGCCGGAGCGGGCGATGTTGGCGCGCAGCTGCGCCAGGCTGGCGGCGCTGCCGTCGTAGCCGTCCGGGATTACCGGGCCGCCTTCGAGGCCGTCTTCGGTGACGCCCACCCAGCGGGTGGACGGCGTCCACAGGGACTTCATCTGGTTGCGGGCCACGCCCGGCAGCAGGAATACTTCCTCGCTCAGCTTGCGCAGCGTTTCCAGGTAGGCGGGGTCGTAAATGCTGCCGCGCGGGTTGTCCACGCCGATGCGCACGGCATTGCCTAGGCCCGTCAATTCGGCCTGGTGGGCCAGGTAGTTCTGGATGAACGGATGGTTGGTCGGGATGGTTTTTTCGAAGCTGGCATTGATCTCCAGCCGGCTGGTTTGCCAGCCCAGGAATACCGTCACCAGGGCGCAGACCAGCATCACCAGCAGCCGGTGGTTGAACAGCAATCGCTCGACGGCGGAACCGGAGGCGCGGTCGAATTGTTCGAGGTTTTCCACCATGTTCATGGTGCGCTCCTTGCTGCCACGGCCAGCGCCGGCACCATGGCCACGCCCTGCACGCCGAGCGTGAGCAGCGTGCCATTATTCAGATCGAGCACGCCGTTCAGTGGCGGCAGCGGCGCGTGTGATGCCGCCAGCGGCACCAGGGCGTTGTCGCGCGCGGTGAGCAGCATGCCGGCCTGGTTGGCGAACAGCAGCGAGCCGTCGGCGCGGGTGGCGGACGCGGTGATCGTCACCGGCAGCGGCGCGGCCAGTTGTGCCCAGGTCGTGCCGTTATCTGTCGAGCGCCAGACATTGCCGCGCAGGCCAGCCAGCACCAGCGTGTCGGCCGCCGGCAGTTCGGCGCTGAAGAAGCTGCCCTGGTAGGGCATCGGCAGGCGCTTGAATGTGGCGCCGCCATCGCGCGAGAACAGCGCCAGCCCGCGTTCGCCGCCGACCAGGATGGTGTCGCCACGCTGGCGCACGGTATTGAGGTGCATGCCCTTGGGGTTGTCGAGGCGGTCCATCCACGACGACCAGGTGCGCCCGCCGTCGGCGCTGGCCAGGGCCAGGCCGTAGGCGCCCACGGCCAGCATGCGCCCACCGCCGAGCAGGCAGACATCGAGCAGCGGCTTGTCGGCGCCATCGGCCACCAGCCGCTCGGCGTCGCGGATGGCGGCTTCGTTGCCGTTGCTGCGGGCGGCAGCCAGCGCCAGGGTGGCGATGCGATCTCCATCGAGCACGCGCTGCCACGTGGCGCCGCCATCGGCGGTGACGAGGATCACGCCGGCATGGCCGACCGCCACGCCATGCTGGTCGTCGGTAAAGCGCACGGCGGTGAGCGTGACGCTTGTCGGCACCGCAGCCTGGTTCCAGGTCTTGCCCTGGTCGTCACTGAGCAGCACCACGCCGCGCTCGCCCACGGCGACCAGGCGCTTGCCGGCCGTGGCGGCGCCGAGCATCACCGACTGCGCGGCAGCGCGGGCCATGACGGCAGGTCGCAGCCGGGCGGCGGTGACCGCGCCGGGCGGCGCGGAAGTCGCAGCCGGCGCGGAAGGAATCGCTGCCGTCGTGGCAGCTGCCGCGACGGGTAACACGGCCGGCAGCACCGCCGCCAGTGCAACTGCCATCACCGCAGCGCGCAACGCCCGCACGCCCGGTCGCAGGGAAGAATGCAGCAACATCAGCGCGCACCCTCGCCAGCCATGGCATCCGGCGTGAACACGCTGTCCTGGTAGCGCGGCTTGAGCGCGTATTGCGACGGCTTGGAGTTGAACAGGTCACCCACGAACGCGGTACCGGAGATCAGGTCGGTGAAGCCGAACGCGCCGATCACGGTGCCCGGCAGGTCGGGCGCCACAAAGGTCTGCGACCACAGGGTTTTCCACAGCTGGCCGTTGGCGTCCCAACGGTCGCCCAGCACGCAGTTCCAGGTGTCTTCGTCGCAGTAGTAGCGGCTCTTCGGCGCCTGGTGGCGCTGGCCGGCGCGCAGAGCGGCTTCCACTACCCACACGCGGTGCTTCTCCCAGCGCACGAAGTCGGGATTGAGGTAGGCCTTGCCCAGCACCTCGGTGTCGGACTTCGGTTGCAGCAGCTTGTTGCCGTTGTAGGGGATCAGCATTTCCTGCTTGCCGACGATCTTCCAGTCGAAGCGGTCGGTGCGGCCGGTCCAGGTGGAGAGTTCGTCAAAGCTCATCACGCCGGCGGTGGCCGGGGTAGGGGTGTCGCAGCACGGGTTGGGCAGCTTGCGCACGCGGCGCTGGCCGGTCAGGTACACCCACGCCTGGTCTTTGCTGGCGTCGATACTGTTGCGGCCCACGATGGCTTCGCCGGCGCGGATCGGCGGCCCGGTGTTGATCAGGCGGATCAGCCACTGCTCGTTGGACTTGGCGAACTGCTCGAGCGTGCCGTCCTGGAAGTAGTAGGGCATCTGCTGATCGGCGATGCCGGACGTGGTCAGCACCGCCTTGCCGTCGGCGGTAAGCTGGTATTGGCTCAGTGGCACTTGCCACGAGCTGCCGCGCCAGCGCAGCACGTGGTTCCACATCACTTCCGCGCCGGACTTCGGGATAGGGAACGGGATGCCGCCGTAGGCGCCGCTGGTGACGTCGGCCGTCAGCTTGGCCCGGGTGGCGTTCTTGAACGTGTTGTCATACACCCACTGCGGCGCAGCGGCGGTACGGTGGCTGGTGTACACGTCGAGCCGGTAGTCGGGGTATTTTCTGAGCAGGGCCTTGGTGCCGTCGGTGAGCATGGCCGCGTACTGGTCCGCGTTTTTACCGGTCACCACGTATAGCGGCTTTTCGTCCTTGAACGGATCACCACGGCGGCCACCGGCCTTGTCGCCGGCGATCGGCGTGGTGTAGCCGCCGGTCCAGGCAGGAATCGAGCCATCCTTGTTGCCGGCTTTTTCGGCGCCCAGCGGCGTCAGTTCGGTCTTCAGCTTGGCCGCCTCCTCGGCGGTGGCGGCGTAGGCCGGGGTGCCCAGCATTGCGGCCAGTACGGCCAGGGTTGTCGTCGTGGTTTTCATGGTGTCTCCTTGATGTTTTTAGAAGGTGCGGCGCAGCGACAGCGCAAGGTAGTCGCGGTCGGCCAGGGCGTTGCCGCTGGTGTAGACCGGCGCGCCGTTGGTCTGCAATGGGCGGTAGTTGACGAACGGTTCGGCCTTGCCCAGGTACTGGTTGTAGCTGACCGAGAACTGCCATACACCCTGGTACGTGCCGTCGACGCCCAACGTGGCGGTGCCGGTGTGCTTGGCGCCCCAACCGAGGCCGGTCACCGACGAATAGCCATCGAGCGCATAGCGCACGCCGATTGGCACGCTCAGGTCCAGGCCCGGCAAGGCTTGCCGATAGGTGGGCGTGTAGATCATTTGCAGGGCGCTGGCGTCGCGCGTGCGCAGACCATCAAGGGTGTGATTCGGATCGTTCTGCGACAGTGCGCGGTTCCATGCCAGTTCGCCGATGAACGACGATTCGCGCGCCAGCCAGTTCGGCCCCAGGGAGCTGAGCCACGACAGGTTGACGTGGGCGGTGCGGCCGGTGGCAAACCCCGGCTGCGGCTGCACATTCGGGTACACCACGTTCTGGTTCGTCAGCGGCATGTTGTTGCGCACCGAAGCCTCCAGCGCAAAGCTGGTATTGCCGATGGCGTGGGTGGCGCTGGCACCCCAGGTAGTGATCGCGTCCGGGAAGATGTAGTACCAGCTGCCGGGGGCCGCGCTCGTGACGTTGAGCTGCGAGTAGAACTGACCCGACTTGTCGTGGTAGCGCGCGGCGTAGAAGCCGATGTCGGTTTCGTCGAGCCGCCATTTGATCTGGGCGCCGAACTGGCCGTGGTCTGACGGCTTCTGGTCGGCACCCGGCACCAGCACGCTGCCGCTGACGATTTCCGGCAGCGTGGAGCCGCCCCAGATATTGTTGGACGTGTTGAAGTAGCTGCCGGCCGGCGCCATGCGGTCGGCCTCCCAGCGGAACTGGTAATAAGCACCCAAGGTCAATGCGGGGCTCAGGCGCAGCTGGCCGGAGACCTGCGGCACCGGGCGGATGATTTCCTTGAACTGGGCGTTGGGCGACGATTGCAGCTTCATCACGTCGGTCGGACCCTGGGCGCGGGCGATGCCGTTATCGCCGAAGAACAGCGTTTCGCCGTACACCAGCGCGTGCTGGCCCAGGCGCAGATTCAACTGGTGACCGTCCAGCGGTTCCCAGCTGCCGAAGACGAATGCGTCGAGCAGTTCGGCCTTGCGGCCGGCAAGCTTGCGCGTGGCGTCCGGAACAGCGTTGTAGGGCGACTGGCCGTTGGCGGTGTCGGTGGCGTCGGTTCTGCCGTCATAGGCCTGGTCGTACCAGCCGGCGGCGCTGATGCGCATGCCGAAGTCCTTGCGGTACACGGCGTCGAATTCGCTCAGCAGGTCGATGCGCTTCGAGACCCAGCCCTTGTTGCGGAAGTTGTCGTCGCCGGCGTTGAAGTTGAGCGCCTGTGGAAACGCCGACGCCGCCACGCCCGGCACCAGTTGCCGGGTGCTGTCGGCCAGCAGCGGATTGGCGTCGCGCAGGCGGTACATGGCGCCGATTTTGACGGTGTTGTCGAAGCGGACGGACCAGTCGGGGTTGGCGATTTCGAGGTCGGCAGCGCGGCCTTCGAGCGCGCCCAGGGTGGCTGCAGCGAGCAGGCCAAGGCGCAGGAATGCCGGCCGCGCGGCGGCTGCCAGTGGTTGGTTCATGGTGTCTCCGTTGATGTTTTTATGTGGTGGATTCAGTTTGCCTCCGGAGTGCATATGTGTAAAATTGATTGTATGCATTCAGCATATCGACGCCGTCGATACATAGGTGCGAAGGAGACGCGGTGCGCTACAACAAGCTCGACCTCAACCTGCTGGTGGCGCTCGACGCCATGTTCACGCTGCGCAGCGTGAGCCGCGCGGCGGAGCAGCTGCACATGAGCCAATCGGCGCTCAGCAGCTCGCTGGCGCGATTGCGCGAATATTTCGACGATGATTTACTGGTGCAGGTGGGGCGGCAGATGGAGCTCACACCGCGCGCCGAGGTGCTGCGCGAAGCGGTGCGCGATGTGCTGGTGCGGGTGAATACGACGATTACCGCCACGCCGCATTTCGATCCCGCGCAATCGGACCGCGAGTTCCGTATTTTCGTCTCCGACTTTTCGATGGCAGTGTTGATCCCGCACCTGCTGGTGCTGGCGCGCGAGCAGTCGGACAGCGTGCGCTTTCACCTGCTGCCGCAAACCCGCCAGCCGCAACGCACGCTCGAACACGGCGACGCCGACCTGCTGGTGATCCCGCAGGACTTCTGCTCGTCCGAGCATCCGACCGAGCACCTGTTCGATGAAGAGTTCTGCACCGTGGTGTGGAATGGCAGCCGCTATGCGCAGGCAGGGGAGATGACACTGGCCGATTACGAGGGCGCAGGCCACGTGGTAATGCAGCCGCCAGGCATGGACCGCACCATCGAATACCTGTTCATGGAGAGCACCGGCATCAAGCGCCGCGTGGAAGTGACCACGTTCAGCTTCCTGGCGGCGCCTTACCTGGTGGTGGGTACCGACCGCATCGCCACCGTGCACCGCCGGCTGGCGAACGAAGTCAAACGCGGCCTGCCGGTGACCACGCTGCCGATGCCGCTGCCGATGAAGCACCTGGCGCAGTCGATGCAGTGGCATAAATATCGCACACAGGACCCGGGTCTGCTATGGCTGCGCGGCCTGCTGCAGCAGGCGGTGCTGCGCATGGATTCCGGTATCGATACCGTCGATGGTGAGCATTGAACGAAGTGATTGGTCAGCCGGCGCAGCGGCGCTTAGCATGGCGGCACGAGACCCTGAAAGGACCTGCCATGTCACGCCGATTTGTCGATTTGTCGATCTACCTGGAAAACGAAGTTCTGTCCGACCCGCCCATGCTGGCGCCAAAGATCGAGTACCAGAAACACGCCGAAACGGTCGGCGAATTCATGCACCTGCTGCCGGGCACCAAGCCGTCCGACTTTCCCGATGGTGAAGCCGCCGCCGCCGAGTGGGTGCGTCTGACCACCCACAGCGGCACCCACCTCGATGCGCCCTACCATTTTCATTCGACCATGAACCGCAAGCTGGGCGAGGCGGAGCCCTCGATCACGATCGACGAAGTGCCGCTGGAATGGTGCTTCCAGCCCGGCGTGAAACTCGATTTTCGCCACCTGCCCGATGGCCACGTGGTCACTGCTGCCGAAGTGGATGCGGAGTTGAAGCGCATCGGCCACATCTTGCAGCCGCTGGAGATCGTGGTGATCAACACCCGCGCCGGCGAGCGTTATGGCCAGAGCGACTACGTCAACTGCGGCTGCGGCATGGGCTATGAAGCGACCATGTACCTGCTCGAGCGCGGCGTGCGCCTGACCGGCACCGACGCCTGGAGCTGGGATGCCCCGTTCAGCTACACGGCGAAAAAAATCGCCGAAACCGGCAACGTCGACTTGATCTGGGAGGGGCACAAGGCCGGGCGTGACATCGGCTACTGTCACCTGGAGAAGTTGCACAACCTCGAGGCGCTGCCGCCAACCGGATTTACCATCAGCTGCTTTCCGCACAAGATACGGGCCGCGTCGGCAGGGTGGACGCGCGCCGTCGCGATTTTCGAAGAGTGACAGCGCCTGAAAAAACTCCATAGCGGCGTTGCAGCGCCTCGCCGTACTTGCGTACTGTCTTCGGCGCTGCGCCTCGCTCTGGAAGTTTTGTCAGGCGCTCTCGGTTTTCTGCTGCGCCTGGTGGCGTTCGTGCACCTGGCGTAGTCGTTCGCGGCTGTTACTGAGGTGCGTGCGCATCGCCGCGCGCGCCGTTTCCGGCTCGCCGCGCGCAATCGCGTGATAGATGTCTTCGTGCTCGTTGGCCATGCGCGCCAGGTAGCGTACCGGGTCGTCCTCGGTCAGACGCACCGGGTCGATGCGCGCGCGCGGTATCAGGTTCGTGCCCAGGTGGTCGAGGATGTCGTGGAAGTAGCGGTTGCCCGAGAATTGGGCGATCAGCATGTGAAAGCGGATGTCGGCTGCCACCGTTTCCTGTCCCGCGCGGGCGGTGGCAATAAAAGTATCGAGCGCCGCGCGCAGTTCGGCCAGTTGCTCCGGCGTGCGTCGGCTGCTGGCCAGGCCGGCCGCCTCGGTCTCGATGCTGATGCGCAGTTCGAGTATGGCCAGCAGGTCGTGCACCGTGATCACGGTCGCCGGATCGAGGCCCAGCACCACGCCGGTACGCGGCGGCGCGCACACGAAGGTGCCGATGCCGTGCCGGGTTTCCACCAGCCCCGCTGCCTGCAGGTGCGAAATCGCCTCGCGGACCACGGTACGGCTCACGCCCAGCAATTCCATGAACGCCGATTCGGTCGGTAGCTTGTCGCCGACCTTGAGCGTGCCTTGCCGGGTTTGTTCGTTCACGTATGCGACCACGCCTTGCGCGAGGTTGCGGTGTTTTTTGGCGGGCGGCGGGGTGATGGCAGAGTTCATGGCTGAGGATCGTGAAAGAGTGAAGCTGGGGCGCAGGATAACATTTATCGATCCGCTTGCAGCGACTCGAACGCCACCACCTGCGCCCCCACGGCCTGGGCAAACGCCTGGTCGTGGCTCGACACGAATACCACCGCATTGGCGCTCTTTTCACGCAGCAGGTCGACCAGTACCGCGTGCGCATCGACATCGAGCCCGTTCGACGGCTCGTCGAGCAGCAGTACCGACGGATCGCCGATCCACGCTGCCGCCAGCATCAGCTTCTTTTGCGTGCCCAGCGACATGTCGCCACAGCGCGTGGCCAGGTGGCCGTCCAGGCCAAAGCGCTCGACCACCGCGCGCACCTGCGGCGTGAGCTGGCAACGCTTGGCGTGGGCGACAAACGCCAGTAGCTCACTGCCGGTGATGAACGGGTAGATCGGACATTCGTCGGGCGCGTACGCCAGCCGCAATTTGGCCTCGAGCGGTTGCTCATGCAGCGCATGGTTGTCGATCCAGACTGCGCCGCTGTCCGGCGGCGTCACGCCGGCCAGCACCCGCAGCAGCGTCGATTTGCCGATGCCGTTGGGGCCGCGCAGCATGTAGGCTCCCGGTGCGCAGGCCAGGTTGATCGAGCGCAGTATCTGCCGCGATCCATACGATTTACATACTTGTTCAACACGCAGCATGGCAGTCCTCAAGTCAGGCAGGCAAAGGTGGCGGCAGTCCACAGGCCGGTAACGACGGTGCCGATCACCACGGCGTGGCGGTCGGTATGCAGGTGCGGGAGCGATAATGCCGCCAGCAGCACGAGATACGACGCCACCGACGCCGCGCCGTGCCAAGGCGTGGTTGCGCCCATGTGCCAGGCAGCGATGGAGAGCGTGGCCAGCAGCGGCAGGCAGCACGCGCCCACCACCGCCAGGTCGAACGGCCGCCACCAGCGCGGCGCCAGCGGCAGTGCGCCGAAATAGTCCACGCTGGCCACGTGCGTGAGGTGCAGGAAGCGCAGCATACCGCTCATGATCAGGACCACCACGCCTTGCGCAATCACGATCGTCGGGAAACTGCGGGCATCGCCCTCGAAGACGCGCGCCAGGCTCCAGGCGCCGGCCGTAATCAACAGCGCAGTCAGCGCCTTGCCGGTCAATTCATTGCGGCGCGCGCGCCAGAGCATTGCCAGCGACAGGCGCCACGGTCCGAAGCGGGTGACTGCGCCGTTGCCGGCATGGCTGATACGCGGCAGCGTAAAGCGCCTGCGCACGGCCGGATCGGGAGCAGGGGAGCCGCGCCACGCCGCTACCACTGCGCAGGCGCCCACCAGCAGCTCGACGGCTATCGCCGCCCGCGTGCCGAAACAGGCGGCCAGCAGCACGCACGCCACTGCCAGCGCCAGGGTTTGCACGCTGGCCAGCCGCTGCTCCAGCACGGCCAGCTGTACTACGAGGGCCAGCACGATCACGTCGCCGAGCAGCAGCGTGTGCGCTAGCGGGCGCTGGTGGGCGATGGTCACCGCCATGGCGCCCATCGCCAGCAGCAGCAAGGGCCCGTTGGCCAGCACCAGCACCAGCACATCGACGTGGCGCAACTGGCGCGCGGTGTATGGGAGCGACCTGAGGAAGCCCATGAACGGCCCACCCTCGATCTGCGCGCGCTGCATGCCGGCCCAGAGGCCCGCGAACGCCAGCAGCGCGCCCAGGTGCACGCTGCGCTGGACCACGTCGTGGTGCGGCGCCAGCAGCGAAAGCAGGGGATAGGCTAGCGTGGCGATATTGCTGAGCAGCGAACTGCCCAGGGCAGCGCTCAAGCCGAAGAACAGCACGGCCGCCTGCCAGCGCCGCAGCAGCAGGCGCGCCGTGGTGACCGTGTACCAGCGCAGGCGGTGGGTAAGCAACGAGTTGGCGAAGATGGTGCGCTCCAGGTGATGGCGATGTCGCGCCGTCAGTTCAAGTTTGTTCCGGCGCAGCTGCCAACGGCAGGGCAGCAGCGAGCGTGGCACGCTCGCCGACCGCGCGCAGTTCCGGTCGCACCGGCAAGTCGGCCTGCAGCTTGACATCCCACGCCAGGCCGGCGCACTGCATGCCGCGCAGCACCCACCATCCCGGATCCCATTCGCCTTCGGCAAGGCCAAGGCGGGCCGACCCCGGGTAGGCGTGGTGATTGTTGTGCCAGCACTCGCCCATTGTCAAGAGCGACGTGAGCTGGATGTTACGGCCCTGCACCGCGGCGCCTGTCACTTCGTAACGCATGCCGCCGTGGTTGTGGGCGAAGTAGCCGATCAGCCAGTGCCCGATCACGCCGGCCGTCACCCGCGCGCACACGCCCCAGAACACGAAGCCCCAGCCGCCCCACCAGTACAGCAGCAGCGCCGGCGGCAGCTGTTGCAGCATCCAGGTGCGCTCGAGAAAGCGGTAGAAGCGATCGCCGGCCACGCGCGCTTCGAGCTCGATGTGCGGGGGCGATGCCAGGTGCAGGTCGCAGTGCAACTGCCACCAGGCGTCGGTCCACAGGCCGCGGCCATGGCGCAGGTAGTCGTGGCACACGGGCAGGCGCTGGGCGTAGTCGCGCAGTTCGTGCTGGCGCAGCAGGCCGAGGGGACCGGCCAGGCCCACCTGCACGCCGAGATACACCAGCAGGTATTCGAGCCACTTCGGACACTGGTAGCTGTTGTGTATCAGCTTGCGGTGGCTGCCGAGCGAGTGCCCGAACAGCAGCACCACGCCGGTGGCGACGATGAAGACGACAAACGCGGCCACGCTGAAATACACGGTGCCGCCGATGATCGCGGCGCCGGCCATTCCGATCAGCCACAGCGATTTGACGGGCGCGTAACGCACTTCGCCATCGATCACGCACGCGTCGTCCGCGCAGCGCACGCGGTGTTGCAGCAGACTTGCCGCCCGTTCGGTCATGGTCATCCCCTGGTGAGTGTTCTACTGCTGGTCAGTTACCGGATTTTTTCAGTGCGCGCGACTCGCGCTTGAGCGGCCCGGCGACTGGGCACACTTCGAACGCATAGCCGGTAAGGGTGTTGACCAGGCGGTCGCGATTGAGCTGGTAGTAGACGAACTGCCCCTCGCGCTCGCGCGTGACCAGGCCGGCGTTTTCCAGGATGGACAGGTGGCGCGAGATGGCTGGCGCGCTCATGGAAAAGCGCTGCGCCAGGTCGGACGTGGACAGCCGCGCCTCCGACAGGTAGGCGAGGATTTGACGGCGCGGGCTGGACGCCAGCGCTTCAAAAACAAGATCGAGGGCCATGAGAGGATTAACCTATTAACGAATTTGTTAAAAGGTTAATCGTTGTTTTGAGCGATGTCAACGAAGTTATGCCGTTACCGGATTTCCAGTGCCGCGATCTTCGCCCCAGCGAGTTGAAAATCAAAACCCAGCACCACCGGGCTGCCGGGGAAATTACCCGACACTTCACCCTTGACCACGCAACCGCGCGCCGTCGGCGTGCAATCGAGCGGTGCGATGGTGGCGGCATACTTGGCGCCGGTCGCGCGCTTCCAGGCGCGGATGGCGTCGTGGCCCTGGTGGCGTTCGTGCTCGTCGCGTACCTCGCCGTCTTCGCCAAAGCACGTTGCGACACCGTCGGCGTCATGGGCATTGTCCGCATTGAAATAATCCGCCACCACGGCTGGCAGTTCGATCATCATGTTGTTCTCCTGTGTGAGTTGTGCGAGTGATCATGGTATGCGGAAGGATTCGGGCACGATACGCGGGGTTGCGGTATAAACTGTCAACTTAAAGTTAATAGTCAAACGCATGAAACCGTATTCGATGGAAGCGATCCGCATCTTCCTGGCCGTGGCCGAGGCGCGCAGCTTCACGGCTGCCGCGATCCGCCTGGGCGTCACGCCCGCCGCCGCCAGCAAGGCCGTCAAGCTGCTCGAGGCGCAGCATGGCGTGATGGTTTTTGTCCGCAATACGCGGCGGGTGGCGCTCACCGAAGCCGGCAGCGCGCTGTATGCCAGCCTGCTGGCGGCCACCGCCCAGATCGACGACGCCTTCCTGGCGCTCACGCGCTACCGCGACCGGCCTGCGGGCACCTTGCGGCTCACGGTGCCGCGTGCATTGGGCGCGTTGGTCCTGAAAGAACTGGCGCCGCGTTTTCGTCACGCGTATCCCGACGTGGCGCTCGATATCTCGCTCGACGATGGCGAGGTCGATCTGCTGGAACACGGTTTCGATGCCGGCATCCGGCTCGGGCACCAGGTGGCGCAGGACATGGTGGCGGTGAGGCTGACCGAAGATCTGCACTGGTCGGTGGTCGCTGCGCCGGCGTACCTGGCGCGCGCCGGCCGCCCGAACATCCCCGAAGACCTGGTACGCCATGCCACCGTGCGCTATCGCTTTCACCGCTCGAAGGCGCTGGCGCCGTGGGGTTTCGTGCGCGATGGCGACAGCTTCCAGGTGGAGACCGGCCAGCAGCTGGTCGTCAACGACACCGGCCTGATCGCCGATTTTGCGCGCTCCGGGCTGGGATTGGCCTATTTGCCCGACATCGAAATCGCCGACGACCTGGCGGCGCGGCGGCTCGAGCGCGTGCTGCAGCCGTTCGTGTCGCGCACTCCGGGGTTGTTCCTGTACTTTGCCGCAAAAACCCAGAGCCAGCCCAAGCTCCGCGCCTTCATCGACATGGCGACAGCCGGCGCTATTCCTTAGTGCAGCAGCCGGCCGAGCGCTATTTCGCCAGGCGCCGGTCGAATGAAAATGGCCGCAATGCCGTCAGTTGCACCTGCGGATAGTCCCGGTGCAGGGGATTGATGACGAAGTTGGCTTCTTCCGGCACGAGCACGGATGGAATTTTCATGGCCAGGGTATCGCCGCGCCGTAGCCATTCGCCGCCGAACGATTGCGCGGCAGTGGACACGGGCAGCGCATCCCACCCGTCTGGCAACACATTGGTGCCGGGCTCGTACACCGCGCTGTCATCGGGCAGGTCCACCGCCACCAGCAGCAGGGGCGGGCAGGGCGTTGTGCCCAGGTGCACCAGCTTTTCAAGCGAGGTGATGGCGATGGTGCCGCCGCAATACAGCGCCGGCACGCCGATCGGATTCCAGCGCCCGCCATACAAGGCCGCGCCGGCGCATTGCCTGTCGAGCGCGTAATTGCGGTGGGCAATGCGCCAGAGTCTCATAGCGCGCCGCCGGTGGCGATGGCGTTGAGCACCTGGCGTACCGCGATGGCGCCTGGCTCGGTATCGAGATAGTCCATGGGCGCGGTATCGTGGAAGGTCAGGTTGGGCGTGCGCAGCCAGGCTTTGGCGGCATTTTCGTCGTCGAACACCACCTGTGCCAGGCTCATCAGGTCCGCCAGCCGCCACATCCGCTCCGAGGCGGCTGCATCCATCAACGCGCCGCGCTTGACCAGGGTGTGGGCGGTGGTTTCGGGCAAGCGTGCAATGCTGCGGATACGCTGGGCTGGCACGTCGAAATAAATGCCGGCATCCTTGATCATGCCAGCTGGAAAACCTATTCGTATCGCATCGACTGCATCGCTGCCGCCCGACAGGCGCATCAGTTCCGCGAAACTGGCGGGCTTGGCCAGGCTGGTCCGATCACGGGGGGCGGTGCGTGGGGACCGGGGAGCGCCGGTTCCGGTCTGGGCTTTGTCTGTCATGATAACCTCCGTATGGATGTTTAGCTTATACCTTTCGGAAGTGTATTGCAAATCGCGTCGCATAATGCTTGCTCATACGCAAACCCCGCAGCCGTGCCGATTTGACCGATAATGCTGGCTACCTCATTTTTAGCACCAGAATTGGAAGCCTCCCATGGAAATCAAGGTCAATTTTCTCGACAAGCTGCGGCTTGAAGCCAAGTTCGATGATTTCACGGTCATCGCCGACCAGCCCATCCGCTACAAGGGCGACGGCTCGGCGCCCGGCCCGTTCGACTATTTTTTGGCGTCGTCGGCCCTGTGCGCAGCCTATTTCGTGAAGTTGTATTGCAATACGCGCAATATCCCGACCGAGAATATCCGCCTGTCGCAAAACAACATCGTCGATCCGGAGAACCGCTACAAGCAGATATTCAAGATCCAGGTCGAGCTGCCGGCCGACATCTCCGACAAGGACCGCCAGGGCATCCTGCGCTCGATCGACCGCTGCACGGTCAAAAAAGTCGTGCAGGAAGGCCCCGACTTCGTGATCGAGGAAGTGGCCAACCTCGACGCCGACGCCCAGGCGCTGCTCACCCTCAACCCGGACGCTGCCGCCCGCACCTTCATCCCCGGCAAGGACCTGCCGCTCGAGCAGACCATTGCCAACATGTCGGACGTGCTGGCCAACCTCGGCATCAAGATCGAAATCGCCTCGTGGCGCAACATCGTGCCCAACGTGTGGTCGCTGCATATTCGCGACGCCCATTCGCCGATGTGCTTCACCAACGGCAAGGGCGCCACCAAGGAAAGCGCGCTGGCCTCTGCCCTGGGCGAGTACATCGAACGCCTGAACAACAATCACTTCTACGCCGGCAGCTACTGGGGCGAAGACATCGCCAACGCCGACTTCGTCCACTACCCGAACGAGCGCTGGTTCAAGCCTGCCCGCCGCGACAAGCTGCCCGCCGAGATCCTCGACGATTACACGCGTGACATCTACGACGCCGACGGCGAACTGCGTGGCTCGCACCTGATCGACACCAACTCCGGCAATATTGAGCGCGGCATCTGCGCGCTGCCGTACACGCGCCGGTCCGATGGCGCTACCGTGTACTTCCCATCCAACCTGGTCGAAAATCTGTATGTCAGCAACGGCATGAGCGCCGGTAACACGCTGGTCGAAGCGCAGGTGCAGTGCCTGTCCGAGATATTCGAGCGCGCCGTCAAGCGTGAAATCCTCGAAGGCGAAATGGCATTACCGGACGTGCCGCAGGACGTGCTGGCCAGGTACCCGGGCATCGTCGCCGGCATCAAGGGGCTGGAAGAGCAGGGCTTCCCGGTGCTGGTCAAGGATGCGTCGCTCGGCGGCGTTTACCCGGTCATGTGCGTCACGCTCATGAACCCGCGCACCGGCGGCGTGTTCGCCTCGTTCGGCGCCCATCCGAGCCTGGAAGTGGCGCTCGAACGCAGCCTCACCGAACTGCTGCAAGGCCGCAGCTTCGAAGGCCTCAACGACCTGCCGCAGCCGACGTTTGCCAGCGAAGCGGTGACGGAGCCGAACAACTTCGTCGAACACTTCATCGATTCGAGCGGCATCGTTTCGTGGCGCTTCTTCAGCGCGAAGGCCGATTACGATTTCGTCGACTGGGACTTTTCGGGCAAGGGCGAGAACTCCAACGCCGAGGAGGCGGCCACGCTGTTCGGCATCCTCAAGGACATGGGCAAGGAAGTGTACACCGCCGTGTACGACGACCTCGGTGCGGTGGCCTGCCGCATCCTGGTGCCCGGCTACTCGGAAGTCTACCCGGTGGAAGACCTGGTATGGGACAACACCAACAAGGCGCTGCTGTTCCGCGAAGACGTGCTCAATCTGCACCGCCTCGATGACGATGCGCTTGAAGCGCTGCTCGAACGCCTGGACGACAACGAGCTCGATGAATACGGCGACATCGCCACCCTGATCGGCATCGAGTTCGACGAGAACACCGAGTGGGGCCAGCTCACCACGCTGGAACTGAAACTCCTGATCAACCTGGCGCTGAAAAACTTCGACGAAGCCAAGGAACTGGTCGAGTCCTTCCTGCAGTACAACGACAACACCGTCGAGCGCCGCCTGTTCTACCAGGCGCTCAACGTGGTGCTCGAAGTGGAACTCGACGACGACATGGACATTGAAGACTACGAGGTCAATTTCCGCCGCATGTTCGGCGATGCGCGCATGGACGCGGTGCTCGGTTCCGTGGCAGGCACGGTGCGCTTCCACGGCCTCGCGCCAACGAGCATGCAGCTCGAAGGGCTGGAGCGCCACGCGCGCCTGGTCGACAGCTACAAGAAGCTGCACGCAGCGCGCGCCAGGGCGGCTGCGCGCGCCTAATGGTGTAACACCGGCGCTGTCCCACCGGTCGGCGCCGCATCCGGCGCCGGCGGCGCGATCTTGAACCAGATCGCATACATGGCCGGCAGGAACACCAGCGTCAGCACGGTGCCGGCAATCGTGCCGCCGATCAGCGTGTAAGCGAGCGTGCCCCAGAATACCGAGTGGGTGAGCGGGATGAACGCCAGCACGGCAGCGAGCGCGGTGAGGATCACGGGCCGCGAGCGCTGCACCGTTGCCTCCACCACCGCGCCGAACGGATCGAGCCCCGCCTTCTGGTTGTCGTCGATCTGGCCGATCAGGATCAGCGTGTTGCGCATCAGGATGCCCGACAGCGCGATCAGGCCCACCAGCGCATTGATGCCGAACGGCTGCCCGAACAGTATCAGCGTAGGCACCACGCCGATCAAGCCCAGTGGACTGGTGAGGAACACCATCACCATCGCCGCGATCGAGCGCACCTGGAAGATGATGATCAAGAGCGTAATGGCCAGCATGATCGGGAACAGCGGCAGCATGGCCGTGGTGGCCTTGCCCGATTCCTCGATCGAACCCGCTTCAACGATGTGGTAGCCGCTGGGCAGCTTCGCGACCAGCGATTGCAGCTGGGCCGTGATGGCGCCGGAGACATCGGGCGGCTGCAAGCCGTCGGCGATATCGCCGCGCACGGTGATTGTCGGCACGCGGTCGCGGCGGCGCACCAGCGGTTCTTCAGAGCGCACTTCCACCGTGCCCACCTGCGAGAGCGGAATGCGCTGGCCGTCGGCGCCCGACAGCGTGAAGTCGGCGATGCGGGCCGGGTCGAGCCGGTTGTTGCCGGCGGAGCGCGCCATCACCTGCACGGTGCGGATGTCTTCGCGCACGGCCGTCAATGGCACGCCGTTGAGCAGGAACTGCAGCTGCTGCGCCACCGAGGTGGAAGTGAGGCCCACCGCCTGCAGGCGGTCCTGCTGCAAGGTGAAGTGCAGCGACGGCGTGCGCACGCCCCAGTCGTTGTTCACGGTGCGCATCATCGGGCTCGCTTCGAGCACGTGCTGCACGTCGGCCGCGATGTCGCGCAATTTGACCGGGTCGGAGCCGCTCACGCGGTAGGCAACCGGGTAGGGCGAGTAGGGGCCGAACACCAGCTGCGTCACGCGCACCCGCGCCTCGGGCGCCAGGCCGGCGGCGACCACTTCGCGCAGGCGCGCTTTCAAGGCGTCGCGCTGGTCCTGGCTGTCGGTGCGGATGACGATCTTGGCAAACGACGGATCGGGCATCTCCGGCCCCATGGCGAGATAAAAGCGCGGTGCGCCCTGGCCGATGTAGGCGGTGACGATTTTCGCTTCCGGCTGTTTGGCCAGCCATGCCTCGACCTTGGCGGTGGCGGCGCTGGTCTGGCCGATCGCGGTGCCGAACGGCATCTGCACCTCCACCAGCACTTCCGGGCGGTCGGAGACCGGGAAGAACTGCTTCTTGACCACGGCCATGCCGCCGATAGCCAGCGCGAACAGGCCCACCACGGCGCCGGCGACGACCCACTTGCGGGCGATCACGCGGCCCAGCACATGGCGGAAGCGCTGGTAGCGCGGCGTGTCGTACAGCGCTGCGTGGCCGCCTTCGACCGGCTTTAGCTGCGGCAGCATCTTGACGCCCAGGTAGGGGGTGAACACCACCGCCACCACCCACGACGCGATCAGCGCGATACCGACGATCCAGAACATATTACTGGTGTACTCGCCGGCGGACGACCGCGCGAAACCGTTGGGCATGAAGCCCACGGCCGTGACCAGGGTACCGGCCAGCATCGGCGCTGCCGTATGGCTCCAGGCGTAGGCCGAAGCGGTGATGCGGTCGTAGCCTTCTTCCATCTTGACCACCATCATTTCGATGGCGATGATGGCGTCGTCCACCAGCAGGCCCAGTCCGAGAATCAGGGAGCCGAGCGTGATGCGGTCGAAGTTCTTGCCGGTGGCGGCCATCACGATGAACACCACGGCCAATGTCAGCGGCACAGCGGCAGCGACCACGATGCCCACGCGCCAGCCCATGCTGACGAAACAGACCACCATTACCACCAGCAGCGCGACGAAGAACTTGACCATGAATTCATCGACCGCCGATCCGATATTGACCGCCTGGTCGGTGACCTTGGTCAGCCCCATGCCCAGCGGCAGTTCGGCGTTGATGGCGCCCACCTCCGCGTCCAGCGCCTTGCCCAGGTCCAGGCCATTCCAGCCGTCGCGCATCACGATGCCCAGCAACAGGGCCGGTTCGCCGCCGTTACGCAGGATGAAGCTCGACGGGTCTTCGTAGCCGCGCTTGACGGTGGCAATGTCCGACAGCTTCAAGGTGCGGCCCTGCACCACGATCGGGGTGTCCCTGATTTTTTGCAGCTGGTCGAACGCGCCGTCCACGCGGATGAACACCTGCGGCCCCCTGGTATCGACCGAGCCGGCAGGCGTCAACACGTTCTGGTTGTTCAGTGCGGCGAACACCTGCTGCGGCGCCACGCCCAGCGTGGCCAGGCGCTCGTGCGAGAACTCCACGTAGATGCGCTCCGGCTGCTCGCCGACGATATTGACCTTTTTGACCCCCAGCACGTGCAACAGGCGCTGACGCAGCGTTTCGGCGTCGCGCACCAGCAGGCGCTGCGGCTCGCCCTTGGCCTTCAGCGCGAACAGTGCAAAGGTCACGTCCGCGTATTCGTCATTGACCATCGGGCCGATCACGCCCTGCGGCAGGTTGCCCGCCTCGTCGCCCACCTTTTTGCGGGCCTGGTAGAACTGCTCCTGCACCTCGGCCGGCGGCGTGCTGTCCTGCAGTGTCAGCGTGGTGAATGCGAGGCCGGGGCGGGTGTAGGTTTCGCTGCGCTCGTACCAGCGCAGTTCCTGCAGGCGCTTCTCGAATTTTTCCGCCACCTGGTCCTGCATTTCCTGCGCGGTGGCGCCGGGCCAGGCGGTGATCACGGTCATGACCTTGATGGTGAAGGCCGGGTCTTCCGCGCGACCGAGCTTGAAGAACGAGACCACGCCCGCGACCGAGATCAGGAAGATCAGGAACAGTGTGATCGCGCGCTCGCGCACGGCCAGCGCGGAGAGGTTGAAGCGGCCCGCGCTCATTGGCTGGCTCCGGCGGTGGTGGCTGCTGCTGCCGATGCCGGCGCACCCGCCGTCGCTGCCGGTGCAACTGCTGCCGCTGCCGCCCTGGCCGGCGCTGGTTCTGCCGCCAGCCTGACTGTTTCGCCTTCCCGCAGCAGGTGCGCGCCCAGCGCCACGATACGCTCGCCGGACTTGAACGGGCCGGTCACAAAGGCGACGTCGTCACCGAGGCGCTGCACGGCCACCGGCCGCCACGTGACCTTGGCCGGCTGGCCCTGAATCAGCCACAAGCCCGGACCCTTGCCGGCATCGTGCAGGGCGCCCATCGGCACCGACCAGGCGCGGACGGTTTGGGTGTCGGCACGGGTGCCGGCGGGCGTGGCGGATTTTGCATCGGCCGAGGTATCGGCTGCGGCCTTGGTCGTCGCGGTGGCCGACGCCGCATCGGCAAGCTCGATGGTCACCGTCGCGCCCAGCGGCGCGGCAGCGAGCGCGCCTTCGAGAACATATCGTGCTTCGTAGGTGCGGGTGGCGCGGTCGGCGGTGTCGGACAGCTGGCGCAGGCGCGCGGGGACGGCTTGAGCGCTCTGGCCGAACAGCGTGGCCAGCCCGGTCGAACCGAGTCGCGGACGCAAGGTTTCGGGCAGCGCGATCACGGCTTCGCGGCTGCCGGCGCGCGCCAGGCGCAGCACCGGCTGGCCGGCGGCCACCACCTGGCCCGGTTCGGCCAGGGTGTCCATGACGATGCCGTCGGCGTCGGCCACCAGTTCGGCGTAGCGGCTGGCGTTGCGCGCCACTTCGGCCTGGGCCTCGGCTGCTTTCAATTGCGCTGTCGCGGCGTCTGCCGCCGCGGCCACCTGGTCGTAGGCGGCGGCGGAAATGGCGCCGGTGCCGCGCAGGTCGCGGTAGCGCGCCTCGTCTTGCGCGGTTTGCTGGGCGCGTGCGCGGGCCGCGGCGACCGCTTCCAGCTGGGCGGTGGCAGCCAGTTTCAGGTCGATCGGATCGATCCGCATCAGGACCTGGCCGCGCTTGACCTGCTGGCCCGTATCGACCAGCCGTTCGAGGACCTTGCCGGCCACCCGGAACCCCGGTTCGCTCTGCACGCGGGCGGCGACGGTGCCAGTGAACGCGCGCGCGCCGCGCGCCGCTTCAGTGAGCGTGGTGGTGCGCACCAGCGGCGCTTCGGTACGCGGATCGGAGGGGGGCGGTTTGCCGCAGCCGGCCAGCAGCAAAACGGGCAGGCAGACGGCGGAGAGGGCAGTGGAGGCGACGAGGCGGCGAGGCATAGAAATCCCGTGAGTGAACAAAACAGGATTTCATTTTGAGACTAGTGACCAATTATGTCAACGGTCACTTTCGATTTAAGATGGTCATCTTGATAAGCTGCGCAGGACCAGGCTCGATAACTGGGCGGGGGCATGGTCGACCGAGTCGAAGCTGTATTGCAGCAGCAGGGGGTTCAGGTACGGCCGCAGCACCAGGTAGATGGCGCTGGCGGTTTCGTCCAGCGGCGTCTTGCGCTCGAAGTCTTCGTTCTCGCGGCCCAGGCGCAGGATGTCGGTCAGCAGGCCCTGGATGCGCAGCTCATAGCGTTGCGCGGAATCCCAGCGCTCCGAGGCGGCCGAGGAGGCGATGTCGAACAGCTTGCGGTCTTCGAAGAACAGCCGCATGCTCGAGGCCACGATGGTCTTGAACAGGCGGCGCAGCTTCTCGGGCGCGCCGTCGGCGCTGTCCACGGCAGCGCGCACATCGGTCTCGATCTCGAGCAGGCAGGTGGCGCAAATCTGTTCGCCGATGGCCTGCTTCGATTCGAAGAACTTGTAGATATAGGCCTTGGAAAAGCCGATCGCCTTGGCCAGGTCGGAAACCGTGGTCTTCTCGTAGCCATACAGGCGGAAGTGGGCGGTGGCGGCGGTGACGATCTGGTCGCGCACGTCGTGGTCGGCGGGGCCCCGGGCCGGGCCATGGTTGATGGTTGCAGTAGTCATGGACGACAGCTTAACCGCCATCCCCGATTTGCACAATAAGTGACTAAATCGTGATATAGTCACTGACATCTTTTCTTCTTTAGTGGAATTCCATGATCCCGACCCGACCATTGATCGCGCTGGCGGCAGCCTGCTTTGTGACAGGCTGCGCCACCGCTCCGGCCGTGGGGCCCGACTATGCGCGCCCCGACCTGCACCTGCCGCAGCGCTACCTGGCACAGTCCGCCGAACCGGTGGGCGACCTGTCCGAATGGTGGCGCGGCTTCGACGATCCGCAACTCGATCAACTGGTCACGCTGGCGCTGGCGCAAAACCTCGACCTGGCGCAAGCCTCGGCCCGGGTGGCGCAGGCGCGTGCGGGCCTCGGCGCCGCCCAGGCGGCGCTGCTGCCGTCGGCGAACGTCAATGCCCAGGCGGCGCGCGCGTACCAGTCGGTGGAAACGCCGCTGGGCCAGGTGGCCAATGCGCAGCCGGGTTTCGACCGTTACGGCAGCGCCTACGAGGCGAACATCGGCGCCGGCTGGGAAATCGACCTGTTCGGCGGATTGCGGCGCGGGCGCGAGGCGGCGCTGGCCGAGTACCAGGCGTCCGCTGCCGGCGCGGCCGCCACCCGGCTGGCGGTGGCTGCGCAGACGGTCGACACGTATATCACCTTGCGCGGGCTGCAGGCGCGCCTCGAAGTCGCCCGCAAGCAGGTGCGCACACAGGAGGGCTTGCTGGCCACCCTCAATCTGTTGCTGGGCAAGGGCCTGGTGCCGGAACTGCAAGTACGCCAGGTGGAGGGCGCGCTGGCGCAGGTGCGCTCGTCGGTGCCGGTGCTGGAAGCGGCGCAGGACACCGCCATGAATGCGCTCGACGTGATGCTGGGCAGCGCGCCCGGTACGCATCGCGCGCAACTGGGGGCAGCATCCGCCATTCCGGTCGCGCCGGTCATCACGGCCACCGGCACCCCGGGCGATCTGCTGCGCCGCCGCCCCGACCTGATCGTGGCCGAGCGCCGACTGGCCGCATCGAACGCGCGCATCGGCGTGGCGATTGCCGAGTACTATCCGAAGTTTTCACTGAGCGGCATGATCGGCAGCGCCACCGCCATCTCGGGCGGCAACCTGTTTACCAATGACGCCAGCCAGGCGTCGGCCATGCTGGGCCTGCGCTGGAGGCTGTTCGACTTCGGCCGCATCAACGCCCAGATCGACCAGGCGCGCGGGCAGGAAGCCGAAGCGCTGGCGGCCTACCGCCAGTCCGCGCTGCGCGCCACGGCCGACGTGGAAAATGCGTTGACCGACATGCAGCAGCGCCACCGCCAGGCCGCCACGCTCGAGCAGGGCGTGCAAGCGTGGCAGCAGGCGCGCCAGGCGTCGTTTGCCGCGTACCAGAAGGGCGTGGTGAGCCTGATCGAGGTGCTGCAGGCGGACGACAAGCTGCTGCAGGCGTCCGATATGCGGGTGCAGGCGCAGGCCGAGGCGGCGCGTGCGGCGGTGGCGGCGTTCAAGGCGCTTGGCGGCGGGTGGCAGTCAGCGCAGAATGATGGCGCGGTTGCCGCCCTGGTGCGGCGTTGATGCGACATCCTCGATAGCGGGAGTCTGCCAGCTGCGCCTATGATGCAGCTCCCAAAATGTTGCGCCGAAGATGCAATTCGGCATAGTCTCCTGTTATATGTCTTATATAAGACTCATTGAGGTACAATAGCGGCTGGAGCAGGCGTATCCGGCCTGATTCCTTCCGCTATCCACCCTGAATGAGAGTTTTTCATGCTAGCTGCCTACCGCCAGCACGTCGCTGAACGTGCATCCCTCGGGATCCCTGCGTTGCCTTTGTCCGCCACTCAAACGTCGGACCTGGTCGAACTCCTGAAGCACCCGCCAGCCGGCGAAGAAGAATTCCTGGTCGATCTGATCACCAACCGCGTACCGGCCGGCGTCGATGATGCCGCCAAGGTCAAGTGCGCGTTCCTGGCCAGCGTGGCCAAGGGTGCGGAAACGTCGCCGCTGGTTTCGCGTGAGCTGGCGACCAAGCTGCTGGGCACCATGCTGGGCGGCTTCAACATCAAGCCGATGATCGACCTGCTCGACGATCCGGTTGTCGGCGCCATCGCTGCCGAAGGCCTGAAAAAGACCTTGCTGATGTTCGACTACTTCCACGACGTCAAAGAGCTGGCCGACCAGGGCAGCGCACGCGCGCAGGAAGTGCTGCAATCGTGGGCCGACGCCGAGTGGTTTACTTCGCGTCCGGAAGTACCGCAAAGCCTGACCATCACCGTGTTCAAGGTCACCGGCGAAACCAATACCGACGACCTGTCGCCGGCACCGGACGCCACCACCCGTCCCGACATTCCGCTGCACGCGCTGGCGATGCTGAAGAACCCGCGTCCCGGCATCAACCCGGAAGAGCCGGGCAAGATCGGCCCGTTGAAACAGCTCGAAGCGCTGAAGGCCAAGGGCCACCTGGTCGCCTACGTCGGTGACGTGGTCGGTACCGGTTCGTCGCGCAAATCCGCCACCAACTCGGTGCTGTGGTTCACCGGCGAAGACATTCCGTTCATCCCGAACAAGCGTTTCGGCGGCGTGTGCCTGGGCACCAAGATCGCCCCGATCTTCTACAACACCATGGAAGACGCCGGCGCGCTGCCGATCGAACTCGATGTCACCCAAATGGAAATGGGCGACGTGGTCGAACTGCGTCCATACGACGGCAAGGCACTCAAGGATGGCGTCGTGATCTCCGAGTTCACCGTCAAGTCGCCGGTGCTGTTCGACGAAGTGCGCGCCGGTGGCCGTATTCCGCTGATCATCGGCCGTGGTCTGACCACCAAGGCACGCGAAGCGCTGGGTCTGCCCGCATCGACCCTGTTCCGCCTGCCGCAAAATCCGGTCGACAGCGGCCGTGGCTTCTCGCTGGCGCAAAAAATGGTCGGCCGCGCCTGCGGTCTGCCGGAAGGCGAGGGCATTCGTCCTGGCACTTACTGCGAACCGAAGATGACCACCGTGGGCTCGCAAGACACCACCGGTCCGATGACCCGCGACGAGCTGAAAGACCTGGCCTGCCTGGGCTTCTCGGCCGACCTGGTGATGCAGTCGTTCTGCCACACCGCCGCCTATCCGAAAGTGGTGGACGTCAAAATGCACCGCGAACTGCCGACCTTTATCGAAAACCGTGGCGGCGTGGCCCTGCGTCCTGGCGACGGCGTGATCCACTCGTGGCTCAACCGCCTCCTGATGCCCGACACCGTCGGCACCGGCGGCGACTCGCACACCCGCTTCCCGATCGGCATCTCGTTCCCGGCCGGCTCCGGCCTGGTGGCGTTTGCCGCCGCCACCGGCGTGATGCCGCTCGATATGCCGGAATCGGTGCTGGTGCGCTTCAAGGGCACCATGCAGCCGGGCGTGACGCTGCGCGACCTGGTCAACGCGATTCCGCTGTACGCGATCCGCCAGGGCATGCTCACGGTGGACAAGAAGGGCAAGAAGAACATCTTCTCGGGCCGCATCCTGGAAATCGAAGGTCTGCCGCAGCTGAAAGTGGAACAGGCGTTCGAACTGTCCGACGCGTCGGCCGAGCGCTCCGCTGCCGGCTGCACCGTGCACCTCGATAAAGAGCCGATCATCGAGTACATGACCTCGAACATCACCCTGATGAAGTGGATGATCGCCAACGGCTACCTCGACCAGCGCACGCTGGAGCGCCGCATCAAGGCCATGCAAGCCTGGCTGGACAAGCCGGAACTGCTGGCGCCCGATGCCGACGCCGAATACGCTGCCGTCATCGAAATCGACCTGGCCGACATCCACGAGCCGATCGTCGCCTGCCCGAACGACCCTGACGACGTGAAAACCCTGGCCGACGTGGCCGGCGCCAAGATCGATGACGTGTTCGTCGGTTCGTGCATGACCAACATCGGCCACTTCCGCGCCGCCTCGAAGGTCCTGGAAGGCAAATCGGACATCCCGGTACGCCTGTGGATCGCGCCGCCGACCAAGATGGACCAGCAGGTGCTGACCACCGAAGGCCACTACGGCACCCTGGGCCGCACCGGCGCGCGCATGGAAATGCCGGGCTGCTCGCTGTGCATGGGTAACCAGGCGCAGATCCGCAAGGGCGCGACCGTGATGTCCACGTCCACCCGCAACTTCCCTAACCGCCTCGGTATCGAAACCAATGTGTACCTGGGGTCGGCCGAACTGGCTTCGGTCTGCTCGCTGCTGGGCCGCATCCCGACCCGCGAAGAGTACATGCAGCACACCGGCGTGCTCGATGCGAATTCGGCCGACATCTACCGCTACATGAACTTCGACAAGATCGAGGAATTCAGCGCGGTGGCCGATACGGTGAAGGTGGCGTAAGCCTCGGCATTCGGACTGCATAAAAACCCCAACCTGCCGTGATAGGCTGGTTGGGGTTTTTTTCGTTTAATCATTAAAAATGTCCGATTAAATTGACAAAAACATGTATTTTATCCAAAATATCTTACATGAAAACCACCGCGCCACGTCCGTTTCCGTCTGTCGAGCGACAGCTGAAAACCTTTGGTCAGCGCTTGCGGGAGGCGCGCCTGCGCCGCGATATTTCGACGATATTGTTTTGCGAGCGGATGAATGTCTCGCGCGATACCTTGAACCGGATGGAAAAAGGAGATGCGTCGATCGCCGTTGGCACCTACCTTCGGGCACTGCGTATTCTCGGTATGGACAAGGATTTCGATGCGGTTGCCAGGGAGGACGAGTTGGGGCGCAAACTTCAGGATGCCAAGCTTTTGATACGTACTCCGCGAGGCCGGTCGAAAAAGCCGACCAGTGAGGAGGATGATGCGATAAAGCAGGGAGGAGCTTTCGATGACCAAGGCTAAGATACTGGCGGGTCGGGAATCCTATAGTGTGCACCTGGATGCGGTCGAATTGGGAATCCAGGAGCAGGTGGGCGTGCTTCATCGTAGTTTGCGCAAGGAAGACTTGCCGGCGTCGTTCCAGTATGTGCCCGGCTGGGAAAAACATCCGGGTAAATTCATGCTGGACCCGCGCCTGGACCTTCACGCCGGGGAGCAGTATCCGGATGCGGGCGTACCAGGCTTTGGCATCTTCCTCGATTCGGCGCCAGACCGGTGGGGCCGGATGCTGATGGAGCGGCGCGAGGCCGCCGAAGCCGACCGCGAAGACCGGCCGATGAAGGTGCTGCGTGAAGTGGACTTTCTGCTGGGTGTGCACGACATCACCCGGATGGGGGCGCTGCGCTTTCGCAAGCTCGATGGCGCCAACTTTCTCGACGACCGTGAAATAGCTGCACCACCCGTCACCAGCCTGGGTGAGCTGGCCGATATCAGCCGCAAGCTTGAAGAGCCCGGCGTAGAAAAACTTCCGGAGTACGAGCGATGGCTGTCGGTGCTGATCGCTCCAGGAACCTCTCTGGGCGGTGCGCGCCCGAAGGCTAATTTCACCGATTTCACCGGCAAACTCTGGTTCGCCAAGTTCCCGTCGAAGGAAGACCGCTACGACGTGGGGGGCTGGGAATTTATCGTCCACCAGATGGCGCGTGATGCGGGCATCTGCTTGCCGGCTTCCCGGCTGGAGAAGTTCGGCGATGGCTACGGCACGTTTTGTGTTGAGCGCTTTGATCGCGTGGGAGACAGTCGCCGCCTGTTCGTTTCGGCGATGACCTTGCTCGAAAGGCAGGATGGTGACACTGGCGCCAGCTACGTCGATCTGGTGCAGTTGATCGCGGACCAGGGTGCGCAGGGCCACATCAAATCCGACCTCGCACAGCTCTACCGCCGTCTTGTCTTCAATGTCCTGGTAGGGAATCGGGATGACCACCTGCGTAATCATGGATGTATCCGCACCAAAACCGGCTGGCGCCTGGCGCCTGCCTTCGACCTGAATCCCAATCTTTACAAGCACGAACATGCCTTGACCCTGGACGGCAATGTAGCCGTCCCGAGTATCAAAGCCGTGCGCGATACTGCTGTGGATTTTTACCGCCTCACCCGGGCAGACGCGCACGCCATCGAAAAACAGGTGACGGACGTGGTCAAGGAATGGCAAGCCCGGGCTGAGCGCCTGGGCTTGCCGCGTTTCGAGATTCAGCAGATGGGCAAGGTTTTTCTCTCAGGTCTGTAAAGAACGAGAGGCCCTAGAACTGCCACGCCAATCCCGCCCGCAGCGTACGCATCTCCCCCGGATGGGTATGAATATCCGCCACCGGCGCCGCCTCGCCCGGCAGTTGCGACTCGTAATAGTAATCGATGTCGCTCACGCGGCGGTTGAGCAGGTTGAGCACCTCCACCGTCAGCTTGAGATTGGCCGCCAGCCGGTAGCCGAGCTTCAGGTTCACCAGCGTGGATGATGGCGAACGCACCGAGTCGTCTTCCACCAGCGCGCGCGGGCCGAAGTAGCGCAACCGCATGCCGCCCGACCACGGACCCGATTCGCCCGATACGCCGACGGACGCGGTGCGGCTGATCGAACCGGGGATGAAGTCGCCGGCCGGGTCGCTATCGCGGAAGCGCGCTTGCGACCAGGCCAGGTTGGCGTCGATAATCCAGTCCTTGGCAGGCAAGTAGAAATTGGTCAGCTCCACGCCGTGGCGGCGGCTGGGGCGACCCGCTTCGGTGGTGCCGGCGTCGCCGATGAAGATCAGTTCCGAATCGAGGTCGAGCTGCCAGGCGGCGATGGTAGTTTGCAGTCCCGGCACCAGGCCCACCAGGCGCAGGCCCGCTTCCTTGCCGGTGGCCTTGACCAGCGGTGTGGCGCGCTCGATCCGCGCGCCGTCGGCGTCCACCGCCAGGCCGGTCTTCGGATCGACAGTGCCGGTGATGCCGCGCGCGTCGTTGCTGTGAAAGCCGCGCCCCCAGTTCAGGTATACCTCGGCGTTTTTGCCCGGCGTGAAAATCGCGGTGAATTTCGGGCTGTTGATGCCGGCATCGACCTTGCCGGAGTTGGCGGCGGTGTCGCTGTCCACGTCGAAGCTGTAGCGGTCCGCGCGCAGGCCGGCCACGGTGCGCAGCCACGGCGTCCAGGTGGTGCTGTTGGAGACGTACAGCGCGCTGCTGCGCTCCTTCACTTCATCCTCGCGCACGGTGGACAGGCGTCGCCGTTCCTCGCTCAGATACAGGCCGACCGGCGCCAGGTGATCCTGGCGCAGCTGCACGCCGATGGCGGTCTCCGACGCGAAGGAGCCCAGCTTGTGCTGCCAGGTGCGTTCGGCGTTCAGGCCCAGGATTTGCCGGCTTTCAGACTGTTGGTACTGGTCGCCGTGGTCGGGGTCGTCCAGCACATACGTAAAATTGCTGTACAGGCCCAGGCGCGACTTGATGACGTACGCGTTTCACCCTGCTGGCGCCATCGGCGTACTGGCGGGTCCAGTCGCCGGAGAGGCTGTAGCGCGAAGTCTCGCCGCCGTCGCTGGGATCGAGCGCGCCGTAGCGGCCGATCAGGCCGGCGTCCAGCGCGCGCTGCGGCACCTGGTCGGTGGAGTTCCACGACGAGTGCATGCCCATGGCGGTCACGCGTACGTCGTCGTCGCCGCGCGACCAGCTGTACGACAGTACGCCGTTGGTGCGCTTGTAATCTTCGGGCGTATCCCACGGGCCGTCCTGGCCCGCGCGCTCCAGCGCATACAGCAGGGTGCCGCCAGCGAGCGGCGTGGCGTTGGCCACCAGCGCGCGATGAAAGCGGTGCTGGCCCGCTTCCACGCTCAGCAAGCCTTGTTCGAGTTGGCGCACGTAGTCGAAGGCGGCGGCGCCGGCGGCGGAAAAGTCGCCTTCCTCGGCATAATAAGTGCCCTTTTTGTACTGGATGGTGCTGATCAGTTCCGGGATCACGAAGTTCAGGTCCGAGTAGCCCTGGCCGTGGGCGTTGGTGGGCAGATTGACCGGCATGCCCATCACGGTGGTGCGGAAGTCGGTGCCGTGATCGAGATTGAAGCCGCGCGCGAAGTACTGGTTGGCCTTGCCGTCGCCGGCGTGCTGGGTGACGATCAGGCCCGGCACGGCTTCGAGCAGTTCGCCGGTGCGCAGCAGCGGGCGGTTTTCCAGCTGCTTGGCGGTGACCGTGCCCTGGTTGGCGGAATCGGCCACGCCGAGCGGGATCAGGCTGGCGGAGACTTCGACTTGCTGGAGCGGCTGGTTGTCGTCGGCGTTGGCAAGCGCTGGCAGGGCGGCCAGCAGCAGAGCAGGCAGCAGCCGCAGTTGGGGTTTGATGCGTGGTGTGGTTTTCATTGGGTGGCGGGTCGCGACCGGACTGCGGTCTTTTTTTCTTCGGCCCATCCTCGTGGGCCGAGTAAAAAGAAGCAGGGGCGGCCAGGGGCGGGCGATGCGCTGGCGCGCCACGGGTGGCCGTGCCGGCAATGCATGCTCCTCCAATACGACAGGTCCCGGCCGCTTGCTTCCATCCGTCCTGGCCGGTATCCGGGCTAACAGGACAAATCACCCCGCCTTCCCATGCCGAGTAAACCCTCACTGCACAGTGGACTATTGAGCTGACTTGCCGGCGCATCGTGACAACGCGCCAGCGCCTGTTTTACCGTTGCGGGGACAGCACACGTTTACCGCCGGCCTCCCGACGCGTGTTTACCGTTTAACTGCGGCCGGTAGCAGCGAGCACCAAAACTGCGCCATGATACCGGGTGCCGGCGGCTGTGGCAATTTCGCCAAGTCGGCAATCCTGCTATAGCCAGAGGTTTCAGGCGAGGCTGGACGTCTGCTCGAATTCGCCGGCGATGAAGTCGATAAACGCGCGCACCTTGGCCGGCTGGTTCTGGCGGCTGAGGTAATACAGATAGAGGTCGGCGTCGGGCAGGGTGTAGTCGCGCATCACCTGCCGCAGGCGCCCGCTGGCCAGGTACCTGGCGGCGTCCCACTCGGAGCGCTGGACGATGCCGTGGCCGGCCAGTGCCCACAGCATGACGATGTCGCCGTCGTTGCTGGACACGGCCCCGCGCACCTTCACCAGCTCTTCCACCTTGCCCTTTTGCAGGCGCCAGGTGCCGTACACGTCGTCGTTCTGGCGGTGCAGGATGCAGCGGTGGCGGTGCAGTTCGGCCGGCGTGTGCGGCTCGCCCGCCTTTTTGATATAACCGGGCGACGCGCATAAAAAGCGCCGGTTGGCCATCAGCTTGCGGGCGGTGAGGCGCGTGTCGGGCAGCTCGCCGAAGCGGATCGCCAGGTCGTACGCTTCTTCCACCAGGCTGATGGGGCGGTCGGTCAGGTGCAGTTCCACTTCCACTTCCGGGTAGGCATGGGCAAAGCGCGAGACGATGGGCGCGATGCGCGTGCGACCAAAACCCGGCGTGGCGTTCACCCGCAGCAGGCCCTTGGGCGCGGCGCGTCCGCTGGCGACCGACGCCTCCATCTCGCGGATCTGGTGCAGGATATGCGAGGCTTGCGCCAGGTACGATTCGCCCTCGTTGGTCAGGCTGATGCGGCGCGTGGTGCGGTTGACCAGGCGCACGCCAAGGCGCTGCTCCATCAGGCTCAAACGCTTGGTGACGGCGGGCGGCGTGACACCCAGCTCGCGGGCGGTGGCGCTCATGCTGCCCAGCTTGGCCAGCAGCACGAAAAAGGTCAGGTCGGGAGCGGAGTCAGTTTTCATTCATCAGTTTTCATTTAAAGTGAATAAAGGTTTCAATTCAGGTGAATTTTAGCAGGGTAATTCAAGAGTAGACTGGTCTCACTTTGACAGGAGAACCGCATGAAAATCGTAGAAATCCGCGAAAAAACCGTTCCGATCAGCTCCCCGATCCGCAACGCCTACATCGACTTCAGCAAGATGACCCTGAGCCTGGTGGCCGTGGTCACCGACGTTATCCGCGACGGCAAGCCGGTGATCGGCTACGGCTTCAATTCCAACGGCCGCTACGGCCAGGGCACCCTGATGCGCGAACGCTTCATTCCGCGCATTCTGGAAGCCGCCCCGGCCAGCCTGGTGGACGATGCCGGCACCAATCTCGATCCCCATAAAATCTGGAACTGCATGTTCACCAACGAAAAGCCGGGCGGCCACGGCGAGCGCTCGGTGGCGATCGGCACCATCGACATGGCGGTGTGGGACGCGGTGGCCAAGATCGAAGGCAAGCCGCTGTTCCAGCTGCTGGCCGACCGCTACGGCAACGGCCAGGCCGATCGCAAGATTTTCGTGTATGCGGCCGGCGGCTATTACTACCCGGGCCAGGACCACGGCAAGCTCAAGGACGAGATGCGCAGCTACATCGACCGCGGCTACACGGTGGTGAAAAAGAAAATCGGCGGCGCCGACCTCGACGAAGATTTGCGCCGCATCGACTCGGTGCTGAGCGTGCTGCAGGACGGCCAGAAACTGGCGGTGGATGCCAACGGCCGCTTCGACCTCGACACGGCGGTGAAGTACGCCAAGGCGCTGTCGCAGTACGACCTGTTCTGGTACGAAGAACCGGGCGACCCGCTCGACTTCGAACTGCAAGCCACGCTGCGCAACTACTATAAAAACCCGATGGCCACCGGCGAAGACCTGTTCTCGATGCAGGACGCACGCAACCTGATCCGCTACGGTGGCATGCGCGCCGACCGCGACTGGCTGCAGTTCGACTGCGCGCTCAGCTACGGCCTGGTCGAATACCTGCGCACGCTCGACATGCTGCGCGAACACGGCTGGTCGCCCAAGCGCTGCATCCCGCACGGCGGCCACCAGATGTCGCTCAACATCGCGGCCGGCCTGGGGCTGGGCGGCAACGAGTCGTATCCCGACCTGTTCCAGCCCTACGGCGGCTTCCCGGATGGCGTGACCGTCGATAACGGCCACATCGTGCTGCCGGAATTGCCGGGCATCGGTTTCGAGGGCAAGGCCGACCTGTATCGCGAAATGGTCAAGCTGGCCGCCTGAAAAAAAGATGCGGGATACCACCATGCCACCGCCGGCGCAGGCCTGCACACATCGAAAGCCCGTATGACCGTACATCTGCTGTGTGCCACCCCGCTGTTGCCGGCGATTGCCGACCGCGCGCAGGCCGAGTTCAACGCTGTCACCATGCAGGAACGGCAGTTGACCACGGCGGAAACCCTTGCCGCGCTGGCGGCACACCCGACCATCGCTGCGGTGCTGGTGTCCAGCCGTATCCGCTTCGATGCCGACGCCATCGCCATGCTGCCACCGCACGTCAGGCTGATCGCCACGTGCAGCGTGGGCCACGAGCATATCGACCTGGCGGCGGCCCGGGCGCGTGGCATCGTGGTCACCAATACGCCCGATGTGGTCACCGAGGCGACTGCCGACCTGGCGCTGTTCCTGATGCTGGGCGCGCTGCGGCGCGGGCGCGAATATGCCGCCATCATGGAGCAGGGCTGGCGCCAGCGTTACGGCCTGGGCGACATGCTGGGTCTCGATTTTCACGGCAAGACGCTGGGCATCATCGGCATGGGCCGGATCGGCCAGGCCGTGGCGCGGCGGGCGCGCGGCTTCGGCGTCAAGGTGCTGTATCACAACCGCCGGCAACTGGCGCCGGACCTGGAGCACGGCGCCGAGTATTGCGCCCAGTTGCACGCCATGCTGCCACGCTGCCAGATCGTGTCGCTGCACATCCCGGGCGGGCGTGGCTTCGATGGCTATGTCGATGCGGCGATGCTCGCGCTGTTGCCGCAGGGCGCGGTGCTGGTCAACACCGCGCGCGGATCGCTGGTGGACGAAGATGCCCTGGTCGCAGCATTGCGCAGCGGCCAGTTGGCGGCTGCCGGGCTGGACGTGTTTCGCGCCGAGCCGGACTACGATTTGCGCCTGCGCGATCTGCCCAACGTCTTCCTCACGCCACACATGGGCACCGCCACCGTGGAAACCCGCGCCGCAATGGGCCATCGCGCGCTCGACAATGTGGCCGATTTTTTGCGCGGAAGCACACCGCGCGACGCGCTTTGGCATGGGTCAAGTTGATGATCGGCTGCGCCAGGGGTAGCGTCGATGGTTGAACTAGAATGCAGAGTCATTTGATTTTTTTTCAACACTCACGTGGAGGAATCATGGCTACCGAATTCGATCCATTCTGGTTGTTCAAGCTGCCGCTGTCGGGCGACGTTATGCAGCGCATCAGTTTGCCGTGGTTTTCTCCCACCTTCAATTTCGCCGGCGACGCCGGGATCGAGAAGCAAGTGGTGTCGGAGGTGGCCAGTTATGGCAAGCAGATAGGCTGGCTCAACGAACTGGTGATCAAACTGGCGGAACAGCAGGCGGTCGATGCCGATGTACTCAAGAAGGTGAAAAAAGCGGTAGAGGACATCGACGAGATCAAGAAGATCCACGCGTCCGCCGTGCTGCACAAGGTGGTCGATGCTCTCAAGCAGCTCGAAACCAGCGAACCGCAGTTGTACCAGGAGCTGATCAAGCGGTGCGCCGATGAGGCAGCCCGCCCCGATGCTTCACATTAGCCCAGCTGGCCTGTTCCGCCGGCTTGCTGGTAATGGCCTTGCTGCTGGTGCTGGCCTTTATCGGCCGCGAGCGTCCCGCTAAGGCTGGTAGCGCACCGCGTCAAGGAACAGGGTAAACGCGGCCGACGGGTGGCGCCGGCTCGGGTAATACAGGCGGTAGCCGGGGTAGGCGGGGCACCAGTCGTCCAGCACCCGCACCAGCCGGCCGGCATCGATGTGCGGCTGCACCTGGTCTTCCGGGATGAAAGCCAGACCCAGGCCGTCGAGCGCGGACTGGATGCGCAGCGCCAGGTTGTTGAACACCAGTTGCCCGTCCACCTTGACCTTGACCTCGCGGCCATCCTTGGCGAATTCCCAGGTATAGATCGCGCCGTGGGTGGGCAGGCGCATATTGATGCAGTTATGCTCGGTCAGGTCGCTCGGCACCTGTGGCGCCGGGCGCCGCGCGAAATAGCCGGGCGACCCCACCACGGCCCAGCGCAGGTCGGCGCTGATGCGCACGGCGATCATGTCCTTGTCCACCTGGTCGCCCATGCGCACGCCGGCGTCGTAGCGTTCGGCGACGATGTCGGTCAGGCGGTTTTCCGAGTGGATTTCCAGGCGGATGTCGGGGTAGTCGGGCAGCAGCTTGTTCAGTGCCGGCTGCAAAATGGTCAGCGCCGAGTGCTCGCCCGCGCTGACGCGGATAGTGCCGGCCGGCTTCAGGCGGCGTTCGCCCAGCAACGCCAGTTGCGCCTCGATTTCCTCGAAATGCGGGGCGATATTGGCCATGATCTGCAGCCCGGCCTCGGTGGGCGAGACGCTGCGCGTGGTGCGCACCAGCAGCGGCAGGGCAAGGCGCTGCTCCAGCGCACGCAAGGTCTGGCTCAGCGCCGATTGCGACACGCCGAGCCTGGCCGCCGCCTTGGTAAAACTGCCTTCGCGCGCGACCGCGATGAAGGCGAGGATGTCATTGAGATTGTTTTGTGCCATGGCGTCAGACTTTACCACCGATGGCGGCGCGTTATTAGGTCTCCTAATAAATGCTTGAGCAAAAACTGGCGGAGAAATCCCCGCCTCGCTGACTAGAACATCGGGTTGCCGCTGGCAGTGCGCTCCGGCACGGCCTGGGTCACATCCCAGTGTTCGACGATTTTGCCGTTCTCCAGTTTGAAAATATCGACGATGGCGTTGCCACGCGTGCCAGGCTCACGTACGGCGTGGACGTGCAGGATGACGAAGTCGCCATCGACAAAACTTTTGACGATGGTGCTGTGCGAGTCCGGGTACTTGTCGCGCAAGAAGGCGATGAACTGGCGGAAGCCTTCGGGGCCGTCGGCGGCGTTCGGATTGTGCTGGACGTAGCGCGGCCCCACGTATTGCAAGGCGGCGTCGGCATCCTTGCGATTGAGGCCAGCTTCGTAAAACTTCAGTACTACCTCGCGGTTGGCCTGGGCTATATCCGCCTGGCGTTGGGGACTGGCGCAGCCGCCGGCAAGCACGCTAGCGGTTAGAAATACTGGAAGAAACAGGCGGCGCATGGCAGGTGGTCTCCGGATCGGCAAGGAGTTGATTCTAGCGCCCGCCAAGTACTGCTGCCAGCCTGCTGAAGTAAGAGGTTGCTGATTGAGCGGAACTCAAACTCCGCTCAACGCTTTCAACGAGACGTGACTTGTCAGGCTCTGCAACTGCCGTATAGCGATCTCGTTGAGCTTCTGCAAGCGCAACCCTTGGGTTAAACCCATGTGTATGAATTCGGCATTCAGACTTTCCAGGTTGGCCAACACCAAAAGCTGCTCGATGCTGGCGTCGTCGCGCATATTGCCTGTCGCTTTGGGATGTTCGTCCCGCCATGCTTTGGCAGTTTGACCAAATATCGCCATGTTGAGCACGTCTGCCTCGGTGGCGTATGTAATACGCGCCTGTTCGGCGGTAATTATGGCCGGAATCAATCGAGCCTTGACGGCGTCCGTGTGGATCCGATAGTTGAGCTTGGAGAGAGTACGATTGAGATTCCATGCCTGCGATAGACGAGAGCCTTCATCCTCCTTAAGGCGCCGGAATTCCCTTACCAGATACAGTTTGAATTCAGGGCTTATCCACATGCCGAACTCAAACGCAATATCAGGATGGGCGTAGGTTCCGCCGTAGCGTCCCGCTGTCGCACGGAGCCCGATGGCATTGGTTTGTTTCACCCAATCCTTGACACTGAGTTTGTAGCTGTTCAGGCCGACCTGGCTTTTAATTATGGCGAATTCGCCATAATTAAAATCTGGATTATTGAGCCGTTCCCAGATGCTTAAAAACTCGACAGTGTTCCGATTTCGCAGCCAGTCGGCAATGAAGAAATCTCCATCCTTGGCATGAAGCATATCGGTAAGGGAGATGTAATCGACGTCGTCGTGAGACAGCACGCTGATCTCTAAACCCTGCACTTCGATAACTTTCTTTCTATCTCGGCTCATAGCGGAATCCCGACTGGAAAGCATCTTTTTCCTGAAAGCGACAATGTCTAAAGGTTGAGGCTCGCCACTGACTTCACCAGCGACGAGCGCCGTCCGAGTCGCTTCGAGTTGCCTAAAGAAGTTGACGGTCATGTACACGTTTCTCATGAAATTTCTTGATGTCATCTGAGCGGACGAACTTCCTACCATCGATGCATTGTAGTGCAGTTTTATGAGCGGCAGACCGTCACACCACCATCAGAACTGATACTTCAAACTCGCCGCCACATTGCGCGGATCGCCGAAGTAGCCGCCGTAGAACGTCGTATCGAGCGAGCTCAGGTAGGTTTTGTCGAACAGGTTGTTGACGTTGACCGTCAGTGCCACGCGCGGGTTGAACTGGTAGCGCGCCATCAGGTTGGCGATGGTGTAGCCTTGCTGGCGCGCCGTGACTGCCTTGCCCAGCTGCCACGGCGTGGCAGTGAAGTGCATGCTGCTCTGGCGGTTGGCGCCGCCGCCGATGGTCAGGCCCTGCCAGGCGCCACCCAGGCGGTACGTGGTCCACAGCTTGAACAGGTTCACCGGCGCGGCCGTGGCGATACGTACGCCCTTGCTGTCCTCGGTGGTGCTGTGGCTGAAGCTGGTGCTGAGGTTCCAGCCCGGCGCCAGCTGGCCCGTCACTTCGAGGTCGATGCCGCGCGTTCTGGCGCCGGCCACGGCCAGGTAGGCCGGCTGGTTCAGGCTGCCGGGTACGACCTGGCCGGGGTCGCGTTCGGCCAGGTTGTCCTGGCGTGTTTCAAACAGGGCTACAGCCGCATCCACACGCCGGTTCAACCACGCGCTTTTCCAGCCCGCTTCGTAGCTCTTGCCCTCGCGCGGGTCCAGTCCCACGCCGTTGCGATCGCGCACGCTTTGCGGCTTGAAGATGCTGGTGTAGCTGGCGTACAGCGTGTGGTCCGGTGTCACCGTGTACACCACGCCCGCGTACGGCGTGACCTCGCCGGAGGCCCGGTATTCGGTCAGTTGGTCGGTGTAGCCGGGCTGCAGGTAATCAAAGGTGTAGTGGTAGCGGTAGTTGCTGGTGCGCGCACCAACGATCACGGCCAGGTCGTCGGTCGGTTTCAGGCGCGTGGCCAGGTAGGCGCCGTTCTGGCGAATCTTGGTGTCGTTGTTGAGCAGCACAGGCGCCGGCGACGGTTCGGCCGTGTAGCCGTTCCAGGTATAGAGGTTGACCGCGCGGCCTTCGACATCGGTGACATCGGGCGAACTGCGGTCATCGAACTTGGCATAATTGAAGCCTGCCACCACTTCGTGCTTGCGGCCGAACAGTTCGAACGGTCCCTGCACCTGCAAGTCCACGCCGTCCTGTTTTTGCCAGCCGATGCCCACGCCGCCGAACAGCATCATGTTCTCGCCGGTTGCGCGGTCGGGGAAGCCCCAGCTGGCCGAGGCCTGCTTGCTGGTGCGCTTGCTGTACATGTGGTTGAGCGCCAGCTTGACGCTCCAGTCGGACGGCAACTTGTGTTCGAGCGTGGCAAATGCGTTCAAGGTATTTTGCTTGCGGCTGCTCCAGCGCGAAGCGGGGTTGACCGAGCGCGGAAAATCGGTCTGGCCGCCGTCGCTGTAGAACAGCGGGAAGCTGGCGAACGACACGCCGCGCGGATCGGACCGGGTGTAGTCGACGCCGGCCGACACCAGGGTGCCCGGCGCCAGGTCCGCCTCCACGATCCCGTACAGCACCTGCTTCTTTTGCGAGTAGTAATCGATGAAACTGTCGCTCTGCTGGTGCGCCGCCACCACGCGCCCGCGCACGGTGCCGTTGGCGTTGAGCGGCCCCGATACATCCACTTCGGCGCGCCGCATGTCCCATGTGCCCAGCGCCGCGCCGGCGCTGCCCTGCAGGGTGGCAGTGGGGCGCTTGCGCACCAGGTTGATGGTGCCCGACGGTTCGCCCGCGCCCGTCATCAGGCCCGCAGCGCCGCGCAGCACCTCGATGTGGTCGTACAGCGCCATGTCGCCCGTGCTTTGCGGGGTGGCGGTGGTGGTGATCACCAGCGTGGTGGGCACGCCGTCGAACTGGTAGCTGTCTATGCCGTAACCGCGCGAGAAAATCGAAAAGCGCTCGCTGTCGATGTGCTGGATATTGATGCCCGGCGTCTGTTCCAGCACGCTGGCCATGGTGTTGAGGTTCTGGTCGTCCATGCGCTGGCGCGTGATCACGCTGATGCTTTGCGGCGTATCGCGCAGCGCCAGCGACAGCTTGGTGGCGGTGCTGGTCGCGGCTATGGTGTAGGCGCCGCTGCCGTCACTGAGATTGCCCAGGTCCTGCGCTTGCACCTTCACCTCGCGCAGCGTACTCACCGGCGCGTCGGCCAATAGCGACTTGCGCAGCACGTAGCCACCGTCGCTGCTGCTGACCGCTTCCAGGCTCGATCCGGCCAGCAGGGCGGCAAAGCCCGAGGCCACGCTATGGTCGCCCTGCAAACCGCTTGATTGCCGGCCTTCGGCCAGGGCCGGGTCGAACGAGAGCGCCACCCCGGCGGCAGCGGCAAAGCGGGCCAGGGCGCCGGCCAGCGGGCCTGCCGGGATCTGGTAAGTCTTGTGCGCAGCGCCAGCCTGGGCGGCGGGCGGCGCGGACTGGGCGTGGGCCGGTGCTAACGACATGAGCGACAACAGCGGCAGCGCGGTCAGCAGCGCCAGGGCAACGGGCGCCAGCGCAGGGCGGGCGGTCAGGTGGGACGATTTTTGCAGGGACATGGCTTCTTCAATCGATGGTTGGTCGGAGCATTCGGATCATTTGCTCCCAGTAGGCCGTACCAGATTGAAAATCATGCAGAAGTTTTTGAAAAATATTTATGCGGCGCCTACCGTTACCCAGTACCGGGTCAGGCGCCGTACCCGCACCGGCAACGACCGCGCCAGCACCGCCAGCGCCTGGTCGGTATCGGCCACCGGGAATGCGCCGGACACGCGCAGGCTGGCCACCGCGCTGTCGCAGGCCAGGTGGCCGGTGCGGTAGCGGCCCAGTTCCGCCACCAGGCGGCTCAATGGCCAGTTGTCCACCACGATGCTGCCGTGGCGCCAGGCGTCGGCCAGGTCGTCGCCGGTTTGCAGCGGCGCGGTGCCGGCCGCGTTGAACACCAGTTGCTGGCCCGCGCGCACCAGCACCGGCGGCGTTTGCAGCGCTGCGCGGGCAGGGCGCACGGCCACCGCGTGTTCGAGCACCACCAGCGTGGTGGATTCCGGCGCGTGGCGCACCGTGAAGCGCGTACCGAGCGCCCGCATGGCGCCGTGCGCGGTCTGCACCACGAACGGCCGCGTATCGCGTGGCGCGCCCGCATGCGGCCGGTGCGCGGTTTCGATCACGATCTCGCCGCTGCGCAGCACTACCGTGCGCTGGCTGGTGTCGAAGCGCACATCGACCGCGCTGTCAGTGTTGAGGATCAGCAGCGAACCGTCGGCCAGGCGCACGCTGCGCTGTTCGCCGACGCCGGTGCGGTATTCGGCCAGCGCCGACCGCCACGGCGCGGCGTCATCGGCGCTGCCATACACCGCATAGCCAACGGCGCCGCCGGAGGCCAGCAACGCCAGCCCGCGAAGCGCCTGGCGCCGGCCCTTGAGCGGCGCCTGCAGCACCGGCGCGCCGATGTGCGGCGGGATCGCCTGCATCATGCCGCGCACCGAGTCCATGCCGGGCGCCACCTGGTGGCAGTGCGCGATGGCGTCCGCCATATAGGTATTCACCGTGCGCAGCGACACGCCGAGCCGTTCGGCGATCGCCGGGTAGGTCAGGCCTTCCAGTTGCGAGAGTAAAAACGCCTGGCGCATGGCCGGCTTCATGCCGTCGAGGATGGCGTCGATGGCGGTCAAGGCTTCGAGGATCAGGGCGCGGGCCTCGGGCGAGGGCGTGTGCTGTTCGGGCAGCGCCGCCAGGGTGTCGAGATAGGTGCGTTCGAGGTCCTGGCGGCGGAAAAAATCGGCCACCAGGCCGCGCGCGATGGTGCTGAGGTAGGCGCGTGGCGCCAGCACGTCGGGCGCTTCGTGCTTGCTCAGCACCCGGATGAAGGTGTCCTGCGCCAGGTCGGCGGCATCGCCCGCATTGCCCAGCTTGCGACGCAACCAGCCCTGCAACCAGCCGTGGTGGTCGCTGTACAGGGCGCCGATGTCCGGCTGGGGCAGGTGGTTGGTCGCTGGCATGCCTTCAAGGCAGAACAAGAATCATTCTCAATTGTAGTCAACTTGCCCGGTTGGCGCAATAGCGACGTTGAGCACCCAGGTCACGCCAAAGCGGTCCTTGAGCATGCCGTACAGCGGCGACCACTTTGATGGCGCCAGCGGCACGATGACGGTGGCGCCCTCGGCCAGCCTGGCCCAGTAACCGGCGATCTCTTCAGCGCTGTCGCCGCCCACGGAAACGTAGTAGGCGTTCTGGCCCGGGTCCCACGGCATCGCTGCCGGCACGTCGAAGGCCATCACGCAAAAGCCGCTGTCGGCCACGACCTGGCCCCAGATAACCAGGTTGGCATCTGCCGGATCGTGGGGCATGCCGCCGTCGCCGTAGGTGACCAGCGTGGCCTGGCCACCGAATACCGCCTGGTAAAAGTTAAGGGCTTGGCGGGCGGTGCCGCGCAGGTTGATATGGGCTACGGACTTGATGGACATGCAAGATTCTCCTTGGTGATGAGTGTTCCGGGCCGGTATCTGCCGGTCAACCGGACGGGGTAATGGTCGCGACCGGTGGTACTATATCGGCCCCTCCTGCCAACTTCTGTCAGTAGTCATGCTGCGATCCGATCACTCGTTTCGCTCGCGGCAGGCCTTGTTCACCATGCCTGCACCGGTCACGGTGCAGTGACTGACCCGCGCGACTGGCGTTTACACCCGGTCTATCCAGCGCACGGCAGGGATTTCGTTCCAGGCGGAGCGGGTGCAGGCTGTCGAAGCCACCCGCAACAGCTTCCGGTCCCGGCGTGCGGCCAAGTTGCGCACCTGTTCGGGCCAATGGCAGATCGATGCACAGGAAGCGCCGCCACCGTTTTAAAGGAAATAATATGTTGTCGAAAAATGTCAAAGGCTGGTGCGCATGCGCAGCGGCCGCTACCCTTCTATTGTCCGGCGGTGTCGCCATGGCGGCCGACGAGGGCGCTTCGCCCCTCACCGTGGGCGGCGCCATCCGCTTCAATTACGTGTACAAAAGCTGGCAGGACGAGTATCGCAACGGCTTCTTCGGCCTTGACACGGCGCGGCTCGACGTCAACTACGACGACGGCACCAACCTCGGCTCGGCCCAGTACCGCTACAATAATTTCCCGAAAGGCCAGGGCGGCTACTGGCAGCACTTCCTGCACCACGGCTGGGTAGGCCGGCGCTTTGCCGACAAGAGCGAGCTGCACATTGGCGTGGACAAGAACCTGTTCGGTTTGCAACCGTATGCATCGAACAATTTTTACGAGTCGATCGCGTTTTACGCCGGCTTCGAAGACAAGTACGACCTCGGTGTGACCTACCTCAGCAAGCCGGGACCGGTCGAATGGCAGCTGGGCTTTTATCCGCGCGACGGCGGCTCGTATGGCGGCGGCAGCAACACTGCGCCCTCGGCCAACCGCTACTCGTACAACATCGTTGCCGACGACGACGCGCAAGGCTTCGGCACCGGCCAGCGCGACACCGAGCGCAACACACTGATCGGCCGCGTGGCCTTCAAGGTGGGCGACCAGGGCCAGCACGAGGTGGGCGTCTCCGCGCTGACCGGCGAGATCCGCAACGAAGCGCGCGCCAACGGCGCCGTCAACACCCGCCGCAACGCGTTCGCGTTGCACTTCAAGGGCAAATCGGGACCGGTCAACGTCATGCTGCAAGCGATGCGGTACGACTACCATACCAGCCACGAAGCGACCCAGACCTACGGCGGCCTGGACGCCAACAGCTTCGTCATGATCGGCGGCTTCGGCTACCCGTACCCGGTGGCGTCGAAAGGCGACATCTATATCGCCAACGCCAGCTACGACCTCGGCGGCAAGGTGGGGCCGTTTTCCGGCTTCAAGGTCTATAACGACTACAGCATGCTGCACAAGCGCGTAGGCGGCTACAAGGACTCGGCACAAAACGTCACGGGCCTGAGCTTCTCGGCCGGCAAATGGGCCTTCTCGGCCGACTTCATGCTGGGCAAGCACCACCCGTACATCTCGCCCGATTTCGGCGGACTGGGCGCTACCTCGGCTGAACATCCCGGTTATAGCCGCCGCATCAATTTGCAGGCGGGGTATTACTTCTAAGGTGACGCGGCGTTACTGCCGCCGCTTCACCACCCGCTGCACCTTCCCGGTTCGATACCCCGCCAGCCACGACCGCGCCCGGTTGGCATCGGCTGCGTGCGAGTATTTGCCTTGGGAGTTGAGGAATACCATCACCGTCGGGCGGTTGTTGACCATGGTGTAGAGCACCATGCAGCGGCCGGCTTCCGAGATGTAGCCGGTCTTTTGCAGGCGGATGCGCCAGTTGCTGCTCGCGGTCAGGCGGTTGGTGTTGTGGTACACGCTGGTGCTGCGACCCTGGCGGATGCTGAACTGGTGGTCGGTCGAGTAGCGCCGGATCAGGGCGCTCTTTTCGGCAGCAATCACCAATTTTGCCAGGTCGCTCGGCGTCGAAACGTTGGCGCTCGACAGGCCGGTCGGTTCCACGTAGCGCGTGTTGCGCATGCCCAGTGCGCGGGCCTTGCGGTTCATCGCGGCGACAAAGGCGCGGGTGCCACCGGGATAGTTGCGGCCCAGCGCGGATGCGGCCCGGTTCTCCGAACTCATCAACGCCAGGTGCAGCATCGACGTGCGCGACAGCGTGGTACCCACTTGCAGGCGCGAGGACGAATACTTGAGGCGATCGACGTCGGCGCTGGTCACCGTCAGTTGCTGGCTCATGCTCTGGTTGGCGTCGAGCACCACCAGCGCCGTCATCAGCTTGGTGAGCGAGGCGATCGGCATTACCGTGTTCTGGTTCTTCTGGTACAGCACGTCCTGCGTCTTCGGATCGATGATCACCACCGCGCTCGAACGCAGCGCTGCCAGGTGCGCCGCGTTGGGGGCTTGCGAGACGGCCACCGCCTGCGCCATCTTGCGCTGGCGCAGTGGCTTGACGGCTTTGACCCGCCTGGCTTTGACCGGCTTGGCCTTGCTGGCCTTCACGGCCTTGTTGGCCTTGGTGGCCTTCCCCTTGCTGGTCTTGCCGGAATTCTGTTTGTGGCGCGACTCGGCGCCATACGAATCGACGGGCGCTTGCAGGCCCACCAGGCAAATCAACGAAAAAATCAACGGCTTCAGTAGTTTCATGCTTTTCATGCAGCGGGGCCCAGGCTGGAATAACAACGTCCGCATGGTAGGCACGCACACTTAGCAGTCACTTAGCGGACGTTCGATGAACGAAGCCGTTAAAATACCGTCTTGTGCCGCCAGTCGGCGCGGAAATCGAAGGGATGCGATGCGGGTGCTGTTGGTGGAAGACGATGACATGATCGGCAATGCGATCCAGCAGGCGCTGCGCGAAGCCAGTTATGGCGTGGACTGGGTGGTCGATGGCGACGCCGCGCTCGATTCGCTGGCCTGCAATCCATACCAGATGGTGCTGCTCGACCTGGGGCTGCCCCGGCGCGACGGCATGTCGGTGCTGCACACGCTGCGCGCCGCCGGCCGTGGCGTGCCGGTACTGGTGCTCACCGCGCGCGACGCCACCGAGGACCGCGTGGCGGGCCTGGACGGCGGCGCCGACGACTACCTGGTCAAACCGTTCGCGCTGTCGGAACTGCTGGCGCGCATGCGCGCCGTCACCCGGCGCCAGGCGGCCGCCGTCGGTCCCAACCTGGGCAACGGCGTGATCACGCTCGATCCGGCCACCCACGAAGCCTGCCGCGAAGGGCGGCAAGTGCGCCTGACCGGCCGCGAGTTCGCGCTGTTGCAGGCGCTGATGGTGCGCCCCGGCGCCATCCTCTCGCGCAGCGAGCTCGAAAACCGCATCTATGGCTGGAACGAGGAAGTGGAAAGCAACGCGGTCGAATTCCTGATCCACGCACTGCGCAAAAAACTCGGCGCCGACGCCATCAAGAACGTGCGCGGCGTGGGCTGGATGGTCTCCAAGACGCCATGAGCACCTCGCTCCAGTACCGGCTGTCCGCCACCATCGCGCTGGCCGTGGTGCTCATGGCCGGCAGCGCCGCCATGTTTACCTTGATCGCATCGTGGAACGACGCCCACATCGCCCAGGACAAGCAGCTGCGCCAGATCGCCCACCTGATCGGCCGCCTGCAAACGGGGCCGGTCACGCTGGCCGCGCGCCAGAAGATCAGCGGCATCACGCTCGACGAACGCATCGTGGTGCGCTTCCTCAATCCCACCCCGGGCGAACCCGAAGCCGCCGACGGCCTGCCCGTGTTTTCCACGCCGCTGGTCGATGGCCTGCAAACGGTGGACATGGAACGCGATTCGTGGCGCGTGTTCGTGCGCACCGATAACAGCGGGGTACGCCTGGCCGTGGCCCAGCAAACCCGCGTGCGCAACGCGGTGGCGATCAATAACGCCTGGCGGGCATTGGTGCCGTTCGGATTGCTGGCGGTGCTGCTGCCGCTGCTGGTGCACTGGCTGATCCGCAAACTGTTCGGGCCCCTGCGTGCGGTAGCCGACGAGGCGGGCCGCCGCTCCCACTACGACCTGCGCCAGCTCGACGCTGCCGGCCTGCCCGACGAAGTGCAGCCGCTGGTGGCTGAAATCAACCGCCTGCTCACGCGGGTGGACGTGGCAATGCAAACCCAGCGCCGCTTCGTGGCCGACGCCGCCCACGAACTGCGCTCGCCATTGACGGCCATGTCGCTGCAAACGGAACGGTTGGCGGCCGCCGATATGCCGGACGAAGCGCGCCGGCGCATGCAGACGCTGGCCGCCGGCCTGCAGCGCACGCGCGTGATGCTCGACCAGTTGCTGGCGCTGGCCCGCTCGCAGCAGGGCGCGCCGGACCTCACCGCGCCAGCGCCGGTCTCGTTGCAGCAGGTGGTGCGCGCGGTGATCGAAGACCTGTACCCGCTGGCCGAGCAGCGCGGCATCGACCTCGGCGTGCTCAGTACCGACGACGCGGAAGTCGCCGCCGCACCGCTCGACTTGCACATGCTGGTGAAAAACCTGATCGACAACGCGCTGCGCTACACGCCGCGCGGCGGCCGCGTCGATGTAGCGTTCCGCCGCCACGCGAACGGCGTGGATTTCATTGTCGATGACAGCGGCCCGGGCATCCCCAAGCCCGAGCGCGAGCGGGTATTCCACGCCTTTTACCGTATCCTGGGCAGCGGCGAAGCCACCGGCTCGGGCCTGGGCCTGGCGATCGTGAAGGCGGTGGCCGACAAGGCCGGTGCGACGGTCAGCTTCGATACCGCGCCGCTGGCGCCAACCGGCTTACGGGTGGTGGTGGCGTTCCCCGCCGTTCACGGGGCAGCTATGCCCGCAGCTTGAACACGGCCACCGCCTCGGTCAGCGCCGCTGCCTGCTGTTGCAGCGCGTCGGCCGCCGCTGCCGCTTCTTCCACCAGCGCGGCGTTCTGCTGCGTGACGCCGTCCATGTGACTGATGGCCGAGCTGATCTGGGCGATGCCCTCGGTCTGCTCCTGGCCCGCCACCGTGATCTCGGCGATCACCGCCGTCACCCGCTGTACGCTGGCCACCACGTCGCCCATGGTGGCGCCGGCCAGCGCCGCCTGCTCGTTGCCCGAGGCGATGCGGCCCACCGAATCGTTGATCAGCGTCTTGATTTCCTGCGCCGCCGTGGCCGAGCGCTGCGCCAGGTTGCGCACCTCGGTGGCCACCACGGCAAAGCCGCGACCCTGTTCGCCGGCGCGCGCCGCTTCCACCGCTGCGTTCAGCGCCAGGATATTGGTCTGGAAGGCGATGCCGTCGATGGTGCTGATGATGTCGACGATCTTGTTGGACGAGGCGCTGATCGCGGTCATGGTGGAGACCATCTGCTCCACCGCCTGGCCGCCCTTGACGGCGATGGCCGAGGCGCTGTCGGCCAGTTCGCCGGCGGCGCTGGCGTTGTCGTTGTTCTGCTTGACGGTGCTGGTCAGTTCCACCATCGAAGCCGCAGTTTCTTCCAGCGCGCCGGCCTGCTGCTCGGTGCGCGAGGACAGGTCGAGATTGCCGGTGGCGATTTCGGTGGAGGCGGCGTGGATGGCGACCGTACCGTCGCGCACCCGGCCCACGATGCCGGACAGGTTGTCCTGCATCTGGCGCAGCGCTTGCAGCAGGTCGCCGATTTCGTCGGTGGTGTCGGCGCGCACCTCGGTACGCAGGTCGCCCGCCGCCACTGTTTGCGCCACGGCGACCGCCGCGTACAGCGGCAGCGTGATGCTGCGGATCAGCCACAGCACGGTGATCGAGCCGATTGCCAGCACCAGCGCCAGTGCCAGGGCGATGGTCAGCGTGGCGCGCTGGTGGGCCGCCGCGTTGTCGGCCTCGATGCGTTTCGTTAATTCCTGGGCCTGCTTGCCGATGTAGTCCACGATCTCGTCGATCTTGCGGGTCGGTTCGCGGTCGGCGCCCTGGACCAGCGCATCGACCTTGTCGGCCGAAGTCGCCTGGGCCGGGTCGAATTGTTCGAGTGCCGCCAGGTACCGCTGGGTCAGCGCATCCTGCGTGCGCAGGGCATCGTCCACCATCGGCGTGGCGATGGCCAGCTTGTCGAGCATGGCGTCGAGTCTCGCCAGTTCAGCGTGGGTAGTATTGCCGACCTTGATGAAGGCGGTGCGGTACTTGTCGAGTGTGTCCTGGTCGTCGCCGCGCACCAGGATGTTTTTCCACTCCTGGACCTGGATCTTGAATGCCACCTGGGCGCTGCGCGCGGTGTCGCTGGCCTCGGCCATTGCCACCAGGCGCGCCATGGCCGCGCTGGCGCGGGTATTGCCCTCGTCGAGCGCACGCCAGCCGACGAAGCCCACGATCAGCAGGGCGATAAAGAAGAGCGCAGCCAATAAGCCGAGCCGGAGACCGATTTTGAGATTGCCGAGTTTCACAGGACCACCGTTATAAAAGACGTCGAAAACGGCGGGGGCGGGGCCGGGGGGAGGATACCCCTGGATTATAAGGTATTTCTAATCAGAAATTACTTTGATGCAAAGCAGCAACAGGGACAGGGAAAAGAAAGGGCGGCTAGGAGCGAACGCTGTGGTTCGTCGTTGGCTTGCCCCGGATAGCTAGCTGAAACGCACTATCAAGACGGTGCTACTTCCTCGTAGCGGCGCGCCACTTCTTCCCAATTGATGATGTTGAAGAAGGCCGAGATGTAGTCGGGACGACGGTTCTGGTAGTTCAGGTAGTACGCGTGTTCCCATACGTCGAGGCCGAGGATGGGCGTACCGCCCGACAAACCGACGAATTCACCCATCAACGGGCTGTCCTGGTTGGCGCTGTTTTCCACCAGCAATTTACCGTCCTTGCCCACCGTGAGCCAAGCCCAGCCGCTACCGAAGCGGGTTTGCGCCGCCTTGATGAATTGTTCCTTGAACCGCTCGAAGCCGCCCAGGTCGTTATTGATGGCGTCTGCCAGTTTGCCGGTCGGCGCGCCGCCGCCCTTGGGGCTCAGCACGGTCCAGAACAGCGCATGGTTGGCGTGGCCGCCACCGTGGTTGCGCACGGCGGTTTGCGCCGCTGACGGCAGGGCGCCGATGTCCTTGATCAGTTCTTCGACCGCCACTGGCTCGATGCCGGCGTCGTTCACCGCGTTATTGAGGCTGGTGACATAAGTCTGGTGGTGCTTGGTGTGGTGGATTTCCATCGTGCGCGCATCGAAATGCGGCTCGAGGGCATCGTACGCGTACGGCAAAGGCGGTAATTCGTAAGCCATCGTAATTCTCCGTTCAAGTCGTCATAATGAAACCGGTGCGCGGTTGCGGCACCGGATACGGGACAATATTTGCATTCCCATATCGACAATACCAGAATCGGCGCGGTCTTGTTTCAACCGGCCGTGTCGGACCCCGGCAACACTGACAACACCGGCAAGGTGATCACGAAGCGGCTGCCCAGGCCGGCGCCGTCGCTGAACGCGCGCACGCTGCCGTTATGCAGGGCGGCGATGCGCTGCACCAGCGCCAGGCCCAGTCCCAGGCCGCCCTGCTGGCGGTCGGGCGTGCGCTTGGCCTGGATGAACAGGTCGAACACGTGCGGCAGCAGCGCCGGCTCGATGCCGGTGCCGGTGTCGGTGACCTCGATGCGCGCCTGGCCGTCCGCCACCGCCAGTGCCAGGGTGATGGCGCCGCCGGGCGGCGTGTACTTGGCGGCATTGTTGAGCAGGTTGACCACCACCTGCACCAGCCGCAGCCGGTCGCCCAGCACCAGCGTGGTGCCGGGGGCCAGGTCGAGCACCAGCCGGTGCTGGCGGGCGTCGATCGTCGGCTGCGCCTGTTCCACGGCGTGATGCAGCACGTCGCGCAGGTCGAGCGGCTGGCGGTCGATGCCGATCATGCCGTGCGTAACGCGCGAAACGTCGAGCAAATCGTCCACCAGGCCGGTCAGGTGCCGCACCTGGCGCAGGATGACTTCTCCCGCCCGTTGCACGCTGTCCGGGTTGGTGCGGGTAAGCAGCAGGATCTGGGCGGCACTGCTGATGGGGGCGAGCGGGTTGCGCAATTCATGCGCCAGCATGGCCAGGAATTCGTCCTTGCGGCCATTGGCCTCGCGCAGGGTTTCTTCGGCGCGTTTCTGGTTGTCGATGTCGGTGCAGGTGCCGAGCCAGCGCGTGATGCGGCCGTCGTCGTCGCGCAGCGGCAGCGCGCGGCCCAGTACCCAGCGGTAGGCGCCGCTGTGGTGGCGCAGCCGGTACTCGATTTCATAGGTCTCGCCGGTGCGCAGGCAGTGCTGCCACAGCTCCCACGCCCGTGCGCGGTCGTCCGGGTGGAACATCTCGCTCCAGCGGTGACCGTCGGTGGCGTTACGCGGCGTGCCGGTAAAGCCGTGCCACTGTTCGTTGTGGTAGTCGTTGTAGCCGTCGGGCAGGTTGGACCACACCATCTGCGGCATGGCCTCGGTGATGATGCGAAAGCGCGCCTCGCTCTCGCGCAGCGCGGCAGTCACGCGCAGGCGCTCGCTGGCCGTGCGGATACGGGCGGCCACCTCCTTGATCAGCAGCAGTTCCTCCACCGACCAGTCCCGGGTGGCGGCGTTGTTGACGAACAGCACGGCGACCAAGGCGCCATGTTCGACCACCGGCACATTGACGAAGGCGCCGGCGCTGCGCGCACGCAAAGCTGCTGCCGCCTGCGCGGTGCGGCTATCGTGGTCGACGTCGCCGATCACGATCAGCTTGCCCAGTTTGAGGTCGTCGATGAAGTGGCCGTAGTGGCGCAATTCGGTTTGCCCCGCCAGTGTTTCGACACCGTCCGCGCACCAGTCGCGCACCACGTGCAGGGTGTCGCGCACCGTGTCGATGGTGCCGAAGCCCACCCGGCTGGTGCCCAGTGCATCGCCGAGAATGGCGGCGGCCTGGTAGCCGATGTCCTCGGGCGTTTTCAGGTCGCGCAGCACGCCGGTCAGGTTGGAGAGCACCTCGCGCATGCCGCGCCCGCGGGTGAGGAAGGCCGAGGTCATTTCCTCCACCGACTGGATGATGCAGCGCACTTCGCCGTCGGCCGCCAGCACTGGCGTGTTGACCGACCGCCAGTAACGCGGCAGGAAGTTGGCGCCGCCGGGTTCAGGCGCCACGTCGTAGCGCATCGCGGCCATCTTGTCGGGCTGGCCGGTAGCCAGCACCCGCTGCAGCGACGCGCGCAGATTGGCCACGCCGTCGCCGTGCGGATCGTCCGGGTTGTCGGGAAACGCCTCGAAAATATTCAGGCCGACGATGCTGGCGCGGTCGCGGCCTGCAACAGCGAGGTAGGCGGCGTTGGCAGCGAGGATGGTCAATTGCGGCGAGATCACCAGGCAGGGCGCAGGCGCGGCGTCGAACAGGGTGTCGAAGCCGATGTCGTCGAGGGGAGAGGCGGGCAATGTCGGTGTCATGGGCTGGCGGTTAGGTGCGGAGAGCGCGGTGCTGCGGATATTTTACGCTGCAGGCGGCCTTGCCCCATAGCATTTGCGCGATATCGCCGCCAACGCCCATGGTAATATCGCCCGGACTATACACGTGGAGTTCGGCAATGGTATTCAACAGTGCGCACGGGTTGCCGGCGTTTCTCGATGGCGGCGGCGAAATGGGCGTGCTCACGCGCGACCACGACTGGAGCGGCCACCCGCTCGGTCCGCCGGCCGGCTGGCCATCGCTGCTCAAGTCCACGCTGCGCCTGATCCTCACCAGCAACCACCCGATGCTGATCTGGTGGGGCGACGAGCTTTACCAGTTCTACAACGACGCCTACCGCCGCACCATGGGCGCCGACCGCCACCCGGCCGCGCTGGGCCAGCGCTGCCGCGACTGCTGGGCCGAGGTCTGGCACACCGTCGCCCCGGAAATCGACTACGTGATGACAGGCCAGGGCGCCACCTGGCACGAGAACGCGCTGGTTCAACTCACCCGCAACGGCAAGCGCGAGGACATGTACTGGACCTACGGCTACAGCCCCATCCAGGACGAGGAGCGCGTGCGCGGCGCGCTGGTGGTGTGCGCCGACGTCACCGAAGACATGCGCACCCGGCAACTGCTCAAGCAGTCGTACGTGACGGTGGTCGAGTCGATGGACGAAGGCCTGGCCGTGATCCGCATCATCCTCGACGCCGCCGGCCGGCCCGTCGATTACCGCTTTCTCGAAGTGAATCCGTCGTTCGAGCGGCAGACCGGCCTGGTGGACGTGGTTGGCAAGACCGCGCGCCAACTGGTGCCCGACCTCGAGGAGCGCTGGTTCCAGATCTACGGCAAGGTGGCGCTCACCGGCGAATCGGTGCGTTTCCTGGAGGGCTCGGAAACGATGAACCGCTGGTTCGAGGTGTACGCCACGCCGGTGGGCTCGAAGGAAGACCTGATGGTCGCCTTGATGTTCCGCGACGTTACCGACCGCACCCGCAGCGAGCAGGCGCTGCGCACCGCCGACCGCCGCAAGGACGAATTCCTGGCCATGCTGGCGCACGAGTTGCGCAACCCGCTGGCGCCCATTTCGGCCGCCGCCGAACTGCTGCAAATGCCGGGCGCCGATGCGGCGCGCGTGCAGAACGCCAGCGCCGTGATCGCGCGCCAGGTGCGCCACATCACGGGCCTGATCGACGACCTGCTTGATGTATCGCGCGTCACGCGCGGCATGATCCCCTTGAATGCCAGCGCCACCGACGTGCGGCGCGTGGTGGCCGACGCCATCGAGCAGGTGCGCCCGCTGATCGACAGCCACGGCCACCGCCTCACCGTCAGCACGCCGCCGGCGCCGGCGCTGGTGATGGGCGACGCCAAGCGCCTGGTGCAGGTGCTGGCCAACCTGCTGAGCAACTCGGTCAAATACACGCCGGGCGGCGGCGACATCATGCTGCGGCTCGACACCGGCGGCGGCCAGGTCAGGCTGGCCGTGATCGACAACGGCATCGGCATGACGGCCGACGTGCTGGCCCACGCGTTCGACCTGTTCGTGCAGGCCGAGCGCGAAACCGACCGTTCGCAAGGTGGCTTGGGGATCGGCCTGGCGCTGGTGAAAAGCCTGGTCGAACTGCACGGCGGCACGGTAACCGCGCAGAGCCCAGGACTGGGGCAGGGCAGCCGCTTCACCATCACGCTGCCGCAAATCGTCGAAGAACCGGCGCCCGTTGCGGTAGCCGGCGACGTTGCCGCCTCGCCCGCGCCGGTATTGCCCGCCAGTGCCGCGCTGCGCGCCATGGTGGTGGACGACAACGAGGACGCTGCCGACATGCTGGCCATGTTCCTCGAAATCCACGGCCACCAGGTGCTGACCGAAGACGATCCGGCGCGCGTGGTGGAACGCGCGCTGGCATTCAAGCCGCACGTATGCCTGCTCGACATCGGCCTGCCCGGCATGGACGGCTACGAACTGGCCCGCCGCCTGCGCGCCACGCCGGGCCTGGACGGCGTGGTACTGATCGCGGTCACCGGCTACGGCGACGAGCAAGCCAAGCAACAAGCCACCACCGCCGGCTTCGACCACCACTTCGTCAAGCCGATCGACCCGGCCAGCCTGGTGGCGCTGGTGGCAACGCTGGCGTGAAGCGGCGGGTGCTCGTCACGCCTGGCAATAGGTTTACCTGGTGCTGGTCCCGCCGGCCGGTTTGAGGATGGCGTCGGCCCTGGCCAGTTCCGCCTGGGAGAGCTGCGGCGTAACGTCGGCCAGCGCCAGTTCAGCGTCCGGGTAGCGTGCCTGCTTGGCCAGGCTGAACCACACGTAAGCCATCGACAAGTCCCTGGCGCCGCCTTCGCCATTGCGCGACATCACGGCCAGGTTGTACATCGCATCCGGTTGCGCCTGCATGGCGGCCGTGTTGAACAGCTGGCGCGCCGTGATCAGGTTCTGATCGACCACTTCGCCTTTATAGAAGTAGGTGGCGAGCGCGTTCTGCGCTGCCGGCACGCCCTTGACGGCGGCTTCCTTGTAGTAGGTCAGTGCACGCTTCGGATCGGACGCCACGCTTTCGCCGAAATCGTACATGCGTGCCGCTGCCAGTTGCGCACCCGGGTGGCCCGCTTGGGCGCCCGCCGTGAAGTAGGCGCCGGCCAGTGTCCAGTCCTGCGCCACGCCATCGCCGTTGTAGTACACCTTGCCCAACTGGTAGAGCGCCGCCGGGTAGCCCGCCTCGCCGGCCTCCTTCAGGTACTTGATGCCTTTGTCCACATCCTTGTCGCCGGCGAAGCCGGACAGCCAGGCAGTGCCCAGCATGGCGGTGGCCGGGATGTAGCCGGCGTCGGACGCCATTTCGTAGTAGTCGCGCGCCTTGCGCAGGTCGCGCGGCACGCCATGTCCAACCATGTAGATCTTGGCCAGGGTCATGGCCGCTTCCGCGCGCACGCTCATCAGTTCGGGATGGGCGGGGTCGAAGCGCATGCGGCCGTCGACGCTGAAGCGTTGGTCCACGACCTTGTGCAGCCAGGCGATCGCTTGAGAAGTGTCGGCCGGCACGCCCTGGCCCTGCAGGTACATGCGACTCAGCATCAACGCCGACTGAGGGTTGGCCAGCTTGCGGTAGTTTGCCTTGAATTGCGTCTGCGCTTCCGGGTAATTGGCGCTCTCGTAGGCGTTCAGCACCAGGGTAAAGGTCTTGTCGTTGCGGGCGATGCGGTGGCGGCCGGCGGCGAAACGGCGGTCGGCACTGGCGCATTTCACGGCCGGGTCCATCGAACCCTGGATGTAGTTGCCCGCCATATCGAAGCTGCTGGTGAGCGTAACGCCTCGGGCGGCGTCGCCGAACGGCGCGATGTCGCGGATGGTGCGGAGCTCGCTGGTTATCCCACCGAAGCCGGTGATGTAGTCGATAAAAATATCGTCATCGTAGGGGTTGTAGCCGGACATGAAATTACACGACGACGCAAATGTGCGCCCGAGGATGCGACTGTTGGCGGCCAGGAACTCGGCCGGGTCGTGCAGGGCGCGATTGCCGGACACCGTCACCGACGACGGCGTAGCCGACGCGGCTCGCGTGTCAGCGTGGGCGGCGGCCGGCAGCAGCAGGTGCAAACCGGCAGTCAGGGCGAATATCGTGGTGACGCGTATTGTGCTAGACGTGGCTATCAAAATAATATCTCCATGGTAATTATTATTGGAAATATAAATGTATAGCCTTTCGGGCCGAGCGGCGCGCACGCGTTGCGAAATAATCAGGGAAATGACTTTGGCGCCAGTATCCACTTGACCAGGGTTTTCGCCTCGGCGTCCGATACCTGCGGATTGGCCGGCATCGGAATCGGCCCCCACACGCCGGCGCCGCCCTTGAGTACCTTGGTTGTCAGCAGTGCTTCGGCGTCCTTCTGGCCCTTGTATTTGGCGGCGATGTCCTTGAACGACGGTCCCACCAGCCTGGTGGCCGCGGCGTGGCAGGCCATGCAGTTCTTGGCCTTGGCCAGGTCGGGGTTGGCGTGCGCTGGCGCGGCCGCCAGTGTGGTCGTGGCGGCCAGCGCCATCAATCCCATGGTAGTCCAGTACTTCACAGCAGTCTCCTTGGTTTAAGAGCGGCCATTGTAGTGGCGCCTCCGCGCGCCCGGCATCCGTAGTTTGGATAGCTGCCATCCGCGTGACAAATCGGCGTTGACTTCCAAAATCACCTCAAATACTATAATTAGAATTCGGATTCTGATTTAAGGGTGGCGCGCCGCGAGGCGGCCGAATCCGTGACCCATAACCATATGACTGGATTTCCCCATGCGCTTCTCCGTCTTCCTCAATGCCCGCACCATGAGCGCGGACGCCGACAAACAGCTGATCGTGGACCTGGAGCAGCACGCGCTGCTGGCCGGCAAACTCGGCTTCGACGCCATCTTCATGCCCGACCACCATTTCAACGGCTACATGCCGGTGGCCAGCGACAGCTATATGTTCGCGTCGTACTTGGCCGCCAAGCTGCCGGACATGCACTTCGGCTTCTCGGTGACGTCGGTGCCGCTGCACCACCCGGTGCGCTTTGTCGAGCGCATCAACATCCTCGACCATCTCACCCGTGGCAAGCTGCTGGTCGGTATCGGCTCGGGCACCACGCCGGAAGAGATGATCGGCTTTGGCGTCAACTACAAGGACGCCGGCCGCATCGCCGAAGAAAACCTGGAAGCGGCCGAAGCGCTGTGGGCCAAGCAGATCGACGACGCGCCGGTGGAGTTGACCGGCTTCCACCAGGGCCGCGTGCTGCAACGGATCGCGCCCACGTCCTATGGCCCGAAACATGCGCGCCTGATGCCGGTGGCCCTGAAAGAGAGCAGCGCCACGCGCGCCGCCGTCAACGGCTGGCCCGCCTTCATCCCGGCATTTACGCCACCGAAAATCGGCGGCACCGATCCGCTCAGCCACGTCACCAAACATTTCGGCAATTACCACCGCCAGTTGCTGGCGGCCGGCCACAGCGACGAAACGGTGGCCGACGCGCTATCGTGGACCACGCACAGCTACCAGTGCGTGCACCTGGCGCCCACCGACGAGCAGGCGCACCGCGAAGTGCAGGAAATCCTCACCGATTACCAGGAAGCCATCGACCGCGAAGCAGCGTTCAATGCCAAGGCCGAAGCCGACGACGCCAACAAGAAGACCGACCGCACCGGCCATGCGCTGACCGAGGACTGGATGGCCACCTGGTGCCTGTACGGCAGCCCGGAAACCGTCATCAACAAGCTGCGCGCGTACCAGCAGATCGGCATCGGCAACATCCTGTGCGGCACCACCACCGGACCGCTGACAGCCAAGCGCCTGGCCTATGCCAACCAGACCCTGGAACTGCTCGCCCAACACGTGGTACCCGCATTCAAATAATGATGGCCGCCCGCACCAGGGCCGCCCACTGGAGGAGACCAGCATGGAACAACATTTGAGCGTGGCCGACATGGCCATGCTGACCGCCGGCGCCACGATGTGGACCACGGCGGCAGTGCCGGCGGCGGATATTGCGTCGCTGTCGATGGCCGACGGCCCGATGGGCGTGGCCGGCGCCCGCGTCGATGAGCGCGACGTCTCGCTGCTCACGCCGGCGCCGGTGGCGCTGGGCGCCAGCTGGGACCCGGCGCTGGTGCAGCAGGTCGGGCAACTGGTGGGCGGAGAGGCGATCCGTCGGGGTGTCGATCTGATGCTGGCGCCCAACCTGAACCTGGCGCGCAGCCCGCTGGCCGGGCGCGCCTTCGAATATTTTTCCGAAGACCCGCTGCTGTGCGGCCAGCTGGGCGCGGCGTGGATAGACGGGTGCCAGTCCACCGGCACCGGCGCCGTGGCCAAGCACCTGGTATGCAACGACAGCGAAACCGCGCGCGACCAGATGAACGCCGTGGTCGATGAGCGCACGCTGCGCGAAGTGTATCTGCTGCCGTTCGAGCTGGCGGCCGAAGCCCGCTGCGCCGGCATGCTCACCGCCTACAACAAGGTCAACGGCAGCTGGTGCGCGGAAGCGGCGCCGGTCGTCACGGCGATCGCCAAGAACGAATGGGGCTTTCCCGGCGTGTTCATGAGCGACTGGTTCGGCACCCATTCCACAGTCGGTTCGCTGCAGGGCGGCCTGGACCTGGAAATGCCGGGACCGGCGCGCTTTCTGGGCGCGCACAGCGCCGCTGCGGTGGAGCAAGGCGCGGTGCCAGCGGCCCGCCTGGCCGACGCTGCCGCCCGCGTGGCGAAGACCGCGCGCCGGTTCAGCGGCGCCAAGGGCACGCCGATGAACGATAGCGCGGCGACCGACCTGCTGGTGCAAGCCGCCGCCGCCGGCTTTACCCTGGTGCGCAACGAAGGCGGGATTTTGCCGCTGGATTCGGCGCGCTATCCGCGCATCGCCGTGATCGGCCCCAACGCCAGCGCACCGTGCTTCCAGGGCGGCACCTTTGCCAAGATCGCAGTGAAACCCGATGCCGTGCTGCCGATCGAGGCGTTGCGCCAGCGCTTCGGCGCAGCGATTACCGGCTACACGCCCGGCGTCGATCCGCAACCGAAGCTGCCGCGCATGGCGGCGCAGCCGGCGCGCGACCTGGGCGACGGGTGCGTGCGCGGCATGACCATCGATTACTTCGACAACCAGGACTGCGACGGCGCACCGCTGGCGAGCGAAACGCGCGACACCAACTCGCTCACCTGGTTCCACGGCGTGCACGACGCGGGCGCCTTGCAGCGCGATGCCGCCACCCGCGCCAGCGGCAGCTACACCGCTTGCGATACCGGCGGCCACCTGTTTTACGTGGGCGGCACCGGCGCGCTGCGGCTGCTGGTCGATGGCCAGGAAGTCTTCCGGCGCGACGAGCAGCTGGCGCCCGGCGACGTGATGGGTCGCCTGAAAAGCGGTGACGCCGACAGCGTGACCGTGCAACTGGCGGCCGGGCAAACGGTCACCGTGGTGGCGGAGCTGCGCTACACGGCAGCGCGCTGCCAGGGCTTGTGGTACGGCGTGCGCGGCCCCGGTAGCGCGCAGTCGATGATGGCGCAAGCCGTGGCAGCGGCGCAGCAGGCCGACGCCGTGATCCTGATGGTGGGCGAAACGTCGGACGCCAGCGTGGAAAGCAAGGACCGTCCCGACACCCACCTGCCGAGCGAACAGATCGCGCTGATCGAGCAGGTATGCGCGGCCAATCCGAACACCGTCATCGTCACCAACGTGGGCCACGCGTTCGACACCCGCTGGGAAGGATTGGCCCAGGCTGTGCTGCACTGCTGGTACCCGGGCCAGGAATTCGGCGCGGCGTTGGCGCAGGTGCTGACGGGCGACCGCGAACCGGGCGGCCGCCTGCCGGTCACCATCGCCGCTGCCGATGCCGACTACCCGGCGCTCTCCCTGCAGCCCGACGCCAACGGCGACCTGCATTACAGCGATGGTGTACGGGTGGGCTATCGCGGCCTGGCTGCCAACGGCGTGGCGCCGCGCCAGGCGTTTGGCGCCGGCTTCGGCTACGCCAGCTTTGAACTGGACGCGCCGCAGCTGCACGACGTGGCGGACGGTTGGGAGGTCACCATCAAGCTGCGCAACACCAGCCACCGCGCGGGCGCCGAAGTGGTGCAGGTGTACCGCGACCTGCCGGAGCTGACCCTGGTCGGCTTTGCCAAGGCCACGCTGGCCGTCGGCGCGGAGCAGGAACTGCGCATTGCAATTGCCGCGCGCCGCATGCAGGTGTGGGATGGCGGCTGGACCGACTTGGCCGGACCGGTGCGGCTGCTGGTCGGTCGCTCCAGCATCGACCTGCCATTCACCATCACCATCTAAATAATATAAACGGAGACGAACACCATGAACCACTACACCAACAACGCCCGCGCCAACGGCCGCACCCCCTACATCGTCGGCATTGGCGGCACTACCCGCCCGGGTTCCAGCACCGAGACCGCGCTGCGGGTGGCGCTGGCCCACGCGGCGGAACTGGGCGCGCGCACCGAGTTGTTCGGCGGCGCCGCGCTGGCCGCGCTGCCCGGCTACAACCCGGAGCAGCTGGAACGCTCCGAAGGCCAGCGCGCGCTGGTGGCAGCGGTGCGCCAGGCCGACGCCGTCATCTTCGCTTCGCCCGGCTACCACGGCGGCGTGTCGGGCCTGGTGAAAAACGCCATCGACCTGCTGGAAGACCTGCGCGCCGACGAGCGCGTGTACCTCGACGGCATGCCGGTGGGCTGCATCGTCACGGCGGCCGGCTGGCAGGGCTGCAACACCACGCTGGGCGCAATGCGCTCGATCGTGCACGCGCTGCGTGGCTGGCCCACGCCGATGGGCGTCACCCTCAATACCGCCGGCGTGCGGCTGTTCGACGGCGACGGCCAGTGCCTGGAGCCGCAGGTGACGAGCAGTTTGCGCCTGCTGGCGGAGCAGGTGGTGGGTGTGCGCAGCCCCGTTGCAACAGCATAATAAAAACTGGAATTCCGGTTCTGAATTCATGCTATCCTGATTTGCAAGTGACACGCGCCACTCGATGGCGCGGCCCAAAACGAGACTGCAAAAGTCCAAACGTCGGAGACAAAAAGTGCCCCTTGAAATCGATGCAAGCCCCGGCTTGCGCGCTGTTGCTGCGCGCCCGCCTCATGCTGACCACCATGTTCACCACCGTGTCGGCATCGCCAGCCTCGGCGCCTTCCTGCTGGCCGCCTGCGGCAGCGCCGCCGCTCAGCAATCCTCCCAGGACAACCCGCTGATCGAAGTGATCGTCACTGCGCAGAAAACCGCGCAGCCGGCGTCCAAAACACCATTGGCCTTGTCGGTGCTGGGCGGCGACGAATTGCGCCAGAGCGGCGCCACCAACGCCGTGGCGCTGACCGAGCTGGCGCCCAATGTGCAGATCTCCACCGACTCCGGCAAACTGCAGGTCGCCATACGCGGCGTGGTCAGCCTGGACACCAGCGAGAAGGGCGATTCGTCCACCGCCTTCAATGTCGATGGCGCCTATATCGGCCGCAGCGAGGCGCAACTGGGCAGCTTCCTCGACCTCGAACGCATCGAAGTGCTGCGCGGCCCGCAAGGCACGCTGTACGGCCGCAACGCCACCGCCGGCGCCATCAACCTGATCACCAACAAGCCGGGCAAAAAGCTCGAGGGCCGCATCGATACCGAGATTGGCGACTTCGGCGCCCGCCGCGTCGAGGGCATGGTCAACCTCCCGGTCAACGACCTGCTGGCGCTGCGCGCGGCCGCCGTCAAGGTGCGTCACGACAGCTACCTGAAACCCGGTCCCAACACCGTGGGCCTGACCGACCAGGACGACACCGCCGCCCGCGTGCACGCGCTGCTGACCTTCTCGCCGACGACTACCTGGCTGTTGACGGCCGAACGCAGCAAGGCGGGCGGCAACGGCGCCAGCTCGGTGCCTCTGACGAATTTCTTTACCGGTACGCCGATTGCCAGCGGTAACAACCTGGCCAACCCCGTGTACGTGGACCGGGGCGCGGACACGCAGCGCACGGCCGCCGCGCGCTACACGGACACTGGCAGCTACAAGGACGACGTGGCCACGTCGCTGCGTTCGGAACTGAAAACCACGCTGGGCGACGCGGTGGACGTGACCTGGCAGTTCGCCCGCCTGGAATCGAGACTCAATGAACTGAACAACGGCACCTATTTCGGCTTCCCGATGTACAACCCGATGTTCGGCGACTCCACCCAGCGCACGCACGAGCTGCGGTTCAATTCCGCCGGCGCACCGCGCCTGTCGTGGGTGGCGGGGCTGTACCACTACGACGAGGACATCTTCCGCTCGTCCACCTTCAATACGCAAACGCCCGGCCCGCTGATCGTGCTGCCGTTCACGCCCACGGTGCACAGCCGCTCGAAAGCGGCGTTCGGCCAGCTGACGTACCGCGTCGATCCGCAGCTGCGCCTGACGTTCGGCGCGCGCACCACGCGCGATGAAAAATCGGGCTTCGATCCGCTTAGCGGCAGCCTTACCGGTCCCGGTTACACGGCCCACGTGGAAAGCAGCAAGTCCAACTACCGGCTGGCCTTTGATTACGACCTGCGCCCGGCCGTGATGGTGTATGCCAGCCTGTCCACCGGCTACAAGGCGGGCGGCTTCAACGACACCAGCGGCTCGGCCTACCTGCCCGAGTACATCACGTCGCTGGAAGCGGGCGTCAAGGGCCGCTTCCTCGACAACCGCCTGCGCCTGGGCGCAGCCGTGTTCCGCTACGACTACAAGGACATGCAGCTGACCTCCGTGGTGTGCACCGGCTCCACCGCAGCTACCTGCGGCGCGCTCACCACCAACGCGTCCAACGCCACCATCGACGGCGTGGAGGTGGAAGGCACCTGGCAGGTCACGGCGGACGACCGCATCAACTTCTCGCTGGCTACTTCCGACGGCAAGTTCAAGTCGTACACGCCCGACGGCGTGGCCGACTGGTCGGGCCAGCAGATCGACCGCGCGCCGGCCTACAACGCCAGCCTCGGTTATGCCCACACGTTCATGTTCGACAGCGGCGCCAGTGTGGTGGCCAAGGTGGGCACGCGCCTGAACGGCGCCTACTTCCTCAGCGATTCGGCGTCCGCCTCGCGCTACCGCCAGCCGTCGTACCGCAAGAGCGACATCAGCGTGACCTACACGGCGGCCGCGCAGAAGTTTTACGTGCAGGCGTTTGCCCGCAACCTGGAAAACACCATCACCATCGACAGCCTGGTGCCCGGCGGTTTCGGCATCGGCGCGCCGCGCACCATCGGCCTGCGCGCCGGCACCCAGTTCTAGCAGAGAGGCGAACCATGAACATCTCCAAAGTGCATTTCGACCGTAACGCCGGCCAGCACCACGCGGCGCATGAAGAGCGCGGCGTTTCGCGGCGCGACGTGCTGGGCGCGCTGCTGGCGGCCACCACGCTTGCTGCCGTGTGGACCGCGCCGGCGGCGGCGCAAGCCCTGAAAGCCGCTGGCGCGCCCGTTGCCGTCAACACCGCCCAGGCATTGACCGCCACCGAGCTGGCCAAGCTCACGGCAGCGGCCGAAACGATCATCCCCGCCACCGACACCCCGGGTGCGACCGAGGCCGGCGTGCCGCAGTTCGTCGCCACCATGGTTGCCAGCTGGATGACCGCCGACGAAGCGGCATTCTTCCGCAAGGGATTGGCAGACCTCGACGCCGCCGCGCAGCAGCGCCACGGCCGCGCCTTTGCCGCGTGCAGCGCGGAGCAGGGCGCCGACGTGCTGCAAGCGCTGCGCGCCGCCAGTCCGTATGGCGGGCGTACGTTCTCGCTGACCGACCGCATCCTCGATCCCAAGTCGCCGTTCTACCTGCGCCTGCGCGACCTGGTGGTATTCGGCTACTTCACGTCCGAAGTGGGCAGCAACCGCGAACTGCGCTACATGCCGGTGCCCGGCAAGTTCGAATCGAATGTGGACATCAAGACCTGGCCGTACCAGGTCGTCATCTGAAAGCAGGGGACCGCACATGAATCAGAAAAAGCAGAACACGCAATTCGACGCCATCGTCATCGGCTCGGGCATCACCGGCGGCTGGGCCGCCAAGGAACTCACCGAAAAGGGTTTAAAGGTACTGATACTCGAACGTGGCAAGCCGCTCGAACATCAAACCGGCTACATCCACGAATTCACGCCGCCATGGCAGGCGCCCAACCAGGGCTTGCCGGAGCGCGAACTGTTTGCGCGCGAGTACCCGGTGCAGAGCAAGATCGAGCGCGGCGCCTTCAGCTGGGCTAACCGTCACTACTGGATCAATGATCGCGAAAATCCGTACCAGGAAACCAAGCCATTCCGCTGGCACCGCACCGACGTGCTGGGCGGGCGTTCGCTGACCTGGGGCCGGCAGTCGTACCGCTGGGGCGACGACGACTTCAAGGCCAATGCGCGCGACGGCCATGGCAACGACTGGCCGATCCGCTACGCCGACCTGGAAAAGTGGTACACGCACGTGGAAAAATTCATCGGCGTGAGCGGCCAGCCGGAAGGGCTGGAAAGCTTCCCGGACGGGCACTACCTGCCGCCGATGGAAATGACGGCGCTGGAGCGCGCACTCAAGCAGCGCATCGAGGCGAAATGGCAGGACCGCCGTGTGACCATCGGCCGCGTGGCCAATCTCACCGTGCCGCACGACGGCCGCGGGCCGTGCCAGAACCGCAATATCTGCAACCGCGGCTGCTCGTTCGGCGCGTATTTCAGTTCGCTCAGTTCCACCTTGCCGGCCGCGCAAAAGACCGGGCGCCTCACCATCCGCACCAACAGCGTGGTCGAAGCGATCGATGTCGATCCGCGCACGAAGCAGGCCACCGGCGTGCGCGTGATCGATGCGCAGAGCGGCGCGCGCACCACGTTCAAGGCGAAAGTGATTTTCCTGTGCGCGTCCACCTACGGCAGCCTGCAAGTGCTGCTGCAGTCGCGCAGCGCGGCGCACCCCAACGGCATCGGCAACCACAGCGACGTGCTGGGACGCTACCTGGTCGATCACCATGGCGTGGCAGCATTCGGCGAGGTGCCGGGATTCGAAGACCGCAACTACAAGGGCCGCCGCGCCACCGGCATCCTGATCCCGCGCTTCCGTAACGTGGGCGGGCAGGATGCGGACGCCGATTTTACGCGCGGTTACGGCTTCCAGGGCGGAGCCATGCGCGACGACTGGACCAATACCGCTGCGCTCACCGACGATTTCGGCGCCGGCATGAAACACAATATCGCCCGTCCCGGGAAATGGGTGGCGTTCCTCGGGGCGTTCGGCGAGCAGCTACCGCAGGCGCACAACCGCGTCACGCTCGACGAGAGCAACAAGGGCGGCTTCGGCCTGCCGCAACTGCGCTTCGACGTCGCTTACGGCGAAAACGAAAAGCGCATGGCGGTCGATGCCGGCAAGCAGGCGGAAGCCATGCTCAAGGCGGCAGGCGCCGCGCGCGTGCAACTGGCGCCGGTGCGCAGCCTGCCCGGTACGTCGATCCACGAGATGGGCGGCGCGCGTATGGGCCACGACCCGGCCACCTCGGTGCTCAATGCCCACAACCAGGTGCACGGCGTGCGCAACCTGTTCGTCACCGACGGTTCGGCCATGGCGTCTAGCGGCACCGTCAATCCGTCGCTCACCTATATGGCGCTGACGGTGCGGGCGGTGGACTTCGCGGTGGCCGAGCTCAAAGCAGGGCGGCTGTAACGGCGCCCTTTGGCTATAATCCGACCCATCATTCTTATCCGGACCACGACACCCATGCCGCCACTCAGTGCCCACGCCCGCGCGCCCAAACAGGGCCGCAGCCGGCTGTCTTTCGAGCGCATCATCGAAGGCACCATCGACCTGCTGCGCGAGCGCGCCTACGACCAGATCACGCTGGCCGACATCTGCGAGCGCTCGGAAGTGTCCACCGGGTCGCTGTACGGACGGGTGGCGGGCAAGGACGAACTGCTGCGCGTGGTGCAGGTGCGCTTCCTCGAGCGCCTGGCCGAACAGTTCACCGATGAGGCGGCGCGCATCGAACGCGAGGCCACCGGGCTGGCGCAAGTGGTGCCGGCCGTGGTGCAAAGCCTTGGTAACCTGCTGCGCGAGAACGCCAGCGTGCTGCGCTCGTTCATGCTGCGCGGCCCCACCGATGCGGCCATCAACACGGCCGGCAAAAAGTCGGCCGACGAGAACCACGCCAAATTCATCCGCCTGCTCAAGGCCTGCGGCAAGGAGATCCGCCACCCGCAGCCGGACCGCGCCATCGACTCGGGCCTGCTGCTGGTCTATGCCACCCAGGCGCGTTTTCTGGGCCTGGACAGCTTTGGCGGCAAGGGCGAGGACGCCGACTGGCACGATCTGCTCGACGACCTCAGTGACATGATGTTGGCATTCCTGTTGTTTACGCCTCCCAAGCGCTGACCGGGCGTGGTGCGCGGCTTTCGCCGCGTGCCAGGTCGCGCATCCAGGGCATTAGCCTAAAACATAATCAAAATTCTAATTCTAGAAAAGGAATCGGCATGAGTTCATCTACAACTGCACCTGCTCCGAAACTGCGCTGGGCCTATATGGACCACTGGCGCATCGACACCCCGCAAGGGCAGCTCTCGCAGTACACGTCCGTCAAGCGTTTCGACGCCTTCCTCAAGCAGATCTCGGCCATCGGCTACGAGGCCATCGAGACGTTCGACTTCCACCTGGGACCGTTGCGCGAGCTGTTCGGCTCACTGGAGAACGCCCGCGCCTTCATGCAGGAGCGCGGCATCGACAAGGTACTGAGCCTGTTCCACGCGGTGATGTACGACGAGCGCCAGAGCGCGCCGCACATCCGCAGCACCCATGACCATCTCTTCAACTACGCCCAGCACATCATGCGCTCGAGCCAGGGCCTGGGGTTGGAAAACTTCATCGTCATGCCGGCAGGCCTGTACTACGACGTGGAACCCGTTACCGACGACAAGCTCAAGGCCTGCGCCGAGCTGTGGAACCGGGTGGGCAAGATGACGCTCGAATACGGCGTGAAAACCTGCTGCCACCACGAGTTCTTTTGCGGTATCCGCAGCGCCGAGGAACTGCGCAAGTTTTACGAGTACACGGACCCGCGCTACGTGTTCTTCTACTGCGACACCGCGCAGCACGTGATCGCCGGCGTCGATCCGGTGGACCTGTACCTGAAACTGCACGACCGCTGCGGTGGCTTCCACATGAAGGACACGCTCGACGTGGACCTGACCGGCGATTACCGCCGCAAACCCGACGCCGAAGTGATGGCGCCCACCACGCCGCGCTGGTTCCACGAAATGGGCGTGCCGGGCGGCCTGGTGGACTTCCCGGCCATGCTCAAGGCCATGAAGGAGTGCGGCTACGAAGGCTGGGTGGGCGTGGAGCACGACAAGGCCGATGTGGGAGGGGGCAACTACCCGGAAAGTACGGCATTGTCGGCGTGGTACATCCAGCACGTCCTGAAAAAAATCTACGCCTGAATTTACCGCTAAGCGAGGAACAACATGACACAACAGATCAAATGGGGCTACGCCGTCAACCAGTGGAAAGCCGGCTTTACCAGCTTCGCGCGCCTGGAAGAAATCGAGCGCGCATTGAAGGTGACCGCCGCCTGCGGCTTCTCGGCCGTGGAACTCAATGCCGGCAGCGGCCGCTGGGACCCGATCGGGCGCCCGGAAAACATCGACATCAACTTCGGCTCGCCCGAGCACTTCCGTCTCAAGTTGCGCGACTGGGGCATTACGCGCGTGGCCAGCACGTTCTTCGACTCGACCCTGATGAGCTTTGAAGAGCTGCACTTCGGCCTGTCCAGCACCCAGCCCGCCGAACATGCGCGCATCGTCGCGCAGGCGAAAATCCACGCCACCATGCTGGCGCAACTGGGCGGCGAATTGCTGGTGGTGCGGCCGTTCCCGTCGTTCTGGAAGGAGGGCGCCTTGAACGCCGAGCGAATGGCGGCAGCGGCCGAGTGCTGGAACCAGGTCGGCGCCATGGCGGCGGACCTGGGCTTGAGAACCGTGCTGCACATCGACGCGCTGTCGGCACTGCGCACGGCCGACGAAATCGAGCAGCTGCTGGCGCTGTGCGATGCGGCCACCGTGGGACTGGCGTTCGACACGGCGGAACTGACCATCGCCGGCCACGACGTGGTGGCGCTGTACCGCCGCTTCCACCAACGGGTGCTGCACTTCCACTTCAAGGATGCGCTGGCGATCGACACGCTGGGCGAGTACCAGTTGCCCAACGCCGAGCGTGCGCTGATCGCGGCCGGCGGCGAACGCGAAATCCCGCGCTGGTTCGGCGAGATGGGTACCGGTCTGGTGGACTTCCCGGCGCTGCTGGCGGCGATGGGCGAACTCGGTTACGCCGGCTGGATCATCGTCGAAAGCGACAAGGGGCCGGAACCGATCGCCACCGGCATGATGCTCAACAGCTGGTACAAGCAGAACGTACTGGATCGCCACGTGCGCTAAGCGCAGAAAGGACGCACCGTGAATCCGATCCAGACCGGAGGCCCCGCAGGCGCCTCCATTGCCACCGACCCGGCCCTCACCGGCGCACCGCGCGCGCGCCCGGGCGGCGCCGCGCAAGGCATCGCGCTGATGGCCGTCATGAGCATGCCCACCCTGGCGCTGGCCGCGCTGGTGCCGGGCCTGCCGCAGCTGTTCCGGCAGTTCTCGTCGGTGCCGCATTTCGAACTGCTGGTGCCGATGATTATCACGGTGCCATCCCTGTGCGTGGCGCTGTTCTCGGGCTTTGCCGGCGCCATTGCCGACCGCTGGGGGCGGCGCAAGCTGCTGCTGGTGGCGTTGATGGCGTTTTCGCTATTGGGCCTGGCCCCCATGTTGTTCGACAACCTGTGGCTGATCGTCGCCAGCCGGGTGGTGGTGGGCCTGGCCGAAGCGGCCATCCTCACCGTGGGCAATGCGCTGATGGGCGACTACTTCGAAGGCGAGCAGCGGCAAAAATGGCTCGGCTACCAGAACATGTTCGCGCCGCTGATTGGTTCGGCCATCCTGCTGTCGGGCGGCTTTTTGGCCGGCATGCACTGGCGCTATCCGTTCCTGCTGTACCTGGCCGGCTTCGTGGTGTTTGCGCTGGCGCTGGCATTCTGCCGCGAGCCGCAGCGCTCCACCGCCGCCACGCGGGCGGCAGCGGGCGTGGCGGACACGCCGTTCCCGTGGCGCGCCACCGTCCTGGTGTGCGGCGTGACGGTGCTGTTCTCGCTGGTGTTCTTCGTGCAGGCGGTGCAGCACGGCCGCATCTTCAACGACATGGGCGTGGCGTCGCCGGAGCGTATCAGCGTGCTGGCCACGGTGGCCAGCCTCGGAACGGTATTGGGCGGCTACCTGTTCAAGCGCCTGACCGGGGTGTCGGTGCGCATGCTGCTGGCCACCTGCCTGGCGTTTTATGGCGTCAGCTATATCGGCGTGGCGTTCGCGCCCAACCTGGCGCTCGGGCTGCCGCTCGACGCGCTGGGGCAGGTCGGTGGCGGCTTGCTGCTGCCGTCGCTGGTGACGTGGGCGCTGCTGCATTACGGTTTCGAGCATCGCGGGCGCGGCATGGGCCTGTGGGGCGGGGCCTTTTTCCTCGGGCAGTTTCTCAGCCCGCCGCTGGTCTCGCTGATCGGCGTGTTCACCCCCAGTTTCCTGGCCAGCGTGGCAGTGATCGGCGTCCTGTGCCTGATCGTTGCCGTCGTCCTGATCTTCAACCATACCAAGGATCATTGAGATGAAATTTGCAGCTTGTATCGAATGGATGTTCACGGAAGCCGGCGACGACCTGCCGGCCCGTATCCACGCCGCGCACGCGGCCGGCGTCACCGGCGTCGAATTCCACCTGTGGCGCGAAAAGCCGATCGAGGCCATCGCCCGCGCTGCCGAGACCACCGGCGTGCGCGTGCGCAGTTTCTGCGTGGAGCCGCGCCGCAGCCTGGCCGATCCCGCAGACCACGAACAGGTGCTCGCAGCCGTGGCCGACGCGATTCCCGTCGCGCGTCAATTGAACGGCGCCGCCATGGTGCTGGCCGCCGGCTTCACCCGCGCCGATGTGCCGGTGCAGGAGCAGTTCGACGCCGTGGTTGCGGTATTGAAGCGCGCCGCAGCCATGGCGCAGGCGGCGGGCACGATGCTGTGGCTCGAACCGGTGTACATGGTGGTGGGCGGCCAGCGCATGTTCGTCGACACCATCGGCCGTGGCCTCGATATCGTCGCCGCCGTGGACAGCCCGGCGCTGCGTCTGTTGGCGGACGTATTTCACTCGGCGCAAACGGGCGAAGACCTGGAGCAGGCCATTGGTGACCGCATGCCGTATGTCGGCCATGTGCAGGTGGCCGACACCGATGGCCGCCACGAGCCGGGTACGGGAGGCATCGACTGGGCCAGTGTCATGCGGGTGCTGAAGGAGAAGGGGTACCAGGGCGAGATCGGCCTTGAATACTTCCCGACCGTGGGCGCCGAGGAATCGCTGGCATTGACCAGGCGGGCGTTGGGTCTCGGCGCATGACTTCCGGCGCGCCTGGTTCACTCATGCGGCGCCGTTTGCTCGGCGCCGTGGGGACGTTGGCTGCTACCGCAGTGGCCGTCGGTGCGCGGGCCAAGGAACAGATCCAGGCCCAAGCACTGCCGCCGTCACAAGCCCGGACTCCGGCACAGGTTCAAACTGCGGCGCATGCTATGGCAGTGGATGCTCCACGGCGCAGGCGGCTGCACCAAGGCACTACGCCGCACCTGTTCGGCGCCACCATGGACGAGACCTGCCGCATGGCGGCCGCGCTGGGCATCGAGGGACTCGACTTCGCCAGCGACCCGGCCGACTGGCCGCTGATACGCCAGTACGGCCTGACGGTATCGCTGCTGCGCGTCGATTACGGCGGCGGCATCTCACGCCCCGGTCGCGCCCCGGCTGGCCCGCCCGGCTGGAACGCCATCGGCACGCCTGATCGCGACGGCGGTTTCGAAGCCGCGTTGCGCGAACGCATCGACGCGGCGGCCGCCAACCGGATCCCGAGCATCATCGTCACCTGCGGCGAACGTGGCGCCATCGGCTACGACGAAGGCAAGCGCAATGCGATTGCCTTCCTGCGCCGGGTGGCGCCGCGCGCCGAAGCGCGCAAGGTGCTGCTGGTGATGGAGAACATCAACACCGGCCACACCGGCGGCCCGCCCGCGCCGCCGGGCAGCATGTTCGACCACCTGCCGTGGGGGCTGGACGTGGCAACGCAGGTGGGCTCGCCGTCGGTCAAGCTGCTGGTGGACCTGTACCACGCCCAACTCATGGACGGCAACCTCACCAACTTCCTGCGCCAGCACATGCCGCTGATCGGCCACTTCCACACCGGCGGCGTGCCGGGCCGGCACGAGATCGACGAGACCCAGGAGCTGAATTACCGGCACCTGGCGACGACGATCGCCGATGCGGGATTTACCGGTTTTGTCAGCCATGAGTGGACGCCGTCGGCGGGGCAGGACAAGGTGGCGGTGTTGCGCAAGTGTGTGGATATTATTGACGTGTAGCGGATTCACAGTGGCAGGCTGGTGCAGCTGCGCGCGATGCGCATCCGCAATATCCTTGTCTTTAGAGTAACAAGGCCTTACACTGGACCTGTAAGGCCATCCGTTCTCGTTCAACATCTCCAACGAACCTCTATGCAAGCACTACTCAGGATCTCGATATTCCTCATTGTCGTTTCGGGCCTGTCGCCAGCGGCGATTGCACAGCCAGCCAATGCAGCCGCAACCGAGTTCGTTTTACGCCAAAACGTCGGCAGTAACTTGAAAACGCTGGGACTGGCGACGGCACGGAAAACCCAGACCTTCGCCATCCTTGTCAGCGGCATGGGAATGCTGGGAGCTGAACGGCTGGTATCGAAAGAGCTGGACTATCATGCGCCGCAATTCCAGGGACAATGGAACGACAACCTGGCCAAGGCTTATGCTCAAAGCTTTACGTCCGAAGAGCTGAAGTCACTTGCATCGGAAGGGCGAAATTCCAGATATTTTGGCAAGTTAAGCGAAAAGCAGGCAGTCGTTGGCGACAGCATTCAGCGTATGAGTGCAACTGTTTTAACAGCATATGTTTCCGCAGCGCTGTACAGTGCATTTTCCAAGATGCCCGCTAAATAAGAGGAAAAATAAGCAAGTCCGCAGGAGCGCTCCTGAGCATGTCTTCGGTCAGCCCGGTCCTGGTAAAGCCGGGGTTGACCGCGTTGACGCGTACCTCGTCCTTGGCCGCATCGCGGCCTTTTTCTGCATGAGTAGGCAATTTTGAACATGCTATGCTGTGTCGAACGGTGCACCCAATTCCCGTTCCACCTTGCCCAGGGATCCGCCATGAAAAACCAGATCATCCTCAACCTGCCGGTGCAAGACCTGGCCCGGTCCAAAGCGTTCTTCGCTGCGCTTGGTTTTACCTTCAGTGACCGCTTCAGCGGCGAGAATGCGGTGTTCATGAACATCGTCGGCGACACCATCCAGGCCATGCTGACGACCGAGCCATTTTTTGAATCGTTGATCGGCAAGCCGGTCGCGCAGGCGAAGCAGGCCAACGAAGTCGTGATCTGCCTGAGCTGCGACAGCCGCGAAGAAGTCGATACCCTGATCGCCAAAGCCGTTGCCGCCGGCGGCCGCACGCCGCACCCGCCGAAAGACCATGGCTTCATGTACGACCAGGGTTTCGAGGACCTCGATGGCCATTTGTGGAACCTGGTGTGGGTTGCTGAGGAAACCTGAACCGATGCCCCGTTATCGGGCCGGCATCGGCATCACCGTCGCCAGCCGCAGCGTCCCGATCACCGCCACCACCAGCAGCCCCAAAAACAGCGGCAGAACCTGCAAATACGCACTGGCATAACGCAGCGCGTCGGCAGTCTCCATCTGCACGCCGTGGAAGAACAGCAGCCCGCCCAGCGCCACGCCGAAGGCGGCGGCGATCTGCTGCACGGCGGTGAACATGCCGGCGGCCACGCCGGCTTCCGACATCGGCACATCCTGCAGCGTGGCGTTCGAGAGCTGCGGGCCGCACAAGCCCATCCCCAGTCCCATGCCCAACTGCGCCAGCGCCAGCGGCCAGTGCAGCAGCACGCCGCCGTGCATCGACCACGCGGCCAGGCACAGGCTGGCGGCGGTGACGGACACGCCGACCAGCATCACGCGCACGCCCAGCAGGCGGTGCAGACGCGGGCCGATCACGGTGATGCCGCCCATTGCGCCCACGGCAATCGGCGCGCACGCATACGCCATCTGCGAGGCGCTCAAGCCGATACCCGTTTGCAGCACGAAGGTCATCACCAAGAGGTAGCCGGGCAGAACCGGGTTGATGCACAGGGTGCACAGCAGGCCCAGGTTCACCTTGCGCAGCTTGAACAGGTCCAGCGGTACCAGCGCATCGCCGCGCGCGGCCTGGCGCCAGTGCAGGTATTTCACGGTCGCCCAGGCCAGCGGCAGCGCGGCCGCCAGCAGCACCATCAGGCCCATCGGCCAGCCGCGCGACGGGCCTTCGATCAGCGGTGCGAGCAGCGCGAACAGCACGGCCACCGTCAGCGCAGCACCAGTCAGGTCCACCGGCGTGGCATTGACGCCGCGTCCCGCCGGCAGCAGCGCGATGCCGGCGGCAATGCTGAACAGGCCGATGGGCAGGTTGATCAGGAAGGTCAGGCGCCAGCCCAGGCCGAACCAGTTGGCGTCGATCAGCAGGCCGCCCACGATGGGACCCAGCGCGGCGGAAAAGCCGCCCAGGAAGCCGAAGATCGTGTACACCTTGTAGCGCTGGTCGGGTGGGTACATCACCTGCACCAGCGCCATCACCTGCGGCACCATCAGCGCCGCGCTCACACCCTGCGCCACGCGCGCCAGTTGCAGCGACAGCGCATCGGGCGCCAGCCCGCACGCCATCGAGGTGATCGTAAACAGCACGATCCCGATCAGGAACATGCGGCGGTAGCCGAAGCTGTCGCCCAGGCGGCCGCCTACGATCAGCAGCACCGCGAACGCGGTGGCATAGCCGGCAATGATCCATTCCAGCGCGGCCTTGTCGGCGCCCAGTGTTTCGCCGATCGACGGGATGGCGACGTTGATGATGGTGGTGTCCAGCAGGTCCATCACGAAAGCCAGCGCCACGGCGATCAGGGCCAGGGTGCGGCGGCGTGGCGAAAACGAGGCAGCAGCGGCAAAAGCGCTGCCCTCCGAACCTTTGACGGCAGGATGCATAGGTAATTCCCGAATTGTGAAGTTGGTTAGACGAGCGTGGCGGCGTTGATGATCTTGTCGCGGATCCAGGCGATGGCCGGATCGTTGGTGCGGTGCTTATGCCATTGCAGCATCTGCACCAGGCGCGGAATGCGCGGCGGCGGTTCCCACAGCTTGATCGGCATGGTCTCCCGCGCACGCTCGGCGATGCGGCGATGGACGGTGGCGATGCGGTCGGTGCCGACCACCAGTGCGGGCAGGGCGCTCATGCTCGGCACCGTCACTTCCACCTGGCGCTTGACATCGAAGCTTTCCATGAACCAGCCGTCGAACGTGGCCAGCGGGTTGGTGTGGGTGTTGATGAAGGTGGCGATCACGTGGCCGCAGGCCAGGTAGTCATCGAAAGTGAGCCGGTCGCGCACGCGCGTGTTGCCTTCCCAGGTGACGCACAGGTAGTCTTCCTCGAACAGCGCGGCCGACGGGTGTTCCTTGGCCAGGTACTGCGACGGGATCACCAGGAAGTCGGCTTCGCCCTGTTCCAGAACCTCGGCGGGGCGGTCGGTCTGGTCGCGCAGGCGGATGCGCATGCCGGGCGCTTCGCGGTACAGCGCTTCGAGCAGCGGCGGGATCAGCACCGCCGTGGTGTAGTCGGACACCAGCAGGGTAAAGGTGCGGGTTTCGGTGGCGGGATCGAACAGCGGCTGGGCGGCAATGGTGGTGTCGATGCGCATGAGGATTTCGCGCACCGGCTCCACCAGCTCCTTGGCGCGCGGCGTCAGGATCAATTGCCGCCCCGACGGCACCAGCAGCTCGTCGTTGAAATAGGCGCGCAGACGCGCCAGTGCGCTGCTGGTGGCCGGCTGGCTGAGGAAAATCTTTTCCGCCGCGCGGCTGATATTGCGCTCGGCCAGCAGCGCATTAAGCGCCACCAGCAGGTTCAGATCGAGTTTATTGAAACGCATGGGGTCTCCGCGAGGTCAGGCCGAGGCGCGCACGATCAGCGCGTGTTGCAGGATCAGCGATTCGGCCGGTTCGCCGGCCAGGCGCTTGAGCAGCAGTTCGGCCGCCGCCGCGCCGAGTTCGCGCACCGGCTGGGCGATGGTGGTGAGCGCCGGTTCGAATACCTGCGCCACCGGGATATCGTCGAAGCCCATCACCGCCACGTCCTCGGGCACGCGCCGGCCCACGCGGCGGAAGGCCTTGATGGCGCCGATGGCCAGCGTGTCGGCCACGGCGAAGACGGCGGTAGGCGGCGCTTCAAGCGCCAGCAGCGCGCCGGCCGCTTCCATGCCGTGCACGTAGTCGGTGCCGCGGGCGATGCGCACCAGTTGCGGCTCCACCGGCAGGTTGGCGCGGCGCAGCGCGTATTCGTAGCCGTCGTGGCGCTGGCGCGCCCACATATAGTCTTCGCTGGCGCTCAGCAGCGCAATGCGCTGGTGGCCACGGTTGATCAGGTACTGCACCGCGTCGATGGCGGCTTGCCGGTGGTCGATGCTCACGCTGGGTACCTCGCTGTCGCCAACGTGTTCGGAGCAGGCCACCCACGGCAGGTCGGGAATCTCGCACAGCAGCGGCTTGAGGTCGGCGTAGCGCGCCAGGCTGATCACGCCGTCGGCCAGCTTGTTGTACAGCGAATCGAGTTCCGCGCTGTGGCGCGACAGCGTTTGCGAGGCTTCGGCGATCACCAGGCCGTAGCCGCGCTGGCGCGTGACCGACTCCACGCCCTTGATGATTTCGGCGAAATACGGGTTGGCGAAGTCCGGCACCAGCACCAGCAGCAAACGGGTTTCGCCGCGCATCAGGCTGCGCGCCAGCGCATTGGTGCGGTAGCCCAGCTCCTCGACTGCCGCCTCCACCCGTGCCCGCGTATCGGCGTTGACTGCCTTGGTGCCATTGAGTACCCGCGAGACGGTGGCGATCGACACGCCGGCCGCGCTGGCAACCGCTGAAATCGAGGCCAGCTTGGGGACGGGGAGTACTTTGGATTTGGCGGACATGGTATGCAAGGCTGGGAAAAGTTTTCCCAATATAGCGGAAAAAGTGGCCCAGGTGGCGCTATCGAACTATTGAAGATATGGATACGACATATCCACAGAATGCGTGCCTCCTTGGTGTTTTTTTGATTGGGCGCATGGCGGGAAAGCGCTATCATCATTTCCGGCTTTCAACGCCATCATAAAAAAGGAGACAGGCAATGCGTAGTGAATTTTCCACGGAGGGGGGCGCCGTGCCAACGGCGCGACGACAGGCGGACTGGCGCCAGGGCTGGATACTGGTGTTCTCCGGCTTCCTGCCGGTGATGGCGATCATCGCCCTGGCGCCCACCTTGCCCACGCTGCTCGCACACTTTTCGGACGTGCCCAATGCCAAGCTGATGGTGCCTCTGCTGATCACGGCGCCCAGCGCCTGTATCGCGCTGTTCGCCCCGGCCGCCGGCGCGATTGCCGACCGTTTCGGGCGCCGCCGGCTGCTGCTGTGGGCCATGGCGCTGTATGGCCTGGGGGGGCTGATGCCCTTCCTGATCGACAATTTCTGGGCCGTGGTGGCCGGGCGCGTGGTGATCGGCATCGGCGAAGCCGGCGTGCTCACGGTGGTCAACACGCTGCTGGCGGACTACTACGAAGAAAAGGACCGCCACCGCTGGCTGATGATCCAGGGCGTGGTGGGCTCGATGCTGGGCACCATCACCATCGCCTGTTCCGGCTTCCTGGCCGCGCAGGGCTGGCAGTACCCGTTCCTGGTGTACGCGGTGGCCATTCCGATCTTCCTCGCCAGCCTCGCTTACCTGTTCGAGCCGGAGCCGCGCAAGAAGCCGGTGACGTCCACCGGTGCGCCGGTCGCCGCCACGCCGTTCCCGTACCTGATCGGCCTGCTGGTCTGCGGCGTCACCGTGGTGCTGTCCACCATCTACTACGTCCAGGTGATCAACTTCTCGCTGCTGCTCAAGGAGCTGGGCGTGGTCGATCCCAAGTCGATCGGCTTGAGCATGGCCATTCCCAGCATCGGCGTGCCGCTCGGCGCCATCGTGTTCAAGTTCACCACGCGCTTCGGCGCCGGCGCGCAGATTTTCCTGGTGTTCGTGTGCTATGCCATCGGCCTGGGTGGCATCGGCATGGCGCCCGACTACAAGGTGGCGCTGGCTTTTGCCTTTGTCCAGCAACTGGCCAACGGCATCATCGTGCCGGCGCTGATCGCCTGGGCCCAGAGCAAATTCTCGTTCGAGCACCGCGGCCGTGGCATGGGCTGGTGGGCCAGCTCGTTCTTCGTGGCGCAGTTTTTGTCGCCGGCCGTGGTCAACGCCATGCGCGGCTGGACCGGCAACCTGCAGGGCGCGTTTGTCGCCTTCGGCATCATCGCCGCCTTGTGCGCACTGATCGCCTGCCTGCTGCGGTTGCGGCCACGCGTGCCTCCCGCTTCCAACGCAGCAGCATGACCTTCACTTTTCAGACTTCGAGGTTTACCATGACACCACAACACAACATCAAGCGCGGCGTATCGCTCTACAGCTACCAGTACGAGACCTTCCTGCGCAAGATGACGCTCGACGACTGCATCGCCCACGCCGCCAGCCTGGGCGCCAACGGCATCGAAGTCGTGAGCGAACAATCGTTCACCGGTTTCCCCAACGTGCCACCCGGGCAGATCGCCGGCTGGTTCGCGTCGATCGAGCGCCACGGCGCCTACGCCCAGTGCCACGACATGTTCCTGGACGTGAAACTCTATAAGGACCGCAAGCTCAATCACGCAGAGATGGTGGCATCCTTGCAGCGCGACCTGCGCTTTGCCAAGGCGATCGGTTGCCGCAACGTGCGCGTAATCGTCAACACGCCGCCCGAGGTGGTGGTGGCCTGCGTGCCGCTGGCCGAGGAGCTCGACGTGCGCATGGGGATCGAAGTGCATTCGCCGTTCCACTTCGACCACCCGTGGATCCTGCGCTACACCGAACTGACGCGCGCCACCGGCTCCAACCACGTGGGCTATGTGCCCGACATGGGCATGTACATCAAGAATTACCCGCCGGTGTTCCGCGACCGCTTCCTGCGCCTGGGCGCCACGCCCAAGGTGGTGGACTACATCCTCGAAGCGCACCAGGCGCGGGTGCTGCCCGATTACGTGCTGATGGACGTGCGCAAGATGGGCGCCAACCCGGTGGACCTGCAAATGGCCGAATCGCTGCGCCACAATATCTGGAGCAATCCGCGCCGCCTGCTCGAGTTCATGCCGTGGATTTTCAATATCCACGCCAAGTTCTACGAGATCGACGACAGCGGCAAGGAGCCATCGATTCCGTACGACGAAATCATCGCGGTGCTGATCGAAGGCGGCTACGACGGCCACCTGTCGAGCGAGTACGAAGGCCAGCGCCATATCGAGGATGCTTTCGAAGTCGATGGCCGCGAACAGGTGCGCCGTCAGCAGGAAATGTTCAAGCGCCTGCTGGGCGAAGCTTAAAGAAAAACAGGAGACCGACCATGTACGATCAACACATCATTTATCCGGGCAGCGTCAAAAATACCGCCGACGGCTGGCAACTGGGTGCGCGCCTGCCGTACTATCGCGGCCAGATCCTCTCCGCCGTGGAAGACATCGCGCTGACCGTGGACGGCGTCAAGGTGCCGCGCGAGAACGTGCGCTTCACCGTGCGCGGCAAAACCCGCACGCTCGACGAAGTGGAAACCACCTACGACGAACGCTGGGAATTCGGCGAAGTGGCCGAGGTGTCGGTGCTGCAGCCGGGCGGCCTGTCCGCCGGCGCGCATACGGTAACGGCGGCGGTGCAGTTGCGCATTTCGTACCTGCCGTGGAGCCCCGTCACCACCTGCACCATCGACACCACCATCACGGCGTGAGGAACAGCATGGCCACCACCATCAAGGGACCGGCGATTTTCCTGGCGCAGTTTGCCGGCGAAGCTGCACCTTTCAACAGCTGGCACGCCATCACCAAGTGGGCCGGCGACCTCGGTTACCAGGGCGTGCAGGTGCCCACCAACGACGCCCGGTTGTTCGACCTGGCGCTGGCGGCGCAAAGCAAGACCTATTGCGACGAGATGGCCGGCATCGCCCGCGCCAACGGCGTGGCCATCACGGAACTGAGCACCCACTTGCAGGGCCAACTGGTGGCCGTGCACCCGGCCTACGACGAAGCGTTCGACGGTTTCGCACCGGCCGCGCTGCGCGGCAATCCTGCGGCACGCCAGCAGTGGGCGGTGCAGCAGATGCTGCTGGCGGCCAAGGCGTCCGCCAACCTGGGTTTGACGGCGTCGATCAGCTTTTCCGGCGCGCTGGCGTGGCCGTTCGTCTATCCGTGGCCGCAGCGCCCGGCGGGGCTGATCGAGTCGGCCTTCGATGAACTGGCGCGGCGCTGGACGCCGATCCTCGACGCCTACGGCGAGGCCGGTGTCGATCTGGCCTTCGAGCTGCATCCGGGGGAAGACCTGTTCGACGGCGCCACCTTCGAGATGCTGCTGGAGCGCGTGAACCACCATCCGCGCCTGGCGATCGCCTACGATCCGTCGCACTTCCTGTTGCAGCAGCTCGACTACCTGGGTTTCATCGACCGCTACCACGACCGCATCAAGGTCATGCACGTCAAGGATGCCGAGTTCCGTCCCGATGCGCGCCAGGGCGTGTACTCGGGCTACCAGCCGTGGGTGGACCGCGCCGGGCGGTTCCGGTCGCTGGGCGATGGCCAGGTGGACTTCAAGGCCATCTTTTCGAAGTTTGCGCAGTACGGCTTCGAGGGCTGGGCGGTGCTGGAATGGGAGTGCTGCCTCAAGCACCCGGAGCAGGGCGCGGCCGAAGGCGTGGCGTTCATTCGCGACCACATCATCCGCGTGACCGACAAGGCATTCGACGATTTCGCCGGCAGCGCAACCGATGCGGGCCGCAACCTGCGCATGCTGGGCATCGCCCAGGCAGCGTAGCGAACACAGGGAACCATGATGGAACAAGCAGCGATTTTTCCCGGCCGCGTGCGGCTGGGCATGGTGGGCGGCGGCGAGGGCGCCTTTATCGGCGCCGTGCACCGCCACGCGGCGCGGCTCGACGACCGCTACGAACTGGTGGCCGGGGCGTTGTCGTCGAGTGCCGAAGCGGCGCGCCGTTCCGGCCTGGCGCTGGGACTCGATCCGGCGCGTACCTACGACAGCTACGAACATATGGCGCGGGCGGAAAGCGCGCGCCCGGACGGCATCGAGGCGGTGAGCATCGTCACCCCCAACCACCTGCACGCGCCGGTGGCCAAGGCGTTCCTGGAAGCGGGCATCCACGTCATCTGCGACAAGCCGGTCACCACCAACAGCGCCGATGCGCGCATGCTGGCGGCACTGGCGCAGGAGCGCGGCCTGATTTTCGCCGTCACCCACAACTACTCGGCGTATCCGCTGGTGCGCCACGCGCAGCAGATGGTGCGCGAAGGGCAGCTCGGCACCATTCGCGTGGTGCAGGTGGAGTATGCGCAAGACTGGCTTGCCGCGCCGCTGGAACAGAGCGGGCAAAAGCAGGCGGCGTGGCGCACCGACCCGGCCAAGGCCGGTGGCGGCGCGATTGGCGACATCGGCTCCCACGCCTGGCAACTGGCGGACACCATCGTCGGCGCGCCGGTCGAGGCGCTTGCTGCGGAACTGACTTCCTTCGTGCCGGGGCGGATTATCGACGACAACGTGCAGGTGCTGCTGCGGTATGCGGGCGGCGCGCGCGGCATGCTGTGGGCCAGCCAGGTGGCGCCGGGCCATGCCAATGAGTTGCGCATCCGCGTGTTCGGCAGCGCGGGCGGTATCGAATGGGCGCAGCAGCAGCCGAACGAATTGCGCTGGACCCCGTTGGGCGAACCCACGCGCATCATCACGCGCGGCAGCACCGCCATGAATGTGGCGGGTGCGCGCGTGAGCCGCATCCCGGCCGGCCACCCGGAAGGGTATATCGACGCCTTTGCCGCGCTGTATTCGGAAATCGCCAGCCACCTGCTGGCGCGCAGAAGCGGCAGCGATCCCGGCGCCGCGCATTTTCCGACTATTGCCGACGGCTTGCGCGGCGTGCTGTTTATCGAAACCGTACAGGCATCGTCTTGCTGCGGTGGTGCGTGGACGCCTATGCTCTCCTAGCGACGTCCTGTCAAAGCGCACCATCTTCGCCCCGCCGGCCTCGCGCTTGCGGGGCTTTTTTTCGTGTGGATTTTTGTTCGTCTATCCGCTTCGTGAATGGATGCTATTCAAACTATCGGCTATGGGAAAACACGGGTAAGCGCATATCATTTTTTTGCCCGCACATAAACGGCACCAATAAAACAAAGCGGCATCCCCAGAAGTGCCGCGCCATCCACAGGAGACATTCATGCACAACCCCAAGCTGACATCGATCGCCAAGGCACTGCTTGCCGCTGGCGTCATTTCCACCGCTACCACCACCGCCATGGCCGACGAAGCGCAACCGAAGCCGCAAGGCGGCATCGCCGAAGTGATCATCACCGCGCAAAAGATCGCCCAGCCGGCCAGCAAGACGCCGCTGGCGCTGTCGGTGCTGTCCGGCGAAGACCTCAAGAACGCCGGCACGGTCGATCCGCGCGCGCTGGCCGAGAGCCTGCCCGGCGTGGAAATCGCCCAGGAAAGCGGGATGCTGCAAGTGTCGATCCGTGGCGTGACCAGCCTCGATATGACCGAGAAGGGCGATCCGTCGGCTGCCTTCCACGTCGATGGCGCCTACGTGCCGCGCTACGAAGCGCAGGCCGCCGCGTTCTTCGACCTCGATCGCATCGAAGTGCTGCGCGGCCCGCAAGGTACGCTGTACGGCCGTAATGCCACCGCCGGCGCGATCAACCTGATCACCAACAAGCCGACCCGCAAGCTCGAAGGCAAGGTCGGTGTGGAGCTGGGCAACTACGGCACCCGCCGCTACGACGCCGTGCTCAATGTGCCGCTGGGCGACACCTGGGCCATGCGCGCCGCCCTCAACGGCAACAAGCACGACACCTATCTGCTGCCAGGCCCGAACACGATCCCGCTCGAGAGCCAGGACGACAAGTCGGCGCGCGTGCACCTGCTGGGCAAATTCACGCCGACTACCAGCCTGCTGCTGACGGCGGAGCGCAACGAGATCGGCGGCGGCGCGGCCTCGCCGGTGCCGATCACGAACTTCTTCACCGGTACCCTGGTCGGCACGCTGCCCTTTACGGCGCCGGGCCGGGGCAACCATATCCAGAACCCGGTGTACGTGGACCGTGGCACCGATGTCCAGCGCACTGCCGCCTGGCCGTTCAAGCAGGACGCCGGCTCGCACCGCGACAACCGGGCAGACTCGCTGCGCGGCGAATTCAAGACCAGCCTGGGCGCCACCGAATTGACGTACCAGCTGGCGCAGATGAAGCTCAAGCTCGACCAGTTGAACAACGGCGTGTATTTCGGCTTCCCGTTCACCACCCTGAACGTTGGCGACAGCAAGGCCATCTCGCACGAGCTGCGTTTGAATTCCACCGGCGACGGTCCGCTGCGCTGGGTGGTGGGCGCCTACAAGTTCGACGAAGACATCTTCCGCCGCGCGGCCTATACCACCTACGTCACCGCGCCGTTCGGCAGCTTCAATATCGTGCTGCCGTTCCTGGCCACGCTCAACAACAAGTCGCAAGCGGTCTTCGGCCAGGCCACGTATGCGCTGCGCCCGGACACCCGCCTGACCGTGGGCGTGCGCCACACCAAGGACCGCAAGTCCGGCTATGACCCGCTCAGCGGCGAAGCGGCCGTGCCGCCGGCCACCACCAGCAGCAAGGCCTATGCCGAAGATGTCCGCTTCAGCAATACCAGCTTCAAGGTGGGCGTGGACCACGACCTGCGCGACAACCTGATGTTGTACGCGAACGTTTCCACCGGCTACAAGGCCGGCGGCTTCAACGCCGAAGCCGACACCGGCGTGTACCGCCCCGAGACCCTGCGTTCGTACGAAGCGGGCCTGAAAGGCCGCTTCTTCGAGAACAACATGCAGTTGTCGGCCAATGTGTTCCACTACAATTACAAGGACCAGCAACTGACGGTAACCACCTGCCGCACCAACGATCCGTCGACCTGCCATTCGTTCACCACCAACGCCGCCAACTCCACGGTCAACGGCGTGGAAATCGAAGGCAAGCTGCGCGTGGGCCAGGACGGCATGTTGCGCGCCAACTGGGCCGCCACCGACGCCAAGTTCAAACGTTATATCGTCTCGCCGACCATTGATTTCTCGGGCCAGAAGCTCGACCGCGCGCCGACGTCCACCATCGGCCTCGGTTACACCCACAAGTTTTCGATCGAGAGCGGCGGCGAGATCGCGGCCACCATAGGTACCCGCCATTCGACCTCGTACTACATCAGCGACCCGACCGAAAACATCCGCTACCGCCAGCCGAGCTATCACAAGTCCGATGCTTCGATCGGTTATGAAAGCGCGGCCGGCAACTGGAACGTGCAGCTGTTCGTCAAGAACATCGAAGACATGGTCAAGATCGAAAGCCGCGTGCCGGGCTCCTTCTTCATCAGCGATCCGCGCACCTACGGCATCCGCGCGGCCTACAACTTTTAATCACTGCCATGTTCAAATACTTCCCCACCAATTACGTCTGGAACCTGTCGGTTGACCTGGCCATCGAAATGGGCGCGCGCATCGGCGAGATCGAGGAAATGTGCGCGCCACTGCAAGACGCTGCGCGCCAGCCCGATGCCGAGGGTACGCGCGCCTTCCGCGAAAGCTGGGCGCGCATGGCCGACAAGCTGTGCGACCTGGCCGGGGAGGACGAGCAGCGCGGCCGCCTGATCTCGGCCGGCGACAAGTACTCGCGCGCCGCCATCTACTACCTCACGGCGGAACGCCTGCAGGCGCACGGCGCGCCGGGCCGGGCGGCGTTGTACCGGCGCTTCCTCGACGTTTTCGCCAAGGGCATCGCGCTGGCCGGCGAAAACTGCCAGCGCGTCGAGATTCCTTACGACGGCGGCGTGCTGTCGGCGCTGTACGTGCGCGCCGAAAACGTGACGGGACCGGCGCCGTTGCTGGTGCAGGTCAACGGCCTTGATTCGACCAAGGAGATGAAATACCGCGTGGGCCTGCCACGCTGGCTGGCGCAGCGCGGCGTGTCGTCCCTGGTGGTCGATCAGCCGGGTACCGGCGAGGCGCTGCGCCTGCACGGCATGACGTCGGTGTACGACAGCGAACGCTGGGCCAGCAAGGTGGTCGATTGCCTGGAAACCCGCGCCGACGTCGATCCGCAGCGCATCGGCATGGAAGGCGTGTCGCTGGGCGGCTATTACTGCCCGCGCGCGGTCGCCTTCGAACCGCGCTTCGCCTGCGGCGTGGTGTGGGGCGCCAACCACGACTGGCGCGACGTGCAGAAGAAACGCCTGGCGAAAGAGGGCAGCTTCCCGGTGCCGCATTACTGGGAACACGTGCGCTGGGTGTGGGGTGCGCAAGGCATGGACGATTTCATGCGCATCGCCGAGAACGTCCACCTCGATGGCGTGCTCGATCGCATCCGCGTACCGTTCCTTGTCACCCACGGCGAGAAGGACTCGCAGATCCCGCTGGCCTGGGCCGAGCGCACGTACGAACAACTGGTCAACAGCCCCCGGCGCGAGCTCAAGGTGTTCACTGCGCGCGAGGGCGGCGTGCAGCACTCGAGTTTTGACAACTCGGCCAACGCCGGCGCCTACATCGCCGACTGGGTGGCCGAAACCCTGCGCGGCCGCACCGCACTTTAACCTGAAGGAATTACCATGAACATTACCGGACTCGAAGGCCTGGTTTTCGGCGTCGATGATGTCGCCGCCTGCACCCAGTATCTGACCGACTACGGCCTCGAACCGGTCGGCGCCGGCCGCTTCGAAGCGCTCGACGGCACGGCCATTACCATCGCCGCAGCGGACGCCACGCACCTGCCGCCGGCGCTGGGCACCGGCAGCATGCTGCGCAAAACCATATACGGCGTGGCCGACCAGGCCACGTTGGAAGCCATCGCCGCCGAACTGCGCACCGACCGCGAAGTGAAACAGCTGGCCGACGGCAGCATCGAAGCGCTCGACGACATGGGCTTTCTGCTCGGCTTCCAGCTGACCGCGCGCCGTGCGCTCGACCTGCGTGCCGAAGCAGTCAACGCGCCGGGCGCCAGCGTGCGCCGGCCGCTCAATATCCCGGCCGTAAGCGAACAGGCCGAAGCGCGCCCGCGCACGCTGTCGCACGTGGTCTATTTCGTGCCCGACGCAGCCAAGGCGGAGGCGTTTTACACGGGGCGCCTCGGCTTTCGCTGCACCGACCGGCTGCTGGGCGCCGGGCCGTTTTTGAAACCGGCCGGCACCGATGACCACCACACGCTGTTCCTGATCCAGACCCCGCCAATCATGAAGGGCTGCGAACACTTCACCTTCCACATGGGCGGCCCCACCGAGGTGATGCTGGCCGGGACGCGCTTCGTGAACAAGGGCTACCAGTCGTTCTGGGGGCCGGGCCGCCACAAGATGGGATCGAACTGGTTCTGGTACTTCAACAGCCCGCTGGGCTGCCACGTGGAATACGACGCCGACATGGACCTGCACGATGACGAATGGGTGGCGCGCCAGGCGCCGATGAGCGCGGACGCGTCGCAACTGTTCCTGTTCCAGTCGCGCGACAAGTGGGCGCCGGGCGGACCGCCGCCGGGCAAGGGTGGCCCACCAGTCGTGAAGGGGGTGTGACATGGGCCGCCAATTCATCGACCTGTCGATCTTCCTGGAAAACGAGGTGCTGTCCGACCCGCCGCCGCTGGCGCCGAAGATCACGTACCAGAAGCACGCCGACACGCTGCACGAATTCATCGCCATGATCCCCGGCACCACTGCCGAGGATTACCCGGACGGGGAAGCGGCAGCGGTGGAGTGGGTCACCATGACCACGCACTGCGGCACCCACCTCGATGCGCCGTACCACTTCCACTCGACCATGGATGCGAAGACGGGCGAAAAAAAGGCGTCGATCACGATCGACGAGGTGCCGCTGGAATGGTGTTTCCAGCCCGGCGTGAAACTCGATTTTCGCCACTTCCCGGACGGCTACGTGGCCACGGCCGCCGACGTGGCAGCGGAGCTGGCGCGCATCGGCCATGATCTGCAGCCGCTCGATATCGTGATGGTCAACACCCGCGCCGGCAGCCGGTACGGCAATAACGACTACATCTCGGCCGGCTGCGGCATGGGCTACGAGGCCACCATGTACCTGCTCGAGCGCGGCGTGCGCCTGACCGGCACCGACGCCTGGAGCTGGGACGCACCGTTTTCGTACACGGCGCAAAAAATCGCGGAGACGGGCAACAAGGCGCTGATCTGGGAAGGCCACAAGGCCGGCCGCGACATCGGCTACTGTCACCTGGAAAAGCTGCACAACCTGGAGGCCTTGCCGGCCCACGGCTTTTACGTGAGCTGCTTCCCGCACAAGGTGCGGCGCGGTTCGGCCGGCTGGACCCGGGCGGTGGCCATTGTTGACGATGCGCTGCTGGCATTGCCCCGGAGCGCGGCATGAAGTTCGCCTCGCTGCGCTGCGAAGACACGGACGGGCGCCTGCTGCTGGTCTCGCGCGACGCCACCCGCGCGCTCGACGCCAGCCTGGTGGCGCCCAATTTGCTCACGGCCCTGCAACGCTGGGACCAGGTCGCGCCAGCCTTGCAGGCGCTGTCCGACCGCCTCAACGACGGTACCTATCCGGCCACGTTCTCGTTCGACCCCCATGCCTGCGGCGCACCGCTGCCGCGCAGCTACCAGTGGTGCGACGCCTCGGCCTTTCTGCACCACGGCCGGCTGATGGAGCAGGCGTTCAATACGCCGCCGATACCCGACTTCGACACCATCCCCGTGATGTACCAGGGCGCCTCCGACGATTTTCTCGGCGCGCGCGATCCCGTGCCGCTGCCCGACGAACGCCTGGGCATCGACTTCGAGGGCGAGTTTGGCGTGGTGGTGGACGCGGTGCCTATGGGCGTGATGGCGGAAGCGGCGCACCAGCGCATCCGGCTGCTGGTGCAGCTCAACGACTGGAGCCTGCGCGCGCTGGGGCCGCGCGAAATGAAAAGCGGCTTCGGCTTCCTGCAAGCCAAGCCATCGACCAGCTTCGCGCCGCTGGCCATCACGCCCGACGAACTGGGCGAGAACTGGCGCGACGGCCGGGTGCAACTGAACCTGGAAGTGCACCTGAACGATACGCCGTTCGGCCGCCCCCACGGTGGCGAGATGAATTTCAGCTTCGGCCAGCTGGTGGCCCACGCCGCCCGCACGCGCAAGCTGTCCGCCGGCACCGTGATCGGTTCGGGCACGGTATCGAACCGGTCGCGCGAGGCGGGCAGCGCCTGCATTTCCGAGCGCCGCGTGCTCGAGATAATCGATCGCGGCGAAGCGCACACGCCGTTCATGCACTTCGGCGACCGCGTGCGCATGGCCGCCACCGACACCCGGGGCGGGCGGCCGTTCGGCGTGATCGACCAGCGCGTGGTGCGGGCCGGGTAGGGCGCCAGTCCCTATCGCAGGGGACCGGCGACCGCCGCTGGCTCCGCATGCCCCAGTTCCGCCAGCAGCCACTGCTTGAACCGCACCAGCGCCGCATGCTGGTGCTGGCTGCGCGGGTGGACCAGGTAGTGGCCCACGTAGCGCACCGAGGTGGTCTGCCCGCGCAGCGGCGCCACCAGCCTGCCGCTGGCCAGCTCCCGCTCGGCCAGCAGGGTCGATTCCATCACCACTCCCAGGCCATCGACGGCAGCCGCAATCGCCATCGCGCTGCGGTCGAACGCCAGCGCGAAGTCTCCCGGCGTGCGCAGGTTGTTGGCGCCGAACCAGCCGCGCCACTGCACCGACTGGCCGTCGCTCTGGATCAGCGGCAGACCATACAGATCCTGGGCCGTCGTGATGCGCGCGGCCAGTGCCGGGGTGCACAGCGGCGTCAATTCTTCGATCACCAGCGGCATCGCCTCGTGCATCGACGCCGCCGGCGCGCCGTACACCACGTCGATATCGTAGTCGTCGTTGTCGAACTTGGCGTAGCGGGTGTCGGCGGAGAAGCGCAGGTTGATGCCCGGGTGGTCGGCCACGAAGCGCGCCAGGCGCGGCATCAGCCACTGGGTGCCGAACGACGGCGCCGTATGCAGCCGCAGCGGCTTTTCCTTCGCTTCCGGGCGCGCCTGCTGGAACCCGCGCTGCATTTCATCGAAGCCCCGCTGCACGTGCGCCAGCAGCAGCCGGCCTTCGTGGGTCAGGGTGATGGCCCGCGTGGTGCGCACGAACAGCGTCAGGTTCGCCGATTCCTCGAGCTTCCTGATCGCGTGGCTCACCGCGCTGCGCGACAAATCCACTTCCACCGCCGCCGCCGCGAACGACCCGGTGCGCCCGGCCGCCTCGAAAATCCGCAGCGCCGTCAACGGCAGGCGCTTGAACGGATTGATTGGTGAATTCAGTTCATCAACAGGTGCAAAAGAATCGTTTGTCGTGGTCATAGTTTTACGTAAAAATCCGGTTCAGTGATAGCAAGGCGTGCACAGGTGAATATTTTGCATCAAAGCGCCGATTTAATCCACGTCAGACCGGAGGAGACCATGACGGAACAGGAATTACAGACCCACGCGTGGCGGGTGCGCCGCTACGCCTTGCGCATGGGCGAAGTACAGGGACAGGGCTACGTGGGCCAGGCGCTCGGCTGGGCCGACGTGCTGGCCGTCGCGTACTGCCACGCGATGAATATCCGTCCGGCGGAACCGGAATGGGAAGGGCGCGACCGCTTCCTGCTCTCGCACGGCCATTACGCCATCGCCCTGTACGCGGCGTTGCTGGCGGCCGGCGTGCTGGCCGAGGACGAACTGGAAACCTACGGCGGCGACGACAGCCGCCTGCCGATGTCCGGCATGGCCACCTACACGCCCGGCATGGAAATCTCGGGCGGCTCGCTGGGCCAGGGCCTGGCGATCGCCGTCGGCATGGCGCTGGGCTTGCGCATGAAGGGCAACCAGGCGTTCGTGTACAACTCGATGTCCGACGGTGAGCTCGACGAGGGCGCCGTGTGGGAGGCCGCGCTGTCGGCAGCGCACCACGGACTGTCGAACCTGATCAACCTGGTGGACATCAACCGCCAGCAGGCCGACGGCCCCTCGCACGAGATCCTGCAGTTCGAGCCGCTGGTGGACAAGTGGCAGGCCTTTGGCTGGCACGTGCAGCGCGTGGATGGCAACGACCTGGCAGCGGTGATCGCCGCCTTCGACGCCGCCCGCGCCGCCACCGGGCCGCAGCCGCGCGTGATCCTGTTCGATACCCTGATGGGCAAGGGCGTGCCCTTCCTCGAAGCGCGCGACAAGAACCACTTCATTCGCGTGGAAGCGGACGAATGGCAGCAAGCCATTACTGATCTCGACGCCAATCACGCCAACCGGAGCCACGCATGAACACTACCACTCCCGTCAAACCCCGGCTGACCACATCGTCGATGATGGCCTCCATCGCGGCCGAAGGCCAGCGCACCGAGGCCGCGCCGTTCGGCCATGCGCTGGTGGAGCAGGCCAAGGCCGATCCGCGCATCGTCGGCATGACCGCCGACCTGGCCAAGTACACCGACCTGCACATCTTCGCGCGCGAGTATCCGCAGCGCTTCCTGCAAATGGGCATGGCCGAACAGCTGCTGATCGCCGCCGCCGGCGGCATGGCCAAGGAAGGCTTCATTCCGTTTGCCACCACCTACGCGGTATTCGCCACCCGGCGCGCCTACGATTTCATCCACCAGGTGGTCGCCGAGGAAAACCTCAACGTCAAGATCTGCGCGGCCCTGCCGGGACTGACCACCGGCTATGGCCCCAGCCACCAGGCCACCGACGACCTGGCGATGATGCGCGCCATTCCCAACCTTACCGTGATCGACCCGTGCGATGCGCTGGAAACCGCGCAGTGCGTGGCGGCCATGGCCAGGCACGCAGGCCCGGTCTATATGCGCCTGCCGCGCGGCCGGGTGCCGCTGGTGCTCGACGAATTCGATTCCAGCTTCGAAATCGGCAAGGCGCGCCTGCTGCGCGACGGCGGCGACGTGCTGGTGATCGCCAGCGGCCTGATGACGATGCGCGCGCTGGAGGTGGCGACCCTGCTGGCGTCCAGCGATATCGCGGTGGCGGTGCTGCACGTGGCCACCATCAAGCCGCTCGACACCGAGACCATCGTGGCCGAGTGCCGGCGCGCGGGTCGCCTGGTGGTGATCGCCGAGAACCACAGCGAGATCGGCGGCCTGGGCGAAGCCATCGCCATGGCCCTGTTGCAGGCGCGGGTGCAGCCGACGGTGCGCCACGTGGCCTTGCCCGACCGCTTCCTCGACGCCGGCGCGCTGCCCACGCTGCACGACCGCTACGGCATTTCCACCGAAACCATGGCCGCCAATGTCCGGCGCTGGCTGGGCTGATGCGCCTGACGTAATCACGCAGTACCATTAAAACTACAAGGAGACACGGCCATGAGCCTGAACCAGTCGGTGGCGTTGACGCCCAAACAATCAATCGGACAGAAAAAGCGGATCTGGATTTACGTCTTCCTGTTTACACTCACCCTGATCAACTACGTGGACCGGGTCTCGCTCTCGGTCGCGTCGCATGCGCTCAAGGAGGAGTTCGACATTTCGCCGATCGCGATGGGCTACCTGTTCTCGTCCTTCGTCTGGCTGTACTTCATCGCGCTGATCCCGATGGGCTACCTGGTGGGCCGCTATGGCCCGAAAAGCGTCAACAGCTACGGCATCGGCGTGTGGTCGATCGCCACCGTGTGCACGGCATTCACCACCGGTTTTACCTCGTTGATCACCTGCCGGCTGATCATGGGCGCCGGCGAAGCCACCACCTATCCGGCCGGGGCACGCGTGGTGCGCGACTGGATGCCGGTGGGCGAGCGTGGCCTGGCTACTGCCGTCTTCCATAGCGGCAGCCTGGTGGGACCGGCCGTGGGTGCGATCGGCTTCGGCTGGCTGATCACTTCTTTCGGCTGGCGCATCGCCTTCGTGGTGGCCGGCACCATCGGCTTTGTCTGGCTGGCGGCCTGGCTCAAGTGGTACCAGCATCCGTCGAAGGCGCCGTGGTTGAGCGCTGCCGAACTGGCCGAGATCACCGCCGACGAAACAGCAGCGGCCAGCCGCGCGCCGGCTGCTCCAGCGCTCGGGTTCGCCGGCCTGGTACGATCGCGCACGATGTGGGCGATCGGCCTGTCGCATGGCTGCGCCGTGTACGCCACCTATTTTTTCCTGACCTGGCTGCCGACCTACCTGCAAGCCGAAAAAGGCCTGACCGTGATGACCAGCAGTTTTTATACCGCCATTCCCTACCTGGGCGCGGCGGTGCTGGCGGTGCTGATCGGGCGCCTGAGCGACAAGCTGGTACGCCCGCAAGCGGCTGCCAACGGCCAGCGACGCTTTGTCGTCGGCGCGGTGCTGGTGGCGTCGTCGGCGATTTTCCTGGTGCCGCTGCTGGCCAGCACCTGGGCCATCCTGCTGGTGATCACGCTGTCGCTGGCCACGTGCGCCTCGGCGATCTCGCTCAATCTCTCGCTGGTCAATGACCTGGTTCGTTCCGGCGAGGACGTGGGTACCGCCGCCGGCTTCATCACGGCCGTGGGCAACCTGTTCGGATTGCTGGCGCCGATTGCCACCGGCTACCTGGTGGCCAATACCGGCGGCTTCGCGATGGCATTTACCGTGGTCGGCGCCTTGCTGATCGTGGGCGCCGTGCTGTCGGTATTCGGCGCGCGCCGTCCGGTGCAGTAATCATCTTTCAAATTCAATTCGGAGTGTCATGAGTACTACCAATCAAGCAGCCGGCGGCGCCGGCGGGACCAGTGTCGTCTGGCGCATTGCGGCCATCGCACTGCCGCTGTTTATCGGCGTGTTCGGCCTGGCCATGGCCGCAGGCGGCATCTGGCTGGTCGCCGTGGGCGGCAGCAGTTATTACGCGCTGGCCGGACTGGCGTTGCTGGCGGCCACCTGGCTGCTGCTGCGCCGCCGGCGCGCCGGCCAGTCGGTGATGGCCGCCGTGTGGGGCGCCTCGCTGGCGTGGGCGTTGTGGGAAGTCGGTTTCAATGGCTGGGGCCTGGTGCCGCGCGTGGTGGGCGTGACCGTGCTGTTCATGCTGGCGCTGGTGCTGTCGCCGGTGATCAATGTGGCCAGTGCCACCGCTAGCAGCGGGCGGCGGCTCAAGTTCGACCTGGCGCAGCGGTGCGGCCTGGGCCTGGCGGTCGCGGTGCTGCTCGGATTGCTGTTCCTGGTGTCGCGCGAGACGTTCCCGGATGTCGCCGGCCAGCCGGTCGCGGCGTCGGGTGCCTCCGGTGCCGGCGGCGCCGGCGCCGACTGGGCTTACTACGGCGGCGACGCCAAGGCCCAGCGGTACAGCACCGTGGCGCAGATCACGCCTGCCAACGTGGACCGGCTCGAGCGTGCCTTCGTGTTCCATACCGGCGACCTGCCGGCCAGGGGCGAGCGCTATTCTCCGGCCAACACCCCGCTCAAGATCGGCAATGACCTGCTGGTGTGCTCGGCCAAAAACATCCTGATCGCGGTCGATGCCGCCAGCGGCAAGGAAAAATGGCGCTTCGATCCCAAGGTGCCGAGCCAGGCCATCGCCCATGCGGCCGTGTGTCGCGGCGTGGCCGTGTACACCGCGCCCGATTTGCCGCCCGATGCCGCGTGCAAGACGCGCGTGATCAGCAACACGCTCGATGCGCGCCTGGTGGCGGTGGACATCCGCGACGGCAAACCGTGCGCCGACTTCGGCGTCAACGGCCAGGTGGACCTGTGGCAGGACCTGGGCAAGAAGGTGCCTGGCTGGTACTCGCCCACCGCCGTGCCCACCGTGGTGCGCGGCATGATCGTCACCGGCGCCCAAGTACGCGACGGCCAGGACGAAGATGCCCCATCGGGCGTGGTCCGTGGTTACCACGCCGTGACCGGCAAGCTGGCCTGGGCCTGGGACCTCGGCAACCCCGACAATGTGCACGGCCCCAAGCCGGGCCAGACCTACACGCGCGGTACGCCGAACATGTGGACCAGCGCCGTCGGCGACGAGCAGCTGGGACTGGTGTATCTGCCGATCAGCAATTCGTCGATCGACTATTACGGCTCCAACCGCAGCGCGGCGGAAAACAAGTACTCCGATTCGCTGGTGGCGGTGGACGTGACGACCGGGCGCGACGTGTGGCACTTCCAGGCCATGCGCCACGACCTGTGGGACTACGACCTGGGCAGCCAGCCGACCCTGCTCGACTACCCGGGCGCCGACGGCAAGCCGGTGGCGGCGGTCCTGCTGCCCACCAAGCAGGGCGACCTGTACATCCTCGACCGCGCCACCGGCAAGCCGTTGATCCCGGTCGGCGAAGTCAAGGCGCCCAAGCTCGGTTCCGTCGAACCCGCATTTGTTGCGGCCACCCAGCCTATCTCCGGCTGGCACAGCTTGCGCAAGGCGGACAAGACCGAGGCCGACATGTGGGGCTTTTCGCCGGTGGACCAGCTGATGTGCCGCATCCAGTTCCGCCAGTCCAACTACGCCGGCTACCTGACGCCGCCGTCGGTGGACCGGCCGTGGATCCAGTACCCCGGCTATAACGGCGGGTCGGACTGGGGCTCGGTGGCGATCGACCCGGTGCGCCGCGTGCTGATCGCCAACTACAACGACATTCCGAACCGCAGCCAGCTGGTGCCACGCGCCACGGCCGACGCCATGGGCGTGCAACCGATCTATGCCAGCAAGGACGCCAACGCCAAGGCCGCCGGCAAGGGCGAGGGCGGGGCATCGGTGTACCCGCAGATCAATGCGCCGTATGCGATCAGCGTCAATGCCGGCTGGCGCAATCTCGGCACCGGGGTACCGTGCACCGCGCCCCCGTATGGCGGCATCCGCGCCATCAGCCTCGATACCGGCAAGACGCTGTGGGATGGACCGCTCGGTACCGCGCGCCGCAACGGCCCGTTCGGCATCCCGTCGGGCATCCCGTTCAATATCGGCCTGCCCAATAACGGCGGCGCGGTGGTCACGGCCGGCGGCCTGGTGTTCATTGCCGCCGCCACCGACAACCTGTTCCGCGCGATCGATATCCGCACCGGCCGCACCGTGTGGCAGGACGTGCTGCCCGCCGGCGGCCAGGCCAACCCGATGGCCTATGAGATCAACGGCCAGCAGTACATCGTGATCGCCGCCACCGGCCATGCCTTCATGGAGACCGGTAACAGCGACGCCATCATCGCCTACAAGTTGCGGCCATGAGCGCGTACGGCAAGCGCGTGATGGTACTGGGCGCCGTGGTCGTGGCAGCGATCGTGCCGGCGACGGCGACGGCGGCGACCGGTGCAGGCGCAGGCGCACAGGTCGTGGCGGTTTCGGCGGCATCCGCAACCACGCTGACGGTCTACGGCCTGCTCGACGTGGGACTGGTACGCGAAAGCGGCGGCGCGACCGGCGCCGTCACCAGGCTGACCAGCGGCCTGTCGAACGGCTCGCGGCTCGGCTTCAAGGGCACGGAGAGTTTGGGCAACGGCTGGTCGGCGCTGTTCGTGCTGGAGTCGGGCGTGCAGCTCGACAGCGGCGTGATCGGCCAGGGCGGCGTGCTGTTCGGACGCCAGAGTTTCGTGGGCCTGAGCGGCCCGGCAGGCACATTGACCCTGGGCCGCCAGTACACGGCGCACTTCGATACGCTGGCGCTGGCCGATTCGTTTGCCAGCGGCACCGTGGGCGACGCCAAGAATCTGGTGCCCAGCACCGGCGACGCCGCCACCCGCCTGACTAACGCCATCCATTACGCCTGGCAGGGACAGCGCGGCTGGCGGCTGGAGGTGCAGCATGCGCCGGGCGAAGTTGCCGGCAGCGCCAGTGCCGGGCGCCAGTGGGGCGGCGCCGTCGGCTACACGATGGGGGCGCTACAGTTGCGGCTGGGCTATCACTACCGCAACAACGATACGCCGACCACGCATCTCTCCGCCGCCCGCAATACCTTGCTTGCGGCAGTGGTCAACCTTGGCGCGGTCAAGCTGCATGCCGCGTACGGCATCGATCGCGGCATCAACAGTGCGTTGCCGCGCAACGGCGGCAATCCGTACGGCTACCCGGCGCCGGCGATCTCCGGCCAGACCACGGACAGCACCGATGTGCTGCTGGGCGTGTCCGCGCCGTGGGGGCCGCACACGGTGCTGGCATCGTACGTGCGCAAGGACGACCACGGCGCCACCGCGCGCGACGCCCGCCAGGTCGCACTCGGCCACCGCTACGCGCTCGCCCCGCGCCTGGACACCTACATGGTGCTGGCGCGCCTGCGCAACCACAACGGCGCCAGCTACACGCTGGGCAACGCCAGCGAAACCGGCACCGGCAACCGCGCGGTCAGTGCGGGGATTCGGTATCGGTTTTGAGGAAGTTGGGCAGGTCGATGCGCACGCCGTTCTTGTTGACGACCGACATTTCCAGCGTCAGGTCGAGCGACTTCAGGAAGCGGCGCAAGGTTGAAACATAGGTATCCGAGCGTTGCTCCAGCTGGGAGACGGCATTCTGGTTGATGCCGAGCTCCCTGGCCACTTCGGCCTGGGTTTTGCCCATCGCTTTGCGAAACTCGGACAGCGTGCTGGCGCTGGCCAGGGTTTCCTGGATTTTTTTCTCGGCCAGCGCGGCAATCTTGGCTTGCCGCTGCGGCGACAGGTCGTCGAGAATGTCGTTGAGATCGGTAGTCATGGTTACCTCCTGAAATAGTTGACCAGCTTGGCCCCGGCCCCAGTAACTTGCCTGAGCGTTCCCAGGTGCCGGTCGCAGCGGGCGTTGGCAATTTTCAGCAAGCCTTTGTAAAACTTTTCCTGATTGATGCCCTGCTTGTCTGCGGCAACCAGTATGACCGCTTGCTGGACCGGGTCGAAAGCAAAGATCGCGCGCCAGATTTCCGCACCGTTGTTGGCCTTGAACCGCAGCTCTTTCATGTTCGGATGCCTGGGGTTGTGCAGTGTTCCCACGTGCGGCCGATCGGCGGCAGGGCCCAGCGTTCTGACGATAATTGCCGAAGCCCAACGAATAATTCATCCTGAACGTCGGGAGAGAATCGCTTGAATTCTGCAACGAAATCGTCGTGGAACGTCACCTTCCATTCAGTATTTTTCAATTATCATCTCCCGCTGATATCACGTCAAGGTGATTTTTATCGTTCAGCCGCAAATCGCGGTCCCCGATTGTTTTGACGCGACAGTGCAGACAAGGTTCCGGCGTCAGCCGGACTTGTTGCGATGGCGGGAGGGAGAGGAGAGTGGGCGGCGGGCCGTCAGACAACGACACCGCCGCAGCAGCCGAGAGCGCTACCTGGTTTTCGTACCGGAACCGGGCTTGAGCAACGCGTCTGCCCTGGCCAGTTCCGCCTGCGACAGCTGTGGCTTCACGTCGGCCAGCGCTGCGTCGGCTTCCGGGTAGCGCGCCTGCTTGGCCAGGCTGAACCAGACGTAGGCCATCGACAGGTCCTTGGCGCCGCCTTCGCCGTTGCGGGTCATGATGGCCAGGTTGTACATGGCGTCGGGCTGCGCCTGCATGGCGGCGGCGTTGAACAGCTTGCGCGCGGTTTCCAGGTTTTGCCCCACCACTTCGCCCTTGTAGAAATAGGTGCCCAGTGCGTTTTGCGCCGCCGGCACGCCCTTGATGGCGGCTTCCCTGTAATAGACCAGCGCGCGCTTGGGATCGGGCGCCACGCTTTCGCCGAAGTCGTACATGCGGGCCGCCGCCAGCTGCGCGCCCGGGTGGCCTTCCTTGGCGCCGGCAGTGAAGTAGGCGCCCGCCATTTTCAGGTCCTTGGGTACCTCGTTACCATCGTAATAGGCTTTGCCGAGCTGGAACAGCGCCGGTGCATAGCCCGCCTCTCCGGCTTCCTTCAGGTACTTGATGCCCTTGTTGACATCCTTCTGGCCGGCAAAGCCGGACAGGTAGGCGCTGCCCAGCATGGCGGTGGCCGGCGTGTAGCCGGAGTCGGCCGCTACTTCATAGAATTCGAGGGCCTTGCGTGGATCGCGCTGCATGCCGGAGCCCACCATGTACACCTTGGCCAGCGTCATCGCCGCTTCGGCCCGCGTGTTCATCAGTTGCGGATGTTTCGGGTCGAAGCGCATGCGGTCGTTCGGTCCGAAGCGCTGGTTGACAGACTTGTCGAGCCAGTAGAGGGCCTGCTTGTTGTCGACGGCGGTGCCCTTGCCTTCGAGGTACATGCGGCCCAGCATCAGCGCGGAGAAATCGTTGCCCAGCTTGCTGTAGTTCTGCTTGAACTGCGCCATCGCTTCCACGTAGTCGCCCTTGTCGTAGGCGTCCAGGGCCAGGTTCAGCGTCTTGTCCTTGCGCGCGATGCTGTTGCGGCCGGCGGCGAAACGGCGGTCGGTATTCGAGCACTGCACCGACGGCGTCATGGCGTCGGGGGCCTGCGTCGTGCCGGTGCCGAAGTCGGAGCCGGACGGCTTCTCGGCGAAGTCATCGCCCATGGTGTTTTTGCCGGAGGCATCGCCCATCGGCGCCACGTCGCGGATGGTATTGATGTCGTTGGAGATGCCATGGAAGCTCATGATGTAGTCGATGACGAGGTCGTCATCCTTGGCGTCGTAGCCGGACATGAAGGCGCACGACGACGCGAACTTGCGGCCCAGCACGCGGCTGTCGGCAGCGATGAACTCGGTCGGATCCTGCAATTTGCGCTTGCCGGTCACAACGACTTCTGGCCGGGTGGCAGTCTCTCCGGCAGACTGCGCCGCTTGCTGCGCGCCGGCGGGTGAACACAGTAGTGCGGATTGCAGGGCTAACAACAGACCCAGTAACTTGAAAGGACTGCCCATCACCCGCATGGCTGGCAACATGATATCTCCAGAGTATTTGTTATCGGAAAGCTAAATATAACGCTTTCCTGTGGCTTTGGCTGCATGATCTCAGGAAACAATCAGCAGCCTGACCATGTGCCAGTGCCGTATGTTGCAAAAAATATCTTTATATTGTTAAGAAGAAATTTAGCGGACGCTGGGTTACAATGAGCGATCGTCCCAATTTTCACACCATGACATTTTCTCCTCCCGTATTGCGCAGCGAAAACGAGCGTCTTGCCGCCTTGCGCGAGCTGTGCCTGCTCGACACGCCGACCGACCCGGCGTTCGACGAGATGACTTTGCTTGCCACGCATGTTTTCGGCACCTCGATGGCGCTCATTTCGCTGGTGGACGATGGGCGGCAATGGTTCAAGTCGCGCATCGGCATGGCCGTGCGGGAAACGCCGCGCTCGCAGGCATTTTGCGCCTATGCGCTCCATAGCGTCGAACCGCTGATCGTGCTCGACACGCTGCTCGATCCGCGCTTTGTCGACAATCCACTGGTGACCGGATCGCCCGGACTGCGGTTTTATGCCGGCGCGCCCTTGATCACAAAAGAAGGCCTGTGCCTGGGAACGTTCTGCGTGCTGGACGCCGCGCCGCGCACTGCGTTCGATGCGCCGCAGGTGACCCAGCTGCGCCACTTCGCGCGGCTGGCCATGATGCGCATCGAAACTCTGCGCAGCATCGGCTATGCCGATACGCTTACCCAGTTGCCTAATCGCACCCGCTTCCTCGAAGACGTGGGGTTGTGGATCAACGATGCGCCGGATGATGGCCGCCACCTGTTCGCGGTGGCCGTGGACGTTTGCGGCCCTGCTTACTTTCAGCAGATGCAGTCGGCATTCGGCGCCGATCACGCCGACGGCTTCCTGCAAGCTGCGGCGCGGCGCCTGGCGCACGCACTCGGCCCGGCGCCCGTGTACCGGATCGACACCACGGTAATGGCTTGCGTGCTGGCCGCCGAGCATGAGGCGGCGCTCGAGGAGCAGTTGCGCGCGCTGCAGGCGCAGCTTGCCGAGCCGTGCGAGTACCAGGGCATACCGCATGCACCGGCCGTCACGCTGGGTGCCGTAGCGCTGGCCATGCCCGACGCCACGCCGATGGCCGATACCGCGCGCGTGTTGGGTGCCGCGCTGGCCCACGCGCGCGCCGCTCACCGTCCGTGGGCGATCTACCACCCACAACTGGACGCCGCGCAGCAACGCGCGTTCCGCATCCTCGCGGCCATCCCCGGCGCGCTGGCCGCAGAGGGCCAGTTGCAGCTGCATTATCAGCCGCGCATCGACCTGGCCGATGGCGTGTGCACCGGCGTCGAAGCACTGCTGCGCTGGAACCATCCCGAGCTTGGGGCAATCAGTCCCGCCGAGTTCATTCCGCTGGCCGAAAAGACTGCGCTTATTGGCGACATCACGGCATGGGTGGTGCGTGCGGCGCTGGCACAGGCAGAAATCTGGCACGGCGCCGGCTTGCGCCTGACCGTGTCGCTCAACGTCTCGGCCCTGGACCTGGCCACCGCCGCCTGTGCCGATCTGCTCGACCGCCTGCTGGGGCAGATCCGCGTCGATCCGGCACTGATCGAGATCGAATTCACCGAAAGCGCCGTGGCCGACGATCCTGTGTCTGTCGGCGTGCAGCTGCGCCGCCTGCGTGCGCTGGGGCTGCAGATCGCCATCGACGATTTCGGCACCGGCCACAGCAACTTCAGCTACCTCAAGCAGATACCTGCCACCACCCTCAAGCTCGATCAATCTTTCGTCCGCACGCTGCCCTCCGACATGCACGACGTGACCATCCTGTGCGCGATGATACGGCTGGGTCACGAGTTCGGCCATCGCGTGGTGGCCGAGGGGATCGAGACGGCGCAAGCATACGAGCTCCTCGCCAGCTGGGGATGCGACGAGGGGCAGGGGTACTGGATTGCCCGCCCCATGCCCGCCGCACAGCTGACCGAGTGGCTGGCGCCCGCCGCTCAGCGCTTGCGCGCCAGCTCGTAGTCGTACCGCAGCGCGGCGGCGCTGGCCAGTGCCAGGACTGTGCCGGCCACGCACACGCCGTTCCAGCCGCCCAGGCGCCAGGCCAGTGACCCCAGCGCCGAACCGGTTGCCGCGCCAGCGAAATAGCCGGTCATGTACACCGCGTTGATGCGCGACCGGGCGCCGGGATCGAGCTGGTAAATCACGCCCTGGTTGCTGATGTGGATGCCCGCCAGGGCGATGTCGATCAACAGGGTACCCAGCAAAATCCACGGCAGGCTGGCCAGGCCCAGGCGCAGCGCGCCCCAGCTCACCAGTAATAGCAGCAGGCAGCCGGCCGAGGTGGCCAGGCCCCAGCCCCTGTCGTTCAGGCGCCCGGCCACGCTGGCCATCATGGCGCCGGCCACGCCCAGCAGGCCGACCAGGCCTATCTGGCTGTCGCCAAGCGCGAAGACTGGACCCGAGAGCAGCAGCGTGGTGGAAGACAGCAGCACGCTCACCGAGGCAAAGGTCAGCGCCCCGAGCAAGGTCCGGCTGCGCAGGCGCGGATGGTGCGCCGCCAGCGCCACGAGCGAGCGCAGTACCTGTCCGTAGCGCAGCGCGACCGGATTGCGCGAAGCGGGTAGCGCGTGCCACAGCGCCAGCGCCAGCAGCACCATCAGGCATGCCGCCGCCCGGTACACGGTGTGCCAGCCGCCGAGGTCCGACAGCAGCCCGGCCGCGCTGCGCGCCAGCAGGATGCCGCTGAGCAGGCCGCTCATCACGAGACCCACGGCGCGGCCGCTGCGCTGCGGTTCGGACAGCGTGGCCGCCATCGGCACCAGGGTTTGCGCGGCCACCGAGAACAGCCCGGTCATGACGGTGCCCGCCACCAGCATGGCGAAACTGCCGGCATAGCCGCTGATGAACAGGCCGGCGGCGGCCAGCAGCATCAGGCCGCTGGCCAAGCTGCGCCGTTCCAGCATGTCGCCGAGCGGCACGAACAGCAGCAGGCCCAGCGCGTACGCCAGCTGCGACACGGTGACCGTGAGCGCGGCGGTGGCGTCGCTCACGTCCAGCGCCACGGCAATCGAATGCAGCAGCGGCTGGTTGAAGTAATTGCTGCCGGCGCACAGGCCGGTGGCGACCGCCATCAGCAGCAGTACCGGGGTGGTGAGGGTGGTAGCAGGGGTAATGGTCTGGGTGGAATGCATGCGGACATCTCGATGAAAGCGATGAACGCACTATAAAACCTCAACTTATGTTGAGGTCAAGCAGGATGTGACATTTAACTAATTCCTGCCGCAGTCGCCTGTTACCGGTACCGATCATTCTTCCGCACCGGAGAACGCCATGTTGTCCTCACCGCTATATAGTGCCGCCGGCGCCGCCCGGGCCGAGCCGCTCACGCCGGGCGGCGATACCGCCAGCCGCCTGCAGGCGCAGTCGCTGGAGGCGATGGCCAAGCTCAAACAGAAGCAGGCCGACCAGGCCCGCGAACGCGCCGCCGTGATCCGCGCGCTGCGCACGTCGTCGGCGCAGGCGGCCAAGGCGGCCGCGCGCGAACGCATCGAGATGATCAGGAAGCGCATCGAGGAACTCCTGCACCTGCTGGCCCTGTTCGGCAGCAGCGGCGCCAGGGGCGCGCTGCAGGAACTCAAGCAACTGTCCAACCAGCTCAAGGAAGCTGCCGCCGTGCTGCGTTCCGGCGATGGAGCAGTGGCGGAATCAGGGGGCGAGATTGCCGCGCCGTCGGCGCCTGCTGCACCGTCGGCACCACCGGCACCGGCACCAGCAACAGCAGCGCCGGCCGATGCCGACCACGCCGAAGGCCGCGCCGCCTACGCCGACCAGCAACAGGCAGCCGATGCCGAGGCCAACGACCCGTTCAAACACCACGACCACCGCCGCACCGCCCAGGACAGCCAGCGCGATGCAGACGAACGCCTGATCGACAAGGTCCAGAAAGCGCTGCGCTTCGTCCAGGCCATGGCCGAAGCCGACGTCAAAAAAGAGAAAGCTGCGGCGGCACGTTGACCCCGCAGTTCAGTTGAGGGCGGCTTCGGCTACCTGCGCTGCATCGAACAGGCGGGCCTCGGCACCCGGCGCGCACAGCAGCGAGACGCTGGGCACCAGGCCGGTGGCCGCATCGCGGTACTTCCAGGCTGGCACTGCGATGGCCGGCAAGTCCAGGTAGTTGCCCATGGTATGGGCGGTAAACAGGCCGTTGACGCCGGGTTTCAGCGATTGCCGGTTCATCTTGCCGTGGGGCGGCGCCAGCAACCCCAGCGTGGGCAGGACCATCACGCCGTCGATGCCCAGCATGGCGTGGTAGCGGGCGCGCGCGCTGGCGTATTCTTCGGCGATGCGTGCCACCGTGGACTGGCGGCTCGGTTTCATCAGCGGCGCGATCAGCATCCACGTCAGCAGGCCATTGTCGATGGTGGGACGGCGCAGCAGTTGCGCTGCCAGCTCGCGCCACGGCGAGAACGGCGCCGCACCCGGCGTGGACAGCAGCCGGATCCAGGTATCGTAAAAGTCGTCGAGGATGACTTTCGGGATTTGCAGGAACAGGTGGCGCACTTGCGAAAAATCCTGCGCTTCCTCGCGGTAGCCACTGCCCACCAGGGCGCTTCTCGCTGCCGCCAGCGCCTGGCCGATGCAGGCGTCCTGTATCGTCATCGGAAAGCCACCCGGCACCACCAGCCGGCCACCGGAGTCGCCGCCTGCATTGCTGCCCGCCCCCAGCGGCCGCCGGGCGATCACGTCGTACACCAGCCGGGCGTCGCGCACGCTGCGCGTGAGCGGCCCCAGGCCCAGCCAGGTGCGGGTGTTGCCGGTCACCGTGGGCCAGGTGCCGGTACCATCGACCGCCGCCGAATGCGGCTTGAAGCCCACCACGCCGCAGAACGCGGCCGGTATCCGGATCGAACCGAGGATGTCCGACCCCACGCCGAACACTGAACTGCCGGATCCCACCAGCGCGCCTTCGCCGCCGCTCGATCCGCCCGCCACCCGGTCCGGCGCCAGCGGGTTATTCGTGCGGCCGTAGCGGGGATTGGTCGATTCGGCCGTCATCGCCAGTTCCGGCACATTGCTGCGGGCGATCACCACCGCACCCGCAGCCTTTAACCGCCGTACTATCTCGGCGTCCTGCGCATGCTGTTCAGGCGCCATCCGCTGCGAGCCGGCCGTGACCTGCTGGCCGGTCAGGCCGAAGGTTTCCTTCACGCTGCACGGCAGGCCGAACAGCGGCAGCGACCGGTCGCCTTCGCGATCGAGCCGGCGCGCTTCGGCCAGCGCCGCGTCGTGGAAAATGCTGGTGGCGGCGTTCAGGCGCGGCTGCTCGTGCGCCAGCGTGTGCAGGTGCTGGCCCACCAGTTGTTCGGCGGTGAGGGTGCCCGCGCGCAGCTGTTCGAGCAGTGTGACGGCGTCGGGTGATCGGTGCGATGGGGTCATGGTGTCTCTTGTAGTTGTACGGTAAACAGCGCGCCGCCGCCGGGGCGGTTGGCGGTCGTGATGGTGCCGCCACCGGCGCGCATGATCGATTGCGACAGCGCCAGGCCCAGGCCCACGCCGGCCACTTCGCTGGCGCGCGCGCCGGAGCCGCGGAAGAAGCGGTCGAACACGTACGGCAGTTCGGCGGCAGCAATGCCCGGCCCCTGGTCGGCCACCGTCAGCAGCACGGCGCCATCTTTCTGTTCCAGGCCGATCTCGATGCACCCGCCCGGCGGCGAAAATTTCAGCGCGTTTTCCAGCAGGTTGCGCAGCACCAGTCCCAGCGCCGCGTGGTTTACCTGCACGTCGTCGGCCACGGCGCCCGCGTACGACAGGGCAATGCCATGCTCGCGCGCCGGCGCTTCCATGCGGGCGATGGTGTCGCGCACCAGTGCAGTCAATGCCACCCGCTGGCCGGGGCCGCGTTCCTGGCCAGCGTCGATCCGCGCCAGCATCAGCAGTTCCTCCACCAGCGTGGTCAGGCGCTCGACTTCTTCCAGGCACGAACGCAGCGCGGCCACGTAATCGCCGCTCTCGCGCGGGCGGCGCAGCGTGATTTCGATTTCCGCGCGCAGGCGCGAGAGCGGCGAGCGCAGTTCGTGCGAGGCGTCGGCGGTGAAGCGGCGCTGGGTTTCGAACGCGCCTTCGATCCGCTCCAGCATGGCGTTGAGCGTGGTGACCAGGTGGCCGATTTCATCGTCGCCACCCGGGTGCGGCAGGCGCCGGTCCAGGTGGTTGTCTTCGATGCGGCCGGCCTGTTCGACGATATTTTCGATCGCCACGAACAGCTTGCGCGACAGCCGCGCGCCGGCCCAGCCCAGCGCCGCCATCAGCGCCACCGCCATGGCGGCAAACAGCAGCGCGGCCGAGCGCAGCGTGCTGTTGGCGTCGTCGAGCGAACCGGCCACCTGTACCGCGTACAGCTGGCCTTTGACGCGTGCGGGCACGGATACCATGCGCAGCGGCTCCTCGCTGGTGTCGGGCAGGGTCTCGAACACGGTGCGCCCTGCCGCAAGTTGCTCGAGCAGTTGGGACGACGCCGGCAAATCCTCGGTACCCAGGTTGCTGCTGCGCGCCAGTATCCAGCCCTGGCTGTCGATGATCTGTACCAGCCGGTCGAGCCGCGTGAGCGAGGGCGGGGCGCTGCCTTGCGGCGCTTCGTGCACGCGGATGACGGCGGCGCCGCCATCGGTGAGCATCGCCGCCTCGGCTTCGGCCAGTGCCAGCAGCGCAGTGTCGAGCTGGCGGTTGACCGATTGCGACAGCACCCACCAGCCGGCGCCCGCCGTCGCGCCCACGGCGGCCAGGATCGCCAGCAGGTGCACCGCGATCAGGCGCTGGCGCAGGCTAAGCATCGCCAGTGTCCGTCTGAGTGGCCAGCCGGAAGCCGCGCCCGCGCACGGTCTCGATCAGCGGCACGGCGCCGGGCGTATCGACCTTGCGGCGCAGGTTCTTGATGTGGACGTCGATCAGGTTGTCGATGGCGATCAGGTCCGCGTGCCATACCTGCTCGGCCAGTTGCAGGCGGGTGACGACGGCGCCGGCATGGCGCATCAGCAGGTCGAGCAGGGCATATTCCTTGGCCGTGAGGGCGAAGCTGGCGCCGGCGCGGGTGGCCGTGCGCGTGCGGGCGTCGAGCGCCAGGTCGGCCACTTTCAGCACGGCCGGCTGTGCGCGGTCGAAGCGGCGCAGCAGTGCGCGCACCCGCGCCAGCAGTTCGTCAAACACGAACGGTTTGGTCAGATAGTCGTCGGCGCCGGTATTGAGGCCGGTGATGCGGTCGGCCACGGCGTCGCGCGCGGTGAGCATCAGCACCGGCAGCTCGTGGCCGGCTTGCCGCCATTCGGCGCACAGTGTCACGCCGTCCTTCCCCGGCATCATCCAGTCGAGGATGGCCAGGTCGAAGCCGGCCGGCGTGGCCGCTTCGTGCGCGCCGTGCGCGACCTGCACCCGGAAGCCTTCTTCCTCCAGGCCGCGCGCCAGCAGCCGCGCCGCTTTGTGATCGTCTTCTACCAACAGGATGTGCATGGGGGCCCTCGACTGGAACCCGAGTATAGCAGCGCGCGCGAGCAAAAATCCTGAAGAAGTATTCAGGATGCAGTGCAGCATAAATTCGTACCATGGCGGCCGTAGCTTCAGGGAGAACCATCATGAAAAATACCAAACACACTGTCGCGGACCGCCGCTGGTCCCGTTTCATCCCCGGCCCGTTCCTGCTGGCCGGGCTGGTCGCCGTGGGCCTGATCGCCTGGGGCGCGCATGGCATGCACGCCATGCAGACCGCCAATGCCGCCGCGCCGGCCCCCCCTGCGCCCGAACTGGTGCGCGAAGCCGATGCTATCGTGGTACCGGCGGCCTCGCCGCTGCGCCGCACGCTGGTCGTGGCGCCAGTTCAGTCGCAAAGCCTGGCCGCGCCGTTCGTGTTGCCGGCAACGGTGGAAGCCGATCCCGCGCGCCTAGTGAAAATCACCACGCCGATGGCGGGGCGCGTGGTACGCCTAGAGAAGCAGCTGGGCGACGCGGTAAAAGCCGGCGACATCCTGTTCGTGATCGACGCCCCCGACCTGGCCCAGGCCGGCGCCGATGCCGCGCGCGCCCAGGCGGCATTGACGCTTGCAGCGAGCAGCCTGCAACGCCAGCAGGCGCTCGACCACGAGCAGCTGACGGCACGGCGCGACCTGGAACAGGCGCAGAGCGACTACGCGCAGGCGGCCAGCGAGGCTGCGCGTGCCGCCGCCAGGCTGCGCCAGAGCGGCGTTCCGCATGGCGGCGACGTAAATGGCGGCACACTGGTCGTACGCGCCCCGATCGCCGGCCGGGTGGTGGAACTGTCGGCCGCGCGCGGCATGTACTGGAACGACGCCACCGCGCCGTTGATGACGGTGGCCGACCTGTCTCACGTCTTCGTCGGCATCAATGCCCAGGAAAAGGACCTGGCCCAGGTGTATGTCGGCCAGGCGGCGGCTATCCGCCTCGACGCGTATCCCGAACCGTTGCAGGGCGCCGTGCGCTACGTGGGCGAGATGCTCGATCCCGATACCCGCACCGTCAAGCTGCGGGTGCCGTTCGAGAATCGCGACGGCAGGTTAAAACCCGGCATGTTCGCCACGGCGACCCTGAGTGCGCGCGCGCGTCCGGCCATCCTGGTGCCGTTGACGGCCGTGGTGCAGGGCGGCTTTGCCAGCCGCGTGTTTGTCGAAACGGCGCCGTGGCGCTTTGTGGCGCGCGAGGTGACGCTGGGCGCGCAGGTGGGCGACAACGTCGAAGTGCTGTCCGGGCTGGCTGCCGGCGCGCGCATCGTGGCCAAGGATGGAGTGCTGCTCAATGATTGATCGCATCGTCCACCTGTGTTTCAAAAAGCGCGGCATCGTCGCGCTGATTTTTCTCCTCGCCACCCTGTATGGCGCCTGGTGCTGGACCGAACTGCCGCTCGAAGCCTATCCCGATATCGCCGACACCACGTCGCAAGTGGTCACCCAGGTCAACGGCCTGGCCGCCGAGGAGGTCGAGCAGCAGATCACGATACCGCTCGAACGCGAAATCATGGGCACGCCCGGCATGCACGTGATGCGCTCGAAGTCCACCTTCGGCCTGTCTTTGATCACGGTGGTGTTCGAGGACGGCGCCGAAGATTACTGGTCGCGCCAGCGCCTGCAGGAGCGCATTGCCGGCGTCACGCTGCCGTACGGCGCCCAGCCGTCGCTCGATCCGCTGACGTCACCGATCGGCGAGATTTACCGCTACACGCTGGAGTCGAAGTCGCGCAGCCTGCGCGAGCTGTCCGAATTGCAGCGCTGGACCGTGGTGCCGCTCCTGAAACAGGCGTCCGGCGTGGTCGATGTGACGAATTTTGGTGGCGTGACCACACAGTTCCTGATCGAGTTCGACCCGGCCAGGTTGAGCAAGTACAGCCTGTCGCTGGCACAGATTACCGCAGCGATATCGGCCAACAACGCCAACGCCGGCGGCAGCATCCTCACGCGCGGCGAGCAGGGCATGGTCGTGCGCGGCGTGGGCCTGATCCGCAGCCTCGATGACCTGGGCAATATCGTGGTGGCGCAAAAGGGCGGTGTGCCGGTGCTGGTCAGGGACCTGGGTACGGTCACGCTGGGCCAGCAGGAACGCCACGGCATCCTGGGCAAGGACCATGTGTCGGATACCGTCTCGGGCATCGTGCTGCTGTTGAAAAACCAGAACCCGTCGCGCGTGATCGCCGGCGTGCACGAAGCAGTGGCCGACCTGAACGACCACCTGCTGCCAAAAGATGTGAAAGTGGTGGCGTACATGGACCGCAGCTCGCTGGTGGAAGCGACCGTGCACACGGTCGGTAAAACGCTGATCGAAGGCGTGGTGCTGGTCACGCTGGTGCTGGTGCTGTTCCTGGGCAGTGTGCGCGCGGCGCTGATCGCGGCCGCCGCCATTCCCGTATCGCTGATGACGGCCTTTATCCTGATGCACCACTTCAAGGTGCCGGCCAACCTGCTGTCGCTGGGTGCGATCGATTTTGGCATCATTGTCGATGGCGCCATCTTCGTGCTGGAGGCGATCCTGCGCCGGCGCGAAGAGCAGCCGGAAGGACTGCTGGACGAAGGCGAAGCGCTGGCCGCCACCAGCCAGGTGATGAAGCCCACGCTGTTCGGCATGCTGGTGATCATGGTGGCGTACCTGCCGCTGTTCGCGTTCCAGCGTATCGAGTACAAGCTGTTCTCGCCGATGGCGTTCGCGGTAGGATTTGCCTTGCTGGGCGCCTTGCTGATGACGATGATGGTGATCCCGGGCCTGGCCCACTGGGCCTTCCGCAAGCCGCGCAAGATTTTCCATAACCCGGTATTGGAATGGCTGATGCCGCGCTACGAAGCGCTGCTGCAACGGCTGGTCGGCAAATCCCGACTGGTGCTGGCGCTTGCCGGCGCCACGCTGGCGGCGGTGGTGCTGTTGGGCGGCGCCATCGGCCGCGACTTCCTGCCGGCGCTCGACGAAGGCTCGATCTGGCTGCAAGTGACGCTGCCGCCGGGGATTTCGCTGGACAAGGCCACCCGCATGGCCGACGCCCTGCGCGACGCCACCCTCAAGGAGCCGCAGGTGGCGCACGTGGTCACGCAACTGGGCCGCAACGACGAGGGCACCGATCCGTTTACGCCATCGCACATCGAGTGCGCGGTCACGCTCAAGCCGTACGACCAGTGGCCGTCAGGCATGGCCAAGCAGGACCTGGTCGATCGGCTGGCCGCGCGTTACCGCGACCTGCCCGGCACCGACGTCGGCTTCTCGCAGCCGATGATCGACGGCGTGCTCGACAAGCTGGCCGGCGCCCACAGCGACCTGGTGGTCAAGGTGTATGGCGACGACTTCCAGCAGACCCGCAAGCTGGCCGGCGCCGTGGAACACCTGCTGCGCACCGTTCCGGGTGCGCAGGACGTGATCATCGACCAGGAGCCGCCGCTGCCGCAGGTGCGCATCGATGTGGACCGCGCCGCCGCTGCGCGCCTGGGCATCAACGTGGCCGACGTGATGGCGCTGATCCAGACCGGCATCGGCGGCAGCCCGGTGGCGCAGGTGTACGTGGGCGACCGCAGCTACGACGTGGCCGCACGCTTTGCCGGCGCCGCCCGCAGCGATCCGCAGGCGATCGGCAACCTGGTGCTGACCAGCCCCAATGGCGCCCACGTGGCGTTGTCGCAGGTGGCCCATATCGGCATGGCGCAGGGCGAGACCACGATCACCCGCGAGATGAACCGCCGCCACCTGACCGTGCGCACCAACCTGCGCGGGCGCGACCTGTCGTCCTTCCTGGCCGAGGCGCAGGGCCGCATTGCGCGCGAGATCCCGTACGACCATGCGCGCTACCAGGTTACGTGGGGCGGGCAGTTCGAGAACCAGCAGCGCGCCCAGGCGCGCCTGGCGGTAATCGTGCCGGCGGTGCTGGCGCTGATGTTCGTGATGCTGTTCTCGGCCTTCGGCAACCTGCGCCAGCCGGGGTTGATCCTGCTGGTGGTGCCGCTCTCGCTGCTGGGCGGCCTGGTGGCGCTGCAATTGCGCGGCATGACCCTGAATGTGTCGTCGGCGGTGGGCTTTATCGCGCTGTTCGGCGTGGCGGTGCTCAACGCGGTGGTGATGCTGTCGAATCTTAACCGCTGGCGCTTGCTGCTGCCGGACGACCTGCGTGCAGCCGTCATCAAGGGCGCCAGCGAGCGGGTGCGCCCGGTGCTCACCACCGCCACCGTGGCCGCGCTGGGTCTGGTGCCGGCGGCGCTGGCCCATGGCCTGGGCAGCGACGTCCAGCGCCCGCTGGCCACCGTCGTGGTGGGCGGCCTGGTGACCGCCACCGCGCTGACGCTGGTGCTGCTGCCGGCCCTGTATTACCTGATCGAACAACGTATGAAAAAGGAAGCCGCATGAAAAAAGTGATTGCTGCCCAACTGGTCGCCATCGCGCTGGCCATGCTGATCGCCGGCTGCGCCGCCGGCCCCGATTTCGTCGCCCCGGCCGCACCCACGGTGCAGCGCTACACGGCGCAAGTACTCGACGGCGAAGCCGCGCAGCCCGGGCACACCCAGAAACTGGCGGCAGGCCAGGACGTACCGGCGCGCTGGTGGACCAGCTTCGGCTCGGAACCGCTCAATGCACTGGTGGCTGCGGCATTGGCCGCCAACCCGGACTTGCAGGCCGCGCAGGCAGCGTTGCAGGCCGCGCGCGAAAACGCCGCCGCCCAGCAAGGACTGTGGTGGCCGGACGCCACGCTGCAGGTATCCCCCACGCGCCAGCACGTTGCCGATACGCTGTCGAGCCCCACGGCCGCCGGCGCCAACCTGTATTCGCTGCACACGGCGCAACTGAACGTGGGGTACTCGCCCGACGTGTTCGGCGGCGTGCGGCGGCAGGTGGAGGCGGCCGGCGCCCAGGTGGACGTGGCGCGCTACCAGGGCGATGCCGCGCGCCTGACGCTGGCGGCCAACGTGGTGCTGGCCGCCATCAGCGAGGCGGCGCTGCGCGCCCAGCTCGACGTCACGCGCGAGCTGGCGGATTTGGCCCGGCGCCAGCTCGATGCGACGCGCGCCATGCAGCGGGCCGGCCAGGTCGGCAGCGCCGACGTGGCGGCGCAGGAGGCGGCGCTGGCGCAAGTGGAGGCCGGCGTGCCGCCGCTGGAAAAGCAGGCGGCCCAGCAGCGCAACCTGCTGGCGGTGCTGGGCGGGCGCATGCCGGCCGACGGCGCCGGCGCCGCTGCGCTGGACTTCGACAGCCTGGTCCTGGCCGGCACGCTGCCGGTGAGCGTCCCGGCGCGGCTGGTGGAACACCGCCCCGACATCCGCGCCGCCGAAGCGCAACTGCACGCGGCCAGCGCCCAGGTGGGCGTGGCCAGGGCCGCTCGCCTGCCCAATATCGCCTTGACCGCCACGCTGGGCAGTTCGGCGCTCGATGCCGGCACGCTGTTCAAGTCGGGGGCGGGGTTCTGGAGCATCGGCGCCGACCTGGTGCAGCCGCTGTTCAAGGTCGGCGCCTTGCGGCACCAGCAGCGCGCAGCGGAGGCGGCGTACACCCAGGCGTCGTTCCAGTATCGCAGCGTGGTGCTCACCGCCTTCCAGAACGTGGCCGATGCGCTGCACGCGGTGGATGCCGATGCGCGCGCGCTGCGCAGTGCGACCGCCGCCGAACAGGCCGCGCGCCGCAGTCTCGGTATCGCCCAGCGCCAGTGGCAACTGGGAGCGCTGGCCTACCCGGCGGTGCTGCTGGCGCAGCAGTCGTGGCAGCAGGCCAGCGTGGCGCTGATTGCCGCACGCGCCGCACGGTACGCAGACACGGTGGCGCTGTTCCAGGCGATGGGCGGCGGCTGGACCGATGATCTCCAGGTCGCTAGCGCTGGCCTTCCCTGACGAACAGCGCGGTGGCGATGCCCACCGCGCACAGCGCCATCACGTACCAGGCTGGCGCCAGCGGCTGCACCTTGAGCATCAGCGTGACCATCACCGGGGTGAGGCCGCCGAACACGGCGTAGGCCAGGTTGTACGAGAACGACAGGCCGGAGAAGCGCACCGGTGCGGGAAACGCGCGCACCATCACGCTCGGCACCACGCCCACCACGCCGACCGCAAAGCCCAGCAGTGCATACAGCGGCAGCAGCAGGTCGGGGCGCACCTTCACCGTGGTATAGAACGCGTAGGTGCAGGCGGCCAGCAGCAGCGCGCCGCCGATCAGCATGCGGCGCGCGCCCAGGCGGTCGGCCAGTATGCCGGCCACCACGCAGCCCACTGCCAGGCACAGGGTGGCGGCGGTGTTGGCCATGAGCGCAGTGCGGGCATCGAAGCCATAACCCTTTTGCAGCAGGGTGGGCGTCATCAGGATCACGACCACGATGGCGGCCGACAGCATCCAGGTGAGCAGCATCGACAGCACCACTGCGCCGCGATGCTCGCGCAGCACGGCCTTGAGCGGCAGTTCGGCGGCCAGCGCCTTGCGCTGTTTCAGTTCGGTGAAGACGGGCGTCTCGTGCAGCCAGCGGCGCAGGTACATCGCACCCAGGCCGAACACGCCGCCCAGCAGGAAGGGCAGGCGCCAGCCGTAATCGAGCACCTGCTGCGGGGTGAACACGCTGTTGATCCCGGTGGCCATCAATGAGCCGAGCAGGATGCCCATGGTGAGGCCTGCCGTAAGCGTGCCACATGCGTAGCCGATATGGCGCGCCGGCACGTGCTCGGACACGAACACCCAGGCGCCCGGCACCTCGCCGCCCACCGCCGCACCCTGCGCCACGCGCAGCAGCAACAACAGCAGCGGGGCGGCCAGGCCGATGCTGGCGTAGGTGGGCAAAAGACCGATCAGCAGCGTGGGCACGGCCATCAGCAGGATCGACAGGTTGAACATTTTTTTGCGCCCCAGCAGGTCGCCGAAGTGGGCCATCACCATGCCGCCGATGGGGCGCACCACGTAGCCGGCGGCGAAAATGCCGAAGGTCTGGAACAGCCGCATCCAGTCCGGCATATCGGGCGGGAAGAACAGGGCGCCGATGGTGGTGGCGAAAAACACGAAGATGATGAAGTCGTAGAATTCCAGCGCGCCGCCGAGGGCGGCCAGCGACAGCGTCTTGTAGTCCTGGCGGCCCAGCGGGCGCGCGCTTGCCTGAGAGATGTCCGGCATCGAAAGGTGTCTCGCTATTGTTGGTTGAACAGTAGCGCCATTCTAGACGGAATCGGCTCAGGTCCAGAAATGCGACAGGTCGCCCAGGTTCCAGGTGTCCGGTTCTTCGTAGCCGGCGATGCCTTCGGTGCCCTGGTCATGCATCAGGTCCAGCGTTATGGGCGGGATGTGCATGTCCTTGCGGATCGAGAAAAACACCCGCACCACGGGCGCCAGCAGCGAACGGCTGTTATCGACCACCACCGCCAGGCGCTCGGAGCGCAGCCGCACCAGGGTGCCCAGCGGGTAGATGCCGATGCACTTGACGAAGGCGGCGAACACCTGGGCGTCGAGGTGGCCGCTGCGGGTCCACTCGGCCATGCGCCGCAGCGACACGGCCGGACTCCAGCCGGCCTTGTACGGGCGGTTGGAGGTGATGGCGTCGTAGATATCGCAGATCGCGCCCATGCGCGCATGCAGGCTCAGTTGATCGCCGCGCAGCCCGTGCGGATAGCCGGCGCCGTCCACCCGTTCGTGGTGGTGCAGGCACACATCCAGCGCCACCGGGTGCACATTGCCCGACTTGAGCAGCAGCGCGTGACCGGCCAGCGGGTGCTGCTTGACGCTGGAGAATTCGTCGTCGGTCAGCTTGCCCGGCTTGTTGAGGACTGCGACCGGCACCGCCATCTTGCCCACGTCGTGCAGCAGGCCGGCCATGCCGCACTGGCGCACCTCGTCTTCGTCCAGGCCTAATTGGCGCGCCAGCGCCACCATCATCGCGCACACGGCCACCGAGTGCAGATAGGTATAGTCGTCGGCCTGTTTCAGGCGCACCAGGCTGATCAGCGCACCGGTATTGCGCAGCACCGAGGCCGAGATATCGTCCACCAGCGGCGTGGCCTGGCCGACGTCGATCAGGCGGCCCATGCGGATGTCGCCGAACATGGTGGTCAGCGCGCGGCGCGACTGGGCGATGATGCGCGCGGCGCGTGCCAGTTCGTCGGCGGTGCCGGTGGTGGGGCGTTCGGGGCGCTCCGGGATCGACCTCGTTTCCGCTGCCGCCACCGGCGCTGGCACTGCCGCTGGTGGAACGACCGGTGTTGGCGCGGCCAATGCCGGCGCGATCACGTCAGAACCCTTGCTGGTGTCGATCCAGACCTGGCGCACGCGGCCTCCCTGCAACTTGGCCAGGTCAAGCAGGGATTCGATGGTGAACGAATTGCTCCAGAAAGGATTGTCGAACCAGGAGCCGCACACGGCGTGGACGTGCATGCCGAGGGCAAGCTGTTCGATGGTAATTTTCTTAAGCATGTAAATTGGTAAATTCGTTATATTCACTGATTGTGTCAAATATACGCTAATTTTCCTTGGTGATACATGATTGTTTAGTGATTTTTGGTGAGAATGTTACGTATCTGTAATGGTGCAGCGGCGGATGGCTTCGGCAAACGCGGTGGCGGTGAAGGGCTTGGTGAGGTAGCCATCGGCGCCGGCCTCCAGGCAGCGGGCGCGGTCGCCGTCGATGGCGTTGGCGGTGAGCGCGATGACCGGCGTGCGCGGCCAGCCGTTGGCCGCTTCCTGCGCGCGCAGGCGCCGGCAGGCTTCGTAGCCGTCCATCACCGGCATCATGCAGTCCATCAGCACCAGGTCGTAGCGCCGCGCGGCCAGCGCCTCGAGCGCCTGCTGGCCATCGTGCACTTCATCGGCTGTCCAGCCAAGCTTGCGCAGCAGGATGCGCGCCAGCTGGCGGTTCATTTCGGTGTCTTCCACCAGCAGCGCATGGCCTGCCGCCGCTGGAGCGGACGCGGAGGCCGGCTCCGGTGCGGGCTCGCTGCCGGCCGCAGGCTTTGGTACCAGCCGCGCCGGCAGCTCGAAGCTGAAGCTGGAGCCCTGGCCCGGCGCGCTGGTGCATTGGATGGTGCCGCCCATCAGTTCCACCAGGTGCTTGCAGATGGCCAGGCCCAGGCCCGTGCCGCCGTAGCGGTTGCCGATGCTGCTGTCGGCCTGGCGGAACGGCTCGAACAGGTGCAACTGCGCCTGCGGGCAGATGCCGATGCCGCTGTCGGTGACCGTGTAGCGCAGCCGCCACTGCCCGCCGTCCGCGCCGGCGGCCGGTGCGATGGCCTGGAAGCCGATGCCGATGGCGCCCGACGGGGTGAACTTGATGGCGTTGTTGAGCAGGTTGCCCAGCACCTGGCGCATCCGCGCCGGATCGCCTTCCACCTGGCCCGGCAGGCTGTCCACATCGACGGTGATGCGCAGCTGCTTGCGTTCGGCGCTGGCGCGGTGCAGTGCCAGCACCTGGTCGATCAGCTGGGCCGGCGCGTAGGCTTGCCGTTCGAGCTGCATGTGGCCCGCTTCAACCTTGGAAAAATCGAGCACGTCGTTGATGATGTGGAGCAGTTCCAGCGCGGCCTGGTGTACATTGCCGGCATAGGTGCGCTGGGTGGCGTCGAGCCGGGTGTCGAGCATCAATTCGCTCATGCCGATGATGCCGTTCATCGGCGTGCGGATTTCGTGGCTGGTCACGGCCAGGAAGCGCGATTTGGCGGCGTTGGCGGCGTCGGCTTCGGCCTTGAGGGCCAGTGCCTGGCGCGCATCCTCCTCGCGGCGCTTGAGCAGGAAGGCCATCAGCACAAAGGCTACCAGCACTGCGATCATGCTGGGCAGGACCACCGCGCCCAGCATGCGCAGGTTGTTGCGCCAGCCCGCCAGCAACAAGTCGTCGGTGATGGTGGCGTTGATGATCAGCGGGTAGTCGCGCACCACGCGCACGGCGCCCATGCGGGTCACCTTGCGCATGCCGTCGGCCACGCGCGGACTGCTGGTGAGCACCACGTCGTGCCGCTTGCCGGCGGTGATGACATCGTACGTGGCGCCGCCCAGGTTGCGCTTGCCCATCATCGCCTCGCGCACGGGCCAGCGCGCCAGCAGCGTGAAGTCGCTGCGGTACAGCGAGATGGCGGCGTGCTCGCCCAGGCTGACGTTGCGGAAAAACTCGCCGAAGAAATCGCACGACACGCCCACCAGGATCACGCCGGCGAAACGGCCGGCATCGTCGTTCAGGCGCCGGCTCACATAGAAGGTCCAGGTCTGGTTGCCCTTGTTGCGCACCGGGGTGGAGAGGAACGGCTTGGGCGAGTCGTTCTGCGCGTGGTGCACAAAGTAGTCACGGTCGGCCAGGTTGATGGCCGGCGCCGGGTGGCTGCGGGTGAAGTTGATCACGTCGCCGTTGGCGGCAATGATGGTGGCCACGCCGATTTGCGGCGATACGCTCATGCGGTCGCGCAGCGCCTGGTACATGCGGGCGCTGCCGAAGGCTGCCCGGCGCGCGGCCTGCGACGGGCCGGCCGTGCGGGCGGCGTCCGCGACCAGCGCGTCTATGCTGTCGAGCACCTGGTAGGTGGAGGTCATGGTCTGGGCGGTGTTCTCGGCCAGTACCAGGGTGAGGTTGTCCAGTTCGTCGCGCCAGTCGGCAATTTCGTGGACATACAGGCGCCAGCTTACCAGCGCCGTGGTGGCGCCCAGCATGGCCAGCAGCACCACGCACACGATGACCGTGGCGCGGCGCGCGGTGAGGGCGGTCCAGCGGCGCCTGGCGATGATCATGGCAGGCCGCGCCTCAGTGCTGCGGCACCGCGCGCACGATGCTCTGGGTGACTTCGCGCATCACCAGCGCGAGCAGCGGCGACAGCTCCGCCTGCGCCGCATCGAGTGCGCAGCCCTGGCGCGCGGCCGACTCGTGGCGTTGCAGTTGGCTCGACAGTTCGTTCGCCCCGATCAGCATCGCCATGCCCTTGAGCGCGTGGCTGCTGGCGGCGATGGCGGCATGGTCGCGCCGCGCGAACGCCTGTTCCAGGCGGGCGAACAATCCCGGCGCATGTTCGAGAAAGGTGTGCGACAGCGTGATGAACGTACCGTGGTCGCCGGCCGCTTCCATCAGCACGGTGGGGTCGATGCTCTGGTAACGGTACGGGCTCATTTTGCGGCCCGCACGAACTGGGCGCAGCCGGCGCGCAGGTAGCCGCGCAATTCGTCGTAGTTGACCGGCTTGCTGAAGAAGACCACGCCCGGCGGCAGGCCGCCGCGCGCGTCGAGATCGGCCTCGCCCAGCGCCGAGACGATGGCGATGTGCATCGGCCGCAGTTGCGGGTCGTTGACGATGGTGTTCAGCAGTTCGTAGCCGTCGATGCCGTCCATGACGATATCGGTGACAACGATGTCGGGCTGGCGGCGCGCCACCTCCAGCAAGGCCTGGTAGCCGTTTTCGCAGAAGACCAGTTGCGCCGGCAGGTTCCAGGCGCCCAGGTGTTTCTGGTACAGGGTGCGCTGCATCGGGTTGTCTTCCACCACCAGGATGGTCGCCTGTTCGCGGCCCGGCTGGCGGGGCGCCGGTGCCGTGGGCGCAGCCGGGGTTGTGGCACCCGCATGGCCCTTGTACGCCAGCACCGCCGTCATCGGAATGCGGCGATGGCCGCCCCGGGTTTTCCAGGCATCGATGGCGCCCGATTCGACCAGTTGCTGGACCGAGGAAACCGATACACCGAGAATTTCGGCGGCGCGCTGGGTGGTGCAGACTTCGTCGTTTTCAGTTACAGATTTCATTACACGCAACTACCAGCAATCAAGGAAATTCGAGATTATCGGTAAAAATCATTTTAATCAATGAATTTGTGGATTTTAGCGGTATTTGGTGAATTGGCGTGTATATGGCGTAGAATCGTTGAGCGGGAGACAATAATTAATTCAATTCATGACGATGTCACATTCGGCTGCTAGCCTGTGCGCGATCATGTTCGGCTGGAGATGGAAGCGGATGGCAACGGAAGCAATCGCAAGCGCGCAGCTGCCCACGGGCGGACTGGCGGGGCAGCGTGACGAATTCACCGCCGCCCTGGAGCGCATCCTGGCCAGCCAGGCGTTTTCGCGCAGCGGGCGGTTGACGGCATTTCTGCGCCACGTCTGCGTGTCCGCGCTCGATGGGCAGGAAAAGCAGCTCTCCGAGCAGCGCATCGGCACCGCCGTGTTTGGCCGCCCCGACCACTACAATCCGTCCGACGACACCATCGTGCGCAGCACGGCGCGGCTGCTGCGCCAGCGGCTCGACCAGTATTACGACAACGAGGGACGCACCGAAGCGTTTCGTATCGCGATTCCGCGCGGCGCGTATGTGCCGGTGTTCGTGCCAGCGCCCGCGCTGCACGCCGCTGACGATCCCGCAACACCGTTCCCCAGCGCTGCCATGCCGCCGCCCGCGACCGGCCCTGCGCCCGCCGTCATGCCGATAGCCGCGCATGCTGCCGCCGTCGAAACCAGTCGCTGGCAGCGCTGGTGCCGGGCGGCGCTGGCGCCCGCAGTGATGCTGCTGGTGCTGGCCGCAATGACCGGCCTGTGGTGGCAGGCACGCGACGATGCGGCGCATGGTCCGGCGCAGGAAGCGAGTGCGCGGTTCTGGTCCACCATGCTGCCGGCCGACCGCGATACCACGCTGATCGTTTCCGATAACGGCCTGGTGATGTACCAGGGCGACACCCGCCGCGAAGTGCCGCTGTCCGACTACATCGCCAACCGCCCCGGCGCGGCGGACACGCCGGCGCTGGAGGTGGAGCGCTACAACGCGCGCCGTTACACCGGCATGTCGTCGGTCACCCTGGCGGCGGAACTGGGCAAGCTGGCCAGCGCCGCACCGCAGCGATATCACGTGCGTTTTTCACGCGATGTGAAACTGGCGGACCTCAAGCACGACAACACCATCCTCGTCGGCGTGGAGCAGTCCAATCCCTGGTGGGCGCTGTATCGCAACCAGTTCAATTTTCACATCGACTGGGACAGTGAAACGGGCGATTTTCTCATCCTGAACGACCAGCCGCGCAACGCCGAGCGCGCCCGCTATCCGTTCTCGGCGCGCGACCCGGCCCGGCGCGGGTACGCGCTGATCGGCTTCAAGCGCAACCTGAGCGGCGACGGCCACACGCTGCTGATCGGCGGCACCACGTCGGCCGGCACCGACGCCGCCATCGAATTCATGATGAGCCCCGCCCAACTGGCGCCGTTGCTCCGGCAGGCGCAGCGCGCGGACGGCAGCATCGGCAACTTTGAAGTGCTGCTGCAATGCGTGTTGCAGGCCAACGGCAGCACCGATATCGCGGTGCTGGGCACACGGGTGGCACCGCGCTGAAAAACAATGGTGTTGACTGCGTATTTCACGGTGAGATTTGACCGTGAAACGCGCCCTGGCGAGTAGCGCCGACCCTACACTCGATTCCGACCGCAGCAGGCATTCCAGCCGGCGCGGCACCATCTGCAAGGGGATCGAACAACATGAAGTACACCATGACCAAACACCGCTGGTTGCTGGCGCCCACCGCCGTGGCATTAAGCATGGCCGCCAGCGCCCACGCCCAGGAGGCCAGCCCTGAGAATAATGCGACACCGGACACCGTCGTCACCGTCACCGGCATCAAGCGCGCCTACCTGAAAGCGATCGAGAGCAAGCTCGATCGCAGCGGCATTGCCGACGTGGTCAGCGCCAACGAGGTGCAGGGCCTGCCCGACAACACCATCGTCGAAACACTGCGCCGCGTGCCGGGGCTGTCGGTACTGCCCACGCTGGACAACGAACACCCGCGCGACGAGGCGGCCACGCCGGTGCTGCGCGGCCTGGGCGCGGCCTACAACAACGTCACCATCGACGGTTCGCCGCTGGCCTCGCCGGGTACGCCCAACGGCAACCTCGGTTCCATCGGGCGCGGCGTGCGGCTCGACCTGCTGCCGTCGTCGATGATCAGCGAACTGGTGGTGTCGAAAACCTTCGGCGCCGACCAGGAACCGAATGCCATCGGCGGCGCCATCGACCTCAAGACGCGCAGCGCCTTCGAGCGCGGCGGCCGGCCGTTCTTCACCATCGAAGGGGCGGCAGGCGCGGCCAGCGACGGCTCGCGCCCCCGGCCGCAGGATCGCCTCGGACAGCGGGTGATCTCCACCGGCAGTTTGACCTTTGGCGACGACAAGCAGTACGGCATGGTGGTATCGGCCAACTACCAGAAGCTCGACACCAGTACCGACACGCACATGACCACCGACACGGTGTTCGAGAATTTTTATGACGCTGCCGGCAATCGCCTGAGCGGCAATAACCTCGGCAATGGCTACGCCGTGCCGCAGCAGGACAAGTACTGGTATGTGCAGGACGAGCGCTCGCGCCTGGGTCTGACCGTCAAGCTGGAAGCGAAGCCGTGGCAATCGGTGTATGGCTTTGTCACCGGCGGCTACTACCGATTCCGTGACCAGATGGTGCGCAACGAGAACCTGATCGACCCGCGCAACACGCTCACGGTGCTGAACCAGACTGCCACGTCGGGCCGATATCCCGGCGGCGACGTGGAAGTGGGTTATTCGCAGCAGGACATGACCAGCGCCACGCGGCTGCTGCAAAGCGGCGTCGATTGGCAGATCGCCGACCACGAGACACTTGGCCTGCGCGCCAATATTTCGCGCGCCACGTACCGCGAACCGATCAGGATGATCAAGTACGGCACCAACGCGCGCTACAGCGCACCGGGCACCGGCGGCGCAATTCCCGTGGCGACGCCGGAATACGCGTTCGACTACGACACCAGCGGCCTGAATCACTCGTTCAACGTCTCGCCGGCGGCTTACAACAACCTGTCCAATTACAAGCTGCTGTATTACCGCGACGACTACCGCCGCTCGGCGCAGGACACCATCGGCAATGTGCGTGCCGACTACCGGCGCGATCTCGATCAGCCGGGCGTGGGCTTTGCCGTGGGCGCCGCTTACACGGTGGACCGTCCCGGCTACAACATCTACCGCAACGACCTGGAACCGAACACCAGCCAGCCTGCGCTCACGCTGCTTGGGGTGACCGGGCCCTCCGCACCGCTGCGCTACAGCCAGAACGGCCTGGGGCTGATCACCATCGACCCGCAGGCGGCCAGCGCCCAGATCGAGGCGCTGCGCGCGGCCGGCGGCCTGAACACCACCAACCAGACCGCATTCAGCAACCAGGATAACTTCGAGCACCGCGAACGCACGCTGGGCGCCTACGCCCAGGTGAGCTTCAACACGGAGCATTGGAAAACCCTGGTCGGTGTGCGCGAAGACCGCACGCTGCTCAATACCGCCGGTCGTGCGCTGGTGGCCGGCGCCTGGACGCCGCTGCTCACTTCGTCGCGCTACAACTTCTTGCTGCCATCGCTGCAAACCACTTGGCAGGTCAATCCGGACCTCGACCTGCGCGCGGCCGCCAGCCAGACCATTGGCCGGCCTACCTATGATTCCTACGCTGCGCGCAGCGCCATCAGCTTCACCAACGTCGGTGACACCGGCAACCCCAACGCCACCGGCGTCGCGGTCACGGTGGGCAACCCGGACATCAAGCCGCGCCTGTCCACCAATACCGACCTGGCGCTCAACTACCGGCTGCCGAAGGCGGCCAACGGGCTGTTATCGCTGGCGGTATTCAACAAGGACATCAAGGACGAGATCTTCAACCAGGCCTCGCAGGGCTATACCTACCAGGGAGTCAACTACGTGAACGCGGTGGTGACGCGGCCGGCCAATGCCTCGAAGGCGTCGATCCGGGGTGCCGAACTCAGTGCGGTGGTCAACTCGCTGGGCTGGATCCATCCGCTGATCGCCGACATGGGTTTCAGTGCCAACTGGAGCGCGCTCGATGGCAAGATGACGGTGCGCCGCTCCGATGGCGCCGCGCGTGATATCGACCGCCTGGTGGGCCAGCCTGACCGCACCGCCAACCTCACCGTGTTCTACGCCAGCGCCGGCCTGGAATTGCGCGCAGCCTACAACCGCCAGGGCAAGGCGCTGCGCTCGATCGTGCCCGATATCGCCTGGCAGGACCTGTACTGGGCGCCGCGCTCGCAGGTGGACCTGCAGGCCAGCTACAAGCTCACGCGCGAGCTGACCCTGTTCGGCCAGGTACAGAACGTCACCGGCAAGCGCATGACCAGCCTCACCGGTCCGTCGATGAACCTGCTCAAGGATACTTACTCGGTGCCCAAGGTGGCGTGGGTGGGCTTGCGCTACACGCCGGAGTTTTGACATGAGCCGTTTATTGTATGCCTGCGGCCGGGCGGCGCTGCTGCTCGCTTGCTCGATATCCGCCTTGGCGGCCGACCGCGCCGATGATATTCGCCGCAAGTTCGACGACCCGTCCGCCGGCGTGTTCATCGCCGCGCACCGGGGCTGCCACAATGCGTCGCCGCACCAGAAGCTGGAGGAGGCGCCCGAAAACTCGCTGGCCGCGCTCGAGCACTGCGTGAAGCTGGGCGTGGACATGATGGAGCTCGATGTGCGCCGCAGCGCCGATGGCGCCCTGGTGGTGGTCCACGACGCCACCGTCGATCGCACCACCGACGGCAAGGGCAAGGTGTCCGATCTGACGCTGGCGCAGTTGCAAGCGCTGCGCCTCAAGCAAAACATGGGCGCGCAGATGTCGCCGGATCTGACCGACGAACGGTTGCCCACGCTGGCGCACATGCTGGCCGCCGCCAGGGGACGCATCATGATCAACCTCGACATCAAGGACGACGATATCTACGCCCAGACCATCGCCGAAGCAGCAGCACAGGGCATGGCGCGTTATGTGCTGGTCAAGAGCTTTGTCGATCGTGATGCTGCCGGCGTGGGCGCCGACGATCCGTCGTTTGCCGCGGTCCCTTATATGCCGATCGTGGGCGCGTGGACCGCCAAGGGCGGGGGCGCCAGTGCGGTGCAGGTGGTGACGCGCCAGCTGGCGGCGCAGCGGCGGCCGGCGGGCGTGGAGCTGGTATTCCTGCCGCGCGAGCAGTTGGCGCCGGTGCGCAAGCTGGCGGCATCCGGCGGCGTGCGGCTGTGGGCCAATACCCTGACGTCGGTGGGCGTGATCAGCGTGATCGGCATGGGCGGCGACCTCGAAGCGCTGCGCACATCGGGCCGCGCCTGGGGCGATCTGATCGCCGCCGGCGTGGACACCATCCAGACCGACGAACCGGGGCCGCTGCTCGATTTTTTGAAGCGGGAGGGTATTCGTTACTGACTGCGCATGGTTTAAAATGGGCGGCCAATAAAACGTTTAACCTGGAGACCCGATGTCTTTGACCGCTCTGCTGGCGCTGGCCGCGCTGGCGCCCGTTGCCGCCCAGGCCCTCGCTGTTGCTGGAGATCGCCCACCGGCGCCCGCAACGGCGCCCCTCGAAACCAGCGAGTCGCTGCGGATCGCCGCCGATGCGCCCGTGCGCATACTCGGCCAGTCCGATGCCGACGCATATGTGGAGGCGCGGTTGCGGCCATTGCCCGCTGGCGGCGCCGATGGCCGCGCCTACGTGGTGGGCCGTTACCAGGATGCCGGCAACTGGTACGGCGCCGGCCTGGCCTGGCCGGATGCCAGGGGACGTATGCAGATCGAGATCGTTCGCATGCAGGACGGTCGCCTTACGCGCCTCAAACAGTTCAACCGCGCGGCCGCCACCGATGCGCGCTTTTACACGGTGCGGCTCGAAATGGCCGGCAACAGCCTCACCGCCTACCTCGACGGCGAACGCATCACCAGCGTGATCGATGGCGCCCTGGCGCAGGCGGGCGGCTACGGCGTGGTGGCGCAGGGCGCGCCGTTCGAGATGAGCGTGCCGGTAACCGGCGCCGCCACCGACAAGCCGGCGCGCCTGGCGCTGGCGCGCGCGCCGCAGCGGGTGCAGTTGTCGGTGGGGGATGCGCCGGTGTCGCTGGCGGTGAGCGCGCTGGGACCGTATCGTGTCGTGGCTGCTGCCAATGCCGGTTCCAACACCAGTGGCAACGGCACCGCCAACGCTAATGCATCTCTGGCCCTGCCGGGCTACCTCACTCCGAGCGCGCTGCAGGACGCCGCCATGTCCGCACCAGCGAACGGCGCACAAACGATACGCTTTACGGCCAGTGTCGCGCAGCCGGCGCTGGTGACCGCAACGGTCGCCGATGGCGCGTTGGTGCTGGCGCCACGCGCGGCCGGCGTCACCACTGTCACCCTGGTCAGCCCGGATAATCCCAATGTGCAATCGGTGCTGGAAGTGCGGGTGGCCGCCGCCAGCCCGCCGCGCCAGTCCGATATCAAGCTGGCAGGCGTGGTGTTGCCCGCCATCGGCGAAGGCGCGGTGCCGTTCGATACGCCGCTACGGCTGCGTTTCGACCAGGCGCCGGTGCTGGGAGAATCCGGCGGCGCCATCCGCGTGTATCGTGTGCGCGATGGCGCGCTGGTGGATACCGTCCGCGTCAGCGGCGAGGCCGACTTGCTCGGCTACGCCGGCCAGCCGCTGCGGCGCGCGGTGCGCTGGCAGCCGGTGTCCATCGAAGGGCATGACGCCATCATCCACCTGCACAATGCCAAAGTGGCGCCGGGCGAGCAGTATCGGGTGACGGTCGATGACGGCGTGCTGGTCGGCGCTATCGGCGGCGCGGCGTTTGCCGGGGTGACGCCGCAGCAGGGCTGGACTTTTCACACCCGCGCCGCCTTGCCACCGGGCGCCCAGGCGCTGGTGGTGGACGATGACGGTGCAGCGGACTTTCGCACGGTGCAGGGCGCGCTCAATTACGCCATGCAGTACACCGCGCGCACGGCGCCGGTCACGGTCACCATCCGCGATGGCCGCTACCAGGAACTGCTCTACCTGCGCGGCAAGGACAACCTCACCCTGCGCGGCCAGAGCCGCGACGGCACAGTGATCGACGCCGCCAACAGCGACGGAATCAACCCCGGCTCCGGTACGGCGCAGGACGCGGGTGCGCCCGGTATCACCGGCGGGCGCGCGGTGTTGCTTGTCGAGGATGCGGACATGGTCACCATCGATGGCCTCACGCTGCGCAACAGCGCTCTGCGCGCCGCGCCTAACGGCGGCCAGGCCGAGGCGCTGTTCTTCAACAGCGAGGGGCGCCTGATCGTCAAAAACGCCAGCCTGTTCAGCGAGCAGGATACGGTGCAGGTGCGCGGTTATTCGTGGTTCTACCGCTCGCTCATCGCCGGTAATGTGGACTACATCTGGGGCAACAACCGCGCCGCGCTGTTCGAGGACAGCGAACTGCGCACCGTCGGCGACAGCGGCAATGGCAAGAGCGGCGGCTACCTGCTGCAGGCGCGCACCGTCTCCGCGCAGGACAAGGGCTTCATGTTCGTCAACAGCCGCCTGACCCACGGCCCCGGCCCCACCGGCAACGACGTGCCGGCAGGCGCCACCTGGCTGGCCCGCAGCCCCGGTTACGCCGCCACCTGGGACCACGTGGCCTTTATCAACTGCCGCATGGGGCCGCACATCGCACCGGTCGGCTGGGCCGGACCGAACATCAGGCAGCCGGCGCCCAACCCGGGCCAGGCCACCGCCACCGCCGGCTGGCGCGAGTACGGCAGCATGGACCTCGAAGGCAGACCGCTCGACACCAGCGCGCGCCAGTTCGGCCGGGTGCTCGATGCGCAGGAGGCCAGGGCGGCTTACACGACGCGTGCGGAATTTTTTGCGGGGTTTGGCGGGGGCAGGGGATGGCGCCCCGAATAGAAAACGATGCGGTCAAGTGAAAGAGGTAACATCCGGATTTGATCGAAGCAAAGCGCAAACATGAGGGCTGTTCGGATTTTTCTACGTATGCTGGTGATTGCCGTCGTCCTCATCGTGGGCTACGTCTTCTTCGGACCAGGCATCGAACGCGCCATGTACACCGTGCGCCTGGCGGCGATGGACAAGCCGGCCACGCTGCCGGTGCCGGTCGAAGGCGTCAAGCCGCGCGCCTTGCGCGATACCTGGGGCGGTGCGCGCAGCGAAGGGCGCAAGCACGAGGGCATCGACATTTTCGCCAAACGTGGCACGCCGGTGCGGTCCGCCACCGAGGGCATCGTCGTGCGAGTGGGCACCAACCGCCTCGGCGGCCAGGTGGTGTGGGTGATGGGGCCGGGCGGCCAGCGTCATTACTATGCCCACCTCGATCGCTACGCGGACGTGGCAGCGGGCATGCGCATCGAGGCGGGCACGGTGCTGGGCTACGTTGGCGATACCGGCAATGCCAAGGGCACGCCGCCGCACCTGCATTACGGCGTCTATGACATGGGCGGCGCGATCAATCCGTATCCACTATTGCGTGCGGAACCGGCTGCACCGGGCAAAAGGAACTGACTTGACCAAAATGGCGTTACCAGCATGAGCAAACCGCTCAATCCTGGCTAACCTTGCTTTTTCCGCCTAACAGGCGGTCCTTGGTGCTGAGGAGCTTTTGCACCTTGGCGCCCATCTTCATCAGTTGCGCCAGCGATTCGGGCGACAGGTGCTGCATCTCTTCGAACCAGGTGTTGGCCAGGTCCACCAGTTCGTACATCTCGCGCATGCGCTGCTGGGCGTAGCGGTCGCCCGGTTCACCGGCTGGCGCCATCAGCGATTCGCGCAGTACCGTCAACGTCGGCGCCACCTCGCGCCGGCGCCGTTCGGCCGCGACCACCTTGAAAATCTGCCAGACATCGCCCAGCGATGAGAAATACTCGCGCCGGTCGCCCGGCAGGCGCGTCTGCCGTATCAGCCCCCATCCCTGCAATTCCTTCAGGCCGATGCTCACGTTCGACCGCGAGAACGTCAGGTGCTCGGCGATTTCGTCGGCGTGCAGCGGCTGCTCCGACACGAACAGCAGCGCATATACCTGTCCCACCGTGCGGTTGAAACCCCAGCGGCTGCCCATCTCGCCGAAGTGGCTGATGAAGCCCTGGGCCAGCGGCGTCATCTGGAAGTTATTCGGTGTCGGCGTGGCTGGCGTATTGGGCATGGTGGACGTCTCCGGCTATAAAAATTGATGTACATCATCGTTCCGGCGTATTATACTAAAAATCGAATTTACAAGAATTTCTGAAAACTCAGTAATTACAGGATGTTGTTGCCATGTCTTCCGCAAGCGTTTCACTGCCAGTATTCGTCGTTCCCCGCCTGTCCGCGCTGGTGCAGGGCGCCGCTGCCCTGGTGTGGTTGCCGCAGGCGGCGCTGCTGGCCTGGGCGGTGCAGGGCATGGTAGAGGGTGCGGGATGGCGTGCGGCATTGCTGCCGGCGGCGGTCGTGCTGGGGCTGGGCGTGCTGCGCGCACTGGCCGAGGCCTGGGGCGCGCGCGCCATGTATGCGGCGGCGCGCAGCCACCTGTCGGCGCTGCGGGCGCACGCCGTGGCCGCGCTGGCGCGCCGTTCGCCGCTGGACCGCGATCGCGCCCGGTCGGGGCAAGCGGCCAGCGTACTGGCCGAGCAGGCCGAAGCCGTGGTGCCTTACCTGGTGCGCTTCCAGCCGGCCCGCTGGAAATCCGTGCTGGCGCCGCTGGCCATCGTGGCGGCCATCGCGCCGCTGTCGTGGATCGCCGCGCTGGTGTTGCTGGTGGCAGCGCCCCTGATCCCCGTCTTCATGGCGCTGGTGGGCATGGGCGCGCAAGCGGCCAGCCGCGCCCACATGGTGGAACTGGGCGGCATGAACGCCTTCCTGCTCGACCGCCTGCGCGGCCTGGCAACCTTGCGCGCACTGGGCGCCGTGGACGCCACCGCCACCCGCCTGGGCGACACCGCGCAGTCGCTGCGCCGCCGCACCATGGCCGTGCTGCGCATCGCATTCCTGTCTTCCGCCGTGCTGGAACTGTTTTCGGCGCTGGGCGTGGCGATGGTGGCCGTGTACATCGGCTTCTCGCTGCTGGGCACCCTCGACTTTGGCGCCTGGGGCACACGACTGACGCTGGCCCAGGGCCTGTTCATCCTGCTGCTGGCGCCAGCCTTTTTCGAGCCGCTGCGCGAACTGGCCGCCGTCTGGCACGACAAGGCGGCCGGCGAGGCGGGACTGGCCAGCCTGCGCGACCTGGCGGCAGATGGGGTGATGCTGGTCGGCGCCGGTGATGGTCTCGGATTGTCTGCCGGCGTTGGCGCCAGCGTTAAGACAGGCGCCGCCGCAGTTGGCGTTACTGTCGCTACCGGTTCTGGCGTAGCTGCATGTGCTGCACAAATGGCAGCCGAAGTCGCTCCCTTAAGGATGCCGCCGTCGGTTGACGTCCGCAATCTGCACTTCGCCCACGCCGGCGAGCAACCGCTGTTTGACGACTTCTCCTTCACCGTGCGCCCAGGCGAACACGTGGCGCTGCTGGGCGCCAGCGGCGCCGGCAAAACCACTTTGCTGGCGCTGATGGCGGGGCTGCTGCCAGCGCAAGCAGGCGAGGTCCGCATCGGCGGCACCATCCTCGATCACGCCAGCGCCGCCACGCTGCGCCGGCGCATGGCCTGGATGGGCCAACGCCCGCACGTCTTCACCGCCCGGGTGGCGGACAACATCACCCTTGGCCGTCCGGTGACCACCGACCTGGCCGTGACCGACGCGCTGCACCTGGCCGGCCTGGGCGCCGTGGCGCAAGCACGGCCGGAAGTAATGTTGGGCGACGGCGGCCATGGCCTGTCCGGCGGCGAGGCCGTGAGATTGGCACTGGCCCGGGTGGCCGTGTGGCCGCACGCCGACCTGCTGCTGGTGGACGAACCGACCGCGCACCTCGACAGCGAAACCGCCACCCGCGTGACCGATGCGCTGCTGGCGCTCGCCAAGGGCAAGACCATGCTGGTCGCCACCCACGACCCGGTGCTGGCCGCGCGCCTGCACCGTGCCATCGACCTGTCCGCGCGCAGCACGCCGCAAAGGAGCATCGCATGAACGCCACGCCGTATGCCGCGCTGCGCCAGTTGCTGCTGGCCGAGCCGAAACGCCTGCTGCTGGGCGCCGCGCTGGCGGCATTGACCACGCTGGGCGGCATGGCCTTGCTCGGCCTGTCCGGCTGGTTCATCACCGCCACCGCCATTGCCGGCATGAGCACCTCGACCGCCTTCATGTTCGACGTGTTTGCGCCATCGGCCGGGATCCGCCTGCTGGCGCTGGGCCGTACCGGCACCCGCTACGCCGAGCGGCTGGTGACGCACGACGCCACCTTTGGTGCGCTGGCCGAACTGCGCGTGCGCCTGTTCCGGGGCTGGTCGCTGCCCGATGCCGCCAGTCGCCTGCTGCGCAGTCCCTCGAAACTGCTGTTCCGTCTCACTGCCGACATCGATGCGCTCGAGTCGCTGTACCTGCGCCTGCTGGTACCGGCTGCCACAGCGTTGTGCGCGGCCGTGCTGGCCGGCGTGGTGGTTGCTTTCATGCAGTGGCAGCTGGGCGTGGTGCTCGGCCTGTGGCTGCTGGTGTGCGGCGGCGCGATCACCTTGCTGCTGCTAAAAAGCGCGATCCGTCCCGGTGTGGCCCGCTCGCGCGCCGTGGAAGCGCTGCGCGCCCGCGCCATCGACCTGGTGGCCGGCCAGACCGAACTGGCCATGGCCGGGCGCCTGAACGCCCAGTGCCAGGCCCTGGCGCGTACCGACCACGCGCTGGCCCGCGCCGACCTGGCCTTGATGCAGCGCGACACCCGCGCTGGCGCGGCGTTCGCCATCGCCGGCAGCGCCACGCTGGCTGCGGTGTTATTGGCCGCCGCCGCGCTGGTCGAGTACCGCGCCATGCCGGTGCCGCTGGCAGCGCTGGCAATCCTGATCGCGCTCGCCGCCATGGAACCGTTCGCCGGCCTGCGGCGCGGTGCGCTGGAAGCAGGGCGGTTGTGGCTGGCAATGAAGCGGCTTGGCCCCAGGCTGGAGCAGGGCCTGGCGCCGGTCGGTGCAACTACGAGCGCTGCCGCTGACACGGTAACGGCCAAGCCGACCGACGCCAACGTCACCGCCAACATCCCTGGCCCTATCGACATCAACGCCGCTGGCAATGCCAGCACCTGCGCCGCCATCGTCTTCGATCACGTAGCGGCTGCGCAGTCGGGTCGCACGCCGATGGTCCACGCCATCGACCTGCGCATCGCCCCCGGCGAGCGGGTAGCGCTGGTCGGCCCCAGCGGCGCCGGCAAATCGACCTTGCTGGCGCTGATGGCCGGCGAGATCGCGCCACTGGCCGGCAGCGTGCAGGCAGCCCACGCCTGCCTGTTCACCCAGCGCACGGAGCTGTTCCAGGATACCGTGCGCGACAACCTGCGCCTGGCTGCGCCCGATGCCGACGACGACCGCCTGTGGCACGCGCTGCAAGCGGCGGGGCTCGATGCGCAAGTACGCGCCTTCGGCAAGGGGCTCGACACCATGCTGGGCGAGGGCGGGCTGGGACTGTCGGGCGGCCAGGCGCGCCGGTTGGCGCTGGCGCGCTTGCTACTGAACCCGTCGCGGGTGTGGCTGCTCGATGAAGCAACCGAAGCGCTGGACGCCGCCACTGCCCGCGACGTCCTGCAAAGACTGGACCAGCACGCGCGCGCTGAAGGGCAGACCGTGGTCATCGCCACCCACCTGCGGCGCGAAGCAGCGCTGGCCGACCGGCTGGTGGGCGTGCGCAACGGCCGCATTGCGTTCGATGTGCGGCGCGGAACGCAGGATTTCGACGCCGCGCTGGCTGTGCTGCGGCAGGACTGAATCAGCAATCAACTATTGTAAATTGTAATAACCAGGGAAACATCATGGACTTCGATATCGTCGCCTTATCCAGGCTGCAGTTCGCGCTCACTGCGCTGTACCACTTTTTGTTCGTGCCGCTCACCATCGGCCTGTCCATCATCCTCGCCATCATGGAGACCGTGTACGTCATGACCGGCCGTACTATCTGGCGCGACATGGTCAAGTTCTGGGGCGTCCTGTTCGGCATCAACTTCGCCATGGGCGTGGCCACCGGCATCGTCATGGAATTCCAGTTCGGGATGAACTGGAGCTACTACAGCCACTACGTGGGCGACATCTTCGGCGCGCCGCTGGCCATCGAGGGCCTGATGGCCTTCTTCCTCGAAGCGACCTTTGTCGGCCTGTTCTTCTTCGGCTGGGACAAGCTGTCAAAACGCGCGCACCTGGTGGTGACGTGGCTGGTCGCACTGGGCTCCAACCTGTCGGCGCTGTGGATCCTGATCGCCAACGGCTGGATGCAGAACCCGGTCGGCGCCGCGCTCAATCCGCAAACCATGCGCATGGAAGTGACCGACTTCGGCGCCGTGCTCACCAACCCGGTGGCGCAGGCCAAGTTCGTGCACACGGTGTCGGCCGGCTACACGGTGGCCGCCATCTTCGTGCTGGGCATCTCGGCGTGGTACCTGCTCAAGGGCCGCCACGTGGCGCTGGCCAAGCGGTCGATGACGGTGGCCGCCGCGTTCGGCCTGGCCGCTTCGCTGTCGGTGGCGGTACTCGGCGACGAGAGCGGCTACCAGTCGTCGGAGCATCAAAAAATGAAACTGGCGGCCATCGAAGCCATGTGGGAAACGGAACCCGCGCCGGCCGCCTTCACCGCCTTCGGCTTCCCCGACCAGCAGGCGCGCGAGACGCATTATGCGCTGCACATTCCGATGGTGATGGGCCTGATCGGCACCCGTTCACTGAACACCGAAATCCCCGGCATCGCCCAACTGGTGCGCAAGGGCGAGGACACCATCCGCGACGGCGTCGTCGCCTACGATGCGCTGCAAACCATCCGCGCCGTGGCGCCGGGCAGCCCGGTACCCGCCGCCGCCAAAGCGGTGTTCGAAGAGAAGGGCCAGGCGCTCGGCTATGCCTTGCTGCTCAAGCGCTACGTCGATGATCCGCGCCAGGCCACGCCCGCGCAGATCCACCAGGCCGCACTCGATACCGTACCGCCCGTGGCGCCGCTGTTCTGGTCCTTCCGCGTGATGGTAGGCCTGGGCATCTTCTTCATCGCCCTGACCGCGACCTTTTTCGTGCTGTCGGTACGCCGCACGCTCGACCGGCACCGCTGGCTGCTGAAAGTGGCGGTACTGGCGATTCCGCTGCCGTGGGTGGCGGTGGAAGCCGGCTGGATCGTCGCCGAACTGGGACGCCAGCCGTGGGTGATCGAAGGCGTGCTGCCCACTGCCATGGCCGTGTCGCACCTGGGCGTGGCCACGCTGCTGGCGACGATTGCCGGCTTTGCCGCGATTTATACCGTGCTGCTGGTGATCGAAATGAAGCTGATGCTCAAGGCGATCCGTCAGGGCCCGGAGGAATTCACCGTGGCCGCCGTGCCAGCGGCACCGAAGGGCCGCACCCATGCCGCGCCATCGGTCAACCAACCCCAATCCGCTTGAGGAGCACATCATGATCCTGCATGAATTACTGTCTTACGAAACCCTGCGCCTGGTGTGGTGGGTACTGCTTGGCGTGCTGCTGATCGGCTTTGCCGTCACCGATGGTTTCGACCTCGGCACCGGCATCCTGCTGCCGTTCGCCGGCAAGACCGACCTGGAACGACGCGTCATCATCAACAGCATCGGCCCGGTCTGGGAGGGCAACCAGGTGTGGCTGATCCTGGGCGGCGGCGCCATCTTTGCTGCGTGGCCGCAGCTGTATGCGGTGTCGTTCTCGGGCTTCTACCTTGCCATGTTCGTGATCCTGACGGGGCTGATCCTGCGCCCGGTCGCCTTTAAATTCCGCAGCAAGCGCGAAGACCCGCGCTGGCGCGCGCGCTGGGACTGGGTGCTGTTCTTCTCCGGCGTGGTGCCGGCCCTGATCTTCGGCGTGGCTGTCGGTAACGTGCTGCTGGGCGTGCCATTCCGCTTCACCTACGACATGCACATCCTGTACGAAGGCACGTTCTTCGGCCTGCTCAATCCATTCGCACTGCTGTGCGGCCTGGTGTCGGTGGCCATGCTGGTGATGCACGGCGCGGCCTGGCTGCAGTTGAAAACCGACGGCGACGTCGCCGACCGTGCGCGCCGCTACGGCAGCGTGGCGGCAGTGGCTACCGTGGTGCTGTACGCCGCAGCCGGCGTGGCGCTGTGGCAGGCGGTCGATGGCTACCGCATCACCAGCGCCATCGTTACCGAAGGTCCGTCGAACCCGCTGTTCAAAACCGCGCAGGCAGCCACCGGCGCCTGGTTCGCCAACTTCGAAAACCATCCGTGGACCTGGGCCGCACCGGCACTGGGCCTGGCCGCGCCGCTGCTGGCGCTGGCGCTGATGCGCGCGCGGCGCGGCGGCCTGGCGCTGCTCGCTTCCGGCGCGGCGATTGCCGGCATCATCCTGGGCGTGGGCGCGGCCATGTTCCCGTTCATCCTGCCATCGTCGCTCGACCCGCGCGCCAGCCTGACGGTGTGGGATTCGTCATCGAGCCACCTGACGCTGTTCATCATGCTGGTGGTGTCGAGCGTGTTCATTCCGCTGATCGTGGCCTATACCAGCTGGGTGTACAAGGTCTTGTGGGGCAAGGTCGATGGCGAGGCAATTGCCGACCATCGCGGCCATGCTTATTAATTGTCGATAAAGGAGTCAATCATGTGGTATTTCGCCTGGATTCTGGGGCTGCCGCTGGCAGCGATGTTTGGAGTGCTCAATGCGATGTGGTACGAGATGGCGGAGGACGATGCGGAGCGCTAAGGCGTGGAATTGCCTGGTCTGGAATCGATAATCTGAAATAATTTACAATATGAATTATTATCTCAGGGAATCTTTTTCTCGGGAATCTTATGGCTGTACTTATTCCGTCGACGGCAGGAGCGCTCAGGCAGGATGGCGGACTGTATCGGGAGCTTGACCTGGTCCAAGGACTGGCGCAATCGTTACCGGATGGGTATGAAGTTTTTCATGGCATCCCCTTGCACGCCGTGCATCGCGGCCATGACCATTATGGTGAAATCGACGTGGTGGTCATGGCGCCGGGCGGCGCGCTGCTGCTGATGGAAGTGAAGGCCGGGCCGGTGCAGGTGCGTGATGGCCAGGTGTACAAGCTCTACGGCAAGGCAGAATGCGATGTGGGCCGCCAGAGTCGTCTGCAGCGTGCCGGCCTGCTGGGGCGCTTGCATGACGCCGATCTCGATACCAGCGTCGCGTGTTGCCTGGTGGTCCCCGCGGCAAGACCCAACTGGCATTGCGCCTGCTCGAAACGGCTGTCGTCGAGGGACGGGCAGTGGCCTATCTCTGTTACAACCGGCCGTTGGCCGACGCCATGCGCGTGCATGCGCCTGCGCGGGCCGAAGTCGTCAATTTCCATGAACTGGCGGTCGATTATGTCCAGCGCTGCGATGGTGAACTCGACTTCAGTCAGCCGCGCGCGCTGGAACAGGCAGCCGAACGCTACACGCGCGACAGCATGGCCCGGGTTGCGCGCCTCGATGTGCTGGTGATCGATGAAGGACAGGATTTCGAACCGGCGTGGATCGAAGCCGTGTGCGAACTGCTGCGACCGGACGGGCGCTTGTACCTGCTGGAAGACCAGGATCAGCGCTTGTACGAGCGTGGCGATTTCGAGATCGCCGGCAGCGTTGACGTGGACAGCTACGACAACTATCGCAGTCCGCGCCTGATTTGCGACGTCATCAACGCGCTGGGCCTGTCCCGCCGCGCGGTCGACAGCCGCAGTCCTCACCAGGGCGAAGTGCCTGGCTTCCATCACTATGCTTCTCATGATCAGATGCTGGAGCAGATCGAACGGGCGGTAAATGGCTTGCTGGTCAGGGGCTTTGCGTTGGCCGACATCGTGGTGCTCAGCCACCGGGGCCGCGTGGGTTCGTCACTAACGGACCTGCGCCAGATCGGACCGTGGCGCACGCGCCAGTTCACGGGCAAATACGACCGCCACGGTAATCCGCTGTGGACCGAGGGAGAATTGCTGGTGGAATCGGTCTACCGGTACAAGGGACAAAGCGCGCCTGCCGTGGTGCTGGCTGAACTGGCATTCGACGTGTTGACGCCGCAGGAAAAGAAAAAACTGTTCGTTGGCCTGACCCGCGCGCAAATGGCCGTCGACATTGTCCTGACGGCCGCCGCCGAACAAGCCATGCTGGCCGAGATGTCCCGGCGCGACCGCGCCTGAGGGCAGACGCTCTTACCTGCCTGCGACGCCATCTGTCGCTCCCCTCGATAAACTATATCCGTGAGTATTCGATAGTTTCCTCATGGGAAATAATATCTATAATCTCATGTTGCTGTAGTAAATACTTTTTTTGCCTATTTGATAAAATTTTTACAGGATTTTCATGACTGCTCCTGCTACTCCCGCCGTGACCGAGGTGCTAACCGAAGAATTGCGGGCGCGTCATCACCATATCGAACGCGCCCAGAGTATTTTGAGCCGCACCGCCACGCTATTCGATGAATTCGGTGGCGAGGCCCTGAGAAGCACCCACGCCGGCTTCGCCGAACTGGCGCGTTCGCTCGAGAGCGACAAGCGGGTCATGCTGGTCGTGGTGGGAGAATTTTCACGCGGCAAGTCGAGCCTGGTGAATGCCCTGCTCGGCATCGAGCTGCTGCGCTATGCCAAGGAGGCCACGACAGCGATCAACACCTTTGTCAGTGCGTTGCCGGCCGGTCGCAATCAACGCTACATCCGGGTCCACTACATCGACCAGCGTGCGCCGCTGGAACTGGAGTGGACCGACCCCGCCGTGCTTGAGCGCTGGAGCACCGAGCTCGATGCCGGCCATGCGGACGTGCGGCGTGAAGTTGATCGCATCGAAATCTTCATGCAACACCCGCTGCTCGATCACGGCCTGGTGCTGATCGATACACCCGGGCTCGAATCGCTGGTGCCGCATCACGAGGACATCACGCGGCGCGCCATTGCCGAAGCGCATATTGCCCTGTGGGTGCTGGGTGCGAGCCAGTTGGGCGGCAATCGCAGCGAGTGGCAGTTCATGTCCGATACGGTATCGCGCAACTTCAGCAAGTTCATTACCGTTATCAATATGTGGGACTTTGTGCTTGATTCCAGGGATGCCAAGGATGTGGGCAAATCCGAGGACCAATTGGCGCAACAGGCGCTCGGCGTGGTGCGCAACAATTTCCATCGCTTTTTCCACGAGCGCAGTGACGACGAGTTGGCGCGCATGACCGATGCTGACCATCTGATGGGTGTCAGCGCCATGTGGGCGCTGGACAGCGATCCGCAAAAGCAGGCGCGCTCGGGGATCGCCCGGCTGTCCGGCCGGATTGCCGGCATGTTCAGCAGCGGCGAGGCGCTCGAGCAGATCTATCGCAAGCCGGTCAAGCAACTGTCTAATATCCAGCAGCAACTCGCCAAGCGCCTGGATGATGAGCTGCAGCAATTGGGGGCCGACCGTTCGGAGGCAGAGCGCGGCCGCGAGCTGGCGTTGCTGGAGCAGGAAATCAAGCGCCTGGAGCTGGAAATGCGCACTATCGGCGCCGAATCGGTCGTCGAGCACGACAGGGTGGCCCGGAGCATGGCAAGCGATGTCGAGGCAGAGCTGATCGTGCCGCTGGAGGAACTTAAAGCCGACATCGAACTGCACCTGACGCCCGACTACGTGGCCGAACAAATCGACCGGAACATCAAGAAAATCGGTTTGCCGCCTACCTTGGCCAAGGCGTTCGACCAGGTCTCGGCGCAGGTCGAGCAGCGCTGGGAAGCCCAGCGCCAGCTGCTGACCGAGAGCCTGGAAGCGTTGCGTGCCGACTATGCGCAGCGCATGACGCGCCATGTCGGCAAATTGAACGACACGCTGGGCAGCCTGGACCTCAGCCTGCCCACGCTCAATGTCGCGCTCGATATCGACCTGGCGCCCATCCAGGAACACCACGCCCGCATGGCGACGCTGGAGCAGGCGATTGCCGATGCCGAGCAGGAATTGGTGCTACTGGAACAACGCCAGCATGAGAACGCCAGTAACGATGTCCGCGTGGGTATGGCACAGGAGGCGCTCGCGCGCGCGGAGAAAGCGTTGGAGCGGCTGGGGCCGCAACCGGAACCGCGCATGAGCAGTCGCAGGGAGATATATTCGCGCGGCGGCATGTATTCCAGTGACCGGTACCACGATGTGCCGGTCGCCGACGACAGCAATGTCCAGGCATGGCGCGCGGAGCGGGCCGACCAGCAAATATCGCTGCAGGACAAGGCTGCACGGGTGGAAGCCATCATGGAGGAAGAGTTCCGCAAGAGCGGCATTCGCATGACGGCCAAGGCCGCGCAGCAGCGCCAGCAACTCGAGGTGGATAAGTTCAACCGCAAGCGGGCGGCGGAGGAAATGCAGCATCAGCAGGCCAGGGTAGCGCTGGTGGAAAGAACCCTGAAAACGCTCGGTGCCGGCACTGCCGGCCAGTTGCAGCAGCACATCAAATATTTGCGCGGCCATGTGTCCACCTCGATCCGCAAGTTGTATGCCGACCAGATGGAACTGCTGCAGAAATGCGTCACCGAGCAGTTCGTGGAGCCGCTCAACGACAAGCGCGCGCAACGTGAAGCTGTGCAGCAACTGCTGCAACAAGGCCAGCAGGAAGTGGCAAAGCGCCAGCAGACATTGCTGCAGGCGCGCGAGCAACTGGCCCAATTGATACACTTTACCGACGATGCCCTGCATCGGGAAGGCTGATGATGACCGATTTGAACGCGCTGTTGGCGCCAGTACAAGATGCTTTGCCACCCACGCTGCAGGCGGCGGTGGCGGCGCTGCTTGAAGAAGGCACCGAAACCGGCGAACGTCCGCTGCGCCTGGTATTGCTTGGCAGCTTTTCGGTCGGCAAGAGCAGCTTGCTGAACATGCTGATCGGCGAACCATTCCTGTATACCGCGCGTGATGAAGCGACGTCGCTGCCCACCTTTATCGAGTATGCCCCGGTTCCGGTAATGACACTGGTAGGCGCCGATGGCAGCAGCGTGCCGCTTGACCGCGACGGTTTTCGCCAAGCCACCTCGACGGCGCCGGAGGGAGCCGCGTGCGCGGTACTGGGGCTGCCGCTGCCGTGGCTGCACGGCGTCAGCGTGGTCGATTTGCCCGGCCTCGGCAGTGTCTCCGCACAGCGGCGCGAATACACCAGTGCCCAGGTTCAGCAGGCCGACGCGGTACTGTATCTGCTGGCGCCCAGCGGACCGGCGCTGGCCGATATCGAGACGCTGCGCTCGATAGTCCAGTACGGCAAGCGGATGAAAGTGGTGGTGGCGCGCTGGGACGAGGTGGAGGACTGTGCGGCACGCGGCGAAAAGCGTCCCGACCTCGAACGCTGGGCGCAGCAGTTGCACACCGCAACCGGCTTGCGCACGCGGCTGGCGGGCGCCAGCACCGAGGGCCACGGACGCGAAGAAATCCTTGATTACATCGGTCGCGCGTGCCAGGACGTGGCGGCCATCCGTGCCGGCCGCGCCGCTGCCGAACTGCTGCCACTGTTGCACAACGCATTCGGACACAATGTCCAGGACCGCCAGGTGTGCGTGGAGCGCTCGGAACAGGAGGCGGGCGCTTTGCATGACTCGATACTTGAACGTAAGCAAGCAGTGCTGGCGGCCAGAACCGCCTTGTACGCGCAGCGCCAGGCCGAGCGGCTGACCGTGGAGCAGGGCGCGGATGATGCCGTTCGGCTCCAGCGTGAAGAACTCGAGCGTCAACTGCGGCAGCACGCGACCGAGGCCGGCGACGGTGCCAAGTGGGAGACCTTCGGCAATGCCGGCGCCGGGGCCTTGCGCGCCGCGCTGGCGACACTGGCGGAGCAGCTCAGCGCACGCTCGACCACGTATGGCGATCTCGGCTTTCCGGAGGCGCGTGTAGAAAGCCTGAATCTGCGTCTGCCTGTCCCCGAAGGCGTGGACCGCGCCAGTTTTCTCGAATCGGGCAAACTGGCGTTGTTGAACAGCGCACTGGAAGTGCAGGCGGCGGACGCCGAACGCATGGACGGCAAGCTGCGCACGCTGGACGCGGTGGATGTCGATGACGAGCATGAGCGGCTGTTGCAGCTGATTGCGGCGCGCAACGCGGTGGCTGGCAAACCGCTGGACAGGATCATCGAGCAGGTGGAGGGCAACGGCGCTGCCCAGATCGGACGTTTCCTGGGCGAAGCGGCGGATATCGGACTGATGTTCTTGCAACCGGCCACCATCGCCACCAAGGTCGGCGCCCTGGCCGGCGCCGGGGCCAAGGTGGCCAAGGTGGCGCTCAATACTGAAAAAGTCGTCGATCTCACGCACAAGACCTTCACCACGCTGCAGTCGGTGCATCGCGGGGACGCTTTGCCCCTGGTGCCGCGGCCCGTGCACGACAAGCTGCAGATGTTGCAAGTACTATCGCTAGGGTACTGGGGCGAGCGAATCGGCAACGCCCTGGGCGGCGCGCCGTCCACGCGCGAAGTCACCGATCCCGAGGACCTGGCACGCCAGCAGCAGGCGCTGGCCGAACTCGACCAGGCGATTGCCCAGGCCCGGCGCGAACTGGCGCGCAAGGAAGACCTGATCAACGAACGCAATCTCACTGGCTGGGCGCTGGAGCAGAGCCGCAAGGAACAGCAACGCATCGAGCAGGAGCTGGCGCGGCTGACCGACCGGCTGGCGGCGCAGGAACGCGATGCCGCCCGCCACGCGCAGGAGCAGCATGCGCGTGCAATACAACTCGAGGCCGGCAAAGCCTGCACCCGCTGGTTGCGCAGCTACGACGGCCAGGCCGCCGCCATGGTGGCCTTGCTGATGGCCCGGGTCAGCGCATACTGGGAGTCGCACGTGGATGCTGCACTGGCCGATTCGCTGGCGGCGGTGGAGGCGCAAATGGATCAACTACGGGCGGCGCCGGAAGAGCGCGAGTTGCGCCTGGCCCGGTTGCTGATCGAAGCGGCCGCGATCGACACCGTGATTGCCGCGCTGTCATGAAGCAAGACAAAGCGTTGCAAGACTTGCTGGCCATGGCGCCGGCGGCCCCGGTCGAACAATACCTGGACCAACTGGCCGTCATGTCGGCCGGCGCGGGTGGCATGGCGGCTTTGCTGGCGCAGATGGCGGCGCAAGTGGCGCGGCTGGAGGCGCTGACGCCGCCGGGTGCGCGCGCGCTGGCAGTCGATATCGCGGCGATCCAGCGCTTGAGCGCACGCCGCCGCAATCTCGACCTGTCAGACGGAGCAGCCGGTTGCGTCAAGGTGGATGAATTCGGCGCGTCGCTGCCGCGTGGCAGCGACGACTGGTATGCAGTCTCGGACCAGGGATACCAGCTGATGTGGACCGTCAATCCCGGCATGGCAGGCGAGTGGCCGCATCGGTCCACCCGCTATCGCTGGGCGGCGGCGCAGGAGGCGCTGGCTGCACTTAATGTGCAGGGCTGGTGCGGGCACCGCGACTGGCGCCTGCCCTCCATCGACGAATTGCGCACGCTGGCATACACCGCGCGGCCTGGAACCGCCTACGGCATCTCCAATCAGTTATTCCCCGACGTGCATGGCGACGGCCTGTTCTGGTCCAGCAGTCCGAGCGAGGATGGCATGCAATCGTTGTTGGCCTGGGATTACCTGGAAGGCACAGTCTGCGGGCGGCCTTTGTCCGCCTATGCCCACCTGCGTTTCGTGCGTAACACCGGCGCCGATGCCTGAGGCGGCAATGCGTGAACAACTGCGCATGGCGCTGGTTGCCGACGTTGCCGCCTGCGCGGTCGCGGCCGACAACAGCAGCGCGCGGCGCGCGGTGCATCGCCTGCACGAGGTCGCGCAGCATGCGCCAGCGTTCCTGTGCATGCTGGCGGAGCCGTGGCTGGCGCCTGCCGATGCCGATGCACAAGCCGTGGCGCGGGTGCTGCTGCCGTGTGCGCGCATACACCTGTACGCGCGGGTGCTGGATGATGCCCTCGACGAGAACCTGCCGCACGACCGCCTGCATCTGCTCCGGATGCAGCCCGTGTTCTGGCGCGCGGTCTATGCCCTGGGCAGCCATGCGCACGATCTGGCCGATGCCAGCGCTGCGCTGATACTGGAGACCGTGGACGCTGTGGCGCGGGACGATCGCCTGTCCATGCCGGACTGCTGGGGCGCCAAGAATCATCACCTGCTGCTGGCACCGCTGATGCTGTCCGCCGACAGTGCGGCCTACCGCGCGGCGCGGCCGGGATTGTCTGCGATGATCGCGGTATCGCAAGCGCTGGACGAGTTGCGCCAGGGCGCGTTGCTGAAACCCGCACTGGCCGGGCGCATGCTGGCCATGCTGCCGACATGGCTGGACGCCAGCGCGGTGGCGGCGCTGGCGCGGCATGGCTGGTCCGGCGCGGCGCGGCGGCTGCTGCACGATGGCCGCACGTTGCTGCAACAGCTGCAGCAACCGTCGCCACAACCATAATCAACTGCGACCAACGACGTCATGACGACACAAAAAAACAAGCATCAAAAACCGGGAGCGGTAACGCCGGTCCAGGAATTTGCCAACCGGATGGCGGCATGGCACGGCATCAGCGACGGCAGCCTCAGTGCGCGCATTGTCGGCGAATTCTCGGCCGGAAAAACCCGGCTGTTGAGCACGGTTCTGGGCGACAGCGTGCCACCGGCACTGGTGCCTGTCAGTTCGCGCGATGTCCAGACCCGGCTGCCGCTGGAAGTGACGTTTGGCGACGCCGCCGCGCTCACCGTGGTGGAATACCCGCCGCAGCGCGACCTTGGCGCGACCACGTTGCGTGCCTTGCCGGCCTTTCCGGCGCGCGAAGAGGTGATGGCGATGGGACTGGACCCGCAGCGGCATCGATTGCGGCTGGCGTTGCCCCTGCCGCAACTGGTGCTGCCCAACGGCGATTTTTTCGACGAGCGCAAGACCCCGAAGCGGCTATTCCTGATCGACATGCCTGGCTGGAACGCTGTAGACGACGAGATTGCCGAAGATGCGGCCGGAATGCAACTGGCCGGTGATTTCAATCTGGCGCTGGTGTACGTAGTCAACGCCAGCCGGATTGACAGCCACAGCAACCTCCAGCGGCTGGCCGGGTTTCTCGAGGTGCTGGCCGATGCTCAGTTCGTCGACCTGCACCGCATGCTGCTGGTGATTACCCATTGCGGTGACGCCGAGCGTGCGCGCATGGAGCAACGCGCGGCGCGCCAGATCGTCGAGTTATGGACCAACACCATGGGCAGGGCGCGCGAGCGCCTCGACCTGGCCGTGCTGAGCGCGGACTTCGACGCCATGGCGCCAGCCGAGCTGGAAACCTTCAGGGCGTGCTTCTGGCGCGACCTGCTGGCGCCCCTGGGGTTGGCGCCCGTGGCTGGCCATCCCTGGAGCGAGCGTATCCGCTCATGGCAGTCTGATTGGCAACCTGCGCCCAAGGTCGCAGCCAGCGTGGCCTGGCTGGAGCGGCTGCGGGCGCTGCTGACCATGTCGCGCGATGACGGGCGCTTCCTGCCCGGCATGAGCATGCCGCGACTGAAGGGACTCGAAGGAGACCAGTTGACGCAGCGGCTACGGCAGCAGTGGCAGCAGGCCTGGCGTCGCCAAGGCAGTGAACAGCCCTGTGTGGCGCTGGCCGGCGAACTGGTGGACCTGGGGCTCGACCCCGCGCATCCGCTCGGGCCCTGGTGGGCCGCACTCTGGCTGCCGCAACTGGCCGTCATGATGGCGGCGGCGCAACATTTTTTCGATTGTGCCGATGACGCCCTTCAGGCTGTCACACCACACACCCACGATCTCGAAGCACACTTGGCCCAACAGCTGGACGCCCCGTACGCTGCTGCCCTGGCGGCGGTGGATGGCAGTTTTGCACGCCTGCTCGATAGCCTGGCGGCCACCCAGGACCTGGCGCCGGATCAGCTGGTCGCCACACTGCTAAGCTTGGTTTCGGTACAGCAAAGCTTCGAGGAACGTTGTGCGCGCCAGGTGCGGCTGCTGGCGGAGCACGGCGTATGAGCGAACACATCAACATGCAATTGCTGGCCGGCTTCGTGGCCGAACTGTGCGACCAGCAAGCAATCGACCAGATGCTGGACCGTCTCGCGGTGAGCGCCGCACGCGAGCGGCTCGGCCACATCGAGGCCGATATCGCCAGGCTCACCGACGAGCAGGCCCGGCTGCAGCAAACGGTGCTGGCGTTACGCCAACCCGATGTGGAGCAACTGCTGGCGTTCCTGCCGGCGATTTACCGCAACTTCTGGGGCGTGGTGCGGCCGGACGAGGTGGCCATGATGGCCGGCACGTTCCGGACCATCACGCTGCCGTCGCCCTATCCCGAACCATCGCCTGAAACGGTGTTGGCCATGAAACAGCGCCTCAAGTCGATGACGGCAGCGGACCGCGAGCTGCTGCTCGGCTTTTGCCGCAGCTTGCCGCACCGGCTGCAGATGCGCACGGAAATGCGAGAGTTCTTTTGAGTACTACAGCACAGGTAATCGCCACGGCGCTTGGCGCATGGATAGACACCCCCCATAAACGATCGATCAGAGAGTTCTGCCATGCAAAATAGTATTCCAGCCGGCGGACGCCACCACCGCGTCCGGCGTGAACAGGTGCTTGCCACGCTGGCGCCGCTGCGCCTGGTACTGATCGTGGTGGACAGCGAGACAGCCATGGTGTTCCACAGCACCACGCAATTGTTGTGGAACGCGCGTCCCACGTTCGGTGTCATCGTCGACTCCTCTGTCGCTGTGGCAACTGTAGTGGCCGACATTGGCACATGGCGTTTGCCGCTTAACAAACAATTGACCGAGTTTTACCAGGCAGGTCATGACGCCAGCAATTGGCAACCGCAATTTTTCCAGCAGCCGAGCCGGTGGCATACAGTAGTGGGCACGATGAGAGTTGGTACACCGCCACCGGCGGAAGATGCCCGCACCCTTACGATGGAGGTCAACAATTTCCTGGTCGGCGCGCCGCTGGAAACGTTGCTTGACCTGTGCCTGGAGCGCGGCTGGACGCTGCAGGCGAACGATGATGCCGGCGCTGCCGATCTGCTGGCGCCACTGCGCGCGCCTGCTTCATTGCGCATGCTGCTCGAGGATGCCGACTATCGCGCCACCCGTCTGCCCCTCCTGGATGCGGCGCAGTTCGACGATCCGGCCAAGGGTGTGTGGGAGTGCTGGGGGTTGTCCGAAGAGGTATTACGGACCGAAAATGTCCGGGCCCGCGATCCCGCAGTTGACGTGCGCGACTGGGACGTGGCGATCGACTTCGGCACCAGCAGCACGGTGGTCGCCTACGAGGAAAACGGCCAGCGCAAGCTGCTGCGCGCCGGCATCAGCAATTTCTGGCAGGAAGAAAGCGCGCGCAACTACGAGAACCCGACCATGCTCGAGTTTCTCGATTGGGAAAAATTGTTGCAGGCGTGGCAATCGACCGCCTATCGCCCGCCAGTCGAGTGGGACCACGTGCGGGCCTCGCATGCGGCGTTGGCCGATCTTCGCGACAGCAGTGCGCCGCAGGCGCTGGTCGGCAGCATGATCGGCAATCTCAAGCAATGGGCCCTGCGCGCGGAAGACGGCGAGCGGGTATACCTGCGCGACGCACGACTGGTCGAGCGCGAGCTTTTGCCGCTGACCGCGCGTAACCCGGTCCTCGGCACGCCATTGACAACCGGCGCCGATGACCGCTTCGACCCCGTGGAATTATATGCCTGGCTGCTGGGCTTGAATATCAACTGGCGCGGCCGAGGCTTGTTCCTGCGTTACGCCATGACTTTCCCGGTCGCCTATCCGCAAGCGATCAAGGACAAGATCCTCGCTTCGTTCCGCCGCGGACTGCAGCGCAGCCTGCCCGGCACGCTGGTCGGGTCGCAGGCGTTTTCACGGTTCAGAGTGGATGAGATCGCCTCGGAACCGGCCGCCTATGCGATTGCGGCGTTGCCCGGGCTCGGCGTGGCACCAAGCGCGAGCGGAGTGGCGTATGCCGTCTTCGATTTCGGTGGTGGCACGGCGGACTTCGATTTCGGTCTGTATCGCTTGCCCAACGAGGCGGAAGACCCGGACCTGGAGCAGGTGCTCGAGCGCCTGGGATCGGCTGGCGACCGTCACCTCGGTGGCGAGAACCTGTTGGCCAACATGGCCTACCAGGTGTTTCGGTGGAACCTCGACGGGTGCGAAAGAGATGGCATCGTCTTCTCGAAGCCGCTGGACGCCGCCACCTTCAACGGCCACGAGCGCTTCGTGGAGCAGTCTCGGATCGCTGCCGTCAATACGACACTGCTGGCGAACGCCCTGCGCCCGCTCTGGGAGGAAGGCAGCGCCGAATCGCAGATCCGGATCAACTTGCTCGACCGCAGCGGTGCGACCATCGAATGCTGCCTCGATTTGCCCTTGGCCGAACTGGCAGCGTATCTGGAGACGCGTATCGGACAGGGCCTGTTCGGCTTCCTGGTCGCCATGGAGAAGGCATTCCACCACCAGCGGCCGGCAGAAATACAGGTGCTGTTGGCTGGAAACTCCAGCCGTTCCAGGCTGGTCGGAGGTTATTTCGGCCTCGATGATACGGAGGAGGGACAGCGTCTGCACGAACGCACCGTGACCTTCCTCGCGCAACTGTTCGGCGAACAGTCGCCGCGGCTGGCGGTCCACCCGGCCCTGGCCGCCAACGACGACGACCTGTTCCGGCCCACCGCCAAGACCGGCGTGGCCCTGGGCCTGTTGCGTCTTTGTCCTGGCGGCGTGGCGGCGGTGGTGGACAGTACTGGCGCCGGTGTCGAGGCGGAGGCGCCGTTCGCCTGCTACGTCGGGCGGATCCGTCAGGGCAGATTCGCCAGCGTGCTGGGGCAAGGCCACGCCTATGGCGTGTGGCTGGAAGTGGCGCGCCTGCGCGAGCACGTCTTCAAGCTGAGCTACAGCCACTCGCCGCTGGCCCATACCGGTCAACTGGCGGAAGGCGCAGCGGTCCTGTCGCAGTTACGGCTGGAATTTGCCGGTGATGTCGCCGGCCAAGGCTTGTATCTGCGGGCGGTGGGGCCGTCCGAGATTGAAGTCTGCACGGCGACGGCGCTGGCCGAGGCCGGGGGAGAGGGCTGCCATAACTTGCAGCGCCTGTCGCTGGCGTAAAGATCGTGCGGCCCTGCCTGCGACAGCATCTGGCGCAGCAGGCCTTAAGGTGGTTGGTGTTGCGCCGCATGGCGCGCCTGATCATCGACAATGACCGACATCACGCCAGATCTTTCCCTTGCGGACCAGGCAGCCGCTTACGCCGGCGCGCAGTACCACATCTCGGGGCCATGGCTGGCGTGTCCGGTAGTGCGTCTCAAGACGCGCTTTGGGCTGACGCTGGCGGTGGCGGAAGTGTTGGCGCAGCACTTGCACGATAGCGGAGTATGGCGCTTGCATCGCGTGCCGTCCGGACTGGCATGTGCCGAGATCGCGCCGCCGGCGCCACCCGAACCGACTTGAAGGAGTAAATGTATTGTCCACCAACCAGAAATCCCTGCTGCGCCAATGGCACATGCTGCGCCAGGTGCCACGCGCACCAGCCATGATCACCGTCGCGCAGCTGTGCGAACGGCTGGCCGACGCCGATTACAAGGTCACGCCGCGCACCGTGCAGCGCGACCTGAAGGAGCTGATGGAGGTGTTTCCGCTCCAGCCGAACGAGGAGAGCAAGCCCTTTGGCTGGAGCTGGATGCGCGATGGCGCCGCCTTCAGCCTGCCCGGCGTGACGGTGCCCGAGGCGCTGGCGTTGACGCTGCTGCAGCAGCAACTGGGCCACCAGCTGCCGCCCGATACGGCGGCCGCGCTGCAATCGCATTTTGCCGCTGCCGCGCGCACGCTCGGCACGGTGGGCGACCAGGTGCCCTCCAAGGCATGGCTGGGCAAGGTGCGCAGCATCGCTGCCGCGCAGCCGCTGCTGCCGCCGGTGATAGATGCCGGCGTGCGCGATGTCGTGTATGGCGCGCTGATGGCGGACCGTCAATTGACGCTGGCCTACCGCAAGCGCGACGTGGCGCAACCGGCCGAGTATCCGGTGGTGCATCCGCTGGCGGTGGTCCAGCGCGGCGCGGTGATTTACCTGGTATGCATGTTTGCCGACTATGCCGACGTGCGCACGCTGGCGCTGCACCGCATCGCGCATGCCGTGGCGCGGATGGAGCCGGCACGCAAGCCGGCCGGCTTCGATCTCGACGACTACGTGGCCTCGGGCCAGTTCGGCGTGGTGGCCGGGGCACCGATGCGGTTGCGCGCGGTGTTTACGCGCCAGGCCGGCGAGCACCTGTACGAAACGCCGCTGTGCAGCGCCCAGCAGCTCGAAGCGCTGCCCGGCGGCGGCCTGCAACTGCGCGCCACGGTGCCCAACACGCGGGCGCTGGTCTGGTGGCTGCTGGGCTTTGGCGACGGCGTGGTGGTGCACGAACCGGCCGCGCTGCGCGCCGAGATCGCGGGCATGGCGCGCAATATGGCGCACGCTTACGGCCAGTCGCAACCCGTGTAACCGCTACTTTTCCTGGCCAAACCGCCCGGACGTTTGCGCCAGCTGCTCGTACGCGCCCTTGATATTCAGGGGTAGCCACTCGCGGTACTTCGCATAGCCGGCGTACTTGTCCAGTTTGATGTCCTGCTGCAGTTGCGCCAGCGTCTTGCCCTGGTTCATGCCATCGAGGACGGCGGCGCGCAGGTCTTCCAGGTAAGCCAGGAACTCGCGTACGTCGGCCTTGGTGCCAGTCTGACCATGGCCGGGAGCGACGGTGTCGAAGTCGATCGCCAGCGCCTGGTGCAGCGACGCGATCATGCCATCGAGATTGTAGTAATACAGCTCCATCCATGGCAGGCGTTTCAGGACGATCCAGTCCACCACGAACAGAGTTTTCGCATCCGGCACGTACAGGCTGATGTTGCCGGCGCCGTTATTGGGGCCGTGGTAGCGTAGTTCGATGGGCCGGCCTTCGAAGTCGACATTCAACCGATCGCTGAACGTGATGTCGGGCAGTGCGGTGGGGGCGCGGTTGCGGGCCAGGTCGGCCGCCGCCAGCTGGTGAGCGATCACGCGCGTGCCCGGTTCTTTCCACACCTCGCCGCCGAACACATGGTCGCCGTGGTTGTGCGAGTACAACAGGTGGGTCACCGGCAGCTTGCCGAACCGTTTGTCCAGCTCCGCCTTGAGCCAGCGCGCGGCGTCGGCGTTGATCGGATCGGTCATCAGCACGCCGCGCTTGCCGACGATGAAGATCGAGTAATGGGTGTCGTTCTGGAAGCGGTAGATATTGTTGCCGAGGTCCGTGATCGCGCGCTGCGGTGCGGCCGATGCCGTGATGGTGGAGAGCAGCAGGGTGCAGGCGAGCAGTAGCCGTTTGAGCATGGAAGGTCCTGGTTGAGTGTGGGGTCTGACCCCGAGCATAGCCGCGATACCGGCAGCATGGCGCACCGCTCCCGCGCGCCGCGCGCAGCAGCCCTGCGGTTATATTGGCGCTTCAACCTTTTGGAGCCGCATCATGCCGATCAAAACCATCGATGAGTACCAGGTCGAATACATGGCCGAACCGCTGGAGGGCAGCGACCAGTGGGGCGCGTTTGTCGCCATCTCGGCGCCGTCCGCCACGCCCATGCACATGAATGTGATTCATGCGCGCCAGCGCGTGGCGGCCGACCAGGTGTTCGGCTCGGAAGCGGAGGCCGAAGGCGCGGCCGAACAGGCGGTGCTGGCGCTGCTGGAGCAGGTGCGCAATCCGCCGCCGGCACCGAATTAACCCTCCGCGCCACCCCCCAGCGCCTTGTACAGCGCCACCGCCGACCGGAACTGGTCACGCCGCAGGTCGAGCAGGGTGCCCTGCGCGGCGTACGACTGGCGCTGGGCGTCGAGCAGTTCCAGGCGGCTGTCCTGGCCGGCGCCGTAGCGCAGTTTCGACAGCCGTTCGCGCAGTTCGGCCGCGTCCACCACCCGTTGCTGCGCGTCGATTTGCAGCCGGTACGTCTGGCTGCCGGCCAGCGCGTCGCCCACTTCTCGGAAGGCCGACTGGATCGCCCGTTCGTACTGCACCACCGCGATCGACTTGCGCACTTCGGCCAGTCGCAGTTCGGCGCGCAGCTGGCCGCCGTGGAAGATCGGTTGCCTCAGCTGTGGCGCGAACGACCAGCTGCGTTGGCTGCCCCGGAACAGGCCACCGATCTCCGGGCTGGCGAAGCCCAGTTGTGCGGTGAGCGAAATGCGCGGGAAGAACGCCGCGCGGGCGGCGCCGATATCGGCATTGGCAGCCACCAGCGCGTGCTCGGCCTGGATGATGTCCGGCCGCCGCGCCAGCAGGTCCGAGGGCAGGCCGGCGGGCAGGGTGGTCAGCACCGGTTGTTGCGACAGCGCCGCGCCGTCTGGCAAGCCGGCGGGGAGGGCGGCGCCCACCAGCAGTTCCAGGTTGTTGTGCGCCAGCCGCAGCGCGCGCTCGCGCGCTTGCAGGTCCGCTTCCGCCGTCGCCACCTGGCCGCGCGCCTGGGCCAGGTCGATGCCGCTGCGCTGCTGCGCCGTGTGCAGGCGCTCGGTGAGCGCGAGCGACTGGCGCCAGTCGTCCAGCGTGCGCTCCGTGAGCTGCGCCTGCTCCTGCGCCAGCCGCTGTTCGAGGTAGGCGTCCGCCACGGCCGCGATCAGGGTCAGGCGCGCGGCGCGCTGTCCTTCCATCGAGGCCAGGTAGCGGGCGAAGGCGGCGTCCGACAGCGAGCGCAGGCGGCCGAAGAAATCGAGCTCGAAGGCGTTGATCGCCAGGCCGGCATTGCTGCTTTCCTCGATCGCCCGTGGCTGGAAGCCGCCGGCACTATTGGTGCCAATCGCGCGCTGGCGCGTGGCGCCGGCCGCGACATCGACCTTGGGCAGGCGGTTGGCGTCCTCGATCCGGTACTGGGCCTGGACTGCGGCGACATTCAGTGCAGCTTCGCGCAGGTCGCGGTTGTTGACCAGCGCCAGTTGCACCAGCTGTTGCAGGCGCGGGTCGGGCAGCATGGTGCGCCAGGCTACGTCGGCGCCGGTGCCGGCGTTCGAATCAAATGAGGCGGCAGAGGCAGCGTCATAGCTGGTCGCCACCGGCAGCGCCGGTTTTTCCAGCGGGGGCGCGAGCGAGCACGCCGACAGCGCGCCAGCCACGAAGACAGTCATCAGTGTATGGCGCATCATGGCGCTTGCTCCTTGAGCCTGGGTGCGGCAGATGGCTGCTGGCGCCAGCGCGCCAGGCGCTCGGCGCCGCCCACCACCATTACGAAAAATACCGGAACGAAGAAAATCGCCAGCACGGTGGCGGCCACCATGCCGCCGAACACGCCGGTGCCGATCGCGTGCTGGGTCTCGGCGCTGGCGCTGGTGGCGAGCATCAGCGGGACCACGCCCAGCGTGAAGGCCAGGGATGTCATCAGGATCGGCCGCAGGCGCAGTCGCGCCGCTTCGATGGCCGCTTCCACCAGGCCCTTGCCCTCTGCGCGCAACTGGCGCGCATATTCCACGATCAGGATCGCGTTCTTGGCCGACAGGCCGATGATGGTGATCATGCCCACCTTGAAGAACACGTCGTTCGGCATGCCGCGCAAACCCACCGCCAGCAGGGCGCCCAGCAGGCCCAGTGGCACCACCAGCATCACCGAGACGGGAATCGCCCAGCTTTCGTACAGGGCGGCCAGCACCAGGAATACCACCAGCATCGACAGCGCCATCAGCAGCGGCGCCTGCGCGGCCGATTCCTTCTCCTGCAGCGACTGGCCGGCCCAGGCCACGCCGAAGCCGGGCGGCAGTTGCGCAGCGAGGCGCTCCATCTCGGCCATCGCTGCGCCGCTGGAGACGCCGGGCGCGGCGCCGCCGCTGATGCGGCTCGACAGGTAGCCCTGGAAGCGCACCAGTTGCAGCGGCGTTTGCTGCCACACCGGCTGCACGATCTCTTGGAGCGCAACCATGCCGCCGTCGCTGTTACGGATGCGCAGCGCCAGCAGGTCGTCGAGCTGCATGCGCGCCGAGGCGTCGGCCTGCACGATCACCTGCTGCATGCGGCCGGCGTTGGGGAAGTCGTTCACATACGTCGAGCCGGTGGCGGTGGTGAGCATGTCGCTCACGGCGGCAAACGATACGCCCAGGGCCTCGGCCTTCTTGCGGTCGATTTCCAGGCGCACGCTGGCGCCGGGCGGCAAGCCGTCCGGATACACCATGCCCAACAACGGGCTTTGCGCCGCCAGTCCGAGCAACTGGTTTTGCGCCGCCTGCAGCGCGGCGGCGCCCTGGTTGGCGCGGTCCTGCAGGCGCAGCACGAAGCCGGACGAGTTGCCCAGTTCATCGATGGCCGGTGGCAGCACCGACATGATCATGCCTTCGCGCGCGGCGCCCATCGCCATCTGCGCCTGCAGCACTTCCTCCTGGGCGCTGGCGCCGTCGCGGTCGGGCCAGTCCTTGAGCATGGTGAAGGCCATGGCCGCATTGGGACCGGAACCGGAGAAGCCAAAGCCCAGCAGCGATTGATTGACGTCGATGCCGGGACGGCTGGCCACGTGCTGCTCGTACTGTTCGACCACGTCCAGCGTGCGGCCGGTGGTGGCGTCGGACGGCAGCTGGAACGACGTGATGAAATAGCCCTGGTCTTCTTCCGGCAAAAAGGCGGACGGCAGACGGGTAAAGCCCCAGGCCACGGCGGCGGCAATCGCCGCATAGAGCAGCATCATGCGCCCGCCGCGCTTGAGCAGCGCGGTGGTGCCGGCCGCGTAGCGGGCCGTCATGCGATCGAAGCTGCGGTCGAACCAGCCGAAGAAACCTTTTTTGACATGGTCCTCGGGGCCGATCGGTTTGAGCATGGTGGCGCACAGCGCCGGCGTGAGCGTCAGCGCCAAAAACGCCGAGAACAGGATAGCTACCGCCATGGCCACCGTGAACTGGCGGTAGATCACGCCCACCGAACCGGCGGCCAGCGCCATCGGGATGAACACGGCGGTGAGCACCGCCGTGATGCCCACCACAGCGCCGCTGATTTCCTTCATCGCCCGCGACGTCGCCTCGCGCGGCGACAGGCGCTCGGTGGCCATCAGCCGTTCAACGGCCTCCACCACCACGATGGCGTCATCGACGATGATGCCGATCGCCAGCACCATGCCGAACATGGTGAGCACATTGATCGAATAGCCGGCCACCGCCATCACGGCAAAAGTGCCCATCAGCGCAATCGGCGCGACGATCGCAGGTATCACCGTGTAGCGCACCTTTTGCAGGAACAGATACATGACCAGGAATACCAGCACCATGGCTTCCACCAGCGTGGTCACCACTTTTTCGATCGAAATCTTGACGAACGGCGCGGTATCGAACGGCACCGAATACGCCATCCCGGGCGGCATCGACTTGGCCAGTTCTGCCATCCGTGCGCGGATGCCGGCAGCCGTGGCCACGGCGTTGGCGCCGGGCGAGAGCGAGACGGCAGCGCCGGCCGACTGCACGCCGTTTTCGCGCGCCTGGAAGTTGTAGCTCTGCGCGCCCAGTTCCACCCGTGCCACGTCGCCCAGCGTGACCAGCGAACCGTCGCGGCCCGCGCGCAGCACGATGGCGGCAAACTCCTGCGCGTTGCGCAGCTGGCCCTGCACCGTGAGCGGCGTGGTCACGCGCTGGCCGGGCACGGACGGCGTGTCGCCCACGCGGCCAGGCGCGATCTGCACGTTTTGCGCAGCGATGGCAGCGGTCACGTCCCCCATCGAAACGTTATGGGCGATCAGCTTTTCGGGATCGACCCAGATCCGCATGGCCCGCTCGGCGCCGAACAGCTGCACCTTGCCTACGCCGGGTACGCGGCGCAGTTCCTCGATGACGTTGCGGGCCAGGTAGTCGCCCAGCTCCAGTGCATCGGCGCCTTTGCCTTGCTTCGCATCGGCATTGAGGCTGATGATCATCAGGAAGCCGGACGATGCCGATTCCACCGTCACGCCGTTCTGGCGCACCGTCTGCGGCAGGCGCGGTTCGATCGACTTGAGCCGGTTCTGCACATCGACCTGCGCCAGCTCGGGGTTGGTGCCGGATTTGAAAGTGACGGTGATCGAGGCCGAACCCGAGGTGTCGGTGGACGATTCGTAGTACAGCAGGTTTTTGACGCCCGACAGTTCGCGTTCGATCAGCGCCACCACCGCGTCGTTCATGGTTTGCGGCGAGGCGCCGGGATACACGGCGCTGATGGTGACGCTCGGTGGCGCCACTGACGGGAAGCGGGCAATCGGCAGGTTGGGCAGCGCAATCAGCCCGAACAGCACGATGAAAATGGCGACCACCCAGGCGAAGATGGGGCGGTTGATAAAGAATTGAGACATGGCTGGTATTTTCCTGTGCGATCAGCGTTGCGCCGTCTTCGACGCCGCCGGCTGCCACGGTTGCGGTGCCGCCTGCAGGCCGTCCTGCAGACGTTCCTGGCCCTCGACCACCAGCACGTCACCGCTTTTCAGGCCGGACCGGATCACGCATTGATGGTTCACCACCGGTCCCACTTCGATCTTGCGCAGGCTGGCCTTGTGGTCCTTGTCGAGCGTCCAGGCCAGTGCTTCGCCGTCGGCGCCGCGCTGCACCGCCTGCTGCGGCGCCATCAGTTCGTTCGACGTGGCGCTGCGGGCAATGCGCGCGCGCACGAACATCCCGGGCAGCAGCGCGCGGTCGGCGTTGTCCACCAGGATGCGCAGGGTGGCGTCGCCAGTGCCGGCGTCCACGCTCATGTCCGAGAACAGGATGCGCGCCTTGGCGGCATACGGCTTGCCGTCGGCGTCGAGGATGGTGACGGCCACGCCATCGGTTGCGCGCGCCCCCAGCGCATGGATCGAGGCGATCATCGCTGCCGGCTGGCGCACGTCCACGTACACCTTGTCAGTCTGCTGGATGCGGGCCATGGGGTTGGCATCGAGCTGGCCCACCAGCGCGCCTTCGGTCACCAGCTCGGAGCCGATGCGGCCCGAGATCGGCGCCTGCACGGTGGTAAATGCCAGGTCCAGGCGGCGGCGTTCCAGCGTGGCGCGGGCCTGCGCCACATTGGCGGCAGCCAGGTCGCGTTCGGAGACGGCGTCGTCGAACGACTGGCGGCTGATGGCGTCGGCGTCGATCAGCGGTTGCAGCCGCTCGGCCTGGCGGGTGGTGCGCGCCAGGGTGGCCTGCGTGTGTTGGAGCGACGCTGCGGCGGAATCGAACTCCGCTTTCAACGGCGCCGGGTTGAGCTGGAACAGCGGCTGGCCGGCCTTCACTTCGGCGCCCTGTTCGAACAGGCGGCGCAGCACGATGCCGCCGACCTGCGGGCGGATGTCGGCCGTGCGCAGCGCCGCCACGCGGCCGGGCAGGTCGTCGTCGAGGGTGACGGCGGCCGGCTTCAGGGCCACTACGGTGACGGCCGGTGGCGGCGCAGCCGGCGGCGCGGCGCCTTGTTTCGAGCATGCGGCCAGGGCCAGTGCGGCCGCGATCATCAAGGGCCATTTCTTCAACAGGGTATGCATAAGTTATTTATTCAGGTGGTCGTGCGGCGAGATTACGCTTCGCACATGCAAGTTCGATGGGGGAAGTGTGGAGATTCGATGGAGGCGAACGATATTTTTCCGCACTGGCAAACGCGCGCCGGGCGGCGGTATCATGGTCGCCTATGCAAAAACCTCACGACACCATGGAAGCTCCTCCGGATTCCGCCCAGGCGCTGGTGCTGGTGGCCGAGGACGAGGCGGAAATCGCCCAGATCCTGATGGCCTACCTGGCGCGCTCCGGCCTGCGCGTGGCGCACGCCGCCGACGGCCAGGCCGCGCTCGATATGCACCATGCGCTCAAGCCCGACCTGGTGCTGCTCGACGTGATGATGCCCCGGCTCGATGGCTGGGCAGTGCTGTCCGAAATCCGCCGGCGCGGCCACACCGCCGTCATCATGCTCACTGCGATGGACCAGGATATCGACAAGCTCACCGGCCTGCGCATCGGCGCCGACGACTACATCGTCAAGCCGTTCAACGCGGCCGAAGTGGTGGCGCGCACGCTGGCCGTGCTGCGCCGCACCTTGCAGGGCGGGGCGCAGCCGCACCAGTTGCTGCGCGCCGAAGGCATCGAGGTCGATCTCGAACACTACGAGGCGGCCGTGTGCGGCGCGGCCGGCCGCCAGGTGCTGGCGCTGACCATCACCGAATTCCGCCTGCTGGCGCACATGGCGCGCGCGCCCAAGCGGGTATTTACCCGCGCCGAACTGCTGGCCGCCTGCCTGCCCGAAGGCGAAACCCTGGAGCGCACCGTGGACAGCCATCTCAGCAAGCTGCGCAAGAAGGTGGAGGGCGCCGGCGCCACGGGCCTGCTCGAGAGCGTGCGTGGCGTGGGCTACCGGCTGGGGGGCGGCGCATGAAGTTCAAGGGCGGCCTGAGTCGGCAGATCACCATTTCGATGTCGCTGCTGGTGCTGGGCATCATCCTGCTGGTGCAGATCAGTTCCTACATCCTGTATGCGCTGCTGCTGCGCTATCAGCCCGAGTTCTTCGCCAACCCGCACGACTACAGTCCCAGCGTGGAGGAGTGGGTGTACATGGGCGTGTCCACCCTTTGTTCGCTTGCGATTGCCGTGTCGGTGGCGGGCAAGCTGTCGCGCCGCATCCTGGCGCCGCTGAACGCCGTTGCCGCCAGCCTGCGGCGGGTGGCCGGCGGCGACCTGGCCGCGCGCGCCGACGTAGATGACCGCCCGATCGGCGAGGCGTCGCAACTGGTGGAAGACTTCAACAGCATGGCCGAACGCCTGCAGCACATGGAACAGGAGCGCGGCTTCTGGAATGCCGCCATCGCCCACGAACTGCGCACGCCGGTCACCATCCTGCGTGGCCGCCTGCAAGGATTTACGGATGGCGTGTTCGTGCCCGACCAGGCGCAGTTCCGCAGCCTGCTCACGCATGTCGAAGGACTGGGCCGGCTTATCGAGGATTTGCGCATCGTGGCGCTGGCCGGCAGCGGCCACCTGGAGCTGCACCGGGTGGAGACCGACCTGGCCGGCGACATCGCCACCGTGATCGCGCTGGCCGGTCCTGCGCTGCAGGCGGCAGGCTTCCGCATGGAGGTGGTCGCGGACGGCGAGCCGGTACTGTGCGATCCGATGCGCATGCGCCAGGCCTTGCTGGCGCTGCTGGAAAACGCCCGCCGCCACGCCACGCCGGGCCGGCTGCGCATTGCCGCCGTCGTGGTGGACGACATGTGCGCCTTGCGGGTGGAGGACGAGGGACCCGGCATTGCGCCGGAACTGGCGCTGCACGTGTTCGAGGCATTCCAGCGTGGCGAACAATCGCGCTCGCGCGAGAGCGGCGGCAGCGGCCTGGGGCTGGCGGTGGTGGGCGCCATTGCCAAGGCGCACGGCGGCCAGGCGGCGTGCCGGCCGTCTGCCCTGGGCGGTACGCTGTTCGAGTTGCGCTGGCCGGCGGACCATATCGAGGTACGGGATACACGTAACGCTTGAGTGTTTAATGATAATGACTTATCATTACCGACTATCAAGCATCGATAAGGAACTTCCCATGTCCGTTTTTCGCAGCAACCGCACCCCGATCGCCCTGGCCATCACGCTGGCATTGAGCCATTTCCCGCTGGCCCATGCCCAAACCCAGGTCCAGGCCGAAAGCCGTCTGGCGGCCGATCCGGAGTCGGTGCCGACCGTGATCGTCTCGGCCAGCGCGCTGGGCGTGGTCGGCGACGACATGATCACGCCGGTGACGTCCATCGGCGGCAATGAGCTGGTGCGCGTGCGCGAATCGACCCTGGGCGAGACCCTCAACCGCCAGCCCGGCATTTCGTCGAGCCAGTTCGGCGCCGGCGCCAGCCGCCCGATCATCCGGGGCATGGACGGTCCGCGCGTAAAAATCCTGTCAGACGGCGCGGAAATCCAGGACGCTTCCACCATCAGCCCCGATCACGCGGTGGCGTTCGAGCCGATGCTGGCCGAGCGCATCGAAGTGCTGCGCGGCCCGTCGGCGCTGGCCTATGGCGGCGGTGCGGTGGGCGGCACCATCAACATCATCGACCGCAAGATTCCGATCGCGATTCCAGTCAACGGCCTGGAAGGCAGTGCAGAACTGCGCGCCAACTCGGTCGCCCGTGAAAAAGCGGGCGCATTCGAAGTGACCGGCGGCGCCGGCAGCTTCGCCTTCCACGCCGAAGGCGTCAAACGCGAAGCCGACGCCTACAAGGTCGGTAAGGGATGGAGCGAAGGCCGCACCGTCGATGGCAGCTTCAAGGACACCGACACCGGCAGCGTGGGCGTGTCGTGGATCGGCGCCAACGGCTACCTGGGTCTGGCCTACACCAAGGAGCGCACCAGCTACGGCATTCCCGGCCACAGCCACGAATTTGAAGGCTGTCATCCGCATGGCGCCACCCTGCACTGCGGCGAGCACGAAGAGGAAGAAGGCCACGATCACGATCACGAACACGAGGAAGGCGCGATCCCCACCGTAAAACTCGACAGCAACCGCTGGGACCTGCGCGGCGAATACCGCGCGCCAGTGGCAGGCATCACCAAGGTGCGCCTGCGCGCCTCGCTTACCGACTACCAGCACGACGAACTGGAAGGCGCCGAAGTGGCGACCAGTTTCCGCAACAAGGCGCACGACGTGCGCGTGGAAGCGGAACACGCACCGCTGGGCGGCTGGCGCGGCGTGGTGGGCGTGCAAACGACCAAGCGCGATTTCGTCGCCGACGGCGAGGAAGCCTACGTACCGGCGACCATCACCAAGAAAAATGCCGTGTATGTCACCGAGGAATACAAGCTGCAGGACTGGCGCTTCGAAGCGGGCGCCCGCCACGAGTGGCAGGACATCACCGTCAACCAGGCCGGCTTGCGCGATCACGATGTGAGCGGTACGTCGGTCGCCGTGGGCGCGGTATGGAAATTCGCGCCCGAGTACTCGCTGCGCGCGTCGCTGTCGCGCGCGCACCGCCTGCCTACCGCCGAGGAACTGTATGCCAATGGCGTGCACATGGCGACCAGCACCTACGAGATCGGCAACCAGGACCTGGACAAGGAAACCTCGAACAACGTCGATCTCACGCTGCGCAAGTATGCGGGCGCCACCACGTTCTCGCTGAGCGCCTTCCACAACAAGGTCGATAACTATATCTACGCCCGCACGCTGGACAACTTCGAAGGCTTCCAGCTGATCGAATACGCCCAGCGCGACGCCACCTTTACCGGCCTGGAAGGCGAAGTGAAACACAAGTTCTCGCCAGCGTTCGAGGCCACCGTGTTCGGCGACTACGTGCGAGCGCGCTTCGACAGCGCCGGCGGCGACCGCAACCTGCCGCGCATTCCGGCCGCGCGCCTGGGCGCCCGCGTCGATGGCAACTTGGGCCAGCTGCACGGCCAGGTGGAGTTCTATCGCGTGAACAAGCAGGACAAGGTTGCCGACTTCGAAGGTGCCACGCCCGGCTACAACATGCTCAACGTGGGCACGCACTACACGCTGCGCCTCGGGGGCATGCCGGCGCAGATCTATGCGCGCCTGAACAACCTGACCAACGAACTGGCGTACAGCCACACGTCGTTCATCAAGAACGCGGCGCCGCTGCCGGGTCGTAATGTCACCGCCGGCGTGCGCGTGTCGTTTTGATGATGAAATACCTGATCCGGTGGGGCGACTACGCGGGCATGACCGCATCAGGCATCTGCCTGGTGCATTGCGTGGCGATGCCGTTCCTGCTGGCGGCGTTTCCCATGCTGGGCCTGGGCCACGAACATGACTCGTTGCACTCGCTGCTGGTGCTGGGCGTGACGATACCGGTAATTGTCGCGCTGCTGCCGGGCTTCATCAAGCACCGCGAACCGGTGGCGCTGCTGCTGGGCGCTGCCGGCCTGGCAGCGTTTATCGTGGCGGTGTACGTGGTGGGGCCGCTGTTCGGACAGGCCTGGGAGACCGCACTGGCCATTTGCAGCAGCCTGCTGCTGATCGTCGCGCATCGCCGTAACCACGGCAATTGCAAGAGCTGCGCGACCGATTAATTTATTTGCACTGGTCGCACAGGCCGTACAAGGTCAGCTCGTGAGACTCGAGCTGGAAGCCCTTGGGCGCCAGCTTCTGCATGTCGCCGGGGCACGCGTGCACTTCGAACACCTTGTCGCACGCGCGGCAGTGAAAATGGTGGTGGTGGCCATGGCCGGCCACTTCGTAACGGTCGCCGCCAGTGGGCAGCGACACGGCGGCGATCTCGCCCGACTCCAGCAGCGATTTGATATTGCGGTAGATGGTGGCCATGCCGATGCCCGGCACGGCCTGCTGCGCGTGTTCGAGAATTTCCTGCGGCGCGAGCGGGCGCCCTGCGGCAGTGATGCACTGGTGGATGGCGGTGCGCTGGCGGGTATTTCGTTCCATTCGATTCTGTTCCTCGGCGCCGGACGACGGCCCGGACAGGCCTTCATTATATAACCGGGAACCTTCACATGTTGTTTCGATCGCTGTTTTTCATCACCTCGCTGTATGCAGCAGCTCCAACATCCGCCGCACCAGCGCCGCAAGTGCTGCCGCCCGCCGCGCCGTGGAACGGCAAGAGCGAGCAGCTGATCGTGCCGGCTGCCGACCGCCTGGCCACACCGGCCGAGCGTTCCGAGTTCCGTTCTTCTCCCAGCTATGCGCAAACGCTGGATTACCTGCGCACGCTGGCGGGAACGTCGAAGCTGCTGTCGCTGCACACCTTCGGCAAAAGCCTGCAGGGGCGCGACCTGGTGTACGTGCTGGCCAGGAAACCTGGCGCCAAAAAACCGGTGGTGGTGATTCAGGCCGGCATCCACTCGGGCGAAATCGACGGCAAGGATGCGGGCCTGATGCTGCTGCGCGATATCGCCCTGCGCGGCCGCGACGATCTGCTTGACGCGGTGGACCTGGTGTTCATCCCCATCCTCAACGTTGACGGCCATGAAAACGCCAGCGATATCGGCCGCCCGCACCAGCACGGCCCGGACAGCAAGGGCGCGCGCACCAACGGCCAGGGGCTGGACCTCAACCGCGATTACGCGCGCTTGCAGTCGCCCGAGATTGCGGCCGTGGTCAAGCTGCTGCAAACCTTCGATCCGGCACTGTACATCGACGTGCATGTGAGCGACGGCATCGACTACCAGTACGACGTAACCTACACCTTTGCCGGCTGGGGCACCTATGCGCGCTCGCGCGCGACCGCCGACTGGCTGATGACCACCTATCACGCCGACGTCAACGCGGCGCTCGGTGCGCAGGGCCATACGCCCGACATCTATCCAAGCTGGGTGGACGAAGATGCGCCCGAGAAGGGGCTGCGCATCAGCGCCGAAGGGCCGCGCTATTCGACCGGCTATGGCGATTTTGTCGGCATTCCCACGGTGCTGGTCGAGAACCACGCCATGAAACCGTATAAACGCCGGGTGCTGGGCACCTATGTGCTGCTCGAACAGTCGCTCAAGACGGTGGCGCGCGAAGGACAGGGCATTGCCGCCGCCAAGGCGCGCGACCGCACTGCGCGCCCGGCGCAGTTGATGGTGCGCTGGGAGAAGGAGACCGCGCCGCTCGAAGTCAAAACCTTCAAGGGGTATCGCTACGACTCGTACCTGTCGCCGGCGTCCGGCGTGCGCGAGCGGCGCTGGACCGGTGAGCCGGTCGATATCGCCATGCCGGTCTTCGGCGTGCGCTCGACCAAAGAGGTGATACTGCCGGCGGCGTGGTGGATCGGCGCCGAACAGCAGGGCATGATCGCGGCGCTGCGCCGCCACGGCATCGTGATGGACGAATTGAAGGCGCCGCGCACGTTGACACTGGAGACGGTGCAATTGGGCAGCGGCAAGGACCGCACCGGTATGCTGCGCGCGCAAAAGCAGTGGACGCTGCCGGCCGGCTCGGTGCGCGTTCCGCGCGATCAGCCATTTCACTTGCTGGCGGCGGCGCTGCTGGAGCCGGAGAGCGACGATTCGTTCCTGGCCACCGGCCATTTCGATAACGCCCTGCCGCTCGAATCGCAATTGCCGCGCCACTTGCTGGCGCCCATGGCGGATCGCATGATGGCGGCGGATCCGGCCCTGCGCACCAGCTTTGCCGCAGCGCTGGCGGCCGACGCCACGCTGGCCGGCGATCCGCAGGCGCGCCTGCGCTGGTGGCTGGCACGCTCGCCGTATCTCGATCGCGCGCGCTGGACTTATCCGGTACTGATGGAGCGTTGAGCGGTAATTGATCACCGCAGCGATTGTTTGGTTGCACCGATGTGGTTAGACCAGATATAAAGTGGTCTAACCACCTTGAAACCTTGCTAGAATGGTCCCGCAGTGCCAGATCCGGAACAATCCGGGCAAATAGCTAACCACGGAGACCAGACCATGAAGGTGGAGATTGATCAAAAACGTCGCGTATTGATGAGCAGCGGTGCAGGCATGATGGCGGCGGCCAGTGTGCCGGCGGCGTTGTTGCATGCCACGGCCAGCGCCGAGGATAAAAAGACTGCTGCCGACCCCTGGCAGCGCGCGCGCGACATCGAACAGAAATTCGCCAAGCCGCTCAAATTCCGCGACGAGGATTTCGTCATCACCGCCTTCGGCGCCAAACCCTGCCAAACGGCCAAGGTCAACGCCACCATCCGCTATACCGAAAAAGCCGACGTACCGTCGCCGGTGCGCGGTTCGCCCGATGCCTATCCCGCCATTACCGCAGCGATTGCCGCCTGCCACAAGGCCGGGGGCGGGCGCGTGGTGATCCCGAAAGGCGACTGGTACGTGGCCGGTCCGATCGTGCTGCGCTCGAATGTGCACGTGTACCTGGCGGCGGGCGCCCACGTCTACTTCAGCGCCAACCCGGCCGACTTTGCCAAGTACGGCGACATCGATTGCGGCCCGAATGGCAAGCTGTCGATTTCGCGCTGGCAGGGCAACGACGTGCTCAATTATTCGCCGCTGGTGTACGCCTACGGCCAGACCAATATCGCCCTCACCGGCGAGGACTGGACCAGCGTATTGAACGGCCAGGGCGGCGTGCCGTTCGAGAACGGCGAAGGCTGCTGGTGGGACTGGAAGGGCCGCCACAACAAGGGCAGCGTGCAGACCGAGATCGCCGTCAACGAGCGCAATCCCAAGTCGATGAGCGAGGTCGCGCCCAACCTGCCCGCGCATGACCGCGAGATGATCGAAGCGACGCGCCAGAGCTTCCGCGCCGACGTACGCTATCTGCCGGCGCTGTCGGAAGCCGGCGTGCCGGTGGCCAAACGCGTGTTCGGCGTGGGCCACTATCTGCGTCCGAGCATGATCGAATTCATCGGCTGCACCGATGTGCTGATGCAGGGTTACATGGTGACCGCCACGCCGTTCTGGCAGCACCACCCGGTCAACTGCCGCAATGTCCATATCCGCAAGGTGCGCATGGAGAGCCAGGGCCCGAACAGCGACGGCTTCGACCCAGAAGCGTGCGACACAGTATTCGTGGAACACTGCGAGTTCAACGCGGGCGACGACTGCATCGCCATCAAGGCGGGCCGCAACCGCGACATCCAGTTCGGCCCCACCCGCAATGTGCTGGTGCAGGACTGCGTGATGAACAGCGGCCATGGCGGCATGACGCTGGGCAGCGAGATGGCCGGCGGTATCGAGCATGTGTATGCGCAGCGCCTCGAATTCCGCAACAAGTACTGGCAGACGTCGGGCCTCAATACCGCCATCCGCATGAAGACCAATATGAACCGTGGCGGCTTCCTGCGCCACTTCTACGTGCGCGACTGCACGCTGCCCAACGGCGTGGCCACCATCGGCCGCACCTACTCGCAACTGCCGGGAACCAAGCTGCCGGCGGTGCCGCACACCACGGCCGGCGGCGTGATCACCATCGATTGCGACTACACGCCGGTGGACGAGAGCGTGCGTATCCGCCCGCCCGAGGTCTCCGATGTGCACATCTCGAACCTGCGCGTCTCCGATGTGCAAACGCCGACCGGCAAGCACTCGTGCTTCCAGGCGTTCGTGATCCTGGGACCGGTGGCCGGCACCTACAACGGACCGGCCGGCAAGCCCACGCTCCCGCTCGACAACATCACCATCACCAACTGCGACTTCGGCACCCCGCGCAACGCGGAGCAGCCGTGGTTTGCCTATAACGTGAAAAACCTGGTGCTCACGAATGTGAAAATCGCCGGCAAGGCGATCAGCAAGAAGATCGACGCCTGACGGCGTTGATTGTCAGCGGCCGGCCCGGCTGGCGCGCTTGCGTTTGACGCTGCGCGCCGGTCCGGTGCCGAATAATGCTTGCACCAGCTCGTCGCGGCGTGCTGGTTGCAGGTGGCGCCGGATCGGATGCGGGGCATCGTCCTGCATCACGTGGATGCGGTAGTCGTCGTTGCCGAACAGCCGGCTGAAATATTTTGCCATCGGTGGTCCTTGTCGCCAGGTGCGCGTGCGCGCGGATAAGAGGTCTTGCACGGCACGCATTGTCCCATCGATATAAAGCCGGTTTCCTTGATGCAAATCAAGAATCCCGGCTTGACGACCAATTAGCTCAGCAGCTTGCGCAGCAGTTTCGGTTTCAGGAGCTGGGCGCTGGCATCGTATTCGAGCGCCACCCCGACCACCCGGCTGCCACTGGCGGCGGCGTCCAGTGCGGAACCCACGTTGAGCAGATTGACATTCAAGGGCTGGGTCGGATCGTCCGAGTCCGACAGGCCGATCCACGGGCCGTTTTCTACCAGACGATATTCGAACGCGAGCCGCTTCTTGCCGCCAGTATGCAGGCGCAGCGAGTAAATCGGCCCTTCCGGCAGCAGCAGGAAGCGCTCATCGACACGAATGTCGGTATGGCCATCGTCGTCGCCCACGAAATCGCGGTCGGTATCGTTGTCAGGTTCATCCTTCAACTCCACCGGGATGGCGCCGGTTTTGCGCACGACCGACAGCCGCATCCGCATGCGGAAATATTCGTTCCGCTTCAACAGCGTGCCAGGGTTGCGTTCTTCAAGCACGAACTCGATTCCGGTCAAATAGCCATCGATCTTGAGTTCGCGCTTGTCAACGGTCTTCAAGCGGTAGCAACCGCTTGACTTGACCGCCGTGCCGGTGGAATAGGTGACCGGACGGGTACCCGCTGGCAGGGCGGTGAAAGTCAGCGCCTCGCCTGGTTCCGTCATCGCCGTCACGCGTTGACCGGAGGCGGGTTTGACCACCACCGCACCGGCGTACAAAATCTTCTGGTCGGCGTCGACGATATGCGCCAGGCCTTGTTCGTCGGTCTTGAAAACTTTTGCCGCGAGGCTTACCCCTTGCGCAAATACCTGTTTGTCGTCAGCCTGGACCAGGTACACATCGGCTGTCATGGACGAGTTATTGGAGCCGATGGTCAATGCCGAGATGATCACGCCATCGCTGCGCACGTGCCATAACTGGTGCTTGCCACCGTTGTCCGGTTGCAGCAATACGCGGCGCCGGTCGGTCAAGGCGAATGTATTGGTGCTGTCCTCGTAGCCGTCGATGGCGAGTACCAGCCCGGACGGGTGGACCAGTTTGCCATACGCTTTATGTGCGGCCATTTTTACGATGTCCTCGGGCGCCGCTTCCTGCACGCTCCAGATGGTCGTGTCGTCCTTGCCGTCGCCTACCAGCTTGAGCAAGGGCGTGTTGTCGAGCGGCATGCTGAGCGCATAGCCGGCGCCGAAAGCAGCATTGCGCAGTTCGCCACGACCGGTAAAGTCCCACACCTGGTTGGCGCCGCTGCCCAGTTCACGCAGTTCCACGGCCAGGGTTTTTGCTTGTGCCGCGTCTTTTTCAGCTGCTTTGCCCACCACGGTCAGCGCGAAATCCACCGCTTGCTTGCGTCCCGGGAAGCCGCTGCTGACCGGGATGGTGCTGACGATGTTGCCGTTCGGCGTAATGCGCCACAGCAACTGCTCGCTCCATTCGAACGGCTTGCCGATCACGCCACCGCTGAGCGGGGTCTCGCCCTGCACCGCGAGGCAGCGCTGACTGCCCTTGTTTTTCAGGAGGACGGTGTCATGCCGCGTCACTTGGCCGATTTCGGTGTCGTAGCGACCGTAGAACAGGAAATAGGCCTTGTATTCGCCGATCAGGTGCAGCGCGGTGTTTTTTACTGCGAATATCTTCAGCGCATCCCACACGCGGATACTCAAATTCTTATTGAGCAAGTCGATACTCGGCACCAGGTTTTCCCGCTGCACGGCCGCCCAGCGCCGGTAATCGTACAGCGATTCGGCCCAGCGGCCGGCCTGTTCCACCACGGCGCCTTCGCCGCCCACGGCATGGATGGTCGCCGACTGTTGTTCATTGCGGCCCTTGTTGCGGTCGTTATCCTGGCTGCTCTTCTCAAAGCTGGTGTCGGACTCGAACGACGCCGTGACGCTTTCCGCCGCGACCTTGATACGGCCGGCGTAGCGCTGGACCATCTCTTCCTGCGATTCGTTGCCGGAAAATTCCTTGACGTTGGTGGCAAATAAACGGCCACCCACCAGCGTTTGGGTGGCAACGAATTGCCCGAATTTACCGAGCACGGCAACCAGCCCCTTGAAGCGCGCTTCCGGCTGCGATTTGGCCAGCGCTTCTTCGCAGGCCGCCTCGAATTCATCGCTGGCGCAGGGGAAGGTGTCGTCGAACGACAGTTCGACCTTGGGAAGGAAATAGTTGGCTGTGATGTACAGCTTTTTCTTGACGGTGCCGCTGTTCGAACTGTTGGACTCATGGGAAGAGCCGGACACACCGACGCCGACCGACGCTGCCTTGCCTCCGGCCACGCTGAGCGAGGATTTGATGTCGGTCACGCCATTTTTTTGCACCTGGTGCAGCGACTCCGACGACGTGTAGTAATTCTCGTGGTAACCCGAAAAATTCGGCTTGCGATACAGGATGCCGGTGACCAGGTTGCCGCCGTGCTTGCTCAGCTTGCTGGCGACGCGCGTTCTTTGCAGCACTTCCCGGAATCCGGTCTCCACCGGGTTGGCGGCACTGTGATCGATGACGATGCCCTTGTAGTAGCCGATCCGGTCGAGCAGATCTTCGCGCTGCGCCAGGTTGAGATCGAAAAAGTCCAGCACCTTTTCCGGCAGCTTGGCGTCATTGGTCATGAGCCTGACCGCATCCTTGGCGGCAAATGCATGACTGTCGATGCTGAGCGCTTCAAATTTGTCGACCAGCGCCTTGTCGATGGCCGGGGCCGAAAACCGCACCGCTTTGATCAACTGCGAGCGACGGTCATTGGCTTCTTTTTCGCGTTGCGCGAGTTCCTTCTTGCGTTCGGCGATGCGTTCCTTTTTCTCTTGCTTGCTGAGTTCGAGCTCTTCGTCCTCGAGGGACTTGTTCTCGAGTGGGTCTGTCGGCTTGGCTTTCACTGCAATGACGGCGTCGGATTTTCCTTCGGCTTTGTCGTCCGGCTTGACCTCTGGCTTGACTTGCGGTTTGACTTCGGGGTTGGCTATGGCATCGGGGTTTGCATTTGCAATAACGTCAGCATTGTCCTCAGCTTTGGCCTCACCGCGGCCGCTGTCCTGTTCCGGCTTGCCCGCTGCCGGATCAACCTCGGGCAGCACTTGCGGCGCCGGTTTGTCGTCAGCGTTACTGCTCGATGGCCCGGAGGCGTTTTCTTTGCTCATCGTGTCTCAGCTCCTGTAAGTCAAGTGGCCGGCAGCGGCAGTGCATGCCGGTGACCAATAGTATAGATAAGACATTAATTGAGGGAAACTGTAAAGTGACTGGCGAGCGACACGGCGTGCTTGACAATCTGGCAGCATGATCCTAAAGTGATATCACTTTGATGTCTCACCTGAGGAGTAATCGAACATGAATGGAGCAGCTACCCGCCGCGAAAAAGCGTTTTCATCGACCAACGGCTACCTGGCGGCTGCGGCCGGGGTCGTGCTGCTGCTCGCCGCTGTCTATGTGTTCAGGAGCGGGATGGATGTCGGCAACATGGTCACGCTGTTTGCCGCAGTCGTGCTGGTGCTGGCGGGAGCTTTTTGCCTGGCAGGCCTGTTCATGTTGCAGCCCAACGAGAGCGCCATCCTCACCTTGTTCGGCAAGTACATCGGCACCGACCGCAGCGAAGGCTTGCGCTGGGCGTTTCCGCTCTACGTCAAGCGCCGCCTGTCGCTGCGCGCCCGTAATTTCAATGCGCCCACGCTCAAGGTCAACGACAAGCGCGGCAACCCGGTAGAGATCAGTGCCGCCATCGTGTGGCGCGTGCGCGATACTGCCCAGGCCGTGTTCGAGGTCGATGATTTCGAGCGTTACGTGGCGATCCAGGCCGAAGCCGCGCTGCGCCACCTGGCGTCGCAATATGCGTACGACGAGGGCGAAGATTTGTCCGCCAACGAAACCACGTTGCGCGGCGGCATGGACGTGGTGGCCGATGCCCTCAAGTGCGAGCTGCAGGCGCGGTTCGAGGCGGCCGGTGTGGAAGTGGTGGACGCCAAGCTCACCCACCTGGCCTACGCCGCCGAGATTGCCCAGGTGATGCTGCGCCGCCAGCAGGCCGAGGCGATCATCAGCGCCCGCGCCAAGATCGTCCATGGCGCCGTGAGCATGGTGGAAGCGGCGTTGAAAGGGCTGTCGGAGCGCGGCATCGTGGAACTCGACGATGAACGCAAGGCGGCCATGGTCAGCAATCTGCTGGTGGTACTGTGCTCGGACAAGGAAACCCAGCCGATCATCAACACCGGCACCTTGTACAACTAGCGGCCGTCCAGCATGGCAAGTCCCGGTAAAAAAGCCTACCCGTTACGCATCGACCCGGCACTCTGGGACGAGCTGCAACGGCTGGCCGCGCGCGACCTGCGCAGCGTGAACGCGGAAATCGAATTCCTGCTGCGCGAGGGGCTGGCGCGGCGCGGTATCAAGCCCAAAGAAATCCAGGCGCATTCTGATCGGGAGTCGGAGGAATAGCGGCCCTGTCGCCATGGGCGCGAGAATTATCCGTGCCGGCGTCCGAAACTGATGATTTTCCGCTGCGTCACCCGCGAACGCGTGGTCAGCACGCTGGCATGTTCCACCGGCACGCAACCGAGCACTTCGAAGTCCGCCGGCACCTTTTCCACCAGCTTGCCGAGGTCTGCGGGCGAATTGATCACGTCAAATTTGCTCCTGCGCAGCAGCAGGTGTTCGATGCCGTCATCTCCCGTCGTGCCGGGCCTGACGATTACCAGCGACCAGGTGCCGTCATCGCCAAGGTACCGTTGGCGCCCCATGAAGGCGTTGATGCGCTGCGCCTCGGGCGCCGCTGGCGCCACGCTGTTTTGATAGGGTGTCAGCGGGCACAGCAATGTGCCTGCCGGATAATCGAGCCTGGCAATCGAGGTGATGGATTCCGGTTGCAGCAGGTCCAGGTGCGCTTCGAGCGGATGCATGCTGTTGGAGCACGCGCCCAGCACCAGCAGTGGCAGCAAGGCGGCGGCGCGCGATGGGACTATCATCTTGGCGATCTCCTGTTCGAAGGGTGGAGCGCGGCACTGTAGCCGCAAAAGAAAAACCCCGGCGCACCGGGGTTCTGTCGTATCAGCGAACTGATTATTTAGTGTCGGCCACCGGCTCTTCCGGGAAGGCGTTGGTTGCCTTGGCGCCCCACAGTGCGTAGAACAGCACGTAGATTTCGCAGGCCACGGTCAGCAGGAACGATTGCTGCAGACCGAAATGGTCGGCCAGCATGCCTTGCACCACCACCAGCGCACCGCCGGCAATCGCCATGATCATCAGGCCGGAACCTTCTTCGGTCATCGGGCCCAGGCCCTTGATGCCCAGCGTGAAGATGGTCGGGAACATCACCGAGTGGAACAGACCCACCGAGATCAACGCCCACATCGCCACCGAGCCGCCGGCGAACGTGGCAATCGTCATCACGATCGCCGCGCCGATACTGCAGCCTGCCAGCACGCTTTCGGCCGAGAATTTGCGCATCAGTACGCTACCGGCGAAGCGGCCCACCATCATGCCGCCCCACAGGATGATCAGGTAGTGCGACGCTTTTTCGTGGGTCACGTTGCCGATGTCCGGCTGCGACACGAAATTGATGAACAGGTTGGCCACGCCGATTTCGGCGATCAGGTAGATGAAGATGGCGGGAATGCCGAACACCAGGTTGCGGTGCTTCCACAACGAGTGGTTCTTGCGTGCAGCCTTGGCAGCTTCGCGGTTGGTCGAGGCGCCGATTTCCGGCAGCGGGAAGCGGGCGATAACGATGGCCAGGATGATCAGCACGCCGGCCACGATCAGGTACGGCAGTTCCACGGCGCGGGCATCGGCCAGGCGCTCGGCCTGGGTCAGCACCTGGTCGGTGGTGGCGGTGCCCGAGTTGGAACGGCCCAGGATCAGGTAGCCGCCGAACAGCGGCGCCAGCATGGTGCCGAGCGAGTTGAAGGCTTGTACCAGGTTCAAACGGGCCGACGCCGAGCTGGCCGGACCGACCACTGCAACGTACGGGTTGGCCGCCACTTGCAGCAGCGTGATGCCGCAGGCAATGACGAACAGCGCGAACAGCGTGACCGGATACGACGGCAGGTGGGCGGCGGGGATCATCATCAGTGCGCCGACAGCCATGATGACCAGGCCGGTGACCAGCGATTTTTTGTAACCCACGCGCTCGATCAGCCGCGCGGACGGAATCGAAGCAAAGAAGTAGGCGATGAACCAGACCGATTCGATCAGCGTGGTTTGGGTGTAGTTCAACTCGAACACGCTGCGCAAGTGTGGCAGCAGGGTGTTGTTGATAACGGTGATGAAGCCCCAGGTGAAGAACAGGCTGGTCAGCAGGTACATCGCCGATTTTGCCGTATTTGCGTGCGATGCGCTGATCGCGGTGCTGCTCGAAGGTGTTGGTGCCGCCACTTTGTATCCTTTTTATAGACTTGCCTGGATCGCAATCTTAGGGGCAAAGCGGGTATAACACCAATAACTAAATAGAATTCCTCTATATCGAAATGGTGATGACAGGTATCACTGAAACGGATTATTGCCACTACGCATTAAAATTGCGGCACTGTACGCGCTTTTCCGGGTATCCATGTGGAAAGCGTTATACTGCATGACCGGCGGAATTGCCGCCGGACGCAAGACAAGCCGGGGGATGGATGGAGCAGCGGGGAACGGTGGCGCAAGAGGCCGGACAGGCGATGGCAGACGATCTGGGATGGTTGTCCGGCGGTGGCGACATGGGCGAACTGATACGCTCGATGGACTGGTCCACGACGCCGTTGGGCCCCGTCTCCGGCTGGCCGCAAAGCCTGCGCACCTCCGTCAGCCTGTGCCTGTCGTCCACCTTCCCGATGCTGGTGGCCTGGGGCCCCGAGGATGTGCAGATCTATAACGACGCCTACCGGCCGATCTGCGGCGCCAAGCACCCGCAGTCGATGGGCGAGCCGTTCAAGATCTGCTGGGCCACCGCGCTGCCGGTCGTTGGCGACGCCTTCGATCGCGCCCACGCCGGTGAGGGCGTGTATATCCGCGACCAGCGCATGTTCCTCGACCGCTACGGCTACATGGAAGAAGCGTTCATGACGTTTTCGTTCTCGCCCATCCGTGTCGAATCCGGCAACGTGGGCGGCATCTTCCACCCGATCAGCGAAGGCACGGCGGCGGTGCTGGACGCGCGCCGCACCCAGAACCTGCGCGACCTTACCGGCCATATCGCCCTGGCGCGCACCGGCGACGAACTGGCGCGCTTGATGGTCTATGACAGCGATACGCTGGCGATGGATGTGCCGTTCATGCTGCTTTACCAGCTGGACGGCGACGGCCAGACGCTCACCTTGCGCAGCCAGGTGGGCCTGACCGACGGCAGCGTGCTGGCGCCGGCCGAAGCGGCGCTGCACGGCCATGGCGGCTGGAACTTCGCCGCCGCGCTGGCGGCCGGCGGCAGTCATCGGATGGAAGACCTCGCCGCGCGCTTCGGCGCCTTCGACTGCGCGCCATATGAAGAGGCGCCGCACACCGCGATGGTGCTGCCGCTGACGGTGGCCGGGCAGGAGCGCCCGTACGGCTTCCTGGTGGCCGGCGTGAGCGCCCGCCGCGCGCTGGACGCCGCCTACCTGAATTTCTACGAACTGCTGCGCGGCGCCTTCAACACCGCCATCGGTAATGTACTGGCCTACGAGCAGGAGCAAAAGCGCGCTGCCGCGCTGGCGGAAATCGACAAGGCCAAAACCGCGTTCTTCTCCAACGTTTCGCACGAATTCCGCACGCCGCTCACGCTGATCCTGGGTCCGCTGGAAGACGCGCTGGCCGATACCGCGGAGCCGCTGGCGCCACGCCAGCGCGAGCGCATCGACCTCACCAACCGCAATGCGTTGCGCCTGTTAAAGCTGGTCAATTCGCTGCTGGACTTTTCGCGCATCGAGGCGGGCCGGGTGCAGGCGCGGTTCGCGCCGGTGGACCTGGCGCAACTGACGGCCAACCTGGCCAGCGTGTTCGAGGCGGCCATGGACAAGGCCGGCCTGGCCTACCAGGTGGAGACGGCGCCGCTGTCCGAGCCCGTGTTCATCGACCTCGATATGTGGGAAAAGGTCGTGTTCAACCTGTTGTCGAACGCGTTCAAATTCACCATGCACGGCGGCGTGGCGGTGCGCCTGGAACAAACCGACACGGGCGCGCGTTTGACCGTGCGCGATACCGGCGCCGGCATCCCGGCCGCCGAACTGCCGCGCATCTTCGAGCGCTTTCACCGCGTGGAGGGTGTGCAGGGCCGCAGCTACGAGGGCACCGGCATCGGCCTGGCCCTGATCCAGGAACTGGTGCGCCTGCACGGCGGCGCCATTGCCGCCGAGAGCACGCTGGGCGAGGGCACCACGTTCACGGTGGAGATACCGTTCGGATCAAGCCACCTGCCGCCGCAGTACGTGGTGGCGCACTCGGACAGTTCCACCGGCGAGCGCATGGGCTCGGCGTTCGTCGAGGAGGCGCTGCGCTGGCTGCCCGACGGCACGCCGTCGGATTCCAGCGCGGAACCAGGCCTGGAAACAGACGTGGAGCCGAGCGCCGAAGCCGGCGCGCCGGCAGGCACCGCGTCTGCCGCAACGGCAGTCGCTCTCGCAGCCAGGCCGCTGCAACGCCCCCGCATCCTGGTCGCCGACGACAACCAGGACATGCGCGGCTACGTGCGCTCGCTGCTCGAACGCGATTTCTCGGTGGAGACCTGCGCCGACGGCCAGGATGCGCTCGACGCCGTGCGGCGCAACCCGCCCGACCTGCTGCTCAGCGACGTCATGATGCCGCGCCTCGATGGCTTCGCGCTGCTCAAGACCATCCGCGCCGACGAAGATATCCGCCACGTGCCGGTCATCCTGCTGTCCGCCCGCGCCGGCGAGGAGGCCCGCATCGAGGGCCTGGAAGCGGGCGCCGACGATTACCTGGTCAAGCCGTTTTCCGCCAACGAACTGCTGGCGCGTGTGCGCAACCACATCGAGCAGGCGCGCGAGCGCCAGCAGGCCACGCTGGCGCTGCGCGAGCGCGAAGAATATTTCCGCTCGCTGGTCAATGCGTCGCCGGCCATGTTCTGGACCACCGACGAACACCATCAGTGCACGTTCCTGAGCCAGCGCTGGTTCGACTACACCGGCCGCTCGCCCGAGCAGGACCTGGGGCGCGGCTGGATGGAGCTGATCCACCCGGACGACGCGGCGGGAGTGGGGGATGCCTACACCGCCGCCTGCGACCGCAACCGGCCGTTCTCGATCGACTACCGCCTGCGCGACCGCGTGGGCGGCTACCGCTGGGTGATCGACGCCGGCGCGCCGCGCTTTGGCAACGACGGCCGGCTGCTCGGCTATATCGGCACCGTGATCGACGTCCACGAGCGGCGCCTGTTGCAGGACCGCTTCGCCAATGTCACGCGCGCCAGCGGCATCGGCGTGTGGTACGCCGATTCGCCGCTGTCCACCATGCAGGCCAACGCCCAGTTGCGCACCCAGTTCGCGCTGCCGGCCGACGGCCTGGTGCCGGTCTCGCAGTTTTACCAGCGCGTGCATCCCGAGGACCGGGCGCGCCTGGAAGACGAATTCCAGCGCGCGATGGTGGAGGGCGAGGGCTACGAAGCGGAGTTCCGCGTGGCCCCGGCGCCGGGGCAGACCGCGCCGCGCTGGATCCGCATGATCGCCTGGTCGCAGCACGACGAGCAGGGCGGCATGATTCACTTCGACGGCGTCACGCTCGACGTCACCGACCAGAAAAGCGGCGAGTCCGAGCTGCGCAGCAAGGCCGGCGAACTGTCGCAGGCCAACCAGGCGCAACGCGAATTCCTGGTCACGCTGGCGCACGAGCTGCGCAACCCGCTGGCGCCGATCCGCAGCGGCCTGGAAATGATGCGCGCCCAGCACCTGGCGCACGAGGAAATCGAACGCATCCGGGCCATGATGGAGCGGCAGGTGGGCCACCTGGTGCACCTGGTGGACGATTTATTGGACCTGGCGCGTATTGCGCGTGGCAAGGAAGTGCTGGTATTCGGCCCGGCCGACCTGAACGCGATCGTGCGCAACGCCGTGGAATTGAGCACGCCGCTGATCGACGCCCGCCATCACCGTTTGAAAATTTCGGTGTCGGACAACCCGCCGCCGCTGTGGCTCGACGCCCAGCGCATCGCCCAGGTGATCGGCAACCTGCTCAACAACGCCGCCAAGTATACGCCCGAACACGGCGCCATCGAGCTGCGCGCAGCCGTCGCCGACGGCGAACTGACGGTCAGCGTGAGCGACAACGGCGTGGGTATTCCGGCCGACGCGCTGGGCAGCGTATTCGACATGTTTACCCAGGTGCCGGGCAGCGAGGCGCAGGCGCAGGGCGGCCTCGGCATCGGCTTGAACCTGGTGCGGCGCCTGACCGAACTGCACGGCGGCAAGGTGAGTGCGCACAGCGCCGGCGCCGGCCGGGGCAGCACCTTCACCTTGCACCTGCCGGTAATGCTGCCGGCCATGCAGTCGCTGCTGGCGGCGCAAACGCCGCCGGCCGCAGCGCTTGCAACGCCGGCGCCGCAGCGGGTCAATGCCGCCTCGAATACCAGCCTGCGCGTGCTGGTGGTGGACGACAATGTCGATGCCGCCGAAACGCTGTCGGCGCTGTTCGAGATCAAGGGTCACACCGTGGCCACGGTGCACGACGGCATCGACGCCGTGGGCCGTGCGCAAAGCTTCCTGCCGCAGGTGGTGTTCCTCGACATCGGTCTGCCCGGCATGAGCGGCTACGACGTGGCGCGCGAACTGCGTTCGCAACAAGCGCTCGACGGCGTGGTGCTGGTGGCGCTGACCGGCTGGGGCACGGATGCCGACCGCCTCAAGTCCGATGCGGCCGGCTTTGACCACCACCTGACCAAGCCGGTGAGCTTCGACGAGATCGTGCGGCTGATGGCCGATCTGGCCGGCCGGGTCGAAACCTGATACGAACCGAAGGGGAGCGCGATGAAACGTCTGTTCGTCCACGTGCTGCTCGGTGTTCTGCTCGGTGTGGCGGTGTTGCGGGCGGCGCCGGCGCGAGAAGGTCCGCTGGTACTGGTGAGCTTCGATTACCCGCCGTTCATGGAAGTGCAGCCGGGTCAGCCGCCGACGGGCATGATGGTGGAGCTGGTGACCACCATCTTCGCGCGCATGGACCAACCTATCGAATTGCAGTTTTATCCACTGGCGCGCAGCCTGTCGCTGATCGACACGCCGCGCGCCGACGGCTTTTTCACCATCAAGAAGAACGATGAGCGCGAGCAGAAATACCTGTTCCCGCGCGAACCGCTGCTGACCCAGGATTTCGTGATCTTCGTGCGCGCCGGTTCGCGCATGGCGTTCCAGGGTAATGTCAGCGAGCTGGCCGACGTGCGCCTGGGCGTGGTCAACAAGGTGTCGTATGGGGCGATTTTCGATGGCGCTGCCGCTCGCGGCATGTTCAATCGCCTGGAAGTGGCGCAGACCTACGAAGCAAACTTCCGCAAATTGCTGGCCGGGCGCATGGATGCCCTGGTGAGCAGCCGGGTGATGGGCGCCGCAGTACTCAAGCGCCTGAACGCGCTGGACAAGGCCAAAGTGATCGGTCCGCCGATCGAAACCACCCAGAGTTACCTGATCTTCAACCGCAACACGGTCGCGCCGGAGGTGGTGACGGCGTTCGACCAGACCCTCAGCAATATGCGCAAGGACGGCTCGCTGCGCAGGATACGCGACAAATATACGCGCTGAACGGCCCATGGCAACCGGTGGTTTGAATTTATAATCTTAAATTATCCTGCGGTATCGAGTGGCGACGCAGACGCGCCTGGCGACAAGAATGAGTTTTCCGCCCCTGGCCAAGCCGGGTTGGCGGCTGTTATCAATTGTATTTATTTAAGTGGAATGGAATTCGTATGGCCAATGTCAATGTGAACGGTATCAATGTCAGCAACACCGGTAGCTTCGTGCTGTTTGGCGGCATCAATGTGCTCGAATCGCGCGATCTTGCCATGCGTGCATGCGAAGAATATGTGCGCGTGACGCAAAAGCTGGGCATTCCCTACGTGTTCAAGGCCAGCTTCGACAAGGCCAACCGTTCGTCGATCCATTCGTATCGCGGTCCTGGCCTGGAAGAGGGCATGCGCATCTTCCAGGATGTCAAGGCGGCGTTCGGCGTACCGGTGATTACCGATGTGCACGAGCCGTTCCAGGCGCCGCTGGTCGCCGAAGTGGTCGACGTGCTGCAATTGCCGGCCTTCCTGGCGCGCCAGACCGACCTGGTGGTGGCGCTGGCCAAGACCGGCAAGGTCATCAACATCAAGAAGCCGCAGTTTTTGAGCCCGGGCCAGATGGCCAACATCGTCGAGAAATTCAAGGAAGCGGGCAACGAACAGCTGATCCTGTGCGATCGCGGCACCTGCCTCGGCTACGACAACCTGGTCGTGGACATGCTGGGCTTTGGTGTGATGAAGAAGACCTGCAACGACCTGCCGATCATTTTCGACGTCACCCACGCGCTGCAGCAACGCGATCCGGGTGGCGCCGCTTCCGGTGGCCGCCGCCAGCAAGTGGCCGACCTGGCGCGTGCCGGCATTGCCGTGGGTATCGCCGGCCTGTTCCTGGAAGCGCATCCCGATCCGGACCACGCTCTTTGTGACGGTCCAAGCGCCTTGCCGCTCGATAAGCTGGAACCGTTCCTGTCGCAACTGAAGTCGCTTGACGACCTGGTGAAGTCGTTCCCGGCACTCAATATCGCTTGATGGAGAATCGCAGCGTGAACGATATCACCACCCAGCGCCTGGCCATCGTTATCCCGGCCCGTTACGGTTCCACGCGCTTGCCTGGCAAGCCGCTGGCCGACATCCTCGGCAAGCCCATGGTGCAGCACGTGTATGAACGCGCACTCGAAGTGCCGGGCGTGCATGCGGTGGTAATCGCCACCGACGATGAACGCGTGGCCGAGGCTGCGCGCGCCTTCGGCGGCCGCTGCGTGATGACCTCGCCCGACCATCCGTCCGGTACGGATCGCCTGGCCGAGGTCATGCAGTCGGTCGAGGCCGAGATCTACATCAACCTGCAAGGCGACGAGCCGATGGTGCGCCCCGGCGATATCGCCATGCTGGCCCGTGGCATGTGGGCCGATAGCTCGGTCCAGGTCGGTACCCTGTGCCACCCGATCGACGCCGACGAAGCAGATAACCCGAACACGGTCAAGGCGGTCCTGGCCGGCAATGGCGATGCGCTGTATTTCAGCCGCGCCAAGATTCCGTTCGCCCGCGATGACGCACCGGCGCGCTACCTCAAGCATGTCGGTGTGTATGGCTATCGACGCGAAGTGCTGGCTGCTTACTCGAGCCTGCCGCCGGCGATGCTGGAACAGGTGGAAAAACTGGAGCAGCTGCGTTTATTGGCGGCCGGCATGCGCATCCGCGCGTTCGAGGTGGAACCGACCGGCCCCGGCGTCGATACGCCCGAGTGCCTGGTGCGCGTGCGCGCATTGATGGCAGGGGAGACTGGCGCGGCTGCGGCAGCGGCGCCCGCGCCATTGCCTTCCCTGGCCGGTATCAAGCTCGTGATCACCGACGTCGATGGCGTGCTGACCGACGGCGGCATTTATTACGATGCCACCGGCGAATGCCTGAAGCGCTTCCACGTGCGCGATGGCCTCGGCATGTGCCTGCTGGAAGAAAACGGCGTGCGCGTGGCGGTGTTGTCGGGCCGTGATTCGCCCACGCTGCGCAAGCGCGTGGCCGACCTTGGCATTACCTTGTACCAGTTTGGCGTCAAGGACAAGCACGGCGCCTGCCGCGCGCTGATGGAGCAAGCGGGCGTCGCCGTGCACGAAACCGTCTGCATTGGCGACGACAGCATCGATCTGCCGGCGTTTGCCGCCTGTGGCCTGTCGTACGCGGTGGCCGATGCACCCGTGTACGTGCAGCGCCGCGCCAGCGCCGTGCTGGCAACGGCGGGCGGCAAGGGTGCGTTCCGCGAGTTGGCCGACGCGATCCTGGTAGCGCAGGGCAAGGAGCACGTATTCGGTTCGGCCGAGGGCTTTGCCACGGTGATGGCGGGCATGGCCCAGTAATTTTTTGTATTTTGAAATGGATGTAGTAATGAGTGAATCAATTACCCAGGCCCGCCAGGTGGTGGCGATGCAAATCGATGCGTTGTCGGCCATGGCTGACCGCATCGGCGCCGACTTCGACGCCGCTGTGGACATTGTCCTGGCCCGCCAGGGACGCGTGGTGCTGGTGGGGATGGGAAAATCCGGCCTGATCGGCAAGAAGATTGCCGCCACCATGGCCTCTACCGGCACCCCGGCCTTCTTCGTGCATCCGGCCGAAGCCTTCCACGGCGACCTGGGCATGATCGGTCCGCAAGACGTGGTGGTGATGATTTCCAATAGTGGAGAAACCGAGGAGCTGGTGCGCATCCTGCCTTTCCTCGAGCACCAGGAAAACCGGATCATCGCCATGACCGGCCGCCGCGATTCCACCCTGGGTCGGCATGCCCACGCGGTACTGGACGTGTCGGTCGAGCGTGAGGCGTGCAATAACAACCTGGCGCCCACCAGCTCCACCACCGCCACCCTGGTGATGGGCGATGCGCTGGCCGTGGTGCTCTCGTCGAAATGCAATTTCCAGCCTGAAGACTTCGCCCGCTTCCATCCCGGTGGCAGCCTGGGCCGTCGTTTGCTCACCCGCGTGGCCGACGTCATGCACAAGGACAATCTGCCGGTGTGCCGTCCCGATGCGTCGTTCCGTGACGTGGTACACGAAATCAACCGTGGCCGCCTGGGCCTGGTACTGGTGATGCAAGACGGTGATTTGCTGGGCATCATCACCGATGGCGACGTGCGCCGCGCGTTTGACTCCGCCGCCGACTACCGCGAGATCGCGGCCCGGCACATCATGTCGTCCGAGCCGAAGCTGGCTGCACCGGACGAGCGCTTCTCCGATGCGGAAGCGCGCCTGCGCGCCGCCAGGATCAACGCGCTGGTCGTCAAGAACCAGGCCGGTGAAGTTGTTGGCGTACTGCAGATTCACGATGTCGTTCCTGACAAGCCGGTCGTGTAAAAATCCTCGACCGGCAATCAGCGTTTTTACAAGGCGTGCGCAGCCTGTGCTGCGATGGTCGCAACCACCGCCGATACTGCTGCGGCCTTGGCGAGGGGAATCAGGCGCCGCGCGTGGTACGTCAGGGTCAGCACCACGACGACCGCGCCGGCAGTCAGCGCGCCCAGCCACATGACCCACCCCTGGGTAGCGCCCTTGAGCGCCAGCGACGCGGCCAGCGACAGCAGCAATCCGGCCGTGCCGCACGCCTGCAACCAGCGCGTCTTGTCGCCCGGCGAGGAGCCGCGCCCGTACAACGCTTCCCAGTGCCGGTCCATTGCCAGGCTCAGCCCGGAAAAACCGGCCAGCGCGGCAGCCAGCGCCGCGTAGATCAGCAAACCGTTGGTCAGCGCGCTCATGCTGCGCCTCCACTCGCCAGCACCGGTGCCGGGTCATTAGCCTTGTTAACTTTATTTACTTTATTCATTCGTGATTTACCCATCTGTTTAGCCGCAAACAACAATCCGATTCCGATTACCAGTACCACCAGGTCGAAACCGGCGATCTGCAGCAAGCCGTGCGACAGGCTGTAACCAAGGTGCGACTCGGTAGTCAATAGATTGAGTAGCGGCAGACCGGCAAACAACACGCCACCGACGGCCAGCAATATCTGCCACATGCGCCGCGAGGGCCGGGCCATTGCCAGCACGGCTGCCGTGCCCCAGGCGCCGAAGAACCAGGCCGCTTCCATGGCCGGCCGCTCGGCCAGTTCCACCGGCAGCAGGCGGTTGGACCAGAAGTAGGCGGCAATCGCGATCGGCACGCCCGCAATGGCGCCCAGGTTCAGGCCATCGACCAGCCGCAGGCCGAAGCCGACCCGTCCCCCCTTGGCCAGCGCCTTGGCGTATTTCTGGCGGTCTTTTACGGCCCACAGTATCAGGCCAGTGGCCACCATCGCGCAACCGGCCAGGCCGGCGACAAAGAACAGCGCCCGCAGCGCGGCACTGGAAAAGCGCGCCGCGTGCAGGCCGATCATCACGCCTTGGGTCTGCGCGGCCGGTGCTGCCGCCTGCTCCGGCGGCGAGACCAGTGCACCGGTCACGCCATCGAACACCATGGCCGGCTGGTCCACCGACATCTGCTTGCCGTCGCGGCGATACAACGCCACTGCGGCATTGGTCTGTTTGGGATGACTGATAACGATGCGCCCTACGCCGCCTTCGCCCCAGGCGGCCGTGGCCTGCGCCAGCAGCGGCTGTAATGGCGTGAGCGCGGCCGGCACGCGCGAGGCCTTGGGATCGATGGCCACGTCCTGGCGCAGTTCGGTGAAGAACTTGTCGCGTTCGTCCTGGTACACGGCCTTCACGCCCCACGGCATGTACAGGAACATCAACGTGACGATGCCGGTGTAGGTGATCATCAGGTGGTAGGGCAGGGCCAGCACGGCGCTGGCGTTGTGGGCGTCGAGCCACGAGCGCTGGCCCTTGGCCGGCCGGAACGTGAAGAAATCCTTGAAAATGCGTTTATGCGTGACGATGCCCGACAGGATGGCCACCAGCATGAACATGGCGCAGATGCCGACGATCCAGCGCGACCAGATCACCGGCATGTAGTGCAGGTCGAAGTGCATGCGGTACAGGAACTCGCCGCCACGCGTGGCGCGCGCTGCCGCCAGTTCCTCTCCGGTGGCCGGGTCGAGCGTGGCATTGCCGAAACGCGCGCGGCGCGGACGCTGCTCGCCCTGCCTGGCCGGGTCGGCTGGCGGCGGCGCCCACATGGTGCGCAAGGTCGGCTCGCGCTCGCTGGGCAGGGTGATGATCCAGCGGTCGCTTTTGGGGGCACGCTGCTCCAGGAAGGCCACGGCATTGGCGGTGGCAGCGGCAGGCGCCACCTGGCGCGTCATCGATTGATGAGCTTCGGGCTTCATCCACAGCGTGATCTCGTCCTTGTAATACGAGGCGGTACCGGTGCAGAACACCAGGAACAGGATCCATCCGGCCAGCAGGCCGGTCCAGGTGTGCAGCCATGCCATCGACTGGCGCAATCCTTCCTTCATGCCGCACCTCCGGTGAAGGCGCCCAGGGCCAGCACCACGGCGCCAGGCAACAGCGACGCCAGCAGCAGGCCGATCCAGGCGCGCAGCGCGCTGGCGCAGGCGAATACCCACATCACCGCCACCGGATACACCACGAAGGCAGTCAGGGTGCCGGTCATCGCCGCTTCGGCGCGGGTGGTGGGCAGGGTGAGGGCGAGGGCGGCGGCGATCAGCGCGGACAAGCCATAGCCGCCCGCAATGGCGGCGACGGTGCGCGACAACACGCCCGCGCGGTAACGAATGGTAGAGGCCATACAACTTCCTTCAGATGCACGCATGAAGCGCTAAATGCGAATAATTCTCGTTCATTATTGCAGTGTTGTCAATGAGGAAGTAGTTGCCGCGATTGGCTCACGAACGTGATTTTTTTGGCCGGCGTATGCCATGGTTTGAGCTGTGACTATAATCAATGGACCATAAAACTACATGAAGAGACTCATGAAAACATTTGCTCCCTTGCTGCTTGCCCTGGCGTCTGCGCCGGCCTTCTCCGCCACGTATTACGTCGCGCCCAGTGGCAACAACAGCAACCCCGGCACCCAGGCCGCGCCGTTCGCCACGATCGCGCGCGCGCAAACCCAGGCCCAGCCCGGCGATACGGTGTACCTGCGCGGCGGCCGCTATGCCTACACCGCCGGCGTGGAAAGCTGCGCCAGCCGCACCGCCATCGTCAACGCCATCACGCTCGACAAGAGCGGCGCCGAAGGGCTGCCGATCCGCTACTGGGCCTACCCGGGCGAAAAGCCGGTGTTCGACTTCTCGGCAATGAAGGACGACTGCCGGGTCAAGGGCTTCAATGTCACCGGCAGCTGGCTGCATTTGAAGGGGCTGGAAGTGACGGGCGCGCCGCAGCAGCCGGGCAACCGCCTCAATCACGAATCGTGGGGCATCTGGGTCAACGGCAGCCGCAATACGTTCGAGCAGCTCGACCTGCATCACAATATGGGGCCGGGCCTGTTCATCCAGAACGGTAGCTACAATCTGGTGCTCAACAGCGATTCGCACCACAACTACGACCCGTACACGTCCAACGGCGCGGGCCAGAGCGCCGACGGCTTCGGCGCCCACATCAAGGCCAACAACCCGGGCAATGTGTTCCGCGGCTGCCGCGCCTGGGCCAACTCCGACGACGGTTTCGACCTGATCAACGCGTTTTCGCCGGTGGTCATCGAGAACTCGTGGGCCTGGTCGCACGGCTACCTGCCCGGCACCACCACGCCGCTGCAGGCCGGTAACGGCAACGGCATCAAGGCCGGCGGCTACGGCGGCGCCTATGTATCGAATGGGGTGAAGCACACGGTACGCTTCTCGGTGGCGTTCAAGAACAAGGCGGCCGGCTTCTACGCCAACCACCATCCGCTGGCGCTGGACTTCTTCAACAACACGTCGTTCGACAACGGCTACAACTACGACATGCTGGGCATCTCGGCCGACGGCACGCCCGTCAACTTCGGCACGCTGCGCAACAACATCTCGTACAAGGGCCAGCAGTCGCGCAATATCGACGGCACCAATATGCGCTACAACTCGTGGAATTTGCCGGTCACGGTGTCCGACGCCGACTTCGACGACGTCTCCGCCACCGGCTGGGATGCGCCGCGCCAGGCCGACGGCAGCCTGCCGGTGCTGCGCTCCTACCGCCTGCGCTCCGGCAGCGACTTGATCGACAAGGGCGGCGACGTCAACCTGCCGTTCCTGGGCGCCGCGCCGGACCTGGGCGCGTTCGAGAAGCAATAACGACTTCTTCCGCTTACTCCTTGAGCTTCGACGCCAGCTGCGCCACGCGTTCGGGATCGGCCTTTACGGCCGTGCTGATGGCGCGGCCGTAATTGGCGTCGGCCTTGTAGAAGTACGACAGCATGGTGTACTTGATGCCGTCATCCTTGACCTGGCCCAGGTCGCCCGCCAGGTTGCTTACCAGGTTGGCCTGCTGGCCGGCATTGAGCGACCGGTAAAAGTCGCCGGCCTGGGCGAAGTTCAGGGTTTTGACGGTGCGCGCCTGCTGGGTGGTGTCGGTCAGTTTCAGCTCGGTGGCCTTGAATTCGGCAGTGTCGGCCAGCGGCGCCCGGGTGCTTGGCTGGTAGTTGACGTCGCCTTTGCGGCTGCCGCTGTTCAAGGCGCCATCCTGGTTGTAATTGGCGACTTCGTTCCTCGGACGGTTGATCGGCAGTTGCAGGGCATTGGCGCCGATGCGGTGCAGCTGGGTGTCGGCGTACGAGAACAGGCGGCCTTGCAGCATGCGGTCTTCCGACGGCTCGATGCCCGGCACCAGGTTCGACGGCGCCATCGCCGACTGCTCGGTTTCGAGGAACACGTTATCGGGATTGCGGTTCAGGGTCATGGTGCCGACCTTGGTTTCCGGGACGCCGGGCCAGATCTTGGTGGCGTCAAGCGCATCGAAGTTAAACCTGGCCAGCTGCTCGGGTTTTAATACCTGCACATACAAATCCCATTGCGGATAACGGCCGTCCTTGATGGCGCCGATCAGGTCGCGCGTCAGGTGGTTGAATTCGCGGGCCTGGATGGCTTCCACTTCCGTCGCGTTCAGGTTCTTCTCGCCTTGCAGGCTTTTCCAGTGGAATTTGACGTAGCTGACCTGGTTCTTCGCGTTGACGAATTTATAGGCATGCACGCTGTTGCCGTCCATTTCGCGGTAGCTGGCCGGCGTGCCCAGGTCCGTGTACAGGCGCGTGAGCATGTGCGTCGATTCCGGCTGGTGCGAGAAGAAGTCGAAGAAGCGGTTCGGGTCCTGGATGTTGGTATCCGGTGCAGGTTTGAGCGAGTGCACCATGTCCGGGAACTTCATGGCGTCGCGGATGAAGAAGATCGGCAGGTTATTGCCGACCAGATCCCAGTTGCCCTGGCTGGTATAGAACTTGGTCGCGAAGCCGCGCGGATCGCGCAGGGTTTCCGGCGAGTGGTTGCCATGGATGACGCTGGAGAAACGCACGAATACCGGTGTCTGCTGGCCCGGCGTAAAGACTGCCGCGCGTGTGTATTCCGAGATGTCCTTGCTGGCGACGAACACGCCGTGGGCGCCGGTGCCACGCGCATGGACCACGCGCTCGGGCTGGCGCTCGCGGTCGAAGCGTTGCAGTTTCTGGATCAGGTGCACGTCCTGCAGCAGGACCGGGCCGTTGGGTCCGGCTGTTTGCGAGTTCTGGTTGTCGCCGACCGGGGCGCCGTTGTCGCGCGTGAGCTGAGTACCAGCCTGCGTGGCGTTCTGGGCGTGGGCGGCGCCAAATCCCATCGCTGCCGACAGGGCGAGGGTGGCCAGGATAGTAGGGTTCATGATGTCTCCAATTCAGGGTAAGGAAGACAACATTACTGCCTGGTTATTCATTGTCCTAGTCAATTATTACTATGAAATCGATAGTGTTTTACTGACAGTCACCTTGCCCGACCCCGTCATCGGACAGGGGAAAATCAAGCGCCCTTGCGCTAGACTGGTGTTGATTCATTACGGGAGACATGACATGAGTGCCGGCTGCCAACACTTCAACCAGATTCATACGCATGCCGCCAATACCAGCGGTTGCGAAGAGTGCACGAAAATGGGCGACACCTGGGTGCACTTGCGGGTGTGCCTGACCTGCGGCCACACCGGCTGCTGCGACCAGTCGAAAAACCGCCACGCCACCCGGCATTTCGAGGCCACCGGCCACCCGATCATGCGCTCAAAGGAGCGCGGCGAGACCTGGGGCTGGTGCTATATTGACGAGGAAATGTTCGACCCGATCTGACCTTCGATCCGACCTAGCTTGCCAGGAGTTCCATGTCCAAACCATTGTTCACGCTAGTCCTCACCGTGGCCCTCGGGCTGGGCGCCGCCAGCGCCCAAGCGCTCGACTGCGCCAACGCCACTACCACGCCGGACATGAACGAATGCGCAGCGCGCACGCAAAAAACAGCGGAGGCCAATCTCAACGCCACGTACTCGCGCGTGCTCAAGACCGTCACCGAGCGCAAGGTGCGCACCCAGTTCGTTGCCGCCCAGCGCTTGTGGATCAAGTACCGCGAAGCCGACTGCAAGACCGTGCAGGCGCTGTACGGCACCGGCACCATCCGCACCGTGATGTATTTGGGCTGCCTGCAAAATCGGGCGGAGACCCGTACCAGGGAACTCGAGATGTTGCAAGGCGACCGCTAGTTGCCAAAAGGTAAAAGATGTATGATGCATTTTTTTACCCGTGGAGTGAGCTATGGTCGTCCTGCGTTCCCTGTTTTTCGCCCTGGTCGCCTCGTTGTCGTGGGTCGGCACGTCCCATGCGTTGACGTGGAACGAACCCTGGCATCGTGAGGTGGTAAGCCAGTCCAGCGCGTTCGGCTTGTACCAGGTGGAACGCGCAGGCAAGCAGGCGCTCACGCTCAAGCGCATCAGGCAGATCGCCGGCGAAGATACCGGGCCGATGGTCGAACTGGCATCGTTCTACGCTCTGCAGGTAAGCAGCAGCACCGGCAACCAGGCGCCGGAATTTACCCTGCGAGAAGGCACCCAGGCTTACTTTTACCTCAAGCGCGTCGCCGGCGGCTGGGCTATCGCCACCCCGTCGGCGGGCTTTGCCGCGTTCCATAAAAATGGCAAGGTGCTGGCCACGTATCGCTTCAGCGCCCACCAGGCCGTGGTCGATGCACAACTGTATGAGACTTCTCAGCGCTGTATCTTCCAGGCCTTGCATGGTGACCGCACCTGCGATCCGGAGGTGGTCGCGTGGATCGACGCCACCCTGGCCAAGCCGGCCGCGAGTATCGAAAGTGACAGCACGCTCGAGAGCCTCGACGGCTTTTTCCAGCAGCATGCCGCGCTGGAGACGGCCGGGTTTCTCGGTCACCCACTGCCTGCGGAGACGGTCGAACGGTTTCTCTCCAAGCCGGGCATGCACGTGCAAATGTCGGCGCTGCGCGCCTTGCTGGTCAGCGATCATCGCGACAAGGCGGAGCGCCTGATGACGTTCGTGGAAGATGACAAGGCCAACGCCACCGCGCGCTGCCTGGCGGCGATGCTGCTGGTGGAAACCGGCGCGCACCAGATGAAGCAGCGCCTGCTGGACTACGCACCGCGCGCCAGCGATGACGAGGCAGGACTGGGCATCGCCATCATGGACCAGCGCATTGGCACGCAATTTCCGTATACCGTGCGAAGCGCGGTCAAGATCGCGGCGCAGCAGCTGTGAGGCAGCGCGGCATCACGCCGCGCTGTTCTTTTTCCTGAACTGCGCCGCCTTGTAGCGGTTGCCGCACAAGGCCATGCTGCACCAGCGGCGCTTGTGCGACTTGGTGCGGTCGTAAAACCACAGGATGCAGTCGGGATGTTCGCACTGCCGCACCAGCGTGAAATCGCCTTCCACCAGCAACTGCGCCACCGCTTCGGCCACCGGGCCCAGTAGCGACGCTACCGCATCGCCGCGCGCGGTACGGGTGAGGGCCAGCTTGCCATCCTGGTCGGGCGCCAGGTGCGGCGCGCCGAGGTAGGCGTGCAGGTAGTCGTTGAGCGCTGCGATATCTGCCTTGTCGAATGCATCGGCGCCGCTTTCCGCATCGTCTTTGCGTCCCGTGATCAGCCGCCGCGCCAGTGCGCGCAAGGCCAGCGCCCGCGCCAGCAGCGCTGCGCCATCGGCTTGCCCACTCGCTTGCTCACTTGCTTGATTACCTGCTTGCTTATTTGCTTGATTACCTGCTTGCTTATTTGCTTGACTACCTGCTTGCCCGCCTGCCGGCTGCGCCGCTGCGATGCCTTGTCGCGCCAGCCACGCGCGCACAGCGTCGCCACTATGCCAATAGTCCACTACCGCGCCGTCGCTGCGCGCTTCGGTGTTGAGCAAATCGAGCGCCAGGTGGTCGCCCAGCAATGGCGCCTCGTCGGTTGTCGTCATTGGATTCATTTAATAACCTTTAAAAATACATTTGACAGGTTACTTTGATCGAGCCATACTGGCCTCAAGTAACCTGTTTAAGGTAATTATACAGGTTATAAAAAATCATCCAACCCGGAGAAATATCATGACCACATCCACCATCGCCGCTGCCGCCATCATGGCTACCGCCTTATCCGCCCACGCGGCGCCACCCGCCGTCCATCACCAGTCGCTGGAAGTCCAGGGCGTCAACGTGTTCTATCGCGAAGCCGGTCCTGCCGATGCGCCCACGGTATTGCTGTTGCACGGCTTCGGCGCGTCGTCGTACATGTTCCGCAACCTGATCCCGCAACTGGCGCACAGGTACCACGTGGTGGCGCCGGACCTGCCGGGCTTCGGCCAGACCAGCGTGCTGCCAGGCACCGCGTTCGACTACACCTTCGACAACCTGGCCAAGGTGATCGACGCCTTCACGGTGGCCAAGGGCATCGACCGCTACGCCCTGTACGTGTTCGACTACGGCGCGCCGGTGGGCTGGCGCCTGGCGGTCAATAATCCGCACAAGATCACCGCCATCGTCAGCCAGAACGGCAACGGTTACGAAGAGGGCCTGAGCGCCGGCTGGGCCGACATGCGCCGCGCCTGGGCCGAGCCCACGGCGGCCAACCGCGAAGCGCTGCGCCGCTTCAATACCCTCGACATGACCAAATGGCAGTACACGGAGGGCGTGCGCGACACCACGCTGATCGCGCCCGAAACCTGGCAACTGGCGCATGCCGCGATCGAACGCATCGGCGTGGAAGTGCAGATGGATTTGCTGCTGGACTACGGCCAGAACATCAGGCAGTACGCGAAGCTGCACGAATTTTTCCGGCGCCAGCAACCGCCCCTGCTGGCCATCTGGGGCCAGAACGATCCGTTCTTCGTGCCGGCCGGCGCCGAGGCCTTCAAGCGCGACAACCCGAAGGCGCAGGTACGGTTCCTCGACACCGGCCACTTCGCCATCGAGACCCACGGCGCGGAAATCGGTGCGGCGATGCTGGAGTTCCTGGACGGCGCGGCGGTCAGGTAACGCTAGCGTTGCCTGCTGCTGGCGAATTCCTCGATCTTGTGGGTGGCGCCGGACACCACCAGTATGTCGCCGGGCCGCACCAGTGTTTCCGGCAGCGCATGCTGGAAGTCTTCACCGGCGCGCTTGACGCCAACGATGGTCACGCCAAAACGCGACCGAACGTGGGCGTCGGCCAGGATCTTGTTGTGGGTGAGGGCGGGAGCACGCAGCTTGGCGATGGCAAAGCCGTCGTCGAACTCGATGAAGTCCATCATCCGGCCCGTGATCAGGTGCGCCACGCGCTCGCCCATGTCCACTTCGGGATACACCACGTGGTGGGCGCCGATGCGCTGGGCGATCTGGCCGTGTTCGGGCGTGAGCGCCTTGACCCAGATGTCCTTGATACCGAGTTCGGTCAGCACCATCAGCGACATCAGGCTGCTGGCCAGGTCGGCGCCGATGCCGACAATGGCGTGCGAAAACTCGGCCACGCCCAGCTGGCGCAGCACGCTGGCGTTGGTGGTGTCGGCCTGCACGGCGTGGGTAAGCTTATCGGCCCACAGCTGCACCAGGTCGGCGTCGCGGTCGATGCCCATGACGTCGTGGCCCATGCGCATCAGCGACTCGGCCACCGAACCGCCGAAGCGTCCCAGGCCGATGACAACCACGCTGTCGCCGCTGGAAAACGAGAACTGCTCTGAAAAGATCTTACCCAACAATTGGATGCTCCTCTGCGTAACGATAAGGCATGCGGCGCCCGCCCAGCACCAGCGACGCGGCCAGCGTGATGGTGCCCACCCGTCCCAGGTACATCAGGAGCGTTAGCAGCAACTGGCCGGAAGTGGGAAGCTGCGGCGTGATGCCGGTGCTCAGGCCCGTGCTGCCGAAGGCCGAGATTACCTCGAAAATGATCTGATCGGTCGGAAAGTCGGTGATCGCCAGCAGCGCCATGGTGCCCGCCACCACGACCGCGCTGCCCATCACCACCACGGTGATTGCCTGGCGCTGGGCGGCAGCGCCGATGCGCCGGCCGAAGGCTTCGGTATCCGAGTGGCCGCGCACCTCGGCCAGCACCAGCAGCACCAGGATCGCTACCGTGCCCACCTTGACGCCACCGGCAGTGCCGGCGCTGCCGCCGCCGATGAACATCAAAAAATAGTGCAGCGCGAGCGATTCCTGGGTGAGGGCGCCGATATCGACCGCATTGAAGCCGGCCGTGCGCGCCGCCACCGACATGAACGAGGCGCCCAGCAGCTTGTCCGGCACCGACAGGCCGCCGAGCGTGCGGGCGTTGTGCCATTCGGCCAGCAGGATCGCCACCATGCCGCCGACCAACAGCAGCGCGGTGCCGGCCAGCGTCAGCTTGGTGTGCAGCGACCAGTGGCGCCGACCTTGGGCACCCCAGCGCCAGCGGTTGCGAATGTCGTGCAGTACCGGAAAGCCCACGCCGCCCACCACGATGGCCAGCATCATCGGCAGCAGCACCAGCGCGTCGCCGGCGTAGCGCACCATGCTGTCAGCGTGGATCGAAAAGCCGGCATTGGTGAACGCCGAGACGGCATGGAATGCGCCGCTCCACGCGGCCTCGCCCCAGGGCAGGTCGTAGCCGTAGCGCAGGCGCAGCGTCAGCACGGCCGCAATGATCAACTCGGAGGCAAACGTCACCACCAGCACCAGCCGCGCCACGGCGGCGACATCGCCCAGGCCGAGGGTACGGGTTTCCATCTGCGTCATCAGCTTGGTGCGCAGGCGCGGCGAACCGTTGACCAGCAGGCCAAGCAGGGTAGCGGCGGTCATCATGCCGAAGCCGCCGCACTGGAACAGCAACATGATCATGCCTTGGCCGAAGCCCGACCAGTAAGTGCCGGTATCGACCACCGCCATGCCGGTCACGCACACCGCCGAGACGGCAGTAAAGAACGCCACCAGCACGGGCGCGCCATCGGAGCCCGAGCGCGCTGCCGGCAGCATCAGCACCAGCGTGCCAACGGCAATCGCGGCCAGGAAGCCAAGGGCCACCGCGCGCGCGGGGTGCAGCACTGTTCTCATGGTGATCAGGGGGGGACTGGTGGTGGTGGGGCGCCGATTATACCGAGAACCGGTGTTTGATAACGGATTGAAGCCGACGCTGGAGGTGGGTGTCCAAGTTTTCATACGTGGGCGTGGCATAGCTCTACCGTTTTCTGCTCACATTCCGTCGCCAGAATTGTATTTCCCTAAGGAAATTCGTTTGAATTCAATGGCTTGCAGGCTTCATATCGTTTCATAATGGCTGGCATAACCATTGCTATTCCCCCATACCCCGGGCGCCGACCCTGGGACTAAAACTTGGAGGAATACATGAAAAAGAAACGTCCATTAACCCTGTACATCCTGGTCGCGATGGTGCTCGGGGTTGCGGTGGGTTACGGTTGCCACGAAGCGATCACCGATAAACAACTGAGCGCGCAGATCGCCTCTCACATTTCGATCGTCACCGATGTATTCCTCCGCCTGATCAAGATGGTCATCGCGCTGCTGGTGTTTTCCACCCTGACGGTCGGCATTGCCCACCTGGGCGACGGCAAGGCTGCCAGCCGCATCGGTGTCAAGGCCATGGGCTGGTTCGTGGTAGCGTCGCTGCTGTCGCTCACGCTGGGCATGGTGCTGTCGAACTTCCTGCAACTGGGTACCCATCTTGGTCTGCCGCTGCCGCCGGTCGATGCCACCACCGGCCTGAAAACCGCCGCGTTCACGCTCAAGGATTTCGTCAGCCACCTGGTACCCAAGTCGCCGATCGAGGCGATGGCCAATAACGAGATCCTGCAAGTGCTGGTGTTCTCGCTGTTCTTCGGCAGCGCCCTGAGTGCGCTGGGCGAGTCGGCGTCAAAGCTGACGTCCGCCATCGACCAGCTGGCGCAAGTCATGCTGCGCATTACCGGCACCATCATGAACCTGGCGCCCTTGGCCGTGTTCGCGGCGATGGCCTCCGTGGTGACCACCAACGGCCTGGGCATCCTGCTGACCTTCGCCAAGTTCATGGGCGGCTTTTACCTGGGACTGGTGTGCCTGTGGGCGCTGCTGGTGCTGGGCGGCTACGCCTTCATCGGCAAGCGCATCTTCCGCTTGCTGGTGCTGATCCGCGAACCGTTCCTGCTGGCGTTTTCCACGGCCAGTTCGGAAGCGGCATATCCGAAAATGCTGACCGCGCTCGAGCAGTTCGGCGTGCACCGCAAGATCTACAGCTTCGTCATGCCGATGGGGTATTCGTTCAACCTCGATGGCTCGATGATGTACTGCACCTTCGCCGTGCTGTTCATCACCCAGGCCTATGGCATCGACATGTCGCTTGGCACCCAGATCACCATGCTGCTGGTGCTGATGATCACGTCGAAAGGCATCGCCGGCGTGCCGCGTGCCTCGCTGGTGGTGATTGCCGCCACCCTGAACCAGTTCAACATTCCGGAAGCGGGCTTACTGCTGTTGATGGGCATCGACCAGTTCCTCGACATGGGCCGTTCGGCCACCAACGCTGTCGGTAACGCCGTGGCCACCGCGGTAGTCGCCAAGTGGGAAGGCGCGCTCGATGAAGAGCGCCCGGAGCAGGTCGAAGCAATCAAGCACGCCGCATAAAACATAAAAACACCGGAGACAACATGAAACAACAATTCGCCATCGTACTGGCCCTCGCTGCAGCCGCATCCACCGCCACTGCCCAATCCTCGGTCACCATCTATGGCGTCGCCGACGCCGGCCTGGTGCTCGAACGCGGCGGCCCGGCCGGCAATGTGCAGGCGCTCGGCAGCGGCGTGGCTTCGGCCTCGCGCATCGGCTTCAAGGGCAAGGAAGACCTGGGCGGCGGCCTGACGGCGTCGTTCCAGCTGGAGAACGGTCACAATATCGACACCGGCGCCGCCGGCCAGGGCGGCCTGCTGTTCGGCCGCCAGGCTTACGTGGCCCTGTCGAGCACCACGCTGGGATCGATCAGCGCCGGCCGCCAGTACTCGCCGTATTACAAGGCGCTGCGCGATATCGCCGATCCGTTCGTGGTTGGCCTGGCCGGTAACGCCATGAACATGGTCGCCACCACCTCGCGCGTGGACAACTCGGTGGAATATACGACGCCGCGCGTCAACGGCTTCTCGGCCGACGTGCTGTACGGATTCGGTGAAGTGGCGGGCGACACGGCAAAAAGCCGCACCGTGGGCGCGGCCGTCAGCTACGCCGGGCCGGAGTCGCTGCCCTTGAACCTGGTGCTGGTCCACCATCAACGCGACAATGCGCTGGCCACCGCGCGCAGCCGCTCCACCATGCTCGCTGCGCGCTACCGCGTGGGCAGCGTCACTACCCACGCATCGCTGTCGCACAACCAGGACCTGTTGCAGCGTGCCAGCAACGACGCGCTGATCGGCGCTACGGTGGCCATGGGGCAGGGCAAGTGGCTCGCATCCGCCATCTTCCACCGCGACCAGTCCACGCTGAACCAGGACGCGCGGCAACTGGCCATCGGCTACACGCACAATCTGTCGCGCCGCACCGACGTGTACACCGCGTACGCGCATATCAGCAACCGCAATGGCGCCGTTTTCCATGTCGGCAATGCCACCGACAACGGTACCGGCACCGGCGGCTTCAACCTGGGCGTGCGTCATGTGTTTTAATAGCGGTCCTCAGTTACACTTTCATCTGGTTTAATCAAAGGAATCCATGCCGGCAGCGCAGAAAATGCAGTGGCCGCGGTTGCTGATTTACGCGCTGCTGCTGGCGGCCGGCCTGGCGCTGGCCATCGTCGCCGGCCGCTGGGCCGAGCACGCGGCCATCGAGCGCCTGCGCGAGGCCGGCGCCCAGCGCCTGCAAGGCTATGCGCTGGGCCTGGAAAACCTGCTGTCGAAATACGACTTCCTGCCCGGTACCCTGGAGCTGAACAAGGACGTGATCGCGCTGCTCGCCGACCAGCACGACGACGGGCTGCGGCGCGAGGTCAATACCTACCTCGAGAGCGTCAACAAGCTGTCGCGCGCCACCACCATCTACATCGTCAATTTGCAGGGCATTACTCAGGCGGCCAGCAACTGGCGCGCAGCCGACAGTTTTGTCGGTGACAACGTCGCCTTCCGCCCGTACGTGCGCGATGCGCTGAACGGCAAGCCGGGCGGCTTCTATGGCGTAGGCACCACCAGCCGCGAACCCGGTTATTTTTTCGCCCACGGCATCTACCGCGACGGCCATATGCTCGGTGTGGCCGCGCTCAAGGTCAATATCGAAAAGCTGGAAGCGTCCTGGGTGCAGGGCCGCGACCGCGTGCTGCTGGCCGATGCCAATGGCGTCGCCATCCTGAGCTCCGTCCCTGAATGGAAATACGGCACGCTGGCCCCGCTGGCGCCCGAGGTGCGGCGCGAGCTCGAACGCTCGCGCCAGTTCCACTCGCACTCGCTCAGGCAGATCGGCTATCGCGAGGTGCGCCCGCTCGACGCGAACGCGGGAGCCGATGCCAGCATCGTGGCCGTGGACGGTGCGCCGGGCAGCGGCCGCATGCTGCGCCAGTCGCTGCATATCGGCGCGCGCGACTGGCAGTTCGTCTATTTTTCCGACCTGGGACCGGCCGAAGCCAGCGCACGCAGCGCCCTGGTTTTTGCCTGCCTGTCGCAGGCGCTACTGGCCATGCTCGTGCTGTATGCGCGCCAGCGCCGCCGCCTTGGTCGCCAGCGCCTGCGCGCGCGCGAGGATTTGCAGCGCGCCTACGACGACCTGGAAACCATGGTGGCAGAGCGCACCGCCAGCCTGCAGCAGATGACCGAGAACCTGTCCGCAGAAAACCTGGTGCGGCGCAAGGCCGAGCAGCAACTGCGCCAGGCGCAGTCGGAGCTGATCCAGGCTGCCAAGATGGCGGTGCTGGGCCAGATGTCGGCAGGGATGACCCATGAACTGAACCAGCCCCTGACCGCGCTGCGCACCATGGCCGACAACGCACGCGTGCTGATCGAACGCGGACGCCTGCCCGAGGCCAGCGCCAACCTGGCCACCATCTCGCAGCTGGTGGCGCGCATGGGCCTGATCACCGGCCAGTTGCGCCAGTTCGCGCGCAAAACTGACGCTACCCTGCAGGCGGTGCCGGTGGCCGCTGCGATTACGGGCGCACTGTTCCTGGTCGAGCGGCGGGTGGAGCAGGAGCGTATCAATTTCCGCATGTCGATGCGGGACCACGACGTCGACGCGCTGTGCGACGGCAATCGCCTGGAACAGGTGCTGGTCAACCTGTTTACCAACGCGCTCGACGCCATGCAGGACAGCGAGGTGCGCCAGCTGACCGTGACGGTGGAGCGCACCGACGAGCGGGTGATGATCGGCGTGGCCGACAGCGGCCCCGGGGTGCCGGCAGACATCCGCGCCCACCTGTTCGAACCATTTTTTACGACAAAACCGCAAGGGCAGGGCCTGGGCCTGGGGCTGGCGATCTCGGAGCAGATCGTGCGCGAATTCGGCGGCCTGCTGCGCGTGGAAACCGCGCCGGCCGGTGGCGCCCGGTTTATCATTGAGCTGCCTTTGGCGGAGCGGGAGACAAACAATGCATGATATGAAAATTTTATTGGTCGAGGACGATGCCAGCGTGCGCGCCGGCAGCGCCCAGGCGCTGGACCTGGCTGGCTTGCAGGTGACGGACTTTCACGCGGCCGAAAACGCGCTGGCGCAGATTACCCCGGGTTTTGCGGGCGTGGTGGTGACCGACGTGCGCCTGCCCGGCATGAGCGGCCTCGATCTGATGGCGGCGGTGCACGCCATCGACGCCCAGCTGCCGGTAATACTGGTCACCGGCCACGGCGACATCAACATGGCGGTCAACGCCATGCGCGACGGCGCCTACGATTTCATCGCCAAGCCCTATTCGTCCGAGCAGCTGGTGGAAGTGGTGCAGCGGGCGCTGGAAACCCGCCGCCTGGTCCTGGAGGTGGCGGCGCTGCGCCATCGCATCGAGCATGGCGAGGGTATCGAAGCGACCCTGCTGGGCGATTCACCGGCCATGCGCGACCTGCGGCGCCTGATCCTGGACCTGGCCGATGCACCGGCCGATGTGCTGATCTACGGCGAAACCGGTACCGGCAAGGAGATGGTCGCGCGCTGCCTGCACCAGTACAGCCGTCGCCAGAACAAGCACTTCGTCGCCCTCAACTGCGGCGCCATCCCCGAGAATATCTTCGAGAGCGAAGTGTTTGGCCACGAACAGGGATCGTTTACCGGCGCGGCCAAGCGCCAGATCGGCAAGATCGAGCATGCCGACGGCGGCTCGCTGTTCCTCGACGAGATCGAGAGCCTGGCCATGCCGTTGCAAGTCAAGCTGCTGCGCGTGCTGCAGGAGCGGGTCGTGGAGCGGCTCGGCTCCAACACGCCGGTACCGGTCGATCTGCGCGTGATCGCCGCGTCGAAGGTCGATTTGAAGGAATGGTCGGACCAGCAGAAGTTCCGCAGCGATTTGTACTACCGCCTGAACCTGATCGTACTGAATTTGCCCCCGCTGCGCGAACGGCGCGAGGACATTCCGCTGCTGTTCGAGCACTTCCTGCTCGGTGCTGCCGCGCGCTACCAGCGCGTGGTGCCGCCGGTGCCGGGACCGTTGATGCAGTCGCTGATGGCGCACGACTGGCCCGGCAATGTGCGTGAACTGCGCAATATCGCCGAGCGCTACGCATTGGGCCTGTCGAGCGGTGCGGACGGCCTGCTGTCGGTGAAAAACCTGGCGCCGGTACCGCTGGCGGACCAGGTGGGCGGCTTCGAGCGGGCGGTCATCGAGCAGGAGCTGCGCAAGGCCGGCGGCAGCGTGACGGAGGTGAGCGTGGCGCTGGGCGTGCCGAAGCAGACCTTGTATTACAAGATGCAGAAGTATGGCTTGACGTCGGACGAGTACAAGAACTAGTGGAGAGCCGCAGAGGATCCCCACAGGCATCGCGCTGAGTTATTCCGCCGCCCAAGGAGCGATATGGTCCCGGTAAGCAGCAAGCGCCTTGCCTTTTGCGAGATCAAGTTCCGCGTCTTTGGGATCATCATTTAATGCCGCCATGGCATCATTTGCCGCATCAACTATTTTTGAAGAAGCCGGGGGGGGCGGTGTGTTTGTCCTCATAATTGCAGCTTTTGCGGAAGCGATGATCTTTGAAGATTCTTTCAGTTTGGCGGTATAGGATTTTTTCTCTTCGACGACAGGTGGATTAGCTTTAGATAATTCGGGAAGATACACAGTTTGCAGATCTTTTTTTGACTGTTCGATATCGCTCAGATTGTTTAATTTATTCTGAATCTCACCAACCTTTCTCGCGAATATGTCCTTCGAATTATTAGATAGCGCTACTGCTTTTGTCTGTTGTGCCGCAATCTGATCAAGTATCCTTTCCTTGTCTTTTTCATCTGTTGCCTTGGTGAAATTGGTGATTAAACTCTTCCATTCGTCATCAACCTTGGAGGCAGCGAGATGTTCACAATTTCCCTTGGATTCATATAGCTCGTTCAAACCGCTATCGGCCCCTTTGAATTCTATCGGCGCACGAGTAATTTCCTTTTTGTCGATGAATGCGGTGTATTGGAGCCTCAGAGTGACGCATGTTGTATCCAGGAAGACAGGGCTGCTTTCGTATAAATTGAAGTATTTTCTACCGATCTGAATTTTCGTCGATTGCCCCAAATCATCCAATGTCTGGCTCAATGCTTTTATACCGACATTGCTGGATTGTGCGACTGCTGATGAGGCTTCCTGCAATCCTGAGAGTAATGAGCATCGGGTGTGATATTCCTCGGCGTCCGCCAAGGCTCGTTCGATTGTATAATTTCCGATTTCCTTGCGCTGGCTGATGTCTATCTCTTTCAGAACGTCTTGTCGCGACTTATCAATCGCCTTGGTAACGATCTCGATGGCCAACATTGAATACATGCTCTGATTAACTTCGGCACGCATACCGTTCGTGACTGCCGCAGCGCCGGACAACAATCGAGCAGGCGTTGCGGAAGTGACCATCGCTCCGAGGCCACCGAACAATGTCGACGTGGAGCCGTAATCTATATTGGTCTCGGCGTGACTTCTCTTGAGGCCGTTTTTATATTCACGACAAATAGCATTCGACGAGGCGATCAGGCGATCTTGTACGCTGTTTCGCAGCAAGCGGCATTGGACGTTGAGCGTGGTTGAGCAATTTTTCCCGAATTTCCTCAGCGCGCCGTCCAGAGTTTCTTCCCGTTCATCAATCATACGGGCGAGGTCTTTCGACTCAATCGGCCCCAGCGCGGTTCCGCTTGATGAAACTTGCTCTTTATTACCTGGATCGGCCGGATTCGTTTTAGGCAAGTTAACCATTGCCCTCGGATTAAAAACCGATTTAGTTTTTTCCGGAAAAAGGCTACAACCGGTAACTAACAGCAATAGTTCGACGGCCTGGCGCCAGCGCTGGTGGGCGCCGACATTCTTGCCGCGTTCGCGCCGGTGGACAGCAGGAACGCCACCTATCGCAGCGTGGGCAGCGGCCGTCCCGGCAACATGACATTCAAGCCGTTCTTTTCGCAGTACGAGCGCCGCGCGGCCGTGTACTTCAACGCCTACACGGAACCGCAGTGGGCGGCGTCGGAAGCGGCGTTCCGCAAGGAGGAGGCCAGATTGAAGGCGCTGGCGGCGCGGTCGGTGGACGTGATGCACCTGGGCGAAATGCAGCCGGAGCGCGACCACGACCTGCAATCGGAGATCTCGTATCCGGTGTCATACCGTGGCCGCATGGGGCGCGACGCCCGCACCGGCGGCTATTTCAGCTTCCGCCTCAAGTGCGGCGACGGCCCGCTGGTGCTGCAGGCCAGCTACTGGGGCGAGGAACGCAACCGCGACTTTCATATCCTGGTCGATGGCGTGCGGGTGGCGCGGGTGAAGCTCGATGCCAGCCATGCCGGCGTGTTCTTCGATGAAGACTACCCGGTGCCGCCAGCCCTCACGCAGGGCAAGCAGGCGATCACCGTGCGCTTCGAACCGGAACCGGGCCACACCGCCGGCCCGGTGTTCGGCGTGCGGCTGTATAGGGCCGGGTGATCAGGCGTCGTTGCACTCGCTGTGTACCGGTTGCAGGTCGGCCGCGATAATGTCGGCGTTTTCCGGGTAAAACGGGCGCAGCGCCTCGACCAGCACATGCGGCGTGGACGGCGACGAAAACACCAGCACATCGCCCGGCTGGCACTTGGCGATTGCCACAGCCAGCGCCTGCTGCACGTCGTCGATTTGCACGGCCGTGCCGTCGCCGCTCAGTTGCTGGCGGATGCCTTCCACGATCAGGGCTCCGGTCTGGCCGTCGCCACGACCGCGCCGGTTGGACTGATAGACGATCAATTCGTTGAAGTCGATCGCGCAGTTGCGGCCGATATCGCGCAGGTCGGCGTCGCGGCGGTCGCCGGGGGCGGTCACCACGCCGATCACCTTGCCGGACGAGCCGGTGCCAGTCCCGGCCAATGAACGCGCCATCTTGCCCAGTGCGCGGTAGGCGGCCGGATTGTGGGCGTAATCGATCACCAGCGTGGCCTGGCCGATGCTGTAGATATTCGCGCGCAGCGGGTTGTTATGGCTGTCCGACACGAAGGTCGTCAACGCCTCGGCGATCCTGGGCAACGTGAAATCGCTGGCAATCAGCGCGGCGGTGGCCGCCAGCGCATTGGCGATGTTGAACATGGCATGGCCCTGCACCGACATCGGCATGGCCGCCGTGCTGACCAGCGCCTCGTGGCGGCTGCCGTGACCGATCATCAGCACGCCGCCCTGCAGCCAGGTGGCGCGGCCACCTTGTTGCAGGTGGGTGAGCAGCACCGGATGTTCGGGATCAAGCGAGAAGTACAGCACTTCCACGCCTTCCTCCACCTGCGACGCCATGCGCACGCAATACGGGTCTTCCGCATTGAGCACCACCGCCCGGCTGGCAGTGCGCGCCACCACGGCTTTGACTTCCGCCAGGTCGTCCAGCGTTTCCACGCCGTCCATGCCCAGGTGGTCGGCGCTGACATTGAGCACCACGCCCACGTCGCAGCGGTCGAACGCCAGGCCGCGCTTGAGGATGCCGCCGCGCGCCGTTTCCAGCACCGCGAAGTCCACTTCCGTGGACGTGAGCACCTTGCGCGCCGACCAGTAGCCGGAGCAGTCGCCCTGATCGACGCGCACGCCGTTGATAAACACACCCTCGGTGGTGGTCACGCCGGTGCCCAGCCTGGCCACGCGCGCGGCATGGCCGAGCAACAGGGCGGTGGTGGTCTTGCCATTGGTGCCGGTGACGGCAACGACCGGGATGCGGCCATTCTCCTTGCCGTACATGGCTTCCACGATGGCGTCGCCGGCGTCGCGCGGCTGGCCGCTGCTCGGGTACTGGTGCATGCGGATGCCCGGTGCGGCGTTCACTTCGATGATGCCGCCGTCCTGTTCGTCGAGCGGCACGCCGATGTCGCGGCAGATGATGTCGATGCCGGCGATATCGAGCCCGATGGTGCGCGCGGCGCGGATGCAGATCTCGCGCGTGGATGGATGCAGCAGGTCGGTCGCATCCTCGGCCGTGCCGCCGGTGGACAGGTTGGCGTTGCCGCGCAGGGCCACCACGGCGCCCGCCGGCGGTATGCTGTCGAAGGCGTAGCCTTGTTTCTTCACCAAATCTTCGGCGATCTGGTCGAGCCGCATTTTGGTCAGAATATTGGTATGGCCGTCGCCACGCGCCGGATTGAGGTTTTCGTGCGCCACCAGTTCGGCGATGGTGCGGACGCCGTCGCCGGTCACTTCCGGCGGGCGGCGGCGCGAGGCGGCTGCCACCTTGCCGCCAGTGACCAGCACGCGGAAATCTGCGCCTTCGAGGTATTTTTCCACGATCACGCGGCGGCTGTAGCCGCGCGCGTGGTCGAACGCGGTTTCGATCTGCTCCGGGGTGACGCACACGGTGGTCACGCCCTTGCCCTGGTTGGCATCGAGCGGCTTGATGGTGACCGGCACACCGATACGGCGCGCTGCGCGCTGCGCCTGCTCCACGTCGGTGACCAGGCGCCCGCGCGGTACCGGCACGCCGGCTTCTGCCAGCAGGGTCTTGGTCAGCTGCTTGTCGCTGGCGATATTGGCGGCCACCAGCGACGTATTGCCGGTGACGGTGGCCTGCAGCCGCTTCTGGCGCGAGCCCCATCCCAGCTGGAACAGGTTGGCTTCTTCGGTCAGACGCAGGCTCGGGATGCCGCGCCGGGTGGCAGCGTCGATGACGGCGGCGGTGCTGGTGCCGATGGCGCGGCGCTCGGCATGGTCGCGCAGCTCGGCCAGCGGCTCATCCAGGTTGAACGGCTGGTCGCGGGCCAGCGCGGATACCAGGTCCAGCGCGAGGGCGAACGCTTCCTGCGCCACCTGCTCGAACTGGTAGCCGCAGATCACTCGATAGCGGCCCGGTTGACCCTCGATGGGCGTGGAACGGCCGAAGCCCACCGGCGCGCCGGCCAGGGTTTGCAGTTCCAGCGCCACGTGTTCGACCACGCGCGCCATATAGGTGCCTTGTTGCAGGCGCTGCACGAAACCGCCCGGCTTGCCGGGCGGAGAGTAATGCTGGCCCAGGCTGGGCATCAGTTGCAGCAGCGCGTCGTTGAAGTTGGGCAGGGCGCTGGTGCTCACGCCCTGCAATTCGGCCAGGTCGATCACGGTGAGCAGGCACCGCGCGCTGCTGTAGAGATTGGGGCCACGCAGCACGCGTTGTTCGATGATGTTCATGACAGGGTGTTCCTATGGGTGACGATGTGCATAAAATGTGCGAGCGGCGCGGGGGCTTCGCCGGTCTGGTAGCGCGAACCGGAAGGCAGCAGGTGCAGCCGGACGTCGATCAGTTCCGGGCAACCGTGCTGCGGCAGGTCGGCGATATTGGTGATGGTGTCGCGGCCGTCGGCAATGGTGACGGCGCCATCGCCGATCACTTCGATGCCGGAGCCCGGCGTGACGATCAGCGCCGTGTCTTCGTCGATGCCGATGCCGAGCAAATGCGGATTGGAGGCAACGATGGTGAGCAACCGCGCCAGGCGGTGGCGCTGCGAGAAATGCTGGTCGATCACCACGCGGTTGATCAGCCCCAGGCCCGCGCCCAGGTGCACCGCGCCCTTTTCGGGATGCAGATCGGTCTTGCCGTCGGCAAGCATGTGGTTGGACATGGCGGACGCGCCGGCGCTGGTGCCGGCAATCACGGCGCCACGTTCGATCAGCGCGCGGTGCATGGCTTCGTCGGCCAGCGTGCCGCCGATGATGGCCACCAGGCGCTTCTGGTCGCCGCCGGTCATGAAGATGCCGTCGGCCTGCTCGATTTCTGCAACCAGTTCGGGGTTGTTGGCATCGGCGCGCGAGTCGAGATGCAGGTGCTTGCGGGCGGCGACACCGAGGTCGGCAAACGCCGTGTCATACATCTCCCACACCTTGTCCGGCACGCGGCTGGCGCTGGTGATGACGACGAAGCGGCGTTCGGCGCCGCCGGCCATCTCGACGAAGCGGGTCAATACAGTCTTGTCATCGGTGCGGTCTTCGCCTCCGCCTATGATCATCAGGTGGCCTGTACTCACGCTTGTACCCACCCTCACGCCAGCAGTTGGCGGAAGATGCGGGTGGCCATCAGGCCGGCAGCGCTGTGGTGGCGTGCAGGCGACATCAGGTCGATCAGCATGGTCATCGCGGCCGGTTTGCTGCCGGCAGCGGCCAGGCGCTGTTCCAGGCGGCGCAGGTCCGAGCCGCCGTCGCCGGCATCGAGGTCCGCTTCGCGTGCCGGATGGTGGCGGATCACGCCGCGCGGCTTGTTGGCGTTGGGGCGCGTGGCAGCGCCGACGCCCAGCGTTTCCATGGCGCGCTGGCGGGCGCGGAAGCTGATCACGCGCGCGCCCGTGGCAGGTGCTTGCACGGTGGACGCGCGTGGCGTGGCGATCCAGTCGCGCAAAATCTGCTGTTCATAGCTGCTAAACACGCCGAACATCTCGGCTCGCTTGCTCTGGATCAGTTTCCAGAAGCGGCTGTTTTCGGCCGGTTCGCCGCGCTTGATCCAGCCGGCGTTCTCCAGTTCCAGCAGCATGTGCGGGATTTGCGTGGGTTCGGCCAGCCAGTCGTTGATGCTGCGGCCCGCCACGCGGCAGTAATCGGAGTGCATGTTCTGACCGACCACGCTTTTGTCCTGCATGATCTGCACCAGTTCCGCTTCCAGGTCGAATTCGTCGATGACCGACATGGTGCAGGCGCCCAGGTCGTTCAGGCGATAGCCGTCGAGCATGCGGCGCTGGAAGTCGGCCGGGTCGGCGGCATTGGCCATCAACTGCTGCACGCCTTGCAGCGCCTTGTGGGCGTGGCCGGTGCCGGCGTTGTCCACCGTGATGTGCAGCGTGAAGTAATAGGGATCGATGCCCAGCTCATTGAGCTCATATGACGTGATGAGCAGGTGCAGCGGCAGTTGTTCGTAACCGAGGTTATAGCCGACGATTTCGGGCAGGTAGTGTTCGGCGTCCGCCGCCAGCGCCAGCTGGATCGCGCCTTGCACGAACTTGTCGTCGTCGAGGCCGCGCCACTGGTCGCATTCGAGGCCGGCCAGCAGCTTCTTGTACAGGACCACGTGGTTTTTTTCAGCGATGCCGTCGCCCAGTTCTTCCAGGTATGTTTGAATCAGCGGACGGAAATCGGGGTCTTCCCAGCGATCGAGCAGCGCGAACAGCCATGAGCCGTCCACCAGCTTGGTCGGCGCGACCGCCTTGATGAAGTACATCGCGTGGGATTTGCTGGCGAAATAGCGGCGCGGGGCGCCGTTCCGCCGTGCGTCGAGGTAGTCGCGGTACTGCTGGCCGACGGCCACGCTGCGCGCGCGCATCCACTCGCCCATTGCGGTGACGTCGGCCGGCACGTCGTCTTGCAGCGCGCGCGCCGCTTGCAGCTGGCGGTCGAGATAGCCGCGCGCAGTGTCGCGGTGCTCGGCCAATGCGCCGTGTTCAAGCAAAAAATAAAGTTCTTTCGCCGATGGAGAAAAAGACGCCGAAGGCGCTGGCGACGACAGTGGCGCGAGGGAGGTTTGCATGGGTAGCCCGGAAACTGGTTTATTTGTTGCATTATCCCGGGCAGGGGAAAGACGGAATATCGGTGCTCCCCCTGAGGCTGTGTAAGACGATGATTACACGTGTTGCCTCAGGGAATAGACGCTTACTTTTTGCCTGGCACAGGGGTGACATTCTGCGCATCCGGCACCGGCTTTTTGGCCTGCACATTACGCGTTGCGGACGGCGATTGCGCCAGGTTGCGGGTGCGGGTAGCGTCGGCCAGCGCCGCAGCGCAATTGACCGGTTCCACCTTGCTGACGTTAATCAGCGGCAGCAGCGCAGCCAGTGGATTGACCACGGACGCCAGTGCCGCGGCGGCGCCACCTTTCAACGCCAGCGGGCCGACATGCGGTCCTACTTTCGGATCGGTGAAGGTGCCCTTGGCGTACAGCGGCGTGCGCAGCGTGATGATGCGGGCGCCCTTGGTCTGCGGCTTGACGTCGAGGTCCAGCTGCTCGGTGGCCAGGTTGACCGAGCCCGTGACATTGATCACCGCTTCGTCGGTATCGACCACGAAACGGCGGATTTGCGCATTGCCGCGTTCCACCACGAAGTCGCCGGCGCCGCAGTTGAGCTCTACCTGCTTGTCGCCGAACAGTTTGACGAACACCAGGTTGGCCACGTTCAGGCCCGCCGCTTCGAGGATGAATTTGCTGACCGTACCATCGCTGACGGTGGCGCCCAGTTCACCGTTGGACGTGGCCAGCATGGTCGCTACCGAATTGCCCTTGCCGGCCAGCGCCACGTCGGCGTTGACTTCACCCACGCTGGCCTGCATCGATTCCAGCTTGGGGAACAGCTGCTTGATTTTCAGGTGGCGCGCGGCCGCCTGCATCTGCGCGTCGATGGTGTTGTTGCGGCCATCGAGGCGGATGTTGGACGTGACGGCGCCGCCGGCCATGCCGAAGTTGAGCGGGGTGAGGGTCAGTACCTTGTCCTTCATGCGGATATGGGTTTCCACATCGGTGAACGGAATGTCGGCCGTGCGCACCAGTTTTTTACCGGTGAACTTGACGTCGGCATCGAGCGCGTCCCATTTCTCGGTATTGAATTGCTCGACGGGCAGGGCTTTGCCATTCGGCTGGACTTTTTTCTGGCCGCGCGCTGCCTTGTCCTCGTTGGAGTCGGCGCCGATGGTGGGGCCCAGGTCTTCAAGGCGCAACTGCTTCGACTGCACCGCGCCGGTGAGCAGCGGCCGTGGCTTGCGCATGCTGTATTCGAGCGTGCCTTCGAGGTCGCTGCCGCCCACCGTGCCGGTGAAATTGCGATAGGCCCAGTTCCAGTTCGCGCCGGCTTTTTTGCCGACCAGGCGACCCTTGGTGGCATACGGTGGCGTGGCCGGCAGCAGCACGCCGGTAATCGCATACAGGTCGGCCATCGAGGCCCCGGCCAGCGACATATTGAGGTCGATGCCGGCCAGCGAACGCGGATCGGTAATGATACCTTCCAGGGCCAGCTTGTTCTTGCCGGCGGCGGCGTCGGCCTGGATCGGGAACTTGAGGTGGTCCTGCTGCAGCGAGAGCACATTGCCGGTCTTGCCGCCGCCGACGATTTTGGCGTCGCGGTACGTGCCGCCCAGGACGAAGCGCAGGCCGTAAACCTTGGCTTCTTCGCCCGACAGCGTTTCCGCCTTGGCGTTCACATCGAGATCGATGCCGCGGTCGATATAGCGCGCCGTACCCTCGCTCAGCTGCACGCGGTCGATATTGACGTCCCACTCGGAAGGGCCGTTGTCCTTGAAGGTCCATGTATTGGTGCCGTCGGCGCGGCGCTCGGCGGCCACTGCCAGTTTTTCGACGGCCAGGTCGGAGATGTGCGCTTCCTTGTGCAGCAGCGGCAGCAAGTGGATGCCGGCGGCCACGTTGCCCACGCTGACCAGCTGCGGCCCGGCCTTGGTCCATTCCGGGTTGGCGATGTGGACGTCGGCAGCGTTGATCTGCGGCCGGGGCACGTAGTGGCGCCAGCCGGTTTCGTCAGGTTCCTTCCACTTGAAGCGCACGCTGAGATCGCCCTTGATGGCGAACTCGCGGCCGATACTCTCCGACACCTTGTTGTTGATGTAGGGCTTGGCGCGATTCCAGTCGAACGTCAGAATGAAGATGACGACCGCCACCAGCACCAGCACGAGGAAGGCGAGGATCGCGAGGAAGATATTGAGTGGGCGTGATTTTGTCATGGCCTCATGGTAGGCCTGACAACGCGCCATTAATGTGCGCTTCACCACATACGCGCAAGGTTGGTTGCCGCAAGGCTAACTATTGGTGAGCAGATGCGCGCGCAGAAGCTCTCGTTCGACCGGTTCCGGTGTGCCCATGTACCGCAGCTTATTGCCTGCCTGGGTAGCCACCGGCAGACCGTCGCGGAACAGGATGCGGTTGCCGGCCAGTGCCGGCACCTTGTCGCCGGGGAGCAGGGTGCCGCACAGGTTGAGCGGGTCGATGCCCGACAGGCACACCAGGACGCCGTCGTACGGGCGGCGCCGCATGTCGCGCAGCAGCGGAATCGCTTCGGGCAGCGCGAACTGTTCGCCCGACAGGCCGGCCACGAAGCGCCCGCCACGGATGTCGCCGCGTGCTTCGAGCCGGTGATAGACGGGCAGCAGTTCGCGCCAGGCTGGCATCCACGAGGCCTCGCGCTCGAGCAGGCGCCAGAACATCACGCCATAGCGGCGCAACAAGGTCATGGCGATGTGTTCCAGCGTTTCGGGATCGGTGCGTGGCCGGCGCGCCGGTGCGGTCGGCTTTTTCGCGGGATTGGCTGGCGTGGTTTCGCCGGCGGCGACAATCTCGCTGGGCCGCTCGACGATGGTGACGCCGTCGGCGCGGCGCACCAGCGCCCAGCGGCCGGCTTCTTCCATCGCCGGCCCGGCGCCCACCATGCCGCGCCGGCGGCGCTTATCGAGCGTGTTGCGCCTGGCTGCCGGCGCCAGCATCGCGCGCAGTCCGGCGTAGCTGTCGGCATTGACCAGGCCCGTGGCCACCAGTTCGCCCAGCGCGGTTTCCAGTTCCGCACCGAGCAGGCGGGCGTCGCGCGCCAGTTCGTCGAAGAACATCGCGCCTTCGCTGCGCAATGCAGCCAGCACCCGCGCGGCGCGGGCCGATACGGTGATCTCTCCGGCCACCGCCGGCAGCGCGTGCCACAGCGCCAGTTGACGGCGGGGCAGCAGCACCAGCGGCGTGCCGCGCACCGGGCCGCCGGCGGCGGAACTGGGCGCGCCCACGCGGGTCCAGACGATTTTGCCGGCGCGGCACAGGTCGTCGAGCCAGGTGTTCGAATAGTCTGCCACGCGCAGGGCCAGCAGGTCGCTTTCCCAGCCGCCGGCGGCCGCCTCGTAGCCTTCGAGTTGTGCCAGGATTTGCGCCAGCGCCTCCTGACCACTGAGCTGGTTACCTTCGGACAGGTGCTGCCAGTCGAACAGGAAACGCATGAAGTCCTGGCGCTCGACCGGCTCGATCTCGCGCCGCAGCCGCTTGATGGTGTAGCGGTGGATGCGCGCCAGCAGGTGGCGTTCCACCCATTCCTCGTCCTCCGTACCGGGCGTGAAGCGGCCGCGCATCACGTAGCCTTCGCTCTCCAGTCGGGTGAGCGCGATAGTCGTTGTCGATGCATTCAAACCCAGCGGGGCGGCGATGGCGGCGATGGTCTGCGGGCCGAAGCCGCCCAGGCGCGCGCGCAGCAGTTCAACCAGCGCGCTGTCGCGGGTCCACGCTTCGTCGTCAAGGTGGCCTGGAAGCGGCGCCAGTGGCGGTGTGCGTGATGCGTGCGGATATGCCGCTTGCAGGCAGGCCAGCCGTTCGAGCGCCACCCATAGCTGCGCGTCGCCATCGGCCAGCAGCGTGGCGCGTCCGCCGGCCACCAGCGCTTGCAGCCAGCCGGTCCAGCCGGCGTTGGCGCTGGCCTCGTCCTGCGTAATAGCGGCCAGGGCGACCAGCGCCTCGTGCATCTCGTCGCTGTTGCGCACATCGGGCCACGCTTCCTGTGCCACGGCCTCGATGGCGCCGGCGTCCAGCGCGCCCAGGTCGTCGGTGGAAGCGGGATCGGTCCAGCGGCGGTTGAGCACTGCCTGGGTGCGGCGTTCTTCCAGCGGCGCGTCGTCCAGAAAGGCGTAAGGGCGGGCGTTGAGGATTTCCATCGCCAGCGGTGACGGCGCCGGCAGGTCGCGCGCCAGCAGCCGCACCTCGCCCGCCTCCATGCGCCGCAATAGGGCCAGCCAGCCTTCGCTGTCCATCGCCTCGTGCAGGCAATCATCGAGCGTCTGGTCCACCAGCGGGTGGCTCGGCAGTTCGCGTTCGCCGACGATATTTTCCAGGCACGCCGCCTGGTCGGGGAAGACGGCGGCCAGCAGGTCGTCGCTTTTCATTCTTTGCAGTTGCGGCGCGACCTTGCGCCCACCGGCGTAACGGGGCAAGGCCAGCGCAGTGGTGGCGTTCCAGCGCCACCGTACGTTGAACAGCGGCGCGTCAAGCAGCGCCTGGACCAGCACCTGCTCGGCGGTGGCGGCGCGCAGGTAGCGCCACACGTCGTCGAGCGGGAAGCTGTGGCTCTCGGACAGCGACAGCACGATGGCGTCTTCGGTGGCGGCGGCCTGCAATTCGAAATTGAAATTGCGGCAGAAGCGCTTGCGCAAGGCGAGGCCCCAGGCGCGGTTGATGCGGCTGCCGTACGGCGTATGCAGCACCAGTTGCATGCCGCCCGACTCGTCGAAAAAGCGCTCCATCACCAGCGTGTCGTGGGTGGGCAGTGCGCCCAGGGCGGAGCGGGCGCGGGCCAGGTAGTCGACGATCTGGCGCGCGGCGTCGTCGTTCAGCCCCAGGTGTTCGTGCAGCCAGTCGATGGCGCGTTCCAATGCGGCTGCGCCGGACTCGCCGTCGGCACGGCCCAGCAGCCGGTCGATCTCGCTGCGCAGGCGCGCCACGCCGAACGACAGCTCGTCGCTGCGCCCCGGCGCCTCGCCGATCCAGAACGGGATGTTGGGCGCGGCGCCGTGGGCGTCCTCAACCCGCACCTTGCCGGCGTCGATGCGCTGGATGCGGTACGACGTGTTCCCGAGCTGGAAAACGTCGCCGGCCAGGCTTTCGACCGCGAAGTCCTCGTGCACGGTGCCGATCGAGATGCCCTGCGGTTCGAGCAGCACCGCGTAGTCGGCATTGTCGGGAATGGTGCCGCCCGAGGTGACGGCGGTGAGCTTGCCGCCGCGCCGTCCGCGCACGGTACCGCTCACGGTATCGCGGTGCAGGTAGGCGCCGCGCACGCCCTGGCGCGTGGTGTAGCCTTCCGAGAGCATGCGCAGCACGGCGTCGAAACGGTCACGCGCCAGGGTGGCGTAGGGCCAGGCCTGCCGCATCAGGGCAAACAGGTCGTCCTCGCGCCATTCGCGGCTGGCCACTTCGGCCACGATGTGCTGGGCCAGCACATCGAGCGGCGCCACCGGCACGTGCAGGATATCGAGTTCGTCGCGGCGCACGCAGTCGAGCAGCGCCGCGCATTCCACCAGGTCGTCGCGCGACGTGGGAAACAGCCGTCCCTTGGGCAGCCCGCCCACGTGGTGGCCCGAGCGGCCCACCCGTTGCAGGAAGGCGGCAATGCTGCGCGGAGAGCCGATCTGGCAAACGAGGTCCACGTCGCCGATGTCGATGCCCAGTTCCAGCGAGGCAGTAGCGACCAGCACCCGCAAATCGCCGCGCTTGAGGCGCTGCTCGGCATCGAGCCGGTATTCCTTGGCCAGGCTGCCGTGGTGTGCGGCCACGTGTTCGCCGCCCAGGCGGTCAGCCAGGTGGCGCGCCATGCGCTCGGCCATGCGCCGGGTATTGACGAACACCAGCGTGGTGCGGTGCAGGACGGTCAGTTCCGCCAGCTTGTCGTACACGCGCTCCCACACTTCGTTGGGCATTACCGCTTCCAGCGGCACCGGCGGCAGTTCCAGCCCCAGGTCGCGCGCACGCACGTGGCCCACGTCCACCACCGCGCAATCCGCGCCGGTACCGGCCAGGAAATGCGCCACGGTGGACAAGGGCTTTTGCGTGGCCGACAGCCCGATGCGCACCGGTGGCGTCTCGCACAAGGCGTCGAGCCGCTCCAGGCTCAGCGACAGGTGGCTGCCACGCTTGCTGCCGGCTACCGCGTGGATTTCATCGACGATCACCGTGCGCACGCCGGCCAGCATGGCGCGGCCGCTGTCGGAACCGAGCAGCACGTACAGCGATTCGGGCGTGGATACCAGGATGTGCGGCGCGCGGCGGCGCATGGCATTGCGTTCGGCCTGGGTGGTGTCGCCGGTGCGCACGGCGCTGCGGATGCCGTGCGGCGGCAGTCCCATCGCCTGCAACTGCGCGGCGATGCCCTCCAGCGGCGCGAGCAGGTTCACGCGGATATCGTTGGACAAGGCCTTCAGCGGCGAGACGTATAGCACCCTTGTGACATCGGGCAGCGGGCCGGCGCCGCTCTCGCGCACCAGCGCATCGATCGCGGCCAGGAAAGCCGTCAGCGTTTTGCCCGAGCCGGTAGGCGCGGCGATCAGGGTGGGGCGGCCGGCCTGGATCAGCGGCCAGGCGCGGCGCTGGGCTTCGGTGGCGGCCGGGAAGGTCGCGCCAAACCACGCGGCAACGGCGGGGTGGAAATCTTGCCAGTCGTGGAGGGCGGGTTGGCTCATGGAGACGAAGATGGGGGCGAAGTCGGCGAACGCAATAATGCGAACCATTGTAATTGAGTCATGCAATCAAGGCATGCACCGATGAATCTAAACCTAAGTATGAGTTGGCATTACCAAGGTGCGATTTCGCCAACTTCCGGACCGCTCTATATTGGCTACAGGTCGGCGCCGCCGTCCTGCTGTTTGCCACTCAGGAGAGAACATGTTCGTGCATAACGATAAAAAGCTGCCCGTGCTGCGCACGGTAAAAGCTGAATGGCTGGTGTTGTGCTCCGTGCTGCTGGTGAGCGCGCTGATGATGGGTTACTTCATCTGGAACGAGCGCGCGCTGCTGATCGCCTCCAACATCGAACGCATGCGGCTGCAAACCCTGATCATCGACGAAAACCTCAGCCGCCAGTTCGAGGGTGTGCGCAGTGCGCTCGACAGCACGCGCGACGCCTTCCGCGCCAACGGCATGTGCACCGCCGACTGCCGCCGCCTGCTGCTGCAGTCGCTCAAGCGCGCCATGCCTGGCGTGCGCGCACTGCTGGTGGTGGACCGCCACGGCGCCATCGTCAGCTCCGACGACGATCTGCGCGACCTTCGCCTCGACGACAGCAACTACACCAGCAAGGTCGCCGCCATGCGCGACGCCGACACACTGTACCTGTCGCAGCCCTACGAAAATACGCCCGGCGTCTTCAACATCAAGCTGTCGATGGCGCTGATGCACGCCGACGGCAGCAACAACGGCGCCGTGATCGCCATCCTCAACCCCGAATACTTCGACGCCGTGATGCGCTCGGCCCTGTATGCGCCGGACATGAACAGCGCCATCATCGAGGACGGCGGCCGGCGCATCCTGTACGTGCCGGCCGATCCGGCGGCGATGCGCCGCGCGGTGACCTTGCCCGACCCGTTCTTCAACCGCCACCAGCGCAGCGGCCGCGCCGACACCGCCTTCGACGGCCTGGATGCCCATGGCGCACCGCGCCTGGTGGTTCAACGCACCATGTTCATGGGCGGGCTGGGGCTGGACCACACGCTGGTAGTGAGCCTGGGGCGCGATCCCGCCATGATCGCCCAGGGCTGGCGCAGCATGGCCTGGTCCAGCGCGCTGGCCTGGCTGCTGTTCGCGCTGTGCGCCACCGGCACGCTGGCGCTGGTGCACCGCCGCCGCCAGGCGCTCGACGACCTGGCGCGGTTGCGCGCCGACGAGCAGGCCGCAGCCGCCGAAAAAGTGGAGCTGGCCCTGAACGGCGCCAACCTGGGCCTGTGGGAGTGGGACATGGTGGCCGACGTGCGCAGCGTCGATGCACGCTCGGCGGCCATGCTGGGCTACACGCTGGAAGAACAGAATCGCGTGCTGCTCGACTGGCGCCCGCTGGTGCATGCCGACGACATGCCGGGCCTGGACGCCGCTCTGGCAGCGCACCTGGCCGACAGCAGCCGCTCGTACGAGGCCGAATACCGCATGCGCCACCGCGCCGGTCACTGGGTGTGGCTGCAAAGCCGGGGCAGGGTGGTGGACCGCGCGCCGGACAGCACCCCGCTGCGCATGCTGGGCACCCGTATGGACATCAGCGCCCGCAAGCTGGCGGAAGCGGAAATCGCCCACCTGGCGTTCTATGACGGCCTGACCAACCTGCCCAACCGCCGCCTGCTGCTCGACCGCCTGCACCACGCCATTGCCAAGGCCGGGCGCAGCGCCAGCCACGGCGCCGTGCTGTTCGTCGATCTCGACAACTTCAAGTCGCTTAACGATACCATGGGCCACGACATGGGCGACCGCCTGCTGGAAATGGTGGCCTTCCGCCTGCAGGAAGTCACGCGCGAAACCGACACCGTGGCGCGCCTGGGCGGCGACGAATTCGTGATCCTGCTCGAAGACCTGGGCACCCAGCAGCAGGCTGCGCTCGACAACGCCGCCTCGGTGGCCGGCAAGGTGCTGGAGGCGCTCAGCCGCTGCTACCTGCTGGACGGCCACGAGCTGCTCAGCACCCCCAGCATCGGCGTGGTGCTGTTCTGCCAGGAGCACCACACCATCAACGACCTGCTGCGCCAGGCCGACATGGCGATGTACGAGGCCAAGGCGGCCGGCCGCGCCACGTTCCGCTTCTTCGACACGGCGATGCCGTTTGTCGATCCGGCCAAGCTGGTAGCATAGGACTGTGCCCGTCGCCGCGCAGGCGAACTGTATCCGCCATGGCGGCGCACGGGCCGGTAAGCTGCCACCACCGATTTATACAGGAGCATCGACGACATGGGTACCAAACACACTGAAGTTGCGGGCAGGATCGAGCCGTACACGCACCCGGCGGCGGGGTGGGGCGCGCTCAAATACGTCGCCCTCAACCTGTGGCGCGAGCGCGTCTCGGCCGGCAAGTACGGCACCCTGTTCGCGCAGAACCAGCCCGACGGCTTCGATTGCCCCGGCTGCGCCTGGCCCGACCGCGAGCACAGCTCCACCTTCGAATTCTGCGAGAACGGCGTCAAGGCGGTGGCGGCGGAGGCCACCAGCAAGCGCGTGACCAACGACTTGTTCAGCCGTTGCAGCGTGACCGAACTGCTGGCGCAGTCGGACTACGAACTCGAACAACATGGCCGCCTGACCGCGCCGATGCGGTATGACGCCGTCACCGACCATTACGTGCCGGTGTCGTGGGACGACGCATTCGCCCTGGTGGCGCGCGAACTCAAGGCGCTAGAGCATCCCGACCAGGCGGCGTTCTACACGTCAGGCCGCGCCAGCAACGAGGCGGCCTTCCTGTACCAGCTGTTCGCCCGCGCCTACGGCACCAACAACTTCCCCGACTGTTCCAATATGTGCCACGAGGCGACCAGCCGGGGACTGCCGGCCTCCGTGGGGGTGGGCAAGGGCACGGTGGTGCTCGAGGATTTCGAGCATGCCGACGTGATCATGATCTTCGGCCAGAACCCGGCAACCAACCATCCGCGCATGCTGGGCGAACTGCGCGACTGCGCCCGGCGCGGCGCCACCATTGTGTCGATCAACCCGTTGCGCGAGCGCGGCCTGGAACGCTTTGCCAGCCCGCAGGACCCGGTGGAAATGATCACCCTGTCGAGCACTCCGATCGCCTCGCTGTTCCTGCAACCGCGCGTGGGCGGCGACTTCGCGCTGATCAAGGCGCTGGCCAAGCGCGTGCTGGAACTCGACGACGCGGCAGTCGCTACAAATGCCGCGCGGGTGCTGGACGTGGCCTTCATCGCCGAGCATACGACCGGCTTCGATGCCTTTACCGCCGACCTGCGGGCCGAAAGCTGGGACGTGCTGCTGGCCGAATCGGGCGTGCCCCGCGCCACCATCGAACAGCTGGCGCAGGTGTACGCCAAAGGCGAGCGCGTGATCGCCACCTGGGGCATGGGCATCACCCAGCACAAGAACTCCGTGGCAACCATCCAGATGCTGGCCAATCTGATGCTCATGCGCGGCAATATCGGCCGCCTGGGAGCGGGCCTGTGCCCGGTGCGCGGCCACTCCAACGTGCAGGGCAACCGCACGGTTGGCATCGAGGAGCGGCCGACAGACGCCTTCCTCGACCGCATGGAACAGGTGTTCGGCTTCGAGCAGCCGCGCCACCACGGGCTGGACGTGGTGGCCACCATCGCCGCCATGGCTGCACAAAAAGTGAAAGTGTTCGTTGGCCTGGGCGGCAATTTCGCCGTCGCCACGCCCGATACCGAGGTGACGTACGCGGCGCTGCGCTCGTGCGCGCTGACCGTGAACATCACCACCAAGCTCAATCGCAGCCACCTGGTGCACGGGCGCGCAGCGCTGATCCTGCCCACGCTGGGCCGCACCGAGATCGATGAACGCCAGGGAGTGCCGCAAGGAGTGACGGTGGAAGATTCGATGAGCATGGTCCACGTCTCGTACGGCATCAACCAGCCGGCGTCGCCGGACCTGCTCTCGGAAGTGGCGATCGTGGCGCGCATGGCCGAAGCCACGCTGGGCTCAGGTCCTGGCGTGGGCCGCGACAGCCTGGCCTGGAACACGTACCGCGACGACTATGCCCGCATCCGCGACGATATCGCGCTGGTGTTCGACGACTTCCACGACTACAACGAGCGTATCGCGGCGCCGGGCGGCTTCCACCTGCCGGTCGGACCGCGCCAGCTGAAATGGCGCACCGCCAGCGGCAAAGCCACTTTCATACCTCACGCGGTGGCGGTCGATACGCCGATTGCACGGGCGCGCCAACGCCATGGCGACAAGCTGATGGTGATGATGACCACCCGTTCCCACGACCAGTACAACACCACCATCTATGCGCTGGACGACCGCTATCGAGGCGTGTTCGGCATGCGCCGCGTGATCTTCATCAACCAGGCCGACCTCGACATGCTGGGCATGAAGGCGGGCGACTGGGTCGATGTGCGCAGCGTGTGGGTGGAAGGCGATGATGGGGCCGAGCGTGAAACGGTGCGCCGCGCCGACGGCTTCATGCTGGTGGCCTACGACATTCCACGCGGCTGCCTGGGCGCCTACTACCCGGAGACCAACGGCCTGGTGCCGCTGGCCAGCGTGGCCGACGGCGCCGGCACGCCCACGTCGAAATCGATCCCCGTGCTGCTGTCGCCGGGCGCCATGCCTGCCGGCGGCGGCCGATAACTTCTTGCCAGCCGCGTTACCGCTTGCGATCGCCGCCCGGCGCAGAGAACGAGGCTGGGCGACGCAGCTGCAATACCCGGCCTTGCGTCGCTTCCTGGCGCAAGGCCGGCGCATGGGCGCTGGCGCGCAACCGGTCCAGGTGCCAGTCGGGCATGGCCTCGGCCGGCATCGGCCGCGCCACCAGGTAGCCCTGCGCCTGGTCGCAACCGAGTTCGCGCAGCAGCGTCATATCTTCCACCGTTTCGATCCCCTCCGCCACCGACGTCACGCCCAACTCGCGCGCGGTGGCGATCGCGTGACGCAACAGCGGCTTGACGTGCGGGCGCTGCCACGCCCCGTGCACCAACTGGCGATCCAGTTTGAGTTCGCTGAACGGAAAGCGCGCCAGCCGCAGCATCGACGCATGGCCGGCGCCGTAGTCGTCCAGCGACAGGCCGAAGCCGTGCAGCCGCAGCTTGATCAGCATGCGCAGCGCGGTGGCCAGGTCGGCCACCTCGGCATATTCGACGATCTCGAAAGTGAGGTAAGCAGGCGGGATGCAGGCGCGCGCGACGGCGGCGATCAGTTCACTGGCCAGGTGCGGGTCGGTCAGCGACAGTGGAGATAAGTTGATCGACAGCGGCAGCGCCAGGCCGGCGCGGTTCCAGGCCTGCCAGTCGCGCAGCGCCAGGCGCACCACCTCCATCGTCACCTGGTCCATCATGCCCGCCGCCTCCACCTGCGGCAGGAAGGCGCACGGCGCCAGCAAGCCCTGGCCCGGCAGGCGCCAGCGCAGCAGCGCTTCCGCTCCTTGCAACGGTGTCCCGGCGCCTTGCAGCGCCACCTTGGGCTGGTAGTGCAGTTCGAACTGGCCGCTGCGGATGGCATCGTGCACCTGCGCTGCATCCACCGCCAACGCCGTCCGCGTGTGCGGTGCTTCCCGGCGTGGCGGTGGCGGCATGGCGGGGCCGTCGTGGGTGCAAGCGCGGAGCGCGGCCAGTAGAGCCGGGGCCTGGGCCGGCTTGGGTACCGCGCCCAGCGCCCGCAAGCCCAGCGTGGTCGCCAATGTGAGCGCCGCATCCTGGATCCGCTCGCACACGGCGCTGCAAATCACCACGCTGGTGGCTGGCGCCAGCATCGACAGCGCCAGCAGCAGGTCGGCGCCGTCCATGTCGGGCAGGTGCAGATCGAGGATCACCAGGTCGGGTGCCGCCGGCAGCGATTCGACCAGTTCCAGCCCGGTCGTGCCATCGTGTGCCCAACCGTTGACGCGTACGCCGCATTGGCGGCATAACGCAATGGTGGCCTCGCAGGCGCGCCGGTCGCCGTCGATGACGACCACCCGCAGCGAGGGCTGGCCGGGCGCGAGGCTCATGCCGCGCTCCGTTGCAGCCGGCCCGCCAGCCGCAGCGACGGCGTTGCAGCAGGCATGGCCTTTGCCCCTCCCGATGCCTGACACGGCTCGGCGATGCGGAAGCGGCCCACCGCCTGCGCCAGCCGCACCGACTGCTCCTGCAGCGACTGCGCGGCGGCCGCGACTTGCTCCACCAGCGCGGCGTTCTGCTGCGTGCCCTGATCCATCTGCACCACGGCGTCGCTGCAGGCGGCGATACCCTGGTGCTGCTCTGCGCTGGCGTGGCGGATCTGGCCGAGCAGGTCGGCTACCCGCGCCACGCCGGTCACGATCTCCTGCATCGCGACGTCGGCAGCGCGCACCTGCTCGCCGCCGGCATCGGCTTGCGCCACCGAGGCCTTGATCAGCGCACCGACCTGGCGCGCGGCATCGGCCGAGCGGTGCGCCAGTTGCCGTACTTCGCCGGCCACCACCGCGAAGCCGCGCCCCTGCTCGCCGGCGCGCGCCGCCTCCACCGCCGCGTTGAGCGCGAGGATATTGGTCTGAAAGGCGAGGGCGTCGATGATGCCGACGATGTCGGCCATCTGCGCCGACGAGGCGCGAATCGCCGCCATGCGGTCGCTGACGGCGGCCACCGCCGCGCCGCCCTTGCCGGCGGCTTGCGAGGCGTGTTGCGCCATGTCGCTGGCGCGCCGCGCATGGTCGGCGTTCTGCTGCACGGTGACGGTCAGCTGTTCCATCGCCGCCGCCGTCTCCTGCAGGCTGGCCGCCTGCTGCTCGGTGCGCGCCGACAGATCGAGGTTGCCGCTGGCGATCTGGGTGGAGGCGGCGGCAATCAGGTCGGTGTCGGCGCGCACCTGCGCCACCAGTGTCCCCAGGCTGGCGCGCATGCGCTCCATTTCGTACAGCATACTCACCTGGTCGCCGGGACGCAGCGCGATGGCGGCGCTCAGGTCTCCCTCGGCGATGCGGGCGGCGGTGTGCGCGGCCTGGTCAGGTTCGCCGCCGAGCGCGCGGCGCAGACGCATGATGATCAGCGCAGCGGCGGCGCCCGAGAGCAGCAGCGCTGCCAGGCCCAGTCCCAGCATGGTGGCGCGGTTGCGCGTATAGGCGTGCGCCGCGTCTTCTCGGGCCTGGCGCATCAGGGCTACCTCGTTGTCGATCTGGTTTGCCAGCGCAGCGCGACAGGCTTGCAGCATGGCTTTGAGTTCGGTGTTGAGCAAGGTGTTGGCTTCGGCGTTGCGGTCCGCCTGTTCGAGCGAGATCAGGCGCTCCTGGCCGGCTGTGTAGCCATCGTAGGCGGTGCGTACCCGGGCCAGCGCGGCGCGCCCCGACGGCGTGACCACGCGGCGGTCCAGCTGGGCGATGGCTGCTTCGATGTCGCGCCGGTAGCCGTGGATGTTGTCGATCTCCTGCATGCGCACGCCGGCGTCGTCGCTGAGCATGATGTTGCGCAGCGAAACCGCGATGTCCGTCACGCGCAAGCGTACGCCGGTGGCCAGTTCGATCTTGGGCCAGCGGTCGTCGGCCATGCCGGCGGTGGCGGCATTGAGCTTGGCCTGCTCCTGCAGCGCCAGCGCGATGACGGCAGCCAGCAGGAGGCACATCAGGCCGAAGCCGGCCATCAGCAGGTTGGCGACCTTGATGCGGGAGGTTTTCATGGGGGACCTGTGCGGTGGTGTGGAAGGCTACAGGATAGGGCCGCGCGCGGCCTCGCCATGGCTACAGATCGCGCCATGGCGGGGGAGTACAGTTGTGCGAAAAGTCAGCCGCTGCGGCGCAATGGCTCCATCAACTCGCCCGCGACCAGGCCCAGCGTGCGCACCGCCGCTTCCATGGCCGGGTTCCACGGATAGCTGTAGTTCAGGCGGATATGGTGGCGCCAGGCGCCGCTGGCGGCGAACATGTCGCCGGCGGCCAGGCTGATGCCGCGTTCCTGTGCGCGCGCATACAGTTCTAGCGCCTGCACACCGGGGGGGAGGCCTATCCACAGCAGGTAGCCGCCGGCGGGTGTCGAGACGCTGGTGCCGTCGGGGAAAAAGCGCAGCACGGCCGCCGCCATGATGCTGGCCTGCTGCGCCAGGGTTTTGCGCACCCGGCGCAGGTGGTAGTCGTAACCGTCGGTGCGCAGGTATTCGGCGATCGCCAGTTGGGGCAGCGATGGCATGCTGGGTGAGTTGAGGAACTTGAGCCTTTCCACTTGCGCGTGGCAGCGCCCGGGCAGGGTCCAGCCGATGCGCCAGCCGTTGGTCAGGCTCTTGGAGAACGAATTGCAGTGCATGACCAGGCCGTGCGTGTCGAAGTGCTTGAGGCTTGCCGGATGGCTGTCGCCGTAATACAGCTCGTGATAGACATCGTTCTCGATCACCGGCAGATCGTGCCGCGCCAGCAGGTCCACCAGCGCGCGCTGGCATTCTTCCGGCATGCGGAAGCCCAGCGGGTTCTGGAAGTTGGGCATCACTACGCACGCTGCCACATCTTCCGTCTCGATGGCGCGTTCCAGCGCCGCCAGGTCGATGCCCCGTTGCGGATCGGTAGCGATTTCCAGCACCCGCATACCGAGTCTTCTGACGGCCTGCAGCAGCGCGTAATACGTGGGCGTTTCCACCGCGATGGCGGCTCCCGGCCGCGCCACCGCTTGCAGGCACAGGTTGATGGCTTCGGTGGCGCCGGCAGTGACGATGATTTCGGACGCATCGACAGCCAGCCCGTTGTCCAGGTGACGGCGGGCGATCTGGCGTATCAGTTCCGGGTTGCCGGGCGGGAGGTCGGACAGCGGCATGCGGCCGCCGCCCCGACGCCCGATGCTGGTGGCGTAGTGATTGAGGCGCGCCCACGGGAACAGCGCGGGATCGGGGTAGGGGGAGCCGAACGGCACGCTGCCCTGGTCGATCGAGCGCAGGGTGGTGAGCACCAGCGCGCTGATGTCGAGCGATGGTGCGCGTGCCACCTCGGCCGGCGCCGGCGGCAGCGGGGCGGTCGTAGGCAGCGCCACGCCAGGCGGGCGACGGCGTACGAAGTAGCCCGATTGCGGCCGGCTTTCGATTACGCCCTGGCTCTCGAGCAGCAGGAAGGCGCGGATCACGGTGGAGACGCTGAGGTTGTGGTGCTGGCTGGTCTGGCGCACCGAGGGAATGCGTTCGCCCTCGCGGATCACGCCCTGGGCGATCTGTCCGGCGATGTCCGCCGCCAGCGTCTCATACAGTTTCAAGGCATTCTCCGAGATGACAATGAACACAGCTTATGCCAACCGGAAGTTACCGGATATTATACTTTGGTTGCTAACGACGGGCTTTTGGTGACGTTTTACCTATACCGAAGTATAGGGGAGCAAACCATTGGTTACACCTTATAATCCCGTGGATTACTATGATAATGACAAGGTTGACGATGCGTCGGGACGCCAGAACACCGCTGCTTTCCACACTGCTGATCCTCAGCACGCTGCTGATTTTCATCCTCGATACCTTTACGCCACTCGATGTCGCCATCGCCGTGCTGTACGTGGTGGTGGTGCTGCTGTCGGCCAGCGTGTGGCAGCGGCGCGGCGTGCTGTGGACTTGCGGCGCATGCCTGGTGGCCACCGCGCTGTCATACGTGGTCACCCATCTCGACGTGTTTTCGGTCGCGGCGGTAGGGCGCATGGTGGTCAGCATGTCCGCCATCGGCATCGCCACCTTCCTGGTGCTGCGCGGCCAGGAAGCCACCAACGCGCTGCTGGCGCGCGAAAAGGCGCTGCGCCGCAGCCAGGCCTTCCTGGCCGGCTCCCAGCGCATCAGCAAAACCGGCAGTTTCAGCATCAAGACCCCGGGCGGCGACATGTTCTGGTCCGACGAGGCCGCACGCATTTTCGACTACGCGCCCGACATCACCCCCACCATCGACCTGATACTGACGTGCACCGCGCCAGACGACCGCGTGATGGTGCGCGCCGCGTTCGACCGCTGCATCGAGTGCCTGGGCAGCGTCGATCTGCGCCATCGCCTGGTGATGGCCGACGGCTCGATCAAGTATGTGCAGGTGCTGGCCGAACCGCTGTTTTCGCGCGATGGCGACTGCGAATATCTCGGTTCGATTACCGACGTCACCGCCGCCGTGGTATCCGAGCAGGCCTTGCACAACTCGCAGGTCCAGTTGCAGCACGCCACCCGCGTCACCATGCTCGGCGAACTCGCCGCATCCATCGCGCACGAAGTGAACCAGCCGCTGGCCGCCATTTCCACCAACGGCGAGGCTTGCCTGCGCTGGATGAACCGTCCGCAACCGGACCTGGAAGAGGCGCGCTACACCGTCAACGCCATTCTCGAAGCGAGCGCCCGCGCCACCGGCGTGATCAAGCGCATCCGCGCGCTGGCGCGCCGCAGCGACCCGCAGCACCTGGGACTGGACCTGAACCTGTTGGCCGAGGAGAGCGTGGACCTGGTGCGGCGTGAACTCAATAACCACCGGGTGGCGCTGGTGCTCGAACTGGAAGCCGGCCTGCCGCCGGTCAACGGCGACCGCGTGCAGCTGCAGCAGGTGATCATCAACCTGCTGATGAACGCCATCCAGGCCATGCACCATTGCCCGTCCGGCCAGGCCGTGCTCACGCTGCGCACCGAGCGCCGCGCCGACGGCACGCTGTGGCTGGGCGTGACCGATACCGGTCCCGGCATCCCGCCCGCCGAGATGCCGCGCCTGTTCGAAGCCTTCTACAGCACCAAGCCCGATGGCATGGGCATGGGCCTGCCGATCTGCCGCTCCATCATCGAAACCCACGGTGGCCGCATTTGGGCCGTCGAACCTGAAGCTGACGCCCCGGCCGGTGCTACCATCGTGGTTTCCCTGCCTGCCATGGATGCTGCATGAATTCCACTGACATCGAACCGCTGATCTACCTGGTGGACGACGACGCGCTGCTGCGCGACGCCATCGGCAGCCTGCTGCGTTCCGTGGGCATGCGGGTGGCCGCCTACCCGTCGGTGGCGGCGTTCCTGGCCGTGCCGCGCGTGGATGTGACCAGCTGCCTGCTGCTCGACGTGCGCCTGCAGGGCGTGAGCGGGCTCGATTTTCAGGCCGACCTCAATCGCGAGGGCGTGCCGCTGCCGGTGATCTTCATGACCGGGCACGGCGATATTCCGATGTCGGTGCGGGCCATGAAGGCGGGCGCCATCGACTTTCTGGCCAAGCCGTTCCGCGACCAGGACCTGCTCGACGCCATCAACGTGGCGCTGCAAGCGGACAGCGCGCGCCGCAGCCGCGACCAGGCGCTGCACGCGGTCACCGCGCGCTACGCCACGCTCACCCCGCGCGAACGCGAAATCATGGCGCTGGCCGCCCGGGGGCTGATGAACAAGCAGATCGCCGGCGAGGTGGGCACCAGCGAAATCACGGTCAAGATCCATCGCGGCAACGCCATGCGCAAGATGGAAGCGAAAACCTTTGCCGACCTGGTACGCATGGCCGAGGCGCTGGGGCTGGCCTGAGCACAATTAACTGAAGCGATTCCATTAAAAACTTTGCTCAAGCTTCAATCCGATTTTTGGCTCTACAGTACGGCTGGCGCTGCGCAGCAGGATCGTGCCATCGCCGTCGAGAAGTTGCTCGGAACCGTCGAGATTCGATGAGATCAAGTGATCGATATTGAATCGCAGTTTAGTCTTGGGATCCACGGTCCAGGATCCGTCAAAGCCCAGATCAAAACGCTTGTTATTATAATCGCTCTTGATTTCGCTGCTTCTCGTCCACACGGCTGGCGACAAATTCATATCGAAGCCAATTTTCAGCGGAATAACGGCAAAACCATACCCTGCACCCAGCTTGACGGTCCAGGGAGACTGTCCGGCGACCCGGTTGTCAGGGCCAGGGACCAGGGATATCCTCGAAATCGCAAAGTTTACGGCGCCGCGCACGTCAATCTTTGGCATGCCCTTCCATATCTCCGCCGTGTTTATCTGTGCTTCCAGCCCGATGCCGCGGCTCCACGCAGTGCCCAAGTTCTCCGGGCGAATGACATAGCGGGGACTATCTGCCCACGGCACCGACATCAGCTGCAGATGCTTTCCGATCGCATTCTTGAACTTTCGATCAAATAATTCCACGGTGATGACGCTGTCCTCACCGATATAGTGTTCAAAGGACAAATTCAAGCCAATGGCCCGTTCTGGCCTCAGGCTGGGATTGCCAACCGTATCGGCGAAGTCAGGCGAATTGGCGCCACACAGACCTGCAGCGGGACATGGCGCCCACACGTTAATGGTCGGACGCGCACTGAGCTGGTCATTGAACGGTGAATTGAAAGTGCGAGCGATACCAAGTCGAATTTGATCTTTGGCGTCAGCGGTCTGTCTCCAGGTAATATTGGCAGACGGAGAGATGACAGAATAGCGTATCCGGCTATTGAAAATGCCTTCATTCATATCCAGCTTGCGCCGTTCTGCAGAGATACCCAGGTTGATGCTCATTAACTTACTGAACCGCCATTCATCTTGCGCAAACATGGATATTTTGTCATCGGTGCCCGTCCTGCTTGTACCAAAGATCTTTAGGCTGGCGTCTGGCAAACCATTGAGAAAACTCCCATATTCGGTGTCCTCGCGGTTACGAATTTGGGTTATCCCTGCCTTTAACGTATGTTGCTCCAGCCTGCGCGAGTAATTCGCCCTGAGCACATCAGTGCGTCGATCAGAACCTTGCAAGTTTTGTTGGGAGCGCGGCGGAAGCGAAACAAACGTTTCTTCACGATCCAAATCCCTGCGATAAGAAAAACGCGTGGGAGAGAACGTTAGCGTCAGCGCCGCACGCTTGGGGAGCGTCAGTTCCCACTTGAGCGGTAAGGAGTACGAGTGTAGCGGTGACTGGGAAGTCCCGCTCGATGCGCTTGGGCCCCTGTCTATGGGAGTCCAGGCGCTTGCAGTGTTACTTGTTGACTCAGACAACATCACAAGTGCGGAAGGTTCCACGCTGAACTTGTTCTCAGTATCACGTTGCCAGGCAAACGTCGATGAAGCAAGTAGTTTTCGCACATCCTCGCGCCGATCCGTCGTATTACGTTCCACCAATGTCATGAAATTTCCGCCACTTTGTGCGGACAAGCTTGAGCTTTCAGACTTGTGCTGTCGCGTTTTGCCGAGGGAAATTTGAGCCGCGTAGGAATATGGAGAACCGGTCTCGAACATGCTGGTTGACCATGCAATATCCGCCCTCGAGCCTTGTTGTCCACCTGCTATCGAACCTCGCAAATAATTCGTGGTTCGTCGATTTATTTTCCGTAAAACGATATTGATCGTACCCGCACTACCAAACGGTCCGAATTCTGCTACTGCCGACCTGATTATTTCGATATTTTCGATGTGCACGACATCGAGTCCCAGCGGGTCTTTCCCACCTGTCGCAGGAACCCCGTCGATTAAAATCTGGGTGTATCCGGGCATGCCCATCAAACCTAATTTGCCGTTGGAGGAGACCGTGACCGCAGGATGGCGCTTGAGCAGATCCGCAGCCGAACTTACCCCGCTCTCCTCGATGCTCTTGCGCCCGATGATAATTTTTCCTGCAATTGAATCTCTACGTGCATCAACTTCTGATTTCGATCCAAAAATTTCAACTTGCTTTGGAGTGCTACCTTCAGTCGCCAATTTTTCTGAAGTCGAGATTTTAGTATTGGCAAAAACTGACCAGGATGCGGATACCAAAATGACCGACAACTTTATTTTAAGTGCTAAAAAATTACGATTTCTCAAAAAAACTCCGGGTTATATGACCAGACTTACTTCTTATCCCGATTGCAGATGAACTCACATTTTTCTGATTCGTTCAGTTCCTCCATGCAGCGCTTCTTACAGGCTTTTGCATCAAATTTTTTGCCATCGCCAGACGGCGCGGGAACAGGCGCAGTGTCAGCATAGGAGGCAAAACTAAGCGTTGAAGCTAAAACCACTGCGCAAAGAAGAAAAAGATTTTTCATGTACATGATCCTGTTAAATGATTATTGTATATCTGAAAATACGCCAAAGTCGATAGTGCATCTCCACTCCTCATACCCATGTATGATTCCGGGATCCCGCCCGGACCGGTATTGTTCTCCCATGCGCTGGACGGCCGCTAGCCGCCGTTCGAACATGGGAGTACTTAGTGTTTCAACCAGATCCAGATTTTTCCAATATTGCCATCGTTGACGACGACGAGTCGGTGCGGGTGGCCTTGCGCAGCCTGCTGCGCTCCTATGGCTACTCGGCCCATGCCTACGATTCGGCCGGCGCACTGCTGGCCAACGAGGCGCTGGGCGGCTACCACTGCGTGATCACCGACCTGCAAATGCCCGGCATGAGCGGTATCGAGCTGCTCGAGCAGCTGCGCCGGCAGGGCAATGCGCTGCCGCTGATCCTGATGACCGCCTTCCCGGAAGCGACGCTGCGCAAGCGCGCGCTGTCGGGCGGCGCCAGCTGCTTCCTGAGCAAACCATTCGAGGCCAATGCGCTGCTGCGTTGCCTGCGCCAGGCCAGCGGCGCCGAACCCACCCCTCCACTGGAGTAAGCGATGCAACCCTCCGCCAGCCGTTCGCGCCGTGTCATATACATCATGCTGCTGCTGGTTATCGCTGCCAGCCTCGCGCTGTCGGCAGCGATGGAGAGGACCGCCAACACCATCCGCCGCAACGAGACGCCGCTGCTGACCGTGGTCATACCGCAGCTGCGCTACCTCGGCGATTTCGAGAGCGCGCTGCTGCGGTACCAACTGGCGTTCGATAAACGATACACGGAGTCGATTACGCCGGACCGCTTCCGCTTCCTGGAACGCATGGGCCGCAGCGAACTCGATTCCACACTGGGGCAACTGCGGCCCAGCCTGGGCGATGGCCCGGAGCTGGGCGTATTGCGCGACGGGACCCTGCGCATCGTTGCCATGGCGCCCGAATTCGAGCGCCTGGTGGGCGCCGATCCCGATGCCAAAGCCGATGCACACTCCGACGCCGCGCGCCGCCTGCTGGTGACGATGAACGACGACGTCAAGGCGCTGCGCACGCAAGTCGATGCGATGCAGCTGCGGGTGCAGGAAGCGCTGTACGACAACGGCACGCTGGCCAGCCGCAGCATTTCCTCGATCACCGCGCTGATCCACATTTTCGACGTGCTGGCAGTGCTCACCGGCCTGTTCCTGCTGTACCACGTCCGGGCCCGGGTACGGGTGGAGGATGAACTCAAACATCTGGCCGGCCACGATCCGCTCACCGGCCTGCCGCACCGCCGCGCCTTCGAGGCCAGGCTGCACACGCTGGCCGCCCAGCCCGCGAGCAGCGGCCGCCACGCCGTGGTACTGGGCACCATCGACCGCTTTTCGCGCATTATCGGCGGCTTCGGCCACGCCTTCGGCGACCGCGTGATGGTGGGGCTGGCGGCCCGCTTGCGGCTGGCGGCCGAGCGCAGCGGCGGTGAAGTATTCCGCCTCGACGGCGCCAACTTCGCCATCCTGTACCGGGTGGGCTGCGACAGCGTGGAATTCGAGCTGGCGCTGGCCGGCCTGCGCGAGGAAGTGCGCAATCCCTACGACTGCGAAGGGCACGAGATTTTCACCACGTTGAGCCTGGGCGCGGCCAGCTATCCGCTGCACGGCCAGTCGCCGCAGGCGCTGCTGCGTCATGCCGACGCCGCGTTGCAGGCGGCGCGCAAGGCCGGCGGCGACAGCCTGGTCACCTATGGCCCGGAGCTGACGGCGCAAACCGGCGAGCGGCTGGACATGGAAGCGCTGCTGCGCCACGCCATCGAACGCGACGAACTGGAACTGCATTACCAGCCGCAGCAAGGCCTGCGCGACGGCCGCCTGGTGGGCTTCGAGGCGCTGCTGCGCTGGCGCCGCATGGGGCAGCTGATCTCGCCGGCCGATTTCATTCCCATGGCCGAGGAATCGGGCCTGATCGTGCCGATCGGAAAATGGGTGATCGAGGAGGGCTGCCGCCAGGCCGCCGAATGGCACCGCGAGACCGGCGAGGCGGTGCAGGTGGCAATCAACATTTCGCCGCGCCAGTTTGCCGCACCGGGCTTCCTGGCGCACCTGGAAGGGGTGCTGGCCGCCACCGGCGTGGAACCGTCGTCGATCGAGCTGGAAATCACCGAGAGCGTGATGGTGGAAAACGCCGAAATGGCGATTGCGCTGCTGCAGCGGCTGCGTGGCCTGGGGTTGAAACTGGCGATCGACGATTTCGGCACCGGTTATTCGAGCCTGGCGTACCTGTCGCGCTTCCCGATCCACAAGCTCAAGATCGACCAGTCGTTCGTGCGCAATATGCACACCGTGAGCGAGCAAAGCACGATCGTCCAGGCCACCATCAGCCTCGGTCACAGCCTGGGGCTGACCGTGATCGCCGAAGGCGTGGAAACCGAACAGCAGCGCACCATGCTGGCCGCCTGGCGCTGCGACGAAATCCAGGGCTATTGCTACGCCCGCCCACTGCCCGCCGCGATGGCGCGGCGTTTTATCGAGGACGGCCTGCACCTGCAGGCCGCATAAAAACCTCCGGAGCAAGGCGCAGCAACGCCGCGCTGGAGGTTTTTCAGGCGTTCAGTTGCGGCGGAAGCGTTTGCCCATGCCAGGCTTTAATGTGTCGGCGCAGTCGCCGCAAAAACCGTACAGCGACAGCGAGTGCTCGTGCAGCACGAAGTTGCGCTCTCTGGCCACGGCTTCCTGGCGCTGCTCGATGTCGGCGTCGAGGAATTCCTCCATCTTGCCGCAATTGGTGCAGATCAGGTGGTCGTGGTGGCCGCCTTCATTGAGTTCGAAGACCGAGGCGACCGATTCGAAATGGCGGCGGATCAGGATGCCGGCATCGGCAAACTGCATCAGTACCCGGTACACGGTGGCCAGTCCCATGTCGATGCCCTCGTCATGCAGCAGCCGATAGACATCGTCGGCATTCATGTGCTTGGACTTCGATTCCTGGAAGAGCTGCAGGATGCGCAGGCGGGGCAGGGTGGCCTTGAGGCCCAGTTTACGGAGTTCTTGTGGAATATCCATGCGGTTGGTCGTCAACAGTCCTAAGAAATGATAATGATTCTTATTCGCACTATAGCGGGTATTTGTTTCCTCTGCAACGTACGATTGGCTTGCGCACCACCTTTTTCGGGCGACGACGTCCTATAATCGTCGGTCTCCGTTCCTTACCGCATACAAGCCAGTAACCTCGTGAACTATCCCTTCCTTAACGGCGGCGGCCATATCGCGCAGATCATCGCCTCCTACGACTGGGCCGGTACCGCGCTGGGCGCCATCGACACCTGGCCGCAATCGCTCAAGACCACCGTGTCGACCATGTTGCGCTCCACGCTGCCGATGGTGGCGCTGCTGGGCGAGGACGGCGTGATGATCTATAACGACGGCTACTCCGAGTTTGCCGGCCGCCGCCACCCGATGTCGCTCGGTTCCAACGTGCGCGAGTCGTGGCCCGAGGTGGCCGAGCATAACGACTACGTGATCCGGGTGGCGCTGGCCGGCGGCACGCTGGCGTACAAGGACCAGGAAATGACGCTGCTGCGCTCCGGCAAACCGGAGCAGGTGTGGATGAACCTCGACTACGCACCGATCCTGGACGAAGCGGGCAAGCCGTTCGGGGTGCTGGTGGTAGTGGTGGACACCACCGACAAGATCCGCGCCGAGCAGCAGCTGCGTGCCAGCGAAAATACCTTCCGCACCCTGGCCCAGGCAATTCCGAGCCAGGTGTGGTCGGCCGACGCCGATGGCTCGCTCAACTGGTTCAACGAGCAGGTGTACCGCTATTCCGGCACCCAGCCCGGCCAGTTGACCGGCGATGCCTGGACCGTCATCGTCCACGCCGACGACAGCGAGAAGGTGGCCGCTGCCTGGCGCGCCTCGGTCGCCACCGCGCAGAATTTCGAAGTCGAATACCGGATCCGCCGCGCGGACGGCGCCTGGCGCTGGCACATCGTGCGCGCCATGCCCATCATCGACGACAACGGCGTGGTGCAGCGCTGGGTAGGCACCAGCACCGATATCGAGGACCAGAAAGCCACCGCCAGCAAATTGCAGCTGCAAGTGGCCGAGCGCACGGCGGAGCGCGACCGCATGTGGCGCCACGCCACCGATGTCATGCTGGTGACCACGCTCGACGGCTGGATCACCGCCGCCAATCCGGCCTTTACCCGCCTGCTGGGCTGGGACGAGGCGGAAATCATCGGTACCTCGATCCACAAGATCGTGCACCCGGACGACGCCCAGTCGTCGATTGCCGAAATGGACTCGCTGGCGCAGGGCCACAGCACCTTCAAATTCGAGAACCGCACGCTGCGCAAGAGCGGCGGCCATGCCATCCTGTCCTGGACCGCCGTGCCGGACGAGGGCTTCATCCACGCCGTGGGCCGCGACATGACGGCGGAACGGGCGGCCGCCGAAGAGATGCGCCGCACGTCGCTCAAATTGCAGCAGGCGCAGAAGATGGAAGCGATCGGCAAGCTCACGGGCGGCGTGGCGCACGACTTCAACAACCTGTTGCAGGTCATCTCCGGCAACCTGCAACTGCTGGCTGCCGACGTGGCCGACATGCCGCGCGCCCAGCGCCGCGTGGAGCAGGCGCTGGCCGGCGTTACCCGTGGCGCCAAGCTGGCCAGCTACCTGCTGGCGTTTGGCCGGCGCCAGGCGCTCGATCCGCGCGTGGTGCGCATCGGCCGCTTCATCGCCGGCATGGAAGACATGCTGCGGCGCAGCCTGGGCGAGGAAATCGAGGTGGAAACCGTGATCTCGGGCGGTCTGTGGAACACGCTGGTCGATACCGCCCAGGTGGAAAACGCGGTGCTCAACCTGTGCATCAACGCGCGCGACGCCATGGACGGCGTGGGCAAGCTCACCATCGAGGTGGGCAACGCCATGCTCGACGACCACTACGCACGGAACCACCCGGAACTGTCTCCCGGCCAGTACGTGATGATCGCCGTCAGCGACACCGGCTCCGGCATGTCGCCCGAAATCATGGCGCAGGCCTTCGACCCATTCTTTTCCACCAAGCCCGAAGGCAAGGGCAGCGGCCTGGGACTGTCGATGGTGTACGGCTTCGTGCGCCAGTCCGGCGGCCACGTGCAGATCTACAGCGAGCCCGGTTGCGGCACCACGGTCAAGCTGTACCTGCCGCGCTCCACCGATATCGAGGACGCCCCGGCGCCGCCGGAAATGCGCGCCGTGGTCGGCGGCCAGGAGACCATCCTGGTGGCCGAAGATGACGAAGGCGTGCGCGCCACCGTGGTCGAAATGCTGGGCGAACTCGGTTACCGGGTGCTCAAGGCGAGCGACGCCGCCAGCGCACTGTCCATCATCGACAGCGGCATGCCGATCGACCTGCTGTTTACCGACGTGGTGATGCCCGGCCCGTTGCGCAGTCCCGAACTGGCGCGCAAGGCGCGCGAACGCCTGCCCGGCATCGCCGTGCTGTTTACGTCCGGGTACACCGAGAACGCCATCGTCCACGGCGGCCGCCTCGACGCCGGCGTGGACTTGCTGGGCAAGCCGTACACCCGCGAAGCGCTGGCGCGCAAGGTGCGCCATGTCCTGGCCAACCGCCAGCACGCGGCGCAACTGGCGGCGCAACCGGCAGCGGCGATGCTGGCCCAGTTGACGCGCAGGACGGAGGTGGTCGAGGCGCCGGAGATGGCTGAACATGCCGAACTGGCGGAAGCTGGGGAAGCGGTCGATACGTCGGCGGATACGACCGACATGGCGGCTACCTCTGCAACGGCAACGATAGCTCCTGATCGGGTGCCCGGCGAGCCTGCAGGGCAGCCGGATGCCGGGCACCGGGATGCCGGCCACCGGGACGCCGGCCGCCGCATCCTGCTGGTCGAGGACGAACCGGAACTGCGCGAGACCACCGCCGAACTGCTCGAACTGCTGGGCCATCAGGTCACCGCCTGCGGCGACGCTTCCAGCGCCCTGGCCGCGCTGGACGGTGGCGAGTTCGACATCATGCTCACCGATATTTCGCTGCCCGACCTGTCGGGCGAGGTACTGGCCGCGCGCGCGCTGGCATTGCGGCCAGGCCTGCGCGTGATTTTCGCCAGCGGCCAGACGCCGAGGTTCGTGCTCGATGGCGCACAATTGTTGCTCAAACCGTTCAGCATCGACCAGCTGGTGGAAGCGCTGGCACGCACCTGACCAAGGGTGCCAAAATCCCCGCTGATTTAGTAATACAAAGTAACTATTGGTGTATTTCTATCAAATAATTGGTGGTTTTTGGTGAGAATCTTTGGTATATTTCCGTATGGCATGAAATTGGCCATTGGGTAGTGCTGGTAACACCTCATCGCGCCCGGCTCCGGCTGGTTGCGCAGGGCCGCATTGATGCGGCCCGTCCGAATTTCCTGCCCCCCATTTTTTTAGTAGTGCAGACGCCCGTCCGGGCCCGCCCGCGCGCGTTCGCCGGGCGGCCCGTGGCATGGGCGAGGAGCTCCACATGATCGTTCAACTGTTTGCGCGCTGGCTGCGCCGCGGGCTCGATACCTATATTTCGCTGCCGCTGTTCGCGCTGGCGTTGCTGGCCGGCCTGTGGCTGCTGTCGTGGCACGACATCGAGCAGGGCCGCGAGCGCGCCCGCGCCGCCGCCGTCAACACGGTGGGCGAGGTGCTGGGCACCTACGAGGCGCAAGTGGCGCGCAGCGTGGACAGCATCGACCAGACCCTGCGCGTGATGAAGTACGCGGTCGAGCGCAGCGGTTCGCCGGGTGCGCTGACCGAGCTCGCGCGCGAAGGCCTGCTGCCGCCCAGCATGGTGTTTGCCGTAAGCGTGGCCGATCGCGACGGCATGGTGGTGGCCAGCAATCCGCGCGCGCAACCGCTTTCGGTAGCGGACCAGGCCTACTTCCTGTACCACCAGCAGCGCGACAGCGGCGGCATTTTTGTCAGCCACGCCCAGCGCGACGCCGTCAAGTCCGACGCCCACCTGCATTTCACGCGCAGGCTGGACGATGCCCGTGGCAATTTCGCCGGCATCGTCATGCTGGAAACCGATCCCGCCTATTTCACCAGCGACTACGAGCGCAGCCGCCTGGGTGAACGCGGCATGCTGGCGCTGGTCGGCGCCGACGACGTGGTGCGCGCGCTGCGCGTGGGCGACCAGGTGTCGTACGGCCAGCAACTGCCGGCCGGCGGTGTCGATGTGGACGACGGCGTGAAGCGCTTTGCCGCCGCGCGCGAGCTGCACCAGGTGCCGCTGCGGGTGGTGGCGGGCCTCGACGAAAACGAGCAGATGGCGCCGTTCGAGCGCGAGACGCGCGACAAGCTGTGGGTCATGGCCGTGGTCAGCCTGATGGTGGTCGTGGGCACCGCGCTGCTGTGGATCTGGGCCTGGCAGGGCGCGCGCAACCGCACCCGCGTGCGCCGCGCGCGTGAAACCTTTGCCGCCGCTTCCGCCGCCAGCCTGGACGCCTTCTTCGTGCTGCGCGAAGTGCGCGACGCCGGCAATGCCATCACCGACTTCCGCTTCATTGACGTCAATGCTCGCGCCGAGCGCATGACCGGCATGTCGCGCGCCGAATTGTGTTCGATGACGCTGCTGGAAATGATCCCGGAAGCGCGCAAGGGCGGCATGTTCCAGTTGCTGGTGCAGGCCAGCGAGGACGGCGGTGTGCATGAGCGCGAATGGGAAAATACCACCCAGCCGCGCTACCCGCGCTGGATGCAGAAGCAGGTGGTGTCGGTGGAGGGCGGCATCGTTGCCATCGTGCGCGACATCACCGAGCGCAAGCTGGCCGAGGAACGCATGCTGCACCTGGCCCACCACGACAACCTCACCGGCCTGCCCAACCGTATCCGCATCACCGAGCGTCTGAGCCAGATGGTGGCCAATGGCGGCTCCGTGATGGTCGCGTTTATCGATCTCGATGGCTTCAAGCTGGTCAACGATGGCCTGGGCCACAATGCCGGCGACGAACTGCTCAAGGTGGTGGCCGAGCGCATGGCCGGCTGCGTGCGCGCCGGCGACACGGTGGGCCGTTTCGGCGGCGACGAATTCGTGCTGATGCTCGATGCCGAGGGCGCCGACCAGTCGGCGCGCGCAACCGCCGTGATCGAGCGCGTGCGCCACGCGGTGCTGCAATCGATGTGCGTGGCCGGGCAGGAGGTGCAGGTCAGCTGCAGCATCGGCGTGGCCGTCTATCCGCACGACGGTGGCGACGCCGAAACCCTGCTGATGCATGCCGACGCCGCCATGTACCGGGCCAAGGACCTGGGCAAGAACAATTACCAGTTCTACACCCGCGAAATGAACGTCAATATCGAGGAAAAGCTGCGCCTGATGGAAGGGCTGCGCGTGGCCCTCGACCTGCAGCAGTTCCACCTGATGTACCAGCCCAAGGTGGACATGCGTAGCGGCCGCATCTTCGGCTGCGAGGCGCTGGTGCGCTGGGACGATCCCGCGCGCGGCGTGATCGGGCCCGATCGCTTCATCCCGCTGGCCGAGGAAAGCGGCATGATCGTGGCGCTGGGCGAATGGGTGCTGCGCACCGCCTGCTTCCAGAACCAGGCCTGGCAGGACGCCGGCCTGACGCCGCTGCGCATTTCCGTCAACGTCTCGCCGCGCCAGTTCGAGGAGCAGGGCCTGGTGGACCGCGTGGCGCGCGCGCTGGCCGACAGCGGCATGGAGCCGCGCTGGCTGGAGCTTGAAGTGACCGAAGGCGTGATCATGCGCGACCTGGCGCAGGCGGTGGAAAAGATGGGGCAGTTGCGGGCGATGGGCGTGTTCCTGTCGATCGACGATTTCGGCACCGGCTATTCGAGCCTGTCGGCCTTGAAGTCGTTCCCGATCAGCACCCTCAAGATCGACAAGTCCTTCGTGCGCGACCTGGGCCGCAGCGACGGCGACGAGGCCATCGCCAGCTCCATCATCGGCCTGGCGCACCGCCTGAAGCTGCGCGTGATCGCCGAGGGCGTGGAGACCGAGCAGCAGCGCAGTTTCCTGTCCGAGAACGGCTGCGACGAATTGCAGGGCTATTTGATCAGCCGTCCGTTGCCGCCGGAGCGGCTGGCCCTGATGCTGACGCCCGCCGATTTGATTGCCGCCTGATCCCCAATAACCGCTGTTGTACAATCGTTTTCCAACGTTTTACGCACACAGGAAGACACAACATGGCTATTCGGGTACACCATCTCAACAAAAGCCGCTCGCAGCGCATCGTCTGGCTGCTCGAAGAACTGGGCCTGCCGTACGAACTGGTACGCTACCAGCGCGACGCCGTCACCAATTTCGCCCCGCCCGAACTCAAGGCCATCCACCCGCTGGGCAAATCGCCGCTGCTCGAAGACGACGGCGTGCTGATCGAGGAATCGGGCGCCATCGTCCAGTACCTGCTGGACCGCTACGGCAAGGGCGCGCTGCAACCGGCCCCGGGCACGCCCGCCGCGCTGCGCCACCTGCAACTGCTGCACTTCGCCGAAGGCTCGGCCATGATCCCGCTGCTGCTGCGTATTTACGTTTCGCGCCTGGGCGACGGCGGCGTGCCGCTGCACGGCCGCATCGACAGCGAAGTCACCAATCATTTCGACTACCTGGAAAGCATCCTCGAACCATCGGGCTACTTCATCGGCGACAGCCTGACCGGCGCGGACATCATGCTCAGCTTCCCGGTCGGCATCGCTGTCAAACAGGCGGAAGGAAGCCGCTGGCCGCGCCTGCAAGCCTTCACCGCCGCCATCGAAGCGCGTCCGGCGTGGCAGAAGGCGATGGTGGCAACCGAGGGTTGATGAGGGCGGGCACGTTGCAGCTATCTACTTAACTTTTTGCAGAATTTTCAGCCTGTGCCCGCCTAGTTGAACGACCTGGTCAAAGGTGGACGTTGTCGTGCCATGACCTAGTTTGATATTCTCACGCCACCAGCGCAGGCGTCTTTCGCTTAAGCTGTCACTTGAAAAGCGGCGGTCGCCAGCGACGAGTGCATAGACATACGAGGCATTTGTCTGTTGATGACCTAGCAAAACTGAGATTTTAGCGTCGGACTCGGCATTGCCTTGTCCAAACGCACACCAATCTACCAGTTGAGAAAAACCACCGAGAAAGCGGCTGCCGAGATAAGGTGCCGCGCGCGCTTTTTGCTCAAAGAGCGTGTTCGGTTCGCAGTTTTCCAGCTCGATCAAGCCCACTGTTGGATCAACATCAGGGTCGATCTCGGCCCATCCGAAATCGGCTCGAAAGTCGCCAATTTTCAGTTCGCGCGCGACATGGGTTGGGACAACACCATGTATTGCGTAGGCGAGTAAAGCAATTCGAGCAGCGGAAGCGCCGAACCATTTCAGCAAGGCTGTTTCACCCACGCCGTTCGGTGCTGCGCTCGCTGAAATCAGAGTGCCTAACGCCGCCAGATCACGGTTCCATATGGCCAGCGCTGCTGGATCAAAATTGAAAGCGTGAAACTGATTTGCGTTGATTATCGAGGAGGCCAATCTCAGCCTTTCGCAAGACGCACCTCGCGCGGCGTAAGTACGGAAACAATGGTGTTCCCATCCTCGCCAGGCTCGTAGATAACCCGAAAACCAGAGGCAACGTTTCGAACCTTAAGCAGCTGGCTGCCAACCTTCACGATCTTGGTAGAGGCATCGCTGTCAGGGGATCGCTGTTCAACCGCCGCGATAATTTCTGTCTTAAAGCGCGACGGTATCCTGCCCCACGCCAGCTTGGCGGGAGCTGAAATCCGGGTACTTACAGCATTGTTCGAGCGGGGATCGTATTCCAATGATTTTGGTTTGGTCAGTCTGGTAACCATTTGATTGCTCCCTGGGAATTTGCTTGCCACTCTAGGGTGGGGCAATGTGGGCAAGAAGGGTTTTCATTCGATTATAAACCGTTCCAGCCCACTTATTCGTCTGACACGCAGGGGGGCCGCTTGTGCAGCAGCCCGCGCTGCGGGGCCAAGGCGCAAGTGGCATTACATGGTCAACACGATTTTCCCGACATTCAGACCATCTTCCATGCGCTGCTGCGCGGCGCCGGCTTGGGCCAGCGGGAAGACGCTGTCGATGACCGGGGTCAGGCCATCCTTGCCGAACTGCGACAGCCAGCGTTCCTTGAAGCGGCGCGACATGGCGTGCTTGACTTCCTGGCTGCGCGACTTCATGACCGTGCCGATGATGTGCAGGTGTCGGTACAGCAGGCGGTCGAGCGGGATTTTTGCGTTCTCGATGCCGCCCATGATCCCGATCTGCACCAGGCGCCCGCCGAAGTTCAGCGCATTGACGTTGCGCTCGAAGTACGGCGCGCCGATGAAGTCGAGGATCACGTCCACGCCGCGGTTGTCGGTCAGCGTTGCCACCACCTGTGCGAAGTCTTCGTGCTCGTAGTCGATGGCGTGGTGGGCGCCCATGCGGCGCACCAGGTCGTGGGCGCTTGCCTGCGCGGTCGTGATCACGGTAGCGCCGGCCGCGCGCGCCAGCTGCACGGCCGCGCCGCCCACGCCGCCGGCGCCGGCGTGGATCAGCACCGTCTCGCCTTTTTCCAGCCTGCCCAGGTGTAGCAAGGCTTCGTGCGCGGTGACGAAGACTTCAGTGATTGCCGCTGCCTGGATGTAATCGAGGCCTGCGGGAATCGGCATCGCCATGCGATGGTCGATGCGCGAGACTTCGGCATACGCGCCGCCACCGACGATGCCCATTACGCGGTCGCCGAACTTGAAGTCCTTGACGTTGGCGCCGACGGCAATCACCTCGCCGGCGATCTCCAGGCCCATGATGGTGGAGTCGCCGAAGTCGGGCCAGCCGTAGCCGCCGCGCCGATGGGTGAGGTCGGCGCGGTTGACGCCGGCCGCGTGGGTGCGCACGATCAGGTCGTCGGGACGCAGTACCGGTTCGGGCACGTCGCCCAGTGTGAGGACGTCGCTGGCGCCGAATTTGTCGAAGGTGATGGCTTTCATGATGGGTTCCTGAAAAAGTAGAGGTGAATCGAGCTTAACGACGAACCACCGGTTTGATAATCTGCCCCTGCCGACTAACCGCTATGCACACTGCGCACAAGTGATGGCGGCCCACCGTTAGCGCATGCCGGCCGTGCGCATCGCCAGGTGCAGCAGCGCGGCGACGATGCCGAGCGCGCCCACGCTGAGCGCCCAGATCCCCACCAGCCAGCCCACGCGGCCGAGCCACATCTTCCTGCGTCGGGCGCTCATCAGTGATACCCCTCGCCGAGTTTGACCTTGCCCCGGAAGACGTAGTACGAGAAGCACGAGTAGCCGAGCACGAAGGGCAGGATGAACAGCGTGCCCACCAGCGCGAAGCCCTGGCTGGCCGGCGCCGAGGCGGCGGCCCAGATCGACAGCGCGGGCGGCACGATGTTGGGCCAGATGCTGATTGCCAGCCCGGTGTAGCCAAGGAAGATCAGCGCCAGCGACGCCATGAAAGGCCCGTGATACGGCGTCTCGCCGGCCAGTGATCGCAGCAGCAGTAACACGCCCAGCACCACCAGGATCGGCACCGGCGCGAACCACAGCATGCCGGGCCAGGTGAACCAGCGCGTCGCCACGTCGGCATCGGCCAGCGGCGTCCAGATGCTGACAACCACGATCGCCAGCACCAGCAGCAAGGCCAGCGGCCGCGCGGTGGCGAGCATGCGCCGTTGCAGCCCGCCTTCGGTGCGGAAGATCAGCCAGGTGCAGCCCAGCAGGGTGTAGGCCACCATCACGCCCACGCCGCACATCAGCGCGAACGGTTGCAGCCAGTGGAAGGCGCCGCCGGCGAACTGCGGCCCGCTGGCAGTGGCCACCAGCGGAATGCCCTGCACGTAAGTTCCCAGCGCCACGCCCTGGAAGAATGCCGCCGTCATCGAGCCGCCGATAAAAGCCTTGTCCCAGACATGGCGTTCATGGTCGAGCGCCTTGAAGCGGAATTCGAACGCCACACCGCGGAAGATCAACCCCAGCAACATGAAGATCAGCGGCAGGTACAGCGCCGAGAGCACGATCGCATAAGCGCGCGGGAAGGCGGCAAACAGCGCGGCGCCGCCGAGCACCAGCCAGGTCTCGTTGCCGTCCCATACCGGCGCCACCGTGTTCATCATCACGTCGCGCTCATGGCGGTCGGGCACAAATGGAAACAGCATGCCGATGCCAAGGTCAAAGCCATCCATGACGACGTACATGAACACGCCGAAGAAGATGATGACTGCCCAAATATTGCTCAAGTCGATGCCCATTACAGTGTGCTCCCATGCGGGTTGAGTTGATCGGGCGCCGCCGACAGCAGGCGGAAGATATACGTGATGGCCACGCCGAACACGAACGCATACACCAGAATGAACAGGCCGAGCGACAGCGCCACGGTGCCCGCCGCGTGCGGCGTGACGGCGTCTCGCGTGCGCAGCAGGCCATAGACGATCCAGGGCTGTCGGCCGATCTCGGTGGTGTACCAGCCGGCCAGGATGGCGATCAAACCGGCTGGCCCCATGACGGTGGTCAGGCGCAGGAACCACTGCGCGCCGTACAGCGCCTGGCGGTGGCGCAGCCACAGGCCCAGCACCGCCAGCGCGATCATTGCCATGCCCAGTCCCACCATCACGCGGAAGGTGAAGAAGATGATGGCGGCGTTGGGCCGGTCATCCTTGGGAAAGTCCTTCAGGCCCCGGATCTGCCCGCCCCACGTATGGGTGAGTATCCAGCTGCCCACGCGCGGAATCGCGACCTGGTAGCGGTTGGTTTCGCCGTCCATGTCGGGAAGCGCGAAGACCACCAGCGGCAGCGCATCGTTGCCATGATTTTCCCAATGTCCTTCGATGGCGGCGATCTTGGCTGGCTGGTGTTCCAGCGTGTTGATGCCGTGGGCGTCGCCGAGGAACGCCTGCAACGGCGCGGTCACCAGCAGCATCCACATCGCCATCGAAAACATGGTGCGCACGGCCGGCGTATCGTTCTTGCGCAGCAGGTGCCAGGCGCCGCACGCGGCCACCATCATCGCGGTGGCGAGGAAGGCGCCGACGCTCATGTGCATCAGCCGGAACGGGAACGACGGATTGAAGATGATCTCGAGCCAGCTGTCGGGCACCAGCACGCCGTGCTCCACGCGATAACCCTGCGGCGTCTGCATGAAGCTGTTCGACGCCAGGATCCAGGTGGTGGAGATCAAGGTGCCGATCGCCACCATGGCGCTGGCAAAGCAATGCAGGCCGGGCCCCACGCGGTTCCAGCCGAACAGCATCACGCCAAGAAAGCCCGCTTCGAGGAAGAAGGCGGTCAGCACTTCGTAGGTCAGCAGCGGCCCGGTAATGCCGCCCGCGTACTGCGAGAAGAAGCTCCAGTTGGTGCCGAACTGGTAGGCGAGCACGATGCCGGACACCACGCCGATGCCGAAGTTAACCGCGAAGATCTTCAGCCAGAAATGGTACAAGTCACGATATACTTCGCGCCGCGTGCGCAGCCAGCACAGCTCCAGCACCGTCAGGTAACTGGCCAGGCCGATCGACAGTGCCGGGAAGATGATGTGGAAGGAGATGGTGAACCCAAACTGAATGCGGGCCAGCTCCAGGGCGGTGAAACCTGTCATGTGTACTCTCCCGGGCCGAGGTGTCGGCGTCGCCGTGTGTTGTTGGAATGGGCGGCGAGCCTGCCGGAGGCTCGGCCGCACGATGAAGTTCCATCATCGCCAAAGCGGCATTACGGTGACACTCGCGGGAGGGATGTAACGGTCTCTCACTTTTGTTTTCGCCACCGCAGAGACAAGAACGGCGACGTAGCCAGGGGCCCATCGCCGTTCTTTGACGCGGAGTTGTTGTGCTTATTGCTGGCGATGTTTTGCTACATCCGCCGCCGTCACCTTGCCCTGCTTGCCCCCGAACTGGTAAATCACGTAGTTGCTCAACTGCGCGATCTCGTCGTCCGTGAACGACGCCCGGAACGACGGCATGAACACTTCCGCACCGCCGATCTGGGCGCGGGTGCCGGACAGGATCATTTGCACCACGTTGCGGCCTGACGGGTCGTTTACCGAGCGCGCGCCCAGCAGCGCGGCGTACTGCGATTGCGGGCCGGCGCCGTTCCATTGATGGCAGCTGGCGCAGCTGCTTTCGAACAGGCGCAGGCCGTCTTTGAGGTTGGCCGGGGTGCCCGGTGCCGGTGCGTACGGGCCTGCCGCAGCCACGCTGTCCGGTTTGGGATTGACCACGATTGGATTGTCGCCGGTGCGTGGCGGCACGCTGCGCAGGTAGGTGACCAGGTTGCGGATGTCGGCCGGGTCCAGGTATTGCAGGCTGTTTTCCACGGCTTCGCGCATCGGTCCCGAGGCCGCGCCGTGGCCCGGTGCGTGGCCGGCGCGCAGGTACTGGTACAACTCGGCGTCGGTCCATTTGCCGATGCCGTGGGTCGGGTCGGACGTGATATTGGGCGCCTGCCAGCCGTTGACCACGGCGCCGCTCAGTTCATTGTGGTGGTCGAGCGCGAAGCCGATGTTGCGCGGCGTGTGGCACTCGGCGCAGTGTGCCAGCGCGATCGCCAGGTAGGCGCCGCTGTTCCATTGCGCCGATTTGTCAGGCGCGGGCTTGAAACGCTCGCTCTTGAAAAACACGGCGTTCCAGAAGCCCATTGCCCAGCGCTGGTTGAACGGGAACGCCAGGTCCGGTGTCGGCGTCTCCTGCGTGACCGTGGGCAGGCTGAATAAATACGCCTTGATCGCCAGCGCATCCTCGCGGCTCAGCAGCGAATACGACGTGTACGGGAAGGCCGGGTAGAGCCGCTTGCCGTCGTGGCGCACGCCGTCGTGCAGCGCACGCACGAAGTCGTCGTCGCTGTAGTTGCCGATGCCGGTCTTCTGATCGGCCGTGATGTTGGACGAGTACAGGGTGCCGAACGGCAGCTTGAACGGCAGGCCGCCGGCAAACGGCTTGCCGCCGGAGACGGTGTGGCACGCCACGCAATCGGCTGCCTTGGCCAGGTATGCGCCGCGCACGATTTTCGACGCGGACGCCGGCGCGCCAGCCAATATCGGCGCGATGCCCGGGGTGGGATCGGAACGGGTGAGGTAGAAGTAAGCTGCCGTACCGAGGATGGCGGCGCACACGGGCGCCAGGATCAGGATGCGTTTCATGCCTTGCTCCCTTTTTGTGCCAGCAGCTCGCGGCGGATCGGCAGCTCGCGCAGGCGCACGCCGGTGCCCGCAAAGATTGCGTTGGCCAGTGCCGGTGCGGCGATGGCGGTGCCCACTTCGCCGATGCCGCCGGGCGCCTCGGTGTTGTGGACGATGTGGACTTCCACATCGGGCGTTTCGTTCATCCTGATCATGCGATAGTCATTGAAATTGCTTTGCTCGATGGCGCCGTTGGCGATGGTCACTTCATTGAACAGCGCGGCGGACAGGCCGAACAGCAGTCCGCCCTGGATCTGCGCTTCGATCGAGCCGGTGTTGACGGGAATGCCGCAATCGACCGCCACCACGGCGCGCCGCAGGCGCACGTCGCCGGCAGGCGTAACCTCCACTTCCACCATGGCGCATACCTTGCTGCCGAATGGCTCGCCCAGCGCCACGCCACGGCCCACGCGCGGGGGCAGCGCGGCGCCCCAGCCCATCTTGGCTGCGGCGAGGTCCAGCACTGCGGTGGCACGCGGATTGTGGCGCAGCAGCGCGCGGCGCCATGCGACCGGATCGGCCTGGGCGCGGTGAGCCAGTTCGTCAAAAAAGCTCTCGACGATGAACAGGTTGTGCAGCGCGCCCACGCCGCGCCACCAGCCGACCAGCAAACCGGGCGGCATGTCGTGGCGCACCCATTCCACCTTCATGTTGGGGATGGCGTAGGGCATGTCGGCCACGCATTCGATGGCGTCGCCATCGAGGCCGTTCGGGCGCATGCCGCCCGGCCGCCAGCGGCCCAACACGGTGGCGCTGCAAATGCGGTCGCCGTACCACACCGGCATGCCCTTGACGTCTACCACCGCCGAAATCACGTCGTGGTACATCGGGCGCACGATGTCGTGGCCGATGTCTTCTTCGCGGGTCCAGATGATCTTGAGCGGATACTTGACCAGTTTGGCGAACATCACCGCCTGGTCCACGTAGTCGCTCTCGAGCCGGCGCCCGAAGCCGCCGCCCAGGTATTGCGGGTGCAGCACCACCTGTTCTACCGCCAGGCCGGTAATTTTCGCGGCATTGGCGACCACCCGGGTCGGTACCTGGGTGCCGGCCCAGATCTCGCAGCGGTTGGCGGTGACGTGGACGGTGGCGTTGAGCGGCTCCATGGTGGCGTGGGCCAGCATCGGCAGCTTGTAGGTGGCCTCGACCAATTCGCCTTGCGGGCGCGTGCCTGCTTCGCGCCCTACGATGGCCTTGCCGCTGGCCTGGCTGGCAGCCAGGCCGGCGCGCAGGTCGCGGGTGGTCAGCCTGGCATTGGCGCCCCGGTCCCATTCGATGTCGAGCAGCTCCATGCCGCGTTTGGCCGCGCCGAAATGCACGGCCACCACGGCCACCGCGTTGGCTATCCTGAGCACTTCGATCACGCCGGGTACGGCCCGCGTGGCGCGATCGTCGAACTTTACCAGCCTGCCGCCGAAAGTGGGGCAGGCCTTCACTGTCGCCACCCGCATGCCGGGCACGCTGACGTCGATGCCGAATTTTGTGGTACCGGCCACCTTGTCGGCCGAATCGAGGCGCGCCATCGGTTTGCCGATCAGGCGGAATTCGCCGGGCGACTTGAGTTTGACGTCGCCGGGATCGGGCAACCGGTTGGCAGCGGCAGCCACCTGGCCGTAGGTGAGCGTCCTGCCGCTGGCCTGGTGCCGGATCACGCCACGTTCGACCACGCAGTCGCCGGGCGCCGCCTTCCACTTCGCGGCAGCCGCCGATACCAGCAGGGTACGGGCGATGGCGCCTGCCGTGCGCAGTTCGGTGAAGGTGCTGCGGGTGCTGGTGGAGCCGCCGGTGATTTGCCCTTTGAGCAGCTTCATGCCATACAGCTCGTCGCTGGCCGGTGCATGTTCGACCTGGATCTGGTCCAGGCCCACGTCCAGTTCTTCGGCCAGCAGCATGCACGAGCCGGTGTAGATGGCCTGGCCCATTTCCACCATCGGCATCACCAGGCGAATGGCGCCGCTGGCGTCGATGCGCACAAAGGCGTTGGGGGCAAACGCAGGCGCGCCGTCGGCTGCCGCCGCCCTGGCATCGCCGGGCTGGCGGTGCGGGGTGACCGCGCCGAGGGCGGTCTTGGGCGTGGCCAGCCATACGAAGGCCACCGACAGACCCGCGGCTTTCAGCAACTGGCGGCGCCCGGTCGAAACTGTGTCAATGACGCGGCTCATTTGCGGCCTCCGATCGCGGCGACGGGAATGGCTTGCGTGACCACGATTTTACCGGTAGCCGCCTGCTTGATGGCGGCGCGGATGCGCACGTAGGTGGCGCAGCGACAGATATTGCCGGACATGGCGGCATCGATATCGGCATCGGTGGGGTTGGGCGTGCGCTCGAGCAGCGCGGCGGCCGACATGATCTGGCCCGACTGGCAGTAACCGCATTGGACCACGTCCACCGCCAGCCACGCATCCTGGATGCGTTTGCCGCTGTCGGTGGCGCCGATCGCTTCGATGGTGGTCACTTCGCGGTTGCCGACGCTGGACACGGGCAGCACGCACGAGCGCACCGGGTTGCCGTCCAGGTGCACGGTGCAGGCGCCGCACTGGGCGATGCCGCAACCGAACTTGGTGCCGGTCATGCCGATCACGTCGCGTATCACCCACAGCAGCGGCGTGCTGCCCCCGACATCCACGACATGTTCGTGGCCGTTCACCCTTATCGTTTGCGCCATTGTCCTGCTCCTCAAAGTTGGTGTTCCATTCGTTTTTGAGCGTATCAATATTTTGACAAGGCGATAACTGGCCGTTGGTAATAAGCCGTTATGCGCTTTTTGCATAAATCCTGTTTAGGCCTGGCTGATGAATTTATTGGTCAGATAGTGACCGATGCCCTCGGCGCCGCCTTCGGAGCCATGGCCGCTTTCCTTCATGCCGCCGAACGGCAGTTCGGTGGCGACGATGCGGTACTGGTTAATGCCGATCATGCCTGCCTCCAGGCCGTCGCCCACGTCGAGCGCGGTGCGGGCATTCGTCGTAAAGGCATATGCCGACAGGGCGTAGGGCAAGCGGTTGGCTTCCGCCAGGCCGTCGGCGAGGGTGTCGAACGGCAGCAGCACGGCGATCGGACCGAACGGCTCTTCGTGCATGATGCGCGCCGTCATCGGCACGTCGGCCAGCACGGTGGGCTCGAAAAAATAGCCGGGGTGGTCGATGCGTTTGCCGCCGGCCAGCACGGTGGCGCCCTGTTCGACGGCGTCCGCAACCAGGGCCTCCATTTTGGCCAGTTGACGCGGATTGGCCAGTGGGCCAACCTGCGTCTGCGACGCCATGCCGTCGCCGATCACCAGCGCGCCGGTGGCGGCGACGAAGCGTTCGACAAACTGGTCGTACACGCCGCGCTGGACCAGGAAGCGGGTGGACGAGATGCAGATCTGGCCCGTGCCGCGAAAGCGGTTGGCCGCACCGCCGACGGCGGCAGCCTCGATATCGGCGTCGTCGAACACCAGCACCGGGCCATGGCCGCCTAGTTCCAGCGTGATCGGCTTGACGCCGGCAGCAGCCCGTTCCGACAGCAGCCGGCCCACCGGCACCGAGCCGGTGAACGCCACCTTGCGGATCACCGGCGAGGCGATCAGCCTGGCGGACACCATGTCCGGCACGCCGAACACCACTTGCAGCACGCCCTTGGGCAGGCCGGCGTCGTCCAGGCAGCGGGCCAGCGCCAGCGCGGTGGCCGGGCTTTCCTCGCCCGGTTTCAGGATCACGCTGCAGCCGGCGGCCAGCGCAGCCGACAGCTTGCGGGCCGGGGTGATGGCCGGGAAGTTCCACGGCGTGAAGGCGGCCACGGGGCCGATCGCCTGGCGCTTGACCAGCTGCTGCACGCCGGGACGGTTGGACGGCACCACGCGGCCATCGATGCGGCGCGCCTCCTCGGCAAACCACTCGAAGTATTCGGCCGCGCGCAGCACTTCGTCGCGGCTTTCGGCCAGCGGCTTGCCTTCCTCGAGCGTCATCAGGGTGGCGATGTGCTCGGCGCGCTCGCGCATCAGCGTGGCCCCCTGGCGCAGGATGCGCGAGCGTTCGGCCGGCACGGTGTGGCGCCAGATGTCGAAGGCGGTGCGCGCGGTGGCCAACGCCAGGTCCAGGTCGGCCGCGGTGGCGAGCGGCACGCGGCCCAGGATGGCGCCGCTGGCGGGATTGACGACGGGCGCGGTGTCGCGGTTGCCCGCATCGAGCCAGGCGCCGTCGATGAACAGGGAGAGTTGGTCGTAATCCGGTGTGTGCATGATTTTTTCCTTGGTAGAGTTGAAGTGCCGTGGGAAGAAGCGTAAGACCGAATGGCGTGCGTGATAAGCGGGCGCCGTCCCACAACAGCTATGCAAGGAACGCAAAGATGCAATCAGAAAAATTCGCGGAATTTCTCGGCGTGTTCGTCGATGTCGCGCGCGAGGGCAGTTTTTCCGGCGCGGGCCGCCGGCGTGGGCGCACGCCGTCGTCCATCGGCCGCCAGATCGACATGCTGGAAGAACACCTGGAGTCGCCGCTGTTCCTGCGCTCCACGCGGCTGCTCACGCTCACCGATGCCGGCGAAGCGCTGCTGATACGCGCGCGCCAGATCCTCGACGCGCTGGCCGACGCCCAGCAGGAACTCGCTTCGATGAAGGGCGAGGTGACGGGCATTCTGCGGGTGGCGTGCTTTCCCACCTTCGGCAAGCTCTACGTGCTGCCGGTGATGGGGCAACTGGCCAGCCAGTATCCCGACCTGCGGGTGGAACTGGATTTGACGGAACGGCTGGCGGATCCGGTGGCCGAGCGCCTGGACCTGGTGATCCGCATCGGCGACCTGGCCGACAGCACGCTGATCGCCAGCCGCCTGGCCACCCAGACCCGCATCCTGTGCGCCAGCCCGGCCTACCTGGAGCGCGCGGGCACACCGGCCGCAGTCAACGCCATCGGCTGCCATCGCTTGATCGACAAGCTGCATGGCGCGGATTTACTGGGCTGGACCGACGTGCTGGGTCACCCGGCGCGCGCCTGCGGTGGTCAGCCGGTATTCGCCTGCGACGATTTCGAGGCGATGCGCCTGGCCGCGCAGGAGGGTATGGGGATTGCGTACTTGCCGGACTGGGTGGTGGGCCCCGACATCAAGGCGGGCCAGCTGCGCCAGCTGTTTCCCGAATGGTCGCAGCAGCCGCGCGCCACCACCGGCATCCACGCGTTGCGGGCGCTGCGCCAGCCGCCGGCGCGCGTGACGGTGCTGCTCGATGCGCTGCGCGCATCCATCGGCCAGCCGCCGGTGTGGGCGTTGGCGTAAGGCGTAACTGCCAACGGAGACGATGTCCTGCGTGCGTATCAGGCGCTCCTTGCTCAATGCCGCCAATCCTGACCGCCGCATGACGTGGCGTTGCTGGGCGCCTTGCTGGCGGTGCGGGAATGGCGCAGCTATTTGGCCAGCAACTCCTGCAAGGTGATGATATCCGCCTGCAATTGCTCCGCGCGCAGGGGATCGTCGTCCAACAATTCCTGCTCCAGCCGCTGCTGCTCCTGCAGCGCCCGCAGCGCCGACCACAGCGCCGCTTCCACTGCGTCCTTCTGCATGTGGGCCAGCACGCGTGCGGTGAAGGCATGGCCGGTGTGGCACCGGAGCCGCGCCGGCTTTGCACCGTTGACCTGCCATAACGCGCCGCCGCACTCGGGGCAGGTATAGCCGCTCGGCGTGCCGATACGCTGCAGGTCCGGCAAGCCGGCTTGGCCTTGCACGAAGCGGTTTTCCACGTTCACCCACGTCGGCGCTGGTGGTGGCTCTGGTGGCGGCGCCGACGCGGCGTCGGGCGCATGCGCGCGCGCCGCCAGGCTGGTCAGCAGCGCACCCATCTCGGCGACGCGCAGCACGTGATCCACCGCGACGTTGCCGATGGCGCTGGCCGGCATGTCGGGCACTTGCGCTTCCTGCGGGTCTTGCACTACCGCCTGGCCGCCGCAGGCCTTGATGGCCTGCAGGCCGGCCGTGCCATCGTCGAGATAGCCGGTCAGGATGGCGCCGATCACGTGACCGTCGAAGGCAGCGGCGGCCGAGCGGAACAGCGGATCGATGGCTGGGCGCGTGTAGTTTTCCTTGGGGCCGTGCCACAGGCGCGCGCGCGGCTGGCCGTCGTGCTGTTCCACGGTCAGGTGGCAATCGGGCGGCGCGATCAACACATGGCCCGGCAATAGCGGCGCCCGGTCCACGGCGTGGGTGACCGGCAGCGGGCAGCGCTTTTGCAGGATGTCAGGCAACAGGCTGTGACGCGCGCCAATGTGCATGACGATCAGCACCGTGGCCGGCAGGTCGGCGGGCAGGGCGGCGGTAATGTGCGTGAGTGCCGCCACGCCACCGGCCGAGGCGCCTATCAGTATCAGTTTTTGCATCGATGTTCCTCCTCTTCCGACCATGCTGGTGCTGGGAGCGTTTTAGTTCGGTGCGTTTTCTCACATGCGCGCAGGTCGCGTCGTACGTCGCATATTTAATACAGATGGAAAAATTTCAACGGTGTAAAATTGACCTTCTTTTTTTGCCGGAACTGCTGATATGGCCCCGTCCGATCAATCTTCCCAACGCATCCATCTTGTCCAGGACAAGGTGATGCGCAGCGCCCAGCAGTTTCCGGTGGTCGGCCTCGGCGCATCTGCCGGCGGCATCGAGGCGCTGCTCGATTTCTTCGGACATGCCGCGGTCGATACCGGCGCCGCTTACGTGGTGGTCATGCATTTGTCGCCGGTCCACGACAGCAACGTCGACGCCATCTTGCAGCGTGCCACCGGCATGCCGGTGGTGGTGGTCACCAGGCCGGTGCACGTGGAACAGAATACGGTGTATATCATTTCTCCCAATCTGACGTTGGAGATGAACGACGGCTACCTGCGCGTGGGCGAACGCAAACCGGGCGGACCGCCGGTGGCGATCGACCAGTTCATGCGCACGCTGGCGCTGGCGCACGGGCCGCGCGCGGTGGCGGTGATCTTGAGCGGCACCGGCGTGGACGGCATCGGCAGCCTGTCGCTGGTGAAGGACCAGGGCGGGATGGTGCTGGTGCAGGCGCCCGAGGATGCTGGCCAGTCCGGCATGCCGCGCGCAGCCATTGATACAGGGTTTGCCGACTTTGTATTGCCGGCAGCGCAGATGCCGCGCAAGCTGGCTGACCTGTGGCGCAATGCCCGCGACATCGAGCTGCCGCCGGCGGCGGTCGATGCGTCAGAGCCGTCCGAGCCGGGGCAGGACGAGATCGTGCGCGAAATCCTCGGCCTGCTGCGCACCCGCACCGGCCACGATTTCTTGAAATACAAGCAAGCGACGGTGCTGCGCCGTATCGAACGGCGCCTGCAGGTGCGCGAGCTGCACACGCTGCAGGATTACCGCGACCTGCTGCGCCAGGAACCCGCCGAAGGAAATGCCTTGCTGGCCGACATGCTGATCGGCGTTACCCAGTTTTTCCGCGACCGCGAAGCGTTCGACGTGCTTGCACATGACGTCGTGCCCGAACTGTTCCGCGACCGCCACGACGACGACCTGGTACGGGTGTGGAGCGTGGCGTGTTCCACTGGCCAGGAAACCTATTCGCTGGCGATGCTGTTGGCCGAACATGCCGATAGCTTCAACCTCGGCTACAAATTCCAGTTGTTCGGCTCCGACATCGACGAGCGCGCCATCGCAGTGGCGCGCGCCGGGCTGTACGCCCCCAGCATTGCTAACGACGTGGGCGAGGCCCGGCTGGCCCAGCACTTTACGCGCGAGGACGGCCGCTACCGCATCCGCAAAACGCTGCGCGACACCATCCTGTTCGCCAGCCAGAACGTGCTGCGCGACCCGCCGTTCTCGCGGCTGGACCTGATCAGCTGCCGCAACCTGCTGATCTACCTGAACCGCGACACCCACGCGCAATTGCTTGAAATGTTCCATTTCGCCCTGAAGCCGGGCGGTTACCTGTTCCTCGGCAGCTCCGAATCGGCCGATACCCTGGCCGAGTTCTTCGTGCCGGTCGATAAGAAAAACCGCCTGTACCGCGCCAAGCCGGCCCCCCGTTTTGCCCGTACGGCCACGCCGATTCCGCTGGCGGTGGCGCCGGTACCACGGCTGGCAGCGGCCAACCCGGCCCAGCCCGACAAGGTAATTTTTTCGTATGCATCGGTGCACCAGCGGCTGCTGGCCGAATATGCGCCGCCCAGCGCGCTGGTCGATCACGAATCGAATATCGTGCACCTGTCGGAGGGCATCCACCAGTTCCTGCGCCATGCCGCTGGCGAGCCGTCGCGCAACCTGGTCACGCTGGTCGAGCCCGAGTTGCGGCTGGAGTTGCGCACGGCGATGTTCCAGGCCGTTCAAAGCGGCAAGAGCGTCGAAACCCGCCGCATCGTCATGCAGCGCGGCGAGCGGTCGTTCTACGTCAATATCGCGGTGCGGCCCGTATTCGATGTGAACACCGGCACCGACTTCGTGCTGGTATTGTTCCACAAGGTCGAGCAAACCACCGAGGAGCAGGTCATCAACGCCGATGGAGTCGAGCAGGACGCCGTGCTCACCGGCCTCGAGGAAGAACTGCGCCGCACCAAGGCGCAGCTGCAGGACACGGTCGAGCATTCCGAAACCTCCAACGAGGAACTGAAGGCGTCCAACGAAGAGCTGCAGGCAATCAACGAAGAATTACGCTCGGCCACCGAGGAACTGGAAACCAGCAAGGAAGAGCTGCAATCGGTCAACGAGGAACTGGTGACCGTGAACTACGAGCTCAAGAACAAAGTAGAGGAAGCGGGCAAGGTCAACGACGACCTGCAAAATCTGATCACGTCCACCGATATCGCCACCATTTTTGTCGATCGCAGCCGCCGCATCAAGCGCTACACGCCGCATGCCGCCACGCTGTTCAACCTGATCCCGGGCGACGTCGGCCGGCCGTTGCACGACATTACCCACAAGCTCCATTATCCCGAACTGGCCGCCGACGCCAGCTCGTCATTCGACACCCTGCGCGTGGTCGAGCGCGAAGTGAGCAGCGACGATGACCGCTGGTTCATCAGCCGCATCCTGCCGTACCGTACTGGCCAGGACCGCATCGACGGCGCCGTGCTGACGTTTATCGATATCACCGGCCGGCGCCGGGCCGAAGAGCAGATGCGCCGCAACGAGGAACGCATGCGCCTGGTGGCCGCCAGCACCAAGGACTACGCCATCCTCACCATGGACTGTGACGGCCGTATCACCAGTTTCAACAGCGGCGCCGAGCGCATCTTCGGCTACACCGAGCAGGAAGTGCTGGGCCACCATGACGAGATCATCTTCACGCCCGAGGACCGCGCGGCCGGCGCGCCCGATGATGAAAAGCGCCGCGCGCGCGACGACGGCCGTGCCGAGGATGAGCGCTGGCACCTGCGCAAGGATGGCAGCCGGTTCTTTTGCAGCGGCGTGATGACGCCGCTGGCCGACGGCAAACTTGTCGGCTACGCCAAGATCGGCCGCGACCTGACCGGCCGCGTGGAGCACGAGCAGCAGCGCTTGGAGCAACTGGCGCTCGAACGCGACCGCCGTGCCGAGGCGCAAACCGCCAATGCCCTCAAGGACGAGTTCCTGGCCGTGATGTCGCACGAGCTCAAGCACCCGCTCAACCTGATCCACCTGAATGCCGACCTGATTTGCCGGCTGGCCGGGGCCCAGGGCAACGCCGTGCTGAACAAGGCGGCCGAAACCATACGTGCCTCCACCGTCAGCCAGGCCAAGATCATCAACGATCTGCTCGACCTGTCGCGCCTGAAGACCGGCAAGATGGCCATCAACCGCCGCCGCATCGATCTCAACGTGATGACGCGTACCATCGTCGACGTGGTGCGCGCCGACCCTGCCGCCGCCAACCTGCAGATTACGCACCGCGAACCGGACGAATCCTTGTGGCTGTACGCCGATCAAACCCGCATCGAGCAGGTGATCTGGAATTTGCTCAACAACGCCATCAAATTTACGCCAGCGGGCGGCGCCATCGACGTGGGGCTGAGCAGGGAAGGCGACCAGGCCCGGCTCGACGTGCGCGACAACGGCCAGGGTATCGCAGCCGAGTTTTTGCCCACCATCTTCGACATGTTCGGCCAGGGTACGCCCAGCATTGTGCGCGGCACCAAGGGCCTGGGCATCGGCCTGGCCATGGTGCGGCAAATCGTCGAGCTGCACAACGGGCAGGTGCAAGCGGCGTCCGGCGGCAGCGGCCACGGCGCCAGCTTCACGGTCTGGCTGCCGCTCGACAGCCGCCGCCAGGATCGTGAGCCGCTGGCGCCGTCACGAGGCGCAGCGGCGTTGGAGGGCGTGCGCATACTGGTGGTGGACGACAGCGAAGACGTGATGGAAGCGTTTACCCAACTGCTGCAATTTACCGGGGCCACGGTGCGTGCCACCACGTCGCCCCACGCAGCGCTGGCTATCCTGGCGGAAGAGGACATCGACCTGCTCATTTCCGACATCGGCATGCCGGAGATGGATGGGCTGGCGTTTATCGGCGCCGTGCGTGCCGGCGCGCGCAACGCCAGCGTGCCGGCAATTGCGGTCACCGGCTACGGCCGCAAGGCCGATATCGAGCGGGCGCTGGAGGCCGGCTTCGACAGCCACGTCAACAAGCCGGTGGAAATCGACCAGGTGGAAGCGGTGGCCCGGCGCTTGCTGGGCCGCGATACCGATTGAGCGCCTTTACCTGGCCGACTTGAGACCTGGCCCATTGAGACCGGTATGAGTGGCTACCTGCGTGGTTACTTGAGTGATGCCTGGAGTTTTTTGGCCATGTCGCCATGCTCGGCAACAATTGGTTCGAGCTTGGTGGCCAGCGCCTTGATATCGGCGTCTTTGGCGCCGGTCATGTCTTTTTTGAGCTTGGCGTGCACCTTGGCATGGTCTGCCACGCCGCCTTGACTGATGTAGGCTTTGTCGAATTCCGTTCCCGACAGCTTTTGCAGCTCGGCCGCCATTTTCTGGTGGGCAGCGTCGGGCGCGGTGGGCAAGGTGATGTTTTTCGCCGCCGCGACCTTTTTGGTTTCGTCCAGCCCGGTGGTGTGATCGTCGATCATTTTCTGGGCAAACGCCTTGACGTCGGGGTTGGCCGATTTTTCAACCGCGATTTTTCCGGCAGCAATCTCGGCCAGGTTGGCCTGGGCGATGGCGGCCAGGCGGTCGGCATCGGCCTTGGCCACCGTGGCATTCTGGGCGAACGCCACGCCGGTGGCGGCAAAAGCGAGCGAGAGGGCGGCGAGCAAGCGGGTGGTTTTCATGGACTATCTCCTGGTTAAGTAAATGGCAGTGGCCAGCACTGCGAACCAGTAGTCTGCTGTGGATGCGCCGTCAAGCTCTGTGCGTCACGTCACCGATGCGCGTTTACGCCCGGAACGCGCGTCGCATGCCGTCGAAGTCGACTGCGGGCTGGTGCTGTTCCACCGCTGCCGCGGTGATCTTGCTTGCCGGCGCGAACACCAGTCCCTGCACCAGCATTGCCGCCAGCAACAGCAGCCCGAAAATTGCAGCGATCTTGAGCGTGACCATGATTGTCTCCTCCGGTATCGGCCGGTACGCCCATGCGTCCGGCGCTGGTTGTTACATCCAGAGTAGGCCGTACCTGGGCGGAAGGGAAGCTGTTTTATCGGATAGCTGGTATTTCCAGGCCAGATGCCCGGCCATCGTCGGCAGGTCCAGGTCCAGGCCGGCTACAGGATTGATAGCCATGTTGCGCAGAACAGATGCGCCGGCGCGTTTGATCTTGCACAAGGCCGCAACAGCATGCGCCCACTACGCTGGTCGTTGGTCCGGGAGGCGGCGATGGCGAAATTCCTGTATGCACTGTTGTTGTTTTTCCTGTCCGGCTGCGCCGGCACCTCGCACCGTGCGCCCGCGCCCGGCGACGCGGCAGTGATACCGATTACGGCGCAGTGGCTGGCCGGGCAGCGCGGCTGGCGCAATGCTGACGACGGTGCAGGCACAGGTCCGGCACTCTCCTTGCGCGCAGCATTACCGCCCCCGGTTCCTGCCCCGGTTCCTGCCCCGCTTCCGGTTCCGGTCACGGCGGCGGGCAGCGACAGCGCCTACCGCCTGGGCGTTGGCGACGTGCTGGCCATCACGGTATGGGACCATCCGGAACTGACCGGCGCCGGCCTGCCGTCGCGGTCCGACAACCTGGACGGCCAGACCGGACCGCCGCCGGCCACGTTCGTCATCGACCAGCAAGGGCAGTTGCACTTTCCGTTTGCCGGCGCCGTGCCGCTGGCCGGCCTCACCCGCGAAGAAGCGCGCGACCGCCTGGCGCAGCGGCTGGCGCGCTACTTCCGCGCACCGCGCGTGACGGTCACGGTGATGGCCTACCGCAGCCAGCGCGTGTATGTCGATGGCCAGGTACGCACGCCCGGCCCGCAGCCGATCAACGACATTCCGATGACCCTGCTCGAAGCGCTCAACCGCGCCGGCGGCCTGCTGCCCACGGCCGACCAGAGCCGCATCACGGTCGAGCGCGCTGGACGACGGTACCGTATCGACCTGGTGGCGGCGATGCGTGGCGGGCCGCCTCAGGCGCCAGACCCGTCAGCCAGCCCGGCACCTGGCCAGCCGCCAGGACTGGTGCCACAACACGGGTATCCGGGCGCCATGTTGCTGGCCGACGGCGACGTGGTCCGGGCGCCGCCGCGCGACGAGAACAAGGTGTTCGTGGGCGGCGAAGTACTGTCGCCGCGCGCGCTCACCATGCACGACGGCCGCCTCACCCTGGGCGAGGCGCTGGGCGAAGCCGGCGGACTCAATCCGCAAAGTGCGGATGCCGGGCAGGTATACGTGGTGCGCCGCGCACAGCAGGACAACACTGGGTACATGACCGGTTCACCGGGCTCGCTGAACGGGCTTAACGGGCTTGACAGGCTTAACGGGCTTGACAGGCTTAACGGGCTCAAAGGGCCAAACGGACTCGTCACGGCTGGCGCGGACGCATCGGCGGCGCCACCAGCCCTGCGCGGGCCGCTGGTATTCCGGCTCGACGCCCGGTCGGCCAGCGCGCTGGCCCTGGCCGAGCAGTTCGAGCTGCAGCCGCGCGACGTCGTGTACGTGGCGGCCTCCACGCTGACCAACTGGCACCGGGCAATCAGCCAGTTGTTCCCGGGCGAACTGTCGTCGGCCGTCGGCGTGACCACCAGGCCATAGGAGGCTCGCATGGATGCGCCACGCGACGCCGACACTTCCCGCATGCTGCGCCCGCTGCCAGGCGTGGCGCAGCCGGCCCGCCTGATCGAGCACCCGGCGCCGCCGGCACCGCCCGATCCGACCATGCTGGCCTGGCGCGCCTGGTTCCGTGCGCTGGCTGCGCGGCGCTGGCTGATCGTGGCGGTCACCGCGCTGTGTACGCTGGCGGCGCTTGGGTACGCGCTGGTGGCGCCACCCGTCTATCAAGCCAATATGCTGTTGCACGTGGAGGAAGAGCAGCCCAACGCCTCGAAGAACATTCTCAACGAAGTATCGTCGCTGTTCGAGACCAAGAAGGCGGCGATCGCCGAAATGGAGCTGCTGCGCTCGCGGCTGGTGGTGGCGCCGGCAGTCGATACCTTGCGCCTCTACATCCATGCGCGGCCGCGCTATTTTCCGCTCGGCGGCGAGTGGATCGCCCAGCGCCGGGGCGGTCAGCTGTCGGCGCCCGGCCTGTTCGAGCGCGGCGGTTATGCATGGGGTGGCGAAAAGATCGACGTTGCCGTGTTCGATGTGCCCAGCCAGTGGTACGGCCGCCAGTTCCGCATCACCGCGCTCGGCGGCGAACGCTGGCGCCTGGCCGACAGCGCCGGCCGCAGCTTGTTGGAAGGCAGGGTGGGACAACTGGCGCGGCTGGAAATACCTGCCGCTATAGAGGCGGTAGAGGCTAGAGCGGCGGATTCAGCCGGAATGGCAAGAGCAGCACGAAAAATCGAGGCAAGCGCGCCGGATGTCGTGGAATTGCTGGTCACGCGGCTGCGCGGCGCGCCTGGCACACGTTACTTGCTGCGCCGTACTTCGCGGCTGGCCGCGCTCGAGAGCGTGCAGCGCGCGCTGCAGATTTCCGAGCAGGGCAAGCTGTCGGGTATTATTTCGGTCACCTTGCAGGGCAGCGATCCGCAGCAGGTGTATGCCACGCTGAGCGAGATCGGCCGCGAGTACATGCGGCAAAACCTGGCGCGCCGCACCGAGGAGGCGCAAAAGACGCTGGCCTTCCTCGATCGCCAGTTGCCGGTGGCCAAGCAGCAGCTGGAAGCGGCCGAGGCCAGCTACAACGGCTTTCGCAGCGGCCACGACACCATCGACCTGACCCAGGAGGTGCGCATTGCGCTCGATACGCTGGCGGCGTCGCAGGCGCGGCGCAGCACGCTGGTGCAAAAGCGCGCCGAGCTGCTGGGCCGCTTTACCGACGAGCACCCGGTGTTGCAGGCGGTGGCGCAGCAAATGCGCGAGAACGATCGCGAAATCGCCACGCTGGAAACCCGCATCAAGCGCCTGCCGCGCATCGAGCAGGAGCAGGCGCGGCTCGAGCGCGACGTCAAGGTCAGCACCAACCTGTACACCGAGTTGCTCAACACGGCGCAGCAGTTGCGGCTGATGGCGGTGGGCAGCATCGGTACCGTGCGCATGGTGGACATGCCGGTGGCGCCCGAGAACACCCTGAAACCCAACCGGCCGCTGATCGTGATGCTGGGCATGGTGAGCGGCGTGTTCCTCGGCGCGCTGCTGGCGCTGGCCTGGCGCGCCGTGCGCGGTGGCATCGACGCCGCCGAACGTATCGAGGCGCTGCTGGGGCCGAACACCGTGCACGCGACCATCCCCCACAGCCGCAGCCAGGACCGGCTGCGCCGGCGCGCGCGGCGCGCGCGCAAACGTGGCGTCTCTCGCCAAGCCGACCAGCAGTTGCCGGCCACGGCGCTGCTGGCACAAGCCATACCTGACGACGTTGCCGCCGAGAGCCTGCGCGCTTTTCGCGCCACGCTGCAATTCGTGCTGCCGCACAGCCGTAACAATGTCGTGTGCTGCCTGGGCCCCACGCGCGATGTCGGCACAGCCTTTGTCTCGGTCAACCTGGCGCTGCTGCTGGCGGCCGGCGGCCAGCGCACGCTGCTGGTCGATGCCGACTTGCGCGACGGCACGCTGCACAAACACTTCGGCCTCGATCGCGCCGCCGGGCTGGCCGATTGCCTGGCCGGCATATTGCAGCCGCACCAGGCGCTGCGCGCAGAGGTGGCGCCACGGCTCGACTTTATTGCTGCCGGTGGCGCCGTTCCGCACCAGGCCGAGTTGTTGCAGCCGGGGCTGTTTGCCGACGTACTGGCGCGGCTCGGCGCGCGCTACGACGTGGTGCTGGTGACGGCACCACCGGTGCTGACGGCCGCCGACGCGCTGGTGGTGGGCGCCAGTGCCGGGTCCGTGTTCGTGGTGGCGCGTGCTGGTGTCACTACCGAGGTCCAATTGGGCGTTGCGGTCAAGCGCCTCAACCACGCCGGCATCGCGCCGCGCGGCGTGGTATTCAACGATGTTTGACGTCAAAGCATAAAATTTTTCTCGCGCGACTTTGTTTCCCTTTCTGGCTGCAGGCCGCATGTTTGCTGAGTCTGAACTTGCCCATGCGTATCGCTTGGTGCTTTAAGAAAACTTGGTCAGAACTTTTTTTCTGAAAGCATTGAACTATAGAATTTGATGCCGATCAAACCTCGCTCATTCACTTTGAAAAAGCGAGGAACGGCTGATGAAGTTATCTGTCAACTACCTGTCTCAAACCGCCGGCGCGACCGCGTGCATGGTGCTGCTGGCCGCGTGCGGCGGCGGCCAAAGCGATAACGCCAACCAGGCACCCGGCATGATGCTGGCTGCCACCACCCAGGTGTCGGACGAACCGGCGGCGGACGCCAGCTACAACGCTGCGGCCACTGCGTTGTACGTGGCAACCACTGGCGCCGACAGCAATCCCGGCACCAGCGCCAAGCCGTTCAAGACCATTGCCCGCGCCGCCCAGGCGGCCACGCCCGGCACCGTGGTGCACGTGGCGCCCGGCGTCTATGAAGGCGGCTTCCGCACCGGCACCAGCGGCACGCCGACGGCGCGCATCCGCTACGTGTCCGATACCAGGTGGGGCGCGAAGATCGTGCCGCCGGCCACGTCTGCCAATGCCGTGGCCTGGGACAACCGGGGCAGCTATGTCGATATCGACGGTTTCGAAGTCGATGGCAGTGCGCACAAGGCCGGCACGCGCTGGGCCGTGGGCCTGTACACGGCCGGCTCGTTCGGCACGGTGACCAACAGCCATGTGCACCACGTGGGCCAGGGCGCGTGCGCGTCGGGCGGCGGCATCGGCGCCGACAGCTACTACAAGGGCGCCAGCAACGATGTGCTGGCCAACGTGGTCCACGATATCGGCGCCGCCGGTTGCAAGACCATGTTCGGCGTGTTCGTCAACAGCGCCGACAGCGACGTCAAGAACAACCTGATTTATGGCGTGTCGCAGGCCGGGGTGCAGCTCTGGCATGACGCCGCGCGTGTGACGGTGAGCCATAACACCATCTTTGCCGCCCATACTGGTATCGTGGTGGGCGGCGGCGATCCCTATGTGTCCAACGGGGTCAACGATTACTCGCGGGTGGCCAACAACATCGTGGTCGATACCCAGTACGGCGTGGTCGAGCAGGGCAACGTGGGCAGCAACAACACTTACACCAACAACCTGATGCACCAACAAACGGCCTATCCGTATTTGCTGATCAAGGGCGTCGCGGTGGCTACCATCGCGGCGGCGCCGCAGTTCGTCAATTACGTGCGGTCCGGTGGCGGCGACTACCAGCTGCAAGCGACGTCCCCCGCGATCGACAAGGGCTCGGCCGCTGATGCCACGCCTACCGACCTTAACGGCAAAGCGCGTCCGGCCGGCGCCGGTCCCGACGTGGGCGCCTACGAGTTCAACGGCGCCACGCCGACGCCGACGCCCAATCCCAACCCGGCGCCCAACCCGGTGCCAGCGACGCCGAACAACCTGTACGTCTCGACGTCGGGTTCGGACAGCAACTCCGGTGCGCAAGGTTCGCCGCTGCGCACCATCGCCCGCGCGTCGGCGCTGGCCAAGCCCAACACCACCGTGCACGTGGCGCCGGGCACTTACGCCGGCGGCTTCAAGACCACCACCAGCGGCACGGCAGCCGGCCGCATTTATTACTACTCGACCACCAAGTGGGGCGCCAAGATCGTGCCGCCGGCCAATTCCAGCAATAACATCGCCTGGGACAATCGCGGCAACTACGTCGATATCATCGGCTTCGAGGTCGATGGCAGCAAGCTGCAGGGCGGTACCGTGTGGCGCAGCGGCTTGTACACGGGCGGCTCGTATGATGTGATTCGCGGCAACCGCGTGCACCACATCGCCAACACGCTGGCGTGCAACGGCAGTGGCGCCTCGGCCATCGGTGTCGATTCGTACTACAAGGGCATCAAGGGCGACGTCATCAACAACTTCGTCCACGATATCGGTCCGGCCAATTGCAAGTACATCCAGGGCATTTACGTGAGCACGTCGGGCAGCGTGGTGGGCAACGTGGTGTATCGCGTGTCGGAAGCGGCGATCCACCTGTGGCACGATGCGACCAATGTCATCATCGCCAACAATACGGCGGTCGCTTCCGGCACCGGCATCGTGGTGGGCGCAGGCGATTTCTACAACCGCAGCGCGCCAAACGACTACACGCATGTCGTCAACAACATCGTGTACGACAACCGCTACGGCATCACCGAGCAGGGCTCGACCGGTACCCACAACACCTACCGCAACAACCTGGTGTACCAGAACAGCATCTACAACATCAGCCTGAAGAACGGGCTGAAGGCGACCGGTACGGTGTCGGCCGATCCGCAATTTGTCAGCTACACGCGCACTGGCACGCCGGACTTGCACGTGCGCGCGTCGTCGCCGGCCAAGGGCAAGGGGACGACCGACTATGCGCCGGCGACCGACATCGAAGGCAAGCCGGTCACGGCCCCGGTGACCATCGGTGCGTATCAGTAAGCAGTAGCCGCCGGTGCGTCACCCCGCGTCGATGGCGCGCCTTGCAGGGGGCGCTTCAACGACGCGATCGATGTCTTTGAGGCCCGGCAAGCGCCGGCGTAGCAGCCGCCGCAGCCTGCTCGTTTGTGCCTCGAACGGCAGGTGAAACAGATAGGCCAATGCCAGCACCACGGCCAGCATGGCGGCAAATACCGCCAGGCTGGCCGGTTCCCCCGGCGCCAGCAGCGCGCCGTCGCGGTACGCCCACAACATGCGCTGCAGCGGAATATGCACCACGTACAGGGTGAACGAGAAGCCGGCGAGGAATGCCCCGGTCTGCGCCACCGCCGCTGCCGGCCGCCCGCGACCAACGCTGCACAAGCACACGACCAGCAGCAACGCCAGCAACAGGTCCGGTGCCAGGGTGGACAAAGTAAAGTCGCCATCCTGCCCGCCGAGACGCAGCAGCGCGGCAATCACCAGCAGCGCGCCGCGCCACAGCCAGCGCTGTACTAACGAGAAATCAAAACGCAGGCGCGATGCCGCCACCCCCAGCAGCCACACCAGGAAATAGCCGGAGATCGCCGCGCCCAGCAGCGCCGCCACCGCAAACGCCAGCGCCGCGCACGCGAGCCGCAGCCAGGCAGCGCCGGCGCGCGCTGCGATCACCAGCAGCGGAAACAGCACGTAATACCAGGTTTCGTTGGCCAGGCTCCAGAGCGGGAAATTCTCGCCGAAAGGCGGCACGACCAGCGTTTGCAAGCCGACCAGGTTGCCCAGCAGCGTGGAAAACGACCACGCTGTGCGGGCGTCTGCTCCGGCGATATCGGCGGTAGTGCCAGCAACATTGGCTGGCAGCGTGCGGGCGTTGGTAGTCGCATCATCCGTGGCAGCCGCGCCGGCGCCGGCATGGGTAACAGCGGCGGTGCCTGCGGCAGGCGTGACAACAACGGTATCGGCGGCCGGATTGGCATCGGACCACGGCAACGCCCCGGCCCACGCCAGTGCCAGCATCAGCATAAAGGCCGGCAACAGCACGGTCCACAACCGCGTGGCGCGATCAAGTGCATAGTCGCGCAGCGCCCGTGACGGCGGTACATCGTGGCTGCGGTCGAGGAACACGCCGCCCACCAGCCAGCCGCTGAGCACAAAGAACACCAGCACCGCCTGGTGCGCAAAGCCGGTCATGAACGCCAGACCCTGGTACCACAAGGGCGGATCCGTCAAGGTGCTCAGACCGGGAAACACCTGGGCGCGCAAGTGGGCCGCCGCCACCTGCAGGGCCGCCAGGCCGCGCAGCCAGTCGATCAGCACCGACTGTCCGCCGTTGTGTGTACTGCGCGCCAGCCGGCTACTGCGCAGTATGCGCACCAGCGGTCGCTTGCGGCGCGCACCGAACAGCAGCGTGGCGACCGTGCACAGCAAAATCTGCAAGTCGGTGGCGAAGCTGCGGCGCTGCACGTAGCGCGCGTAGTATTTGAGTTTTATGGGCAGCACCTGGTGCAGATAGGCGTGTTCGGGATCAACGGCCTGGCGCAGGATGTCGCCCTCGTTACGGAAGCGCAGCGCTGCCCAGTCGGTAATGCCCGGCGCGACCGACAGTACGACCGCGCGCACGGCAGGCGGATAATGGGCCACGTAACGCGGCACCTCGGGGCGCGGGCCGACCAGGCTCATGTCGCCGCGCAGCACGTTGACCAGTTGCGGCAGTTCGTCGAGCTTGTGGCGCCGCAGCCAGCGCCCGGCCCTGGTGGCGCGCTGGTCGTCGGCCACTGACAGCTGGCCGTCGCGTTCCGTGCCAGCGGCCATGGTGCGGAACTTGAGGATCTGGAACGGCGCCCCGTGTCGCCCCACGCGGCGCTGGCGAAACATTACCGGTCCCGGCGAGTCGCAGCGTATCCATGCCGCCAGCAGCAACAGCAACGGCGACAGCAGCAACAGGCCGGCCAGCGCGGCGACGATATCGAACAGGCGTTTGGCTAGCATAGCAACTCCGTCAGGGTGGCGATCACGCGCGCCTGGCCGGCATCGGCCATGGCGGTGTACAGGGGAAGCGTGAGCTGCGCGTGGTAGCTGGCTTCGGCATGGGGAAACTGCTCGGGGCGCAGCCCGTAGCGGTCGCGCCAGTAGGGCTGGCGGTGCAGCGGGATGTAGTGGACGCTGGTGCCGATGCCGTGTTCCGACAACTGTTCGATCAGGCGGTCGCGCGCCAGCGGCGCGTTGGCAGTCAGGCGCACCGGGTAAAGGTGCCAGGCATGCTGGCTGCCGGCCGGCGCATCGGGCGGCAGGGTCAATGGCAGGTCCGCCAGGCACTCGGTGTAGCGGCGCGCCATTTGCTGGCGGCGCGCCAGAAAGCCGTCGATCTTGCGCAGCTGCGCGCGGCCGATGGCGGCGGCAATATCGGTGAGGTTGTATTTGAAGCCGGGCGCGATCACCTGGTAAAACCAGGCCGGCCGGCGTGAAGTGAAGCGGTCAAAGGCGTCTTCGCTGATGCCGTGCAGGCGCATCACCCGTACCCGGCGCGCGATGTCCGCGTCGCGGCACACCACCATGCCGCCTTCGCCGGTGGTCATGGTCTTGTTGGCGTAAAAGCTGAACACGGTGGCATCGCTGTCCAATGTACCCACCAGGCGCCCGCGCAGAGTGGTGGGAAAGGCGTGGGCGGCGTCCTCGATCACGCGCACGCCGTGGCGGTGCGCCACTGCCACGATGGCGTCGATGTCGCAGGCCCGGCCGCCGTAGTGGACCGGGATCACGGCGCGCGTGTTGGGCGTGATGGCGGCGGCGATGGCTTCGGGCTGCAAGCACAGCGTGTGCGGATTGACATCGACGATCACCGCGTCGGCGCCCAGGTAGCGCACCACTTCGGCGGTGGCGGTGAAGGTCATGGTGGGCACGATCACTTCGTCGCCGGGACCGATGCCGAGCGCTTCGAGCGCCAGGTGCAGGCCGGCGGTGGCGGAGTTGACGGCGATGGCGTGCACTTCGCCGCCCAGGTAGGCAGCGAACTCCTGCTCGAACTGGCGGCTCACCGGCCCGCTGGTGATCCAGCCCGATTGCAGGCACTTGAGCACGGCGGCGGCTTCTTCATGGCCCAGGTCGGGGAGGGCGAAGGGGAGGAAGTCATCTGGGGGAGTGGTCATCGTGGTCTCCTTTGGTCGGGATGCTGGCTGCGAATTGCCGGTTGTGGTGCGCTCTGCCGTGACGGAATGATCGGTGGGCAGCCGGGGGACGGCAGGTTATTGCGTGCGATGGCGGCTGGTGCGTGGTATCGCGTGGTGCTGCACGCCGCTGCCAGGACTGGGCTGACCGGTTCGACAGCAGGCATCGAGGTAGCGCTGCGCCAGCAACCGGTAGTCGAGGTGGCGGCGGGCGTAGGTGGCGCCGCGCTGGCCCAGTTCCTGGCGTTGCGCTGGCGGCAGGCTTGCCATGTGGGTGATGGCGGCGGCCAGTGCGTCCGGGTCTTCGGGGACGATGCTCAGGCCGCAGCCGGCATCGGCCACCGTGTCGTTGGCCGCGTCCACCGCGTGGATCACGGGGCGCGCCGCCATCAGGTAGTCGCCCAGCTTGTTGGGCGAGATGCCGTAGCGGTACAGCGGTTGGCGCCGCCAGCCCAGGTAGGCGATGTCGAAACTGCCCAGCAGCGCCGGCATGCAGGGCTTGGGCAGCGGCGTGAGGAAGTGCACGTGGTGCAGGCCGTCCACGTCCACCCGCCGTTGCAGTTCCTGCTTGTGCGGACCGGCGCCGGCCAATACAAAGGCCAGCGGCTGGCCGCGCAGCAGGCTGGCGGCGTCGAGCAGCGTGTCGAGCGCGTTGGCGGCGCCATGGCTGCCCGCGTAGCCGATCAGCATGCGGCCCTGGGCGCGCAGGCGCGCGAGCAGCGTTGCCACCGGGCCGGGCAGCGGCGTCAACGTCGCTTCCCACTCGGCGGGCACCACGCCGTTGGGCACCACGTGCAGCTTGTGCGGCGCCATGCCGTGCGCCGCCATGTGGCCGCCTGCGTGGGGCAGGATCGAGATCACGGTGTCGGCATGGCGGCAGGCATAGTCTTCGGCCGCCTGCATCACCCGGATAAACGGATGGCGCGGCGACATGCCGCCGAGTTCGATCGGTGAGAGCGGCCACAGGTCGTGCACCTCGAATACCAGCCGGGCGCCGGCCGCGAGGGCGATGCGGCGCGCGGGCCAGATATCGGCCGGGTAGGTGCTCGAGGCGATCACCAGGTCGGGCCGCTCGGCCGCCAGCCGCTTCGACTGCTGGTACAGAAGCGCAATGAAGGCGCCGATATTGGCCGCGCGCCGCGCGCCGTTGCTGTCGTAGGCCGGTACGGCCAGCCAGCGGTAATCGATGCCGTCGATTTCCTGGTCCAGCTCCGCGCGGCCATCCATCTGCGGCGCGTGCGCGCGCAGGTGCGACGCGCTGGCCGCCACGATGCGCACCCGATGGCCGGCGCGCACCCACTCGCGCGCCAAGTAGTAGGGGCGGTACTCCATGCCATGGTGGGTCGAGCCGGCATAGTGGTTGATCAGCAGGATGTTCATGAGCGCTCCTCGGTTACCAGAGCCACGCGTCGAGCGCGCGTACCAGGTTCTTGTGGCTGTTGGCGGCCCAGCCGGCGTGCCATTGCGATGGGTGAGTAAGCAGGCAGATGCGCTTGTGTTTGCCCAGCGCCGCCTGCGGCGCCACCGGGTGGAAGTAGCGCGGCGCCGGCTTGTCGCTGATATACAGGTCAAAGCTGGACAGTAGTTCAGCGTCGTAGCATTCGGCGTCGATGCCGCAGCGCGCGCGCAGCTCGCTGTCGGCGAGCACCGCGCAATTGGTGATGCCAAGGCGCCGGTTGGCGAAGTCGCCGTGACTGGCCACCGTGTGCAGCTTGCGGCCCAGCGTGGCCTCGATGCGCTGGAAGTTCGCTTCGAATTCGGCGCGGATCTGGTCCAGCCGTGCGCGCACTTCGCCCGGCAGTTTCAGGTGGGTGCGCTTGGCGTAGGTGGCCAGTTCCTCGTAGTGGTAGCTGGCCTCGCTGCCATAGTCCTCGATCGCGCGCATCAGGCCGAAGTCCAGCGTGGACAGGCGGAAGTAGTAGCTGGCGCGCACGCCGTGGCGCTGCTCGATCTCGAACATGCGGCGCGCAGTGGCCAGGTCGGTGTCGATGTCGTGGCGGTGGACCAGCACCGGCGGCGACGGCTGGCGATACGCGGCGCGGTTGCCGTGGGCCGTGTTGCGCAGCGTGTGCAGCCAGCCGCGCACCGAGGTTTGACGGTAACCGTGGTCGCGCGCCTGCGCCAGCAGGGCGTCGTAGTGCGGCAGCCGGCTTGGCATCAGGTAGTCGGCATACAGCCGGTTCAGGATGGTTTTCATTGCAGCGTGTAGCGCACACGGTACGGCGTGAAACCGAGCATGGTCTTGAACTGGCGCAGGCCCGGTTGCGCGCCGAAGAAGGTGTCGTACATCAGGTAGTCGGGACCAGTGCCGGTGCGCGCTTCGGCCAGCAGCAGGCTGACGATGTCGGCGATCATCAGGTGCATCACGCCGTCGTTGTTGCGGTAGCCGAGCAGCTGGGCGAACGCGGCGAAGTTGCCGAAGCGGCCCATATTGCAGTAGGCGACCAGCTGTTCGCGCTTGTCGAACACGCCGAAATAGCGGTAGTGGCAAAGCGGCTCGTAATGCGCGGCCCTGTCCTGGTAGCGCGCATCCATCGGCCGGCCCTGGCGGCTCGGCATGCTGGTGTTGATGGCGTGGATGGCGTCGATGTGGTCGTTGCGGTCGATCTGCGCGAGCCGGTAGCCGCGCTTGCGCGCCTTGCCCACGTGGCTGGCCGCGCCGCTGCCCGGGTACAGGGCCGGTTCGGCCAGCCGCCGCAGATCGATCAGCGCCACGCCCAGCTGCTTGTGGCCGATCACCTTGTAGCGCGGATGCCGGCGCGTGAACTGGCGGTGGGTATCGCGCACGTCTTCGGGATGGTAGCGGGTGTCGAAGCACAGCGTGGCGACGGGCAGGCGCGCCACTTCGAGCACCAGCCGGCAGCCGCGCGCGAGGGGGGCAAAATTGAACAGTCGGGGGAGCTTGGCGATCATGGAAAAACCTCATGCAATGGCGTAGCGGATGCGGTACGGCGCGAAGCCGAGCTTGCGCTTGAATTCGCGCAGGCCGGGCAGGGCGCCCAGATAGGTGTCGTACATCAGGTAGTTGTAGCGGTGTTCGTCGATCAGGCGGCAGGCGATGTCGGCCAGCAGCAGGTACATCACGCCGTCGGTCTTGATCCCCAGCAGGCGGTCGGTGGCGGCAAAGTCGCCGTAGATGCCCAGGTCGCAATAGGCCACCAGCTTGCCACCGGCATCGAGCACGCCGTAGTAGCGGAAGCTGTCCAAGGCCACGTAATGGTCGGTGCGGCTGGCATAAGCCGGGTCCATGGGGCGGCCCTGGCGCATGCGCTGCGAGGTATTGATGCGGTGGATGTCGTCGATGTAGTCGTTGCGGTCGATTTCGGCCACCCTGTAGCCGCGCGCGCGAGCCCGGCGCGCCTGGTAGCCGGCATGATCTTTCTGCGCCACCGACTGCAGGTAATCGGCGCCGCTGGCGAACGCGCGCAGATCGATCAGCGCCACCCCCAGCGACTTGTTACGCACGATGCGGTAGCGCGGGTGTGGCATGGTGAAGCTGGCGTGGGTGCGCCGTATCAGGTCGGGATTGAGCGAAGCGTCGAAGCGCAGCCGGGCGCGCGGCAGGCGGACGATGTCGGCGACCAGCCGCAGCCGCGCCAGCACGGCCGGCCACAGCCCGGGGGTGTCAGAGGTGGTCATAAAAGTCGATCAGCTTGGTGGACTGGCTGCGCCAGTTGTAGCGGGTACGCACCGCGCGGCGGCCGTTATCGCCCATGCGGCGGGCGATGTCCGGGTGGCCGGCCAGGTAGTCGATGGCGGCGGCAATTGCCGGCGGATCGCACGGATCGACGCACAGCCCGCACGCTCCGCCATCGGCGCTATCGCCCTCCACGATGGCGCGCCAGCGCGGGAAGTCGGACGCGATCACGGGAATGCCGGCGGCCATGTACTCGAACATTTTCACTGGCAGCGCATCGAGGTGGTTGAGCGTGGGGTGCAGTGTGACCAGGCCGGCGCGCGAGGCGCCCAGCAGTGCGGCCACGTCGCCGCGCGCCAGCTGGCCCAGTGCGTCGATGTGGCGCCAGCCGGGGCGGGCGCGCAATTGTGCGGCCAGCGCCGGTTCGCTGAAGGCGCCGGCCAGTTGCAGCCGCACCGGGGTTTGCAGCAGCTCGCAGGCGCGTACCAGTTCGGCGATGCCGCGTATCGCCGACAGCCCGCCTGCGTAGCATACTTGCAGCGGCTTGTCGGCCCAGGCCAGGTCGGCGCCGAACTCCTCGGGCATGGGAAAATTGTTGATGTCCACCGTGGCGCGGTTGATGCGTTCGAACCGTTCGCGGATGAATGGCGTGGCCGTGATCACGCCATCGAGCCGGCGACAGGCCTGGTGTTCGAAGCGGGCGTAAGTGGCGGCCAGCGTCCGCCGGGTCCACGGCGGCAGGTAGGGTTTGCCCAGCAGCTGGCGCGGCACGTCCTCGTGGGCATCGAAGATCACCTTGCAGCCGTGCCGTTGCAGCAGCAGGCCGGCCGGCAGCAGCTCGGGGTCGTGTAGCTGCACCACGTCGGGCGCCAGCGCCAGCGCGCAGCGATACACGCGGGTGGTGGCCGACATCATCCGTTGCAGCCGCCCTCGCGCGTCGCCGGCATCGACGATGTGGATGCCGTGGCGGTCCTCGTCGCCGCGGCCATCGGCCACTACCAGCGTGACCCGGTGGCCGTGGTCGGCCAGAGTGCGGCACTGCTTGCCGAAGATGCGGGCGTCGTGGCGCGGATGGGCGGACGTCAGGTGGGCGATATTGAGCATGTCAATCTCCCGCGCGGTACCGCGCATAGGCGCCCAGCGCGGCGCCGATCAGCATGTCGCTGAAAAAATGCGACAGGCATAACAACAGCAAGGTGCTGGCCAGCAGGCTCCAGGCCAGCAGGTAGCGGTGGTCGCGGCTGGTGCGACCGCCCAGCAGGTAACCGTGGATGGCCAGGTGCGTGAGCGGATAGAGCAGCAACGCCAGCAGCGCGGCAAACCCCAGCAGCCCCAAGTCCACCCACGCTGACAGGATGTTGTGGGCGTAGCGGCCGCTCGGGTAGCTGCCGTAGTCGCCCATGATCGGGTGGTCGGCGATGGTGCGCAGCGCCTGCTCGGTGAGCGCGTGGCGCGCGCTGGCGGACGTGGAGTGCGATAAATCGAGCAGTTCCAGCGTGCGGTTGCCCGGCACGGCTGCCACCAGCGCATCGAGGTTGAACTGCAATAGCATGATGGCACCCGCCATCAGCATCAGCATGGCCAGGCGCGAACGTGCTGCGTGCAGCTCGAACAGCGGGATCAGGAACAGCAGCGCGCCGAATTCGCTGCGGGCGGTGTTGATATACAGCGTGGGCAAACCGAGCGCGTAGAGCGCCCAGCGCAGCGAGGCCCGCCGGGTGCACGCCAGCAGCACCACCATGGGCAGCAGGTAGGAGCGTGAAAAGCCCTGGTACGTGGCCACGCTTTCGGGATCGCGCGCGGCGCCCAGCGCGGCGAGGTAAAAAGCGCCATCGACCGCGTACGCGAACACCACCGCCGACATCGCCAGCAGGCTGGCCATTAAGGTCAGCTGGAAGCGCTTCGATTCGAAGTCCAGCGTCTTGAAGATCACGAACAGCAGGAACATGTACAGCAGCCCCAGGGTATGGTGGCTGGTGGCGCCGCCACCGGCCAGGCCCATGTGCAGCACGATGATGGTTGCATAGTAGGCCAGGAACGCCAGCCAGGCGGCATCCACCCGGTGCACGCGCCAGCCGCAGGCGCGCATGCGCAGCAGGTATGACAGCAGCAGCGGCGCGAACATCAGCAGCGAGATCCAGGCGAAGTAGCCGCCCAGGTAGGCGCGGATCAGGCCCAGGCCGAGCAGGGTCTGGTAGGCAAAAAAGCCGGGAAACAGCAGCCAGAACGCCAGTTCGGCCCAGCCCGGACCGAGCAGGCCAAGCGGTCCGGCGCGGCGCCCGGCCGCATGCACCTGCGTCAGCGGCGGGGCGGGGAAGGCGATGACGTCAGCCGGCAGCATGGAGCCTCCGGCCCGGCACGCGGTCGAGCGCATAGCGGTACGACAGGTGCAGATACACCAGGTACAGCAGCGAATAGCCGAAGCTGTAGGCCAGCACATTGTGCGCCAGCGACAGCGGCACCGTAAATGCAGCGACGGTGGTGGCAAACAGGGCCACCTGCCACAGCAGCTCGATCTTTTGCCGGCCCGCCACCGAGAACACGTAGCTGAGCGGGCCGGCGACGAAATTGAGGAAGAACAGCGGCGCCATGATCTGCGCCAGCTCGCCGGCGCCGCGCCAGTCGGCGCCGAACACGAAGGCAAACAAGGCGGGCGACGCCACCCACAGCACCAGGGCGGGCACCGCCCCCAGCGCCAGCAGCACGCGCAGCGCATGGCGGTAGGCGGGGCGGCAGTTGCCGTGTTCCTGGTACTGGCGCACCGACTCGCGCTTGAACACTTCCAGCACCGACGCGGCCAGCAGAGAAATGGGCGCGGCCAGCACGCGCTGGGTGAGCGCGAACAATCCGGCCGCCATCACGCCGTGACGCGCGCCGATGATCAGCAGCGGCAACTGGCCCACGGCCGCGTTGAGCAGGCTCGATGGTAATGTGAAGCGCCAGAACGCGCGGTTGTGGCGCAGGTAGCGACGTTGCGGGGTGGTGGGCAGCAGCGCAGCCCAGCCTTGGCGATGCAGCCGGCGCAGGTAAACCTGCAAGCGCGCTGCTTTCAATCTGGCACCCCGTAACGGCAAATGCAGCAGCCGGCGTGCGACCATCAGACCTGCAGCCAGGCCCACCAATTGACCGGCCAGCAGGGCATCGCCACCGGCGTCGGTCAACCGCGTGGTCAACCAGGGCAGGGATGCCAGCACGGCCAGCAACCCTAGCAACCCCAGTTGCGCGCCGGCCACGCCGCCAGCCGCCACGATCCGCGCCTTGGCGGCAGCCGCAAAGCCGTTGTGCGAGGCGGCGTAGGCCAGCGTGGTCTGCATGCCGGCTGTCAGCCATGCCGCCAGGCCCAGGGTGAGCACGCCCGGCCATGACATGGCGACCAAGTCCAGCAGCCGCGCTGCCACCAGCGCCACCGTCAGCACCACCGCCAGCCAGCTGGAAGACCACGCCACCACGCCAAAGCAGAGCCGCTGGCGGATATGGCCCGGATCGACCACCATGGCGAATTCCATGCGCAAGGTGGCCGCCACGGCGGCAATCGCCACCACGCCCAGCCACACGCTGAACGCGCCCAGTTCGCCCGGGGTGCACAGCCGCGTGATCAGGGGCGCTGCCACGATGGGCAGCGCCTGCGCGGCCAGCGACCCGCCCAGTACGGTGAGCAGGTGCTTCCAGAAAGTGGGCAGGGCGGCCATGGTTTGCAATACCTCAGGCGTCGAGCGCGGCCAGCACGGTGGCCGCCACGCGGGCCACGTCGGACTGGCTCAGGTGCGGACCCATCGGCAGGCTCAGTACCCGTTGCGCCAGCAGCTCGGCCACCGGGCAGGCCGCGTCGTCGTAGCGCAGATAGGCAGGCTGCTGGTGGATCGCCTGCGGATAGTGCGCCACGCTGGGAATGCCGGCGGCCGTGAGCGCGGCCTGCACCGGTTCGCGCCGGGGTGGCACGATGGTGTACTGCGCCCAGGCGCTCGCTTCCGCGCCGCCCAGGGTTTCCATCCGGCTGCCGAAGCTGCGGTCGTAGGCGGCGGCCACGCGGCGGCGCGCGGCGATTTCGTCGTCAAACGTGGGCAGTTTGGCCAGCACCACCGCGCATTGCAGCGTATCCATGCGGCCACCCACGCCCACGCGGGTGTGGTGATAGCGTTCGGCCTGGCCGTGGATGCGGATCTCGCGCATGGCCCGCGCCAGTTCGTCGTCGCTGGTGAAGATGGCGCCGCCGTCGCCGTAGCAACCCAAAGGTTTGCTGGGGAAGAAGCTGGTGCAGCCGATGGTGGACAGGTTGCAGCTGCGCTGACTGCTGCCTTGGCCACCGTAGCTGGCGCCGAAGCTTTGCGCCGCATCCTCGATCACGGCCAGGCCGTGGCGGCGCGCGATGCCGTTGATGGCGTCCATGTCGGCCGGCTGGCCGTACAGGGAGACGGGCATGATGGCGCGGGTGCGCGCACCGATACGGCGGACGATGCGGGCCGGGTCCAGATTGCCGGTGGCGCGTTCGACATCGACAAACACGGGTCGTGCCCCGGCCAGCACGATGGCTTCGGCCGTGGCGATGAACGAGAACGGCGTGGTGATCACCTCGTCGCCGGGTTGTACGCCCAGCGCCATCAGGGAAATCAGCAGCGCCTCGGTGCCCGACGACACGGTCACGCAATGGCGCGCACCGCAATACTCGGCCAGTTGCGCTTCGAGTTGCGCCACTTCGGGCCCCATGATGTACTGGCCGTGGTCGAGCACGCGCTGGATGCCGGCGTTAATGTCGTTGCGCAGCAATTCATACTGCTGTTTCAGGCCGGTGAATTCCATTTATCTCTCCTGGTTTAGTCGGCAGGTTGAAGGGTGCAGACGCGGCCCGTCACCGAGTACACGTCACCGGTATGCGGACAGCGCGACCGTCCGTCCGCGCCGCGCCGCAAGTCCAGGCGTTCGCCGTGGCGGCTGATCCAGCCGATCTGGCGCGCCGGCACGCCGGCCATCAGCGCAAAATCGGGCACGTCGCGGGTGACCACGGCACCGGCGCCGATCATGGCGTACGCACCGATGGTCACACCGCAGACCACGGTGGCGTTGGCACCAATCGATGCGCCCCGGCGCACCAGCGTGCGGCGGTACTCGTGCTTGCGCACCACGGCCGCGCGCGGATTGTGCACGTTGGTAAACACCATGCTGGGTCCGCAGAACACGTCGTCTTCGAGCACCACCGCGTCGTACACCGAGACGTTGTTCTGGATCTTGACGTTGTGGCCGATGACGACATCGCTGGCGATGAAGACGTTCTGGCCCAGCGAGCAGCGGTCGCCGATGCGTGCGCCGCCGCACACGTGGCTGAAGTGCCAGACGCGGGTGCCTTCGCCCAGGATGGCGCCGGCATCGACAATCGCACTGGCGTGAACAAGGTTATCCATTGAAAAACTCCTAGTAGTCGAGCGGCAGCGCCACGCGACGGCCATCGCGCGCCGAGCGGTACGCGGCAATCAGTACTTCGAGCGATTTCAGGCCTTCGCGGCCGTCGGTTTCCGGTTCCGCGTCGCCGCGCAGGACGGCAATCACGTTGTCGTAATAAAGCGGGTGGCCGTAGCCATAGACCGAGGCGGTTTCGTAGCTGGCCTGTTTCACCTTTGCGTCGTCCGCATCGGGCACGGCGAAGTCCCACTGCTGCACCTCGTTGACGGCCACGCCGCCGATGCGCGCGGTGCCGGTTTCGCCCAGCACGGTGATGCTGCCTTCGAGGTTGTGCGGGTAGGCCAGCATGGTGACGTTCATCGAGCCGAGGGCGCCGTTGCGCCAGCGCAGGCTGATCACGCCCGTGTCTTCCACCTCGATATCGCGCGCCAGCGTGGCGGTGTACGCTTGCAGGCTTTCGACCGGACCGATGATCCAGTCGAGCAAATCAACGTAGTGGCTGGCCTGGTTCATGAAGGCGCCGCCGTCGAACTCCCAGGTGCCGCGCCATGGCGCGCTGTTGTAGTAGCTTTGCGGGCGGGTCCAGAACACATTGAGGTTGACCATGTAGATACGGCCGAAGCGCTTGTTGTCCACCGCGCGCTTGAGCAGTTGCAGCGTGGCGTTGCGGCGGTTCTGCTTGACCACGAACATGCGTACGCCGGCCGCATCGCAGGCACCCACCATGCGCTTGGCGTCTTCCCAGCGGGTGGCCATCGGCTTTTCGGTGATCACGTGGCGGCCGGCGCGCGCTACCCGCACCGCCTGGTCAGGGTGCAGGCCGGACGGTGTGGTGATGATGCAGGCGTCGATGTCGCTGCGCTCGAGCATGTGGTCGAGGTTGTCGAACGGGGTGGCGCCGGTGTCGGCGGCGGCGCGGTCGAGCGCAGTGGCATCGACATCGCACACGGCCACCAGTTCGCAGCGGTCGGCATGCTGGGCCAGCGCGCCGAAATGGTTGCGGGCGATGCGCCCGCAACCGACCAGCGCGAAGCGCAGCTTGCGGTCGGTGACGGCAGGGGAGAATTGACGCATGGGCTACTCCTTGCGGTGGATACAGAAAAGTCAGGAAGCGTGGACGGCGACCGGCGGTACGGCGGCCAGAGGCGGCACGCGCAAGCGGCGCAGCGCGGCTTCGCTGTCGGTGGCGCGGACCCCGGTTTGCGGCGTGAACTCGGTGATGATGGTCTTGAGCATGGCTTCGATCAGCCAGCGGTCGTTGCTGGCGCAGGCGACCAGCAGCAGTTCCAGGTACTGGTCGAGCTGGGCGGCGGGCAGCGCCTGCTCCTTCATGCACAGGATGCGCGGGTGGCGGCTCGGGATGGCGCCGTCGGCGGTGAGCAGTTCTTCCTGCAGTTTTTCGCCGGGGCACAGGCCTACGTAGCGGATGTCGATGTCGCCCTGCGGATTGCGCGGCGTGCGCTCGGTGAGACCGGCCAGTGCGATCATGCGCCGCGCCAGATCGACGATGCGCAGCGGCGCGCCCATGTCGAGCACGAATACTTCGCCGCCTTCGGCCATGGCGCCGGCCTGGATCACCAACTGTGCGGCTTCGGGAATGAGCATGAAGTAGCGCTCCATGGCGGCGTCGGTAATGGTGAGCGGGCCGCCCTGCTGCAACTGCTGGCGGAACAGCGGCACAACCGAGCCGGACGACCCCAGCACATTACCGAAGCGGACCATGCTGAACGTGGTGGCGCCCGCGCCTTCATCCTGCGCGGCCTGGAACACCAGCTCGGACAGGCGCTTGCTGGCGCCCATGATGGTGCTGGGCCGCACCGCCTTGTCGGAGGACACCAGCACGCAGGTGTGCACGCCGTGGCCGGCGGCGGCGGCGGCGACATTGCGCGCACCGACGACGTTGTTGCGCAGTCCCTCGACCAGATTGGTTTCGACGATGGACACGTGCTTGTAAGCGGCCGCATGGTAGATGGTGTGGATGGCCGCGCCGTGCATTACGCGCTCGAGCATGCGCTCGCTGCACACGGACCCGAGGTGCGCATGCAGCACCAGTTGCGGCCAGCGCGCCCGCAACTCCTGGGCGATGGTGTAGAGCGCGAACTCGCTGTGATCGACCAGGTGCAGGCAGCGCGGCGCAAGAGTGGCGATTTGCCGGCACAACTCGCTGCCGATGGAACCGCCGGCGCCGGTGACCAGCACGTTCTTGCCGCGCACGCAGCGCGCGAACAATGCGCTGTCGGGCTGCACCGGTGCGCGGCCCAGCAGCTGTTCGGGGGCGAAGTCGGGCAGGTGGCGGCTGGCGGCGTCCGTCGGCCGCGGCACCTGGTGGGGCAGGAAAGACCGCAGCAAGGCGCGCATGCCGGCGCGCGAGGCGATCAGGTACAACATCGCCAGCGGCCAGTACATGGCCAGCACCGGACCGGGGATGCGCGCCACCGCGCCGTCCCTGGTCAGCAGGTACAGCGCGACGATGGCCGCGCCCAGGGCCATGCCGGCCAGGATCAGCGTGCGCTGTTCGAGCTGGCGCAGCGCAGCGCCGTACAACGATGCCATCGACAATGCCGAGATGCTGAGCGCCGTGAGGAGCAGGGCGGCGGGCCACGGCGGCATGCCGCCGGTGATCACCATCATTGCCAGCACCAGGCACAGCGGCAACGCCACGCCATCGGCCACGCACATCAGCAGGCGCTTGCCGCTGCGGTTGATGGCGGCAAGCCGCACACACAGCTGGCGGACGGAAGAGGCGGGAGGCTGGACGGAGACGGGCATGGTGCGGTACCTTCAAAAAGCATGCGAGGCCTCGGTGGGCGGCTCGGGATGCACTGATTGTCGGCTGACCAGCACTTTGGGACTTGACTCCCATCAAACAGCCACACGGACCTTGTCCGTGCGGCTTGACAACTAATTTCCTATTCCTATTTATTTTCCAAATTAAACTTACTTGGTAACAGGCTTGAGCGTCTAACAGAGCCTTCGGAGCAAGGCGCAGCGACGAAGACAGTACGAATGTACGGCGAGGAGCTGCAACGCAGCGCCGGAGGTTCTGTTAGACGCTTTTGATGATGTAGACGCAGCGTCTTGCGCCATTGAGCATATGCTCCACCCGCCCAACCGAGCAATCGCTACCCAGCACGCGCTGGAACAGGTCCAGCTCCGAGCGGCAGAATTGCTGGCACTGGCGGGCGGCCGCGCAGATCGGGCAGTGGTTTTCGATCAGCAGCAGGGCGCCGTCGTCGGCCGTTTGCACTTCCGCCATATAGCCTTCCACCGAGCGCGCCTGGACCAGCGCCGCCACCCGGTCGGGCAGGGCGCGGGCGCCAGCCAGGTGCTGGCGGTACTGCTGCTCGCTGGCCTGCTCGCGCGAGGCGATCAGTTTATCGAGCCCCGCGTCGCCGAATAGCTGGCGCACCTGGTCGATCAGTTGCACGGTCAGGTCGGCGTGGCGGTCGGGGAAGCGCGCGTGGCCCGCTTCGGTCAGCAGCCAGCGCCGCGATGGCCTGCCCGGTTTGTCAGCCACGTCCTCGTAGGTAAGCATGCCCTTCTCCTGCCACGCTTCGAGCTGGCGGCGCGCGCCCATCGAGGTCAGGTCGAGCAGCGCGGCCAGTTGCTGCGCGGTTTGCGGGCCGCGCGTCTTGATCAGGAAAAGGGTCTGGTCGGCGGTGTTCATGACAATGCTCCCGCCGCCGGCGCCGCGTGTTGCAGGCTGTAGTGCCAGCGTTGCAGCCGCCACGCCGACCACGCACCGAGCGCGGCGGACAGCAGCAGGATCAAGCGCGTGTCGATCAGGGTGAGCACCGCGCCGATCAGCGCCATCACGATATTGGCCAGGCAGAAAGTGGTGGAGATCAGGCCCATCACCGCGCCCTGGCCGTGGGCGCCGAAGCGCTCCGCGCACCAGTGCGGCACGATGCTGCTGTGGAAGGCATGTGGTATCCCGAACAGCACGATGGCAGCCAGTCCGACGTTGGCGTTGCTGACCGCCAGCACGCCGATCAGCGTGGCGGTCGCATACGCAAAGCCGCGCGCCCGCAGCAGCGGCTCGCCGGCGAACTTGCGGCCGGCGACGATGGTGGTGGCCGTCATCACGCCGCACATTGCCGCCGTGGCCCAGGCGATGCCACGCGGACCGTAGCCCGGCACTTCCACCAGCCACAATGGATAGAACTCGTAGAAGCCGGTCACGCAGCAGCTGTACGCCAGCGTGATGATGAACAGCGTGCGCAGCTCCGGCTCGCGCAGCAGATTCAAGGCATGGCGGTGGCGCGCCACCTGCCACCACGACGTGGTAGCCGCCGACGGCGCTTCGCGTGGCAGCGCCTTGGCCACCAGTACGGCGGTACCGAGCAGCAGCGCCACGGCAATCCAGAACGGCGTGGTGACGCCGTAGCCCAGCGTGAAACCGGCCATCAGCGGCCCCACCAGCCAGCCCATGTAAAACGCGCCGTTCAGCCACGACAGCGCCTTGCGCCGCAGGTCGCCTTCGAGCTTGTCGGCCAGCATGGCGCGCGCCACCGAGCCGTTACCTTCCAGCAGGCCGGTGATGAAGCGCGCGACGATAAACAGCGGGAACGATTCGATCACCAGTGCCAGCGCCGTGATGGCATGGCCGATGGCCGCGCCGACGGCGGTCACCAGCAGCACCGGCCGGCGACCGTAGCGGTCGGACATGGGGCCGAGCAGGGCCGAGCCGATCAGGAGGCCCAGCGGGTTGATCGTCAGTGCCAGGCCCAGCAGCAGCTTGGGCGGCAGGCCGAGGAAGGTGTTGAGGCCGTTGGCAGTGCCATCGGCAAACAGGGGCGCGAGGATCGGATACGGCAGCGCGGCGCCGACGGTGGAAAGCAGGGCCAGCAGGCAGGCGCTGCTGATGAGCAGGGAATTTTTCATGGCGTTACTGTAACGGCCGCGCCTAGATAAGTAAACGAAAATGTTTATTAATTGCTGGACCCCTGACTGCACGGTATGATGGCGCTCTTCTTACAGACCGGAGCACGACGGAGCATGATCAGCAAGTGGCGTAACTGGTTCGGCGGCCGGCGCGGCGGGGTGTTTTTCCTGCTGCTCGGTATTGGCATCATCGGCATCTTCATCGCGCTCGAACTGCGCTTCCCGGCGGCCGCACAATTGCAGGCCGTGACCGGCCGCGTGAACTGGACTTACGACAGCCGCGGCGCCATGTATTTTGCCGCCCGCACCACGCCGCAGCAGTTCGTCGTGCACGTCAAGGGCGATGCCGACGGCCGCCTGCGCGCGGCGCTGCGCTCGGCCACGAAGCTATACCCGGTGACGGTGCGCTTCGATCCGGCCCAAGTCAATCATCCCGGCTTTTTGCCCGGCGACTTCCACGTGGCATACGGTGTATCGGTCGGCGGCAAGGAGGTCACCAGCCTCGGTGACGTGCGCGCCAGCTACCGGCGCGACAACCTGGTGGCGCTGGTGATGGGGCTGGTGTTCATGCTGCTGGGCGCGCAGCGCCTGTATATCTATCGCGACGAAAAACTCACCGCAAGTCGCGCTGGCGGCGGAAGGCGAGCCAGCCGGCGATTGCCGTAAAGCTGGCCACGATCAGCACCACCACCAGGAAGCCGTGCGGCGCGTCGGCCAGCGGAATGCCGCCCACGTTCATGCCCAGCAAGCCGGCGATGATGTTGATCGGCAGGGCCAGTACGGTGACGATGGTCAGCACGAACAGGCTGTGGTTGTTGCCCTCGTTGACCAGCGCGGCGATCTCTTCCTGGATCAGCTTGATGCGTTCCTGCAGCGAGGCCATGTCGGCCAGCACCATCGAGAATTCCTCGGTGGACTGGCGCAGTTCCTGGGCGTCGATCTCGGCCACCCAGCGTGGCGGCCGTTGCAGCAGGCGGAACAGCGCGGCCGGTTCGGGCGCCAGCAGCCGGCGCAGTCGCACCAGTACCCGCCGCAACTCACCGAGGCTGGCGCGCTTGGTGTTGAGCTTGCCGGCGAGCAGATTGTCTTCGATGCCATCGACGGTGGCAATCGCATGGCGCACGATCTTGATCAGGGCGTCGGCCTGGTCGCGCAGCAGGTGGATCAGCAGTTCCACCGACGAGCGGATCGGTTCGCCGTTGCGCACGGCGTTGCGCAGGCTGTCGATGGCGCGCAGCGGCTTGCGGCGCGCGCTGATGACCACCTGCTTGTCCACGCTGAGCCACAGGGTGGAAATGTCGGACGGGTCGAACGAAAAATCGTGCAGCACATCGTTGACCACGGCGATCAGCGTGTTGTCGGCCACCTCGATGCGGGTGGAGCGCGGCCCTTCGTGCAGGCTTTCGTAAAATTCCTCGGGCAGCGACAGGTGCTCGTTGAGCCACTTCTCGCTGGCGGTGTTGGCCAGGTTGTAGTGCAGCCAGATGAATTCCGACGGATGCCGGTCGCGGTGGTCCAGCCAGGCGCACGCTTCGTCGGCGTTGAGCGGCACGCCCACGCCTTCCTGCGCGCGACCGAACACGTAGCCGCACACCAGGCCGGACGCATCGGAGCCGTAAGACAGGGGTGTTTGCTGCATGCTCACACCAGCAGCGCGGCGCTCATCTCGGCGGCGTTGTCATGCGCCTGCTTGAGCAGCACTTGCAGGCGCTCGGCGTCGATGAACAGGTCGATGGCCGATTCTGAATGCGGCGGCAGTTCGCGCTCGGCCTCCTGCAGCGGCGAGCGCACCGGCGTGAGCAGGTTGGCCAGCAGCAGCGTGTCCAGCAAGGTATCGGGCGGGATCGACATGAAGGCGTCGCGCAGGCCCTCGATGGCGTCGGCCACCGGCTCGGGGATGCACAGCTTGCGCATCACTTCGCGGGTGATGATTTCTTCGCTGGCCGAGTGCCAGTTTTCCGGGTCTTCTTCGAGCAAACCCGGGAATTCGTCGGCGCGCGAGAGCAGGTAGAAGCCGCCCACTTCGTGGACGATGCCGGCGAACAGCGCGGTATCTTCGTTGACGCCGGTGACGTCGCGCGCGATCAGGCGCGCCAGCGCGGCCACGGCAATGGTATGGTCCCACAGTTTTTCGGCCTTGACGCGCAGCGCCGGGTCGATCAGCTTGCTGCCGAACTGGCGCACCACCATGGCGGCGGCCAGCGCGAACAGGTTCTGGTAGCCGATGCGCATGATGGCGCCGCGGACGTTGGTGACCACGGGTGCGCCCGCGCGCGCGAACATCGCGGAGTTGGAGATGGCGACCGTGCGCGCGGCCAGCGTGGGCTCGGCCAGCACCAGGCTGATGGCCTTGTCGATCGGGCAGTCGGGATCGTCGAGCGCAAGCTGCACGCGCAGGGCGGCGTTGACGCTGGTGGGGAACACCAGTTCGCCGCGGATGGCCATGGCCGCAATGTGGCCGAATGCTTCTAATTTATTCATGATCAAAATTATACGCAGCCCGGCGCACAAGCTCAACGCCATGTTGGGCTGCGCGGGCACTGATTCACGAATAGAGGCGGGGATGCGACAGTCCCGGTGTTTAAAAGATAATCGTTAAGCGCTGGCCAGTTGCGGCTGGCGCTGCGCCGGCGCGGCGCCATACCGCGCCACCGACAGATCGTCGGCCAGGATCGCCGGCTTGCGCGCCGAGATGATATCGGCCAGCAGCTGCGCCGAGCCGCACGACATGGTCCAGCCCAGCGTGCCGTGGCCGGTGTTGAGGTACAGGTTGCGCAGGCCGGTGCGGCCGACGATCGGCGTGCCGTCCGGCGTCATCGGCCGCAGGCCGGTCCAGAAGCTCGCTTCGGCAGTGGCGCCGGCGCCGGGGAACAGGTCGTTGACGACCATTTCCAGCGTCTCGCGGCGGCGCGGGTTCAGACGTTTGTCGAAACCGGCGATCTCGGCCATGCCGCCGACGCGGATGCGGTCGTCAAAACGGGTGACGGCGATCTTGTAGGTCTCGTCGAGGATGGTCGAGACGGGCGCAGCCTCGGCATTGACGATCGGCACCGTGATCGAATAGCCCTTGAGCGGATAGACCGGCACGTCCAGCAGGCCCTTGAGCAGCGGCGTGGAATAGGCGCCCAGCGCCACCACGTACGAATCGGCGGTCAGCAGTTCGCTGCCGGTCTGCACGCCGCGGATCTGGTCGCCGGCCTTGATCAGTGCATCGATCTCGATGTTGTAGCGGAATTTGACGCCGAGCTCTTCCGCCATGGCGGTGAGACGCGTGGTAAACAGCTGGCAGTCGCCGGTTTCGTCGTTGGGCAGGCGCAGGCCGCCGACCAGCTTGGTCTGGTCGAGGCCCGGCTCGGCGCCCACCAGTTGTGCGCGGTTCAGCAGTTCGTACGGGACGCCGGTTTCCTGCAAAACGGCGATATCCTTGGCCGCATCATCGAGCTGCTTCTGGGTGCGGAACAGCTGGGTGGTGCCTTGCTGGCGGCCTTCGTATTCGATGCCGGTGGCGGCGCGCAACACCTTGAAGCAGTCGCGGCTGTACTCGGCCAGGCGCACCATGCGCTCCTTGTTGACGGCGTAGCGCTCGGGCGTGCAGTTTTGCAGCATCTGCCACATCCACTGCAGCTGGAACAGCGTGCCGTCGGGCGTGATCGACAGCGGCGCGTGGCGCTGCATCATCCACTTGACGGCTTTCAGGGGGATGCCGGGGGCGGCCCACGGCGACGCATAACCGGGCGAGATCTGGCCGGCATTGGCAAAGCTGGTTTCGAGCGCGGGGCCGGGCTGGCGGTCGATCACGGTGACGTCGTGGCCGGCCTGGGCCAGGTAATAAGCGCTGGTAACGCCAATGACGCCGCTGCCGAGTATGAGTACGCGCATGTGAACCCCCGAATATTGTGGATGGACGCAGCGCGCCCCTATAATCCGCTATGGTATGCTTGAAACACTAGCTTTTGTTACTGTAAAAATCGATAAATTCAGTGGAATTTCATGAGAATACAGAAGGAATCGGTCCGTACGCTGGACAAACTCGACCGCAAGATCCTGCACATCCTGCAAGCGGACGGCCGCATCTCGATGAAAGACCTGAGCGAGCAGGTGGGCCTGTCGATCACGCCCGCCATCGAACGGGTGAAACGCATGGAGCGCGACGGCGTCATCACCGGCTACCATGCGCGCATTGACCCGCCGGCGCTGGGCGCCAAGTTGCTGGTGTTCGTCGAGATTACGCTGAACCAGAAATCGGGCCCGGTGTTCGAGCAGTTCCGCCGCGAAGTGCTGCGCATTCCCGAGGTGCAGGAGTGCCACCTGGTGTCGGGCGACTTCGACTACCTGATCAAGGCGCGCATCCACGAGATGGCCGAGTACCGCAAGCTGCTCGGCGATATGTTGCTCAGTTTGCCCGGCGCGGCGCAGTCGAAAAGCTACGTGGTGATGGAAGAGATCAAGGAGACGCTGGCGCTGGCCACCGGTGCGTGATGTCCGATCTTCCGTCATCCGCTAAAATGGCGGTCATGAAATACAACCAGACGGAGCAAGTGTGAACACCCACGGTACTCCCACCAGCACCAGCGTCGGCAGCAGCGCCGACGCCATCCACGTGCGGTCCCTCGACGAACATCTTTCCGCCGACCAGAGCTTCAGCTCTGCCTACGCGCGCGCGGTCGGCGCCATTGCCGGCCGCGACGGCAAGCTCACGCTGGCGCAGTTTGCCGCCGTCACCGAGCTGGCCGGCGACGGCAAGTCGTCGGCCGTGTTCACCGCACTGGTGCTCAACGCCATCGAGTCCGGCGTCGATGTGGACTGGGCCTTTGCGGCCCTGGCCCGCAGCGCAGCCCCGATAGACCAGGCCGCGCGCGAAAATGCGCTGGCCATGGCGATTCCGCTGCTGGCGCTGCACGGCGGCGATGCCCGGTCGCTGGCCCAGCGGCTGGCCAAGGCCCTGTCGGTGCGCCTGGCGCCCGAGGACTTCGAGCGCCTGCCTGCCGCCGAGGAGAAGGGCTTGCTGGCCAACCTGGGCGAGCAGGCGCGGCGCCTGGTGCGCGGGCGTTCGCTGTCCGATGCGGTGGCCGATTTCGGCCGCAGCGCCGGCCAGCCGGTGCTGGTCGAACATGCACGCAACTATCAAGCGGGCGACATCGATCACGCGCAGCTGCACACGCTGGTGAGCAGCACCACCACGGTGATCCTGCAAGACATTGCCGCCTACCTGGACCAGGCGCGGCAGATGGGACTCGATGAATCGATCGCCGCCACCCTGGTCACCACCGCCAACGAAATGAAAAGCCAGGTGATGCAGCGGCTGGTGCTGGTCGAGCAGCGCATCGCCTACGAGCGGCGCCTGCTGACCGAGGAAATCGACGACGCCGTGCACGATGCCGGCAACGCCATTGAACTGGCCATCGCCGACCGCCTGGCCACCGACAAGTGGAAAGAGGACGAGGTGTGGGAGAGCATCGGCCGCAACCAGTTCGGCCAGGAGATGGAGCGCCGGCTCGACCGCATCGTGCGGCGCAAGGAGCAGGCGGTGCACCTGCTGCAGGAAGACTTGCGGCTGTTCCAGTCCGGCATGCGGCTGGGGCAGGTGTCGATGTTCGAGCGCCAGCACCATTCCACGCTGGCCCGCCTGATGCCGCGCCTGCGCATCGGCACGCGGCTGGCCAACAGCGCCGAAGCGGCCGCCAATGTGACCTTGATGAGCGGCGTGGTGGCTGCCGCCGGCACCGGCACCGCCGCCTACCTGATCGGCGCGGCCGTGGTGCTGCCGGTGGTGGCGCCGGCTGCGCCATTCGTCGGCGGCGCGGTGCTGCTGGCGGGCGCCTTCAAATGGTTCACCGATGCCGGCAAGCGCAAGCGCACCGAAATCCGCGACAAGCGCGCTGCCTTCGAAGCGGAATTGCGCAAGCAGCTGCAAGGCGCCGAGCACACGTTCAACGCCCAGCTGGACCTGGTGGCGCAAGGCTTCCGCGAGTCGGCCGAACAGATGCTGATGCCGCTGCTGCTGGAAGCCGAAGCGGCCGGCCGCGTGCCCGGCATGCGCCAGCGCATTGCCGACCGGGTGATCACGCAAGCGCAAACTGCGATCACCCAGCTCGACGCCGAACTGCGCAAATAGCTCGGGGCCGGTTCCGGCATCCGGGTACGAACCGAGCCCTATCGCTGTCGGGCTGGCTTGCAGCCTAGTGCAGGTTGCGGCTGATGATGGTGTCGGCGGCAGTCGTGGCCTGTTGCAGCGGTTGCGACAGCGCGGCGGTCTGGTACACCGGTTGTTGCGGCATGGCGGCGCCCAGCACCGGGCCGTCGGTTTTGCTGATGTCCACCTTGACGGTGGTCGAGAGGCCGATGCGCAGCGGATGGGCGCGCAGCTCGGCGGCGTCCAGCGCGATGCGTACCGGCAGGCGCTGCACCACCTTGATCCAGTTGCCGCCGGCGTTTTGCGCCGGCAGCAGCGAAAAGGCGCTGCCGGTGCCGGCCGATAATCCCACCACCTTGCCGTGGAATTCCACCTTGCTGCCATACATGTCCGCTTCCACCGTGGCGGGCTGGCCGACGCGGATGTTGCGCAGTTCCGACTCCTTGAAATTGGCGTCCACCCATAACTGGTCCAGCGGCACGATCGCCAGCAGCGCCGTGCCCGGCGTGGCGCGTGCGCCCACTTGCACCGCGCGCCTGGCGATGTAGCCGGAGACCGGCGCCACGATGGTGTTGCGGCGTGCGGCCAGCCAGGCGCTCTGGTAGTCGGCCTTGGCCGCCAGCACGTCCGGGTGGTGCGACACATCGACACCGGTCACCGACGCCTGCGCCGCCTGTTCCTGTTTCACTGCCACCGCCACGGCGGCGCGCGCGTTGTTGACGGCATGGCGCGCGTGCGCCACTTCCTCGCCCGAAATCGTGTGGTCGGCCGCCAGCGGCAGGCGCCGCGCCAGGTCGTCCTCGGCGCTCTTGAGTTCCAGGCGGCGCAGGGCGACGGTGGCGTCGTATTGCGCCACGTCCGCGTATCGCTGGCGCTGCTGGCGCACGGCGGCGCCCAGCTTCGCATCGGCTTGCGCCAGCGCGACGTCGGCGTCGGCCGCGTCGAGCATGACCAGCGGCGCGCCTGCTTGCACCATCTGGGTTTCTTCGGCGCGGATCTCGGTGACGTTGCCGGTCACTTGCGACGACAGGTTGACCAGGTTGCCGCCCACGTAGGCGTTGTCGGTTTCCTGGATTTTCGCCAGCACGGTCTGGTAATACACGGCATAGGCGCCGCCCACGGCCAGGAACAGCACGGTAATGCCGGCCAGGACGGTGTTGCGTTTCTTGTTATTGCTTGGCTTGGTTTCAATGGTCATGATGATCTCGTCGGGTTACTTCAATACGGTGGCCAGCGGCGCCTGCTCGTGGTAGCCGCCACCGAGGGCGTTGGTCAGCGCCACTTCGGCCAGGCGCTGCACTTGTTGCAGGTACAGGTCGGCGTCGCGTTCGCGCAGCACGGCCAGCCGTGCATTGAGTACACCGGCGTTGTCGGCCAGGCCGCGCTCGAAACGCTTCTGCACCGACGCCAGCTGCGCCCCGGTCGCTGCGCTGCTGGCTGCCTGTTCGGCGATCTGCTGTTCGATGCCCTGCACCTGCAAGGCGTCCTGCGCCACTTCGCGCACGGCCTCTACTACCGCCTGGTTGTATTCGGCAAAGCGTTCGTCGCGCGCGGTGCGGGTGGCGTCGAGCTGGGCGTCCAGCCGGCGGCTGTCGAAGATCGGCAGCGTCAGGGTCGGACCCAGGTACACGGTGCGGCTGGCCGCCTGCAGCAGGTTGTCCAGCTTGATGGTGTCGAGGCCGATCGAGCCGGTCAGGTTGACGTCCGGGTAGAACGCAGCCTTGGCGACTTCGATGCGGCTCAACGACGATTCGAGCTTCCAGCGCGCGGCCTGCAAGTCGGGCCGGCGCGCCAGCAGGTCGATGCCGAGCCGCGCGGGCAGGGTGTGCGCCACCGCGCTGGTTTGTACGGGCTTGAGATCGGCCAGCGCCGTGTGGTCGGCGCCCAGCAAGGCGCGCAGCGCCTCGCGCTCGACGCCGATATCGGTCTTCAGCTGCGCCGCCTGCTTGCGCAGTTGCGCCAGTTCGGCCTGCGCCGCGTGGCCGGTATCGGCGTTGGCCAGGCCGCTGTCGATGCGGCGGGTACGGTCCTGCGCCAGCGCGGTTTGCACGGCCGTCAGTTGCGCGAGGTTGTTCTGCCGCGCAAAATCGCCTTGCAGGCGGAAATAACTTTGGGCGATGGCGGCGGCCAGCGCCTGCTCGGCCTGGGCGTAGGCCGCCCGGTCCACGTTGAGCGAGCCGACCGCAGCGGCGACCTGGGCGCGGTTCTTGCCCCACCAGTCGAAGTTGTAGCGCGCTTCGAGCCGTAGCGTCTCGGTGGTGAAGTACGCGCCGCCGATCGGCGCCGGGAACAGGCCGGTACCGGAATAGCGCTGGCGGTTGGCGTTGGCGTAGCCGCTGATGTCGATGCCGGTGTCGGCCATGCTGCGCGACAGTTCCGACCGCGCGCTGCCGATGCGCGCCGCCGCCACTTCCAAACTCGGGCCGCCCTCCAGTGCCTGCTCGATCAGCGCGTTCAACTGTTCGTCGCCATACGCTGTCCACCAGCGCGCCTGCGGCCAGCCTTCGCGCGCCAGGTGGATGTCGGCCGCCAGGTCGGCTTTGGCGATGTCGCGTTTGACGGGAATGTGCGCATCGGGTGGAATTGCGGCGCAGCCGGCCAGCAGCAGGACCGCCATGCTCAGTAAGGATTTTTTCACGTGTTGGTTCATGGTCGATTTCAATCGTGGGCGGCGTGCACCGCCGGTGCTTCGTGTCTGGCGGCCGGCCGTATCAACAGCAGCAGCGGCAGCACGCACAGGGTCAGGATCAGCATCAGCCAGAAGTCGTCCACGTACGCGATCATCGACGCCTGCCGGGTGATCTCGTTGTTGAGCAGCGCCGCGCCGTTGGGCGCGGCGAGGGCATCGAGCGCGGCCGGATTGGCGATGGTGATTTTTTCGGTCAGCGTCGCATGCATGGTCTGCGTATTGCGCACCAGGAGCGTCTGCACCAGGGCGATGCCGATCGAGCTGCCGATATTGCGCATCAGGCTGTAGATGGCCGTGCCTTCGGCGCGCATCTCGGGCGACAGCGTGGCAAACGTGGCGGCAGACAAGGGCACGAACACCAGTCCCAGGCCCAGGCCCTGGATCACGCCGGGCCAGATGATGTCGCTTTGCGACAGCACCAGCGTGTAGCGTGTCATCTGCCACAGCGAGAACGCGGTAATCGCAAAGCCGGCGCCCAGCAGCAGGCGCAGGTCCACCCGGCCCACCAGTTTGCCGACGATCAGCATGGCAATCATGGTGCCGATGCCGCTGGGCGCCGTCACCAGGCCGGCGATGGCGGCCGGGTAGCCCATCAGGCTTTGCAGCATGGTGGGCGTGAGCGCGCGGGTAGCGAACAGCACCAGGCCCACGATGAAGATGAACAGCAAGCCGCTGACGTAGTTGGCGTTCTTCAGCAGCCGGTAGTCGAAGAACGATTTACCGGGCGGCTGCATCGCCGTGTGCACGGCAAAATAAATAAACGCCAGCGCCAGCACGATCGCTTCGATCCAGGTCTCGGTGGCGGCAAACCAGTCGTTCTGTTCGCCCCGGTCGAGCAGCATCTGCAAGGCGCCGATGGCCACGCTGAGCGTGATGAAACCGAAGGCGTCGAACTTCATCTTGCGCGGCGCGGTAGTCTTGCCGATGTAGCGCCAGATGCCGTAAAACGCCATCGCGCCGATCGGCACGTTGATAAAGAATACCCAGCGCCAGTTATAGGCATCGGTGAGCCAGCCGCCCAGGGTGGGGCCGAGGATCGGACCGATCATCACGCCCATGCCCCATACCGCCATGGCCGAGCCATGCTTTTCGCGCGGATTGATGTCGAGCAGCGTGGCCTGCGACAGCGGCACCAGCGCCGCACCAAACACGCCTTGCAGCATGCGCGCGGCAACGATCTCGCCCAGGTTCATCGACAACCCGCACAGCACCGAAGCGAGCGTGAAGCCGGCAACGGCGGTGAGGAAAATATTCTTCTGGCCGAAGCGGTCGCACAGCCAGCCGGTGAGCGGGGTGGCGATCGCGGTGGCGACGATGAAGGAAGTCAGCACCCAGGTGATCTGGTCCTGCGAAGCCGACAGGCTGCCCTGCATATGGGGCAGGGCGACGTTGGCAATGGTGCCGTCGAGCGCCTGGATGATGGTGGCCAGCATGATCGACACCGTGATCATGGTGCGGTTGATACCGGCGTCCGGGACACGTGGTGCTACCGCGTTCATATGCCGGACTCGATATCGCTTTGCATTTGCTCGAGGAAGCCGGTGACGATGGCCAGCACCGCGGGATCGGCCTTGGCCAGCAGCTCGCCGCGCACCGCGTCGGCTTCCTGCTTGACGCTGCGGTACACCTGCAGGCCCGACTCCGTCAGGCTGAGCAGCTTGACGCGGCGGTCGGTCGCGGACGGTGTGCGGATCATGTAGCCGGCTTTGACCAGGCGGTCGATGGTGGCCACCATGGTCGGGTCTTCAACCCCTACGCGGTTGGCCAGCCGGGTTTGCGACGGCGGCTCTTTTTCCTTTGCTGTGAGGGCAATGGCCATCCAGCTCGACTGGCTGATGCCGAGGTGGCGCAGGCGGCGGTCGATGGCCAGCCGCCACGCGCGGGCGCTGCCATGCAGGGCGGCCGAGAACCGCTCTTCGATAGTAGACATATGATTCGGTGTTAAATGGTTAGGTGTCGAACGATTAGTGTAGCAGCTTTGGTGACATTCGGTGGCGGACAGAAAGATTTCGCCAGCCTTGGTATCATGGGGCTAAATATATTGAGCAAAAACCGGGAGAAAGACTTGCATAGCAAAATTGTGATCGTGGGCGGTGGCGCGGGTGGCCTGGAGCTGGCATGCAAACTTGGCCGCAAAATGCCGGGAGAGGTGATGCTGGTCGATAGCCGCCTGTACCATATCTGGAAGCCGTCGCTGCACGAAGTGGCCGCCGGCACCCTCGACGTCCACCAGGAAGGCCTGTCGTACCAGATGCTGGCGCACGACAACGGCTTTACATTTGCCTACGGCCCCATGCTGGCGCTCGACCACGCGCAGCGTTCCATCACCATCGGCGCCATCACTGCCGGCGACGAGCGCGACGAAGTCGTGCTGCCTGAACGCCAGGTGGGCTTCGATTCGCTGGTGATCGCAGTGGGCAGCACCTCCAATTACTTCGGCGTGCCCGGCGCGGCCGAGCACACGATTTCGCTCAACGCCACCGAGGACGCGGAACGCTTCCGCCTCACGCTGCTCAAACTGCTGACCCTGGCCTCGCTGAAAAAAGAACACAACGTCGAGGCAGGCGTGGACGTGGTCATCATCGGCGGCGGCGCCACCGGTGTCGAGCTGGCGGCCGAACTGCGCGAGGCCAGCGGCGTGTATGCCACCTACGGCTTCGGCCAGCTGAAGGCCGAGCGCGATATCCGCATCACCTTGCTCGAAGGCGCGCCGCGCATCCTGGCGCCGCTGCCGGAAAAAGTCTCGAGCGCCGCGCTCAACCTGCTGCACCAGCGCGCGGTGACGGTGGTCACCAATACCCGCGTGACCGCGATTGCGGCCGACGGCGTGACGGCCGGCGACATCGTCTATCCGGCCCAGCTGGTGGTATGGGCGGCCGGCATCAAGGCGCCGGACTTCCTCAAGGAACTGGGCCTGCCCACCGTGAAGTCGGGCGCGCTGGACGTGGACCAACACTTGCAGGTCAAGGGTTTTGCGGGGATTTACGCACTGGGCGACTGCGCCGCCTGTATCGGCCCGGACGGCAAGCCGGTGCCGCCGCGCGCCCAGGCCGCGCACCAGCAGGCCGATTACCTGCTCGCGACCTTCCTGCGCCAGCGCGACAACAAGCCGGCACAAACCAAGCCTTATGAATACAAGGACTACGGTTCGCTGGTATCGTTCGGCCAGACCACGTCGGTCGGTAGTTTGATGGGTTCGCTCAAGGGCTTGAGCTGGTTCGTGGAAGGTTTTGTCGCGCGCCTGATGTACGTGAGCCTGCACCTGCTGCACCACAAGGCCGTACTGGGCACGGTGCGCACCGCGGTACTGGCGCTGGCTCGCTTCCTGATCAAGCGCAGCACTCCGCTGGTGAAACTGCACTAGCAACCAGGAGTGGCTGGCGAACCTTCAGAGCAAGGCGCAGCGAACTGCAACCCGGCGATGGCGGTTCGTCAGGTGCTCTAAGCTTTGGCCGGCTTGGGCAAAATCATGGTCAGGGTGGCGCCGCCGGCAAGACCCGGCGCCAGGGTAAGGGTGCCGCCCAGGTAGGCGGCGCGTTCGCGCGCCATGCGCAGACCGAACTTGACGGGGTCGGCGCCGCCCGCAGGCGCGGAACTCCCGGCTGCGATCCCCACGCCGTTGTCCTTCACCGTCATCATCACTTCGTCTTCATTGTCGTCCACGATGACGTCCACCTCGGTGGCGCCGGCGTGGGCGACGATGTTGCGCAGCGCTTCCTCCAGCGTGTGCAGCAGCACGATGCCGTGGCTGCGCGGGCAGTCGAGCTCGTCGTCGGGCAAACTGCTGCGGGCCCTGATATTGTGCTGCTGGCCGAATTGCTCGACCAGCTCGCCCAGCGCCACGCGCACGCCGAGGAACTCGAGCTTGTCGTTCCACAGCTTGATCTGCATTTGCCGGTTGGTTTCCACGATTTGCCCCAGCAGCTTTTTCATGTGGCCGGCGCGGTCCTGCAGCGCCTGGTCGTCGGGCAGCTTTTGCATCAGCAAGCCCAGGTGCATGGTCAATGCTGTCAGTGACGAGCCCAGGCTGTCGTGCAACTGGCGCGACAGCGAGCGTCGCTCGTTGTCCCAGCAGGTGTGGACATGACCGAGCAATTCGCTCAGGTCAGCGCTGCGCTGGGCGTCGTGATGTTCTTGTGGGGCCGGTACGGACATGGGCATCTCTGTATGTATGGAAAGACTTGGTGTAAGTTGTAAAGAAGGAGTCTCGTTTCCGATCATACCCGAGCTTTCCTCGACACGGCGCTCTGCTGGGAAATCAATTACCCATGGTTACAATTTCAACGGTTCTCGCATGCAACTGGCGATTGTTTCCATTAACTGTTCAATGCCGACCGGCTTGACCAGGTGGCGATCGAAGCCGGCTGCCATCACGCGCGCCAGGTCTTCCGCCAGGCCGTAGCCGGTGAGGGCGACCAGCTTGATGTGGCGGGTGTCCGGGTCGGCGCGCAGGCGCCGCGCCACCTCGTAGCCGTCGATGCCGGGCAGGCCGATATCGACCAGCGCCAGGTCGGGACGGAATTCGCGCACCGCGTCCAGTCCGCGCAAGCCGTCCTCGGCAGCGCGCACCTGGTAGCCATAGCAGCCGAGCATCATGGTCATCATTTCGCGGCCGTCTTCATTGTCCTCGATTAGCAGCAGGGTGGGCTTGCCATCGGCGGCTGGCGGCGCCGCTGCCGCCAGCGGCACCGGCGGTTCGATGCGCGGCATGCGCAAGATAAACACGCTGCCGGCGCCGGGGCCCTTGCTGTCGGCCTTGATGTCGCCGCCGTGCAATTCGGCCAGGCGCCGCACCAGCGACAGGCCGATGCCGAGGCCGCCCTGCGAGCGGTCGAGCGTGCTCGAACCTTGCACGAATACATCGAACACGTGGGGCAGCAGCTCGGCCGCGATACCGACGCCATTGTCACGCACGGAGAGCACGACTTCGCCATTCTCGGTCCAGGTGCGCACTTCGATGCGGCCGCCGCTGGGGGTGTACTTGAGCGCGTTGTCGATCAGGTTGCTGGCAATTTGTTCGAGTCGGGTGGCGTCGCCCTCGACCCAGCCGCCGGCCAGGTCGTGCGCCAGGTCGTAGCCGTTGCTGCGGCCCGTGGCGCGAAAGGTTTCCAGGGTGCCTGCCACCAGCGCGGCCAGGTCCACGGGTGCGCGGTCGAGCAGGATCTTGCCGGACATGGCGCGCGACAGGTCGAGCAGGTCGTCGACGATGCGGCCCAGGTGCTGGCTCTGGCGTTCGATGATTTTCTTGGCACGCTGTACGCCATCGACGCTGACACCCGGCAGGCCAATCAGCGCCGCCGCGCTGCTGATGGCGCTGAGCGGATTGCGCAGCTCGTGGCCCAGCATGGCGAGAAATTCGTCCTTGGCGTGGTTTTCGCGCTCGGCTACCTGGCGCTCCTCGATTTCGCGCCGCAGGCGCTTGTTCGAGGCAGTCAGCTCGGCGCTGCGCGAACTCAGTTCGCGCGCCTGCTTTTTCAGTTCCTCGTTTTTCGACGCCAGCGCCACGAACACTGAAATCTTGGCGTACAGAATTTGCGGGATCACCGGCGTGAACAGGAAATCGACCGCGCCGTGCTGGTAGGCCTTCAGTCGGTCGAGTTCGTCGGCCAGGAAGGCGGTGATGAAAATGATGGGAATGTCGGCCGAGCGCGCCCGCGCGTGGATCGCCTCGGCGGTCTCGAAGCCGTCCATGCCCGGCATGTTCACATCGAGCAGGATCACGGCGAAATCGTGCAGCAGCACCTGGCGCAGCGCCTCCTGTCCCGTGCGCGCGGACAGCACTTCGTAGGACTCCTGCTCGGCCCATAGTCCAAGCAGGCTGGTCAACGCGAACAGGCTGTTGGCGTCGTCATTGACGACCAGGATCTTGGGTTGGGCTGGAATGGGCACGATGTCTGCTGACGGCGAGGGGACCGCACGATCATAACAATTGCTTGTATGAATGTCAAAAGACCGGTAGTCAATAGAACCTTGCTACCGGCCGCCGCTCTATGTTTGCTCCCGCACAGACCCGTCGGGCCGGTGCTGTCACAGTCAAGCTGTATCCACCCACTCAAGGAACACATCATGAATATCGATACTGTCGTGGACAAAGAATATCTGGGCCAGAGCTTCCGCGCACTGGCGGCGGCGCCGGTCAGCGCGCTGCGCGGCGTGAGCGCCAAGGACGCCAAGGCGCTGGCGCAGGCATTCAACGTGCATTCGGTGCGCGACCTGGCCAATATGGACTTCGTCAAATGGGCGCAAGCCATCACCACCCTGGCCGACCTGGAGCAAGCCACCCCGGCCGAACAAGCCAAGGAAACCCTGCTCGACGACGGCCTGGAAATGACTTTCCCTGCCAGCGATCCGGTCTCGGTCGATGCCGGCATCACGCGCATCGAAGTGCCGCCCGAAATGGTCGATGCCAAGGATGATCATCGGCACAGCACCGGCAAGCCGGCTGGCAAAGCTGGCGCAAAAGACAAAGCGGACAAAGCGGCAGCGTAACCGTTCATCGTTGGCCATAAACTAAAAGCCGTCATTTCTGCAAAGGAATGACGGCTTTTAGTTTATGTCGCGCCGCCGGTGCAGGCGGCCCGTTGACATCGATTACACCGTGGTGGACAGCACCGGCTGGGCCGCAGACTGCGTGCGCAGGGCTTGCGCCGTGCAGCTACGGTTCTTGCCGGAGCGCTTGGCTTCGTACAGCGCGGCATCGGCCACCGCGATCACGGCCGCCACCGCGTCGGCGTCGTCCGGGAAAATCCCGATGCCGATACTGGTGGACAGTTGCAGTGTATGGCCGTTGACGATATACGGCTGCGAGACCGATTCGATCAGCTTGTTGGCGGGTTCCTGGGTATCGCCCACGTGCGAGATATTGCCCATCACGATGACAAATTCGTCGCCGCCCACGCGCGCGACCGTATCTTCCTTGCGCGCGCAACTGACTAGGCGCTGCGCGACCAGCTTGAGGATTTCGTCGCCGGCCGCGTGGCCGTAGGTATCGTTGATGGGCTTGAAACCGTCGAGGTCGAGGTACATGACCGCCGCCTTGTTCTGCTGGCGCGTGGCGTGTTGCAGCACGGTGGCGATGCGGTCTTCGAGCAGGCGGCGGTTGGGCAGGCCGGTAAGCGGATCGTGCAGCGCCAGTTCCTGCTGCTGCTTGCTGTATTGCGCCAGCTCCTTATAGAGCAGCCGCACTTCGAGCATGTTGTGGATGCGCTTGTGCACTTCCAGCAGGTCGAACGGTTTGCTGATGAAGTCGCGTGCGCCTGCTTCCAGTGCGGCGATTTTAAAGCTCGGCTGTGCAGTGAGCGCTAACACGGGCAGGTAACCGCCTTGCTCGATTTCTTTCAAACCCTTCATGACCTGGAAGCCGTTCAAACCGGGCATCTGCAGGTCCAGCAGGATCAGGTCGTAACAATGCTGGCGATGCATGGGGCATACCTGCTCGGGCAGCATGGTCGAGGACACGTCGGTGTAACCGGCTTCGCGCAGGATCTCCAACATCAGCTCGACATTGTCGGCGCTGTCATCTACCACCAGGATTTTGGCGTGCAGAATATCGTCACGGCTCGGCATATTTTTTCTCAGTCTCATCTAAGCGGCGGGGTCCCGGCCGCATAATAAATGCATAATAATTAGATAATATCGCAAACCTCTGTGCTGCGGCGCACACATCTGCGATTAATTTCTGTACGGAAACAATTCTACCTGCTTTCCATGATTTTCCAAGTGTAGCAAGCATGCGTCTGATTGCTTGTAGGACATTGCCGCGTCTAAAAGTAGGAGCGGGAAAAATGCTGTATGGCAATAATATTTACGTGTTTTTATTGCATGCCATCGTCGCTCAGAGTGGGGACTTGGAAATACGGGTTTGTGCGGACCGCGCGGAAGCGACTTTGGCTATCAGTTCGGCCGGCTCCACCGGTTTCGAAACATGTGCGAAAAAACCACTTGATAACGCTTTCACGCGGTCGCCCGCGCGTGCAAACGCGGTCAGCGCGATCGCCGGCACGTCGCCGCCTTGCGCCGGGCCCAGCGCCCGCACTCGTTCGAGCAGGCCGTAGCCGTCCATCTCTGGCATGCCGAGGTCGGTAAGCAGCAGTCCCGGCCGCAGGTGTTCGAGCAGCGACAGCGCTTCGGCAGCGCTGGCTGCGGTCAGTACATCGGCGTGGCAATCGTGCAGGATACGGCGGATCAGCTCGCGGGAATCGTCGTCATCGTCCACGACCAGCACCTGGAAACCGGCCAGATCGTGCGGCGCAGCACATGCGTGCACGGGCGCTGCATCGTTCTTGCCGGCCCGGCGTGGCAGACGCACGGTGAAGCACGAACCCAGGCCGGGGCCGTCGCTGTGGGCGGCAATGGTGCCGCCGTGTTGCTCCACCAGGTGCTTGGCGATTGCCAAACCCAGGCCCAGGCCGCCGTGCTTGCGGGTGGTGGTGGCGTCGGCCTGGCGGAAGCGCTCGAACACGTGGCCGATGAAGTCGGCGGCAATGCCGGCGCCGGTGTCGCGCACGTCGATGGCGACCTGGCTGTCTTCGCGCCGTACGGCAACTGTTACCGTGCCGCCCTCCGGCGTAAACTTGATGGCGTTGGTCAGCAGGTTCCAGATAATTTGCTGCAGGCGGCTGGCGTCGCCGGACACCATGCCGGCCGCGCTGTCGAAGTCGGTGATCAGGCTGATGCTGCGGGCCTCGGCGGCCGGGCGCACCGTATCGATGGCGGCAGTGGCAATTGCCGATGGCGACAGCGGCAGCAGTTCGAGCCGCACCTTGCCGGAGGCGATGCTGCTCATGTCGAGCAAGTCTTCGATTAGTTGCGCCTGCGCGCGGGCGTTGCGCTCGATGGTTTGCAGGCCGCGATGCAGGTCGGCTTCGTCGCGGGTGCCGCGCCGCAAGACCTGCGACCAACCCAGGATGGCCGTGAGCGGGGTGCGCAGTTCATGCGACAGCGTGGCCAGGAATTCGTCCTTCATTTGGCTGTTGCGTTCGGCTTCGGCGCGCGCTTCGCGCTCGCTGTCGAGCAGCTGCTTGCGCTCTTCGGCTGCCTGCTGGGTAGCTTCGTGCAGGCGCGCGTTGTCGATGGCGATCGCGGCCTGGGCTGCAATGCCGCTGATAATCCGTTCGGTGCGCTCGGTAAACATGGCCGGCTCGGGATGGCCGAAGAACAGGCAGCCGATCACCGTGCCCGTGCCAAGCGCCACCGGCACGGCCAGGTAACTGCGTACCAGTGGCGTACCCGGCGGCAAGCCGTGATTGGGGCTGGCCTGCTTGTCGCCCGCTTCCGCCGGTAAATCGACACTGCGGATGGCAGCATGACCAGCGGCAAGAGGTTGCCCGTCGGCGAGCAGGGCTTCGGCGCGCGGGGCGCAAAAAGCGCCAAAGCTGGCAGGCGCGCCGGCGGACAGGGTGTGGCGCATCACGGTGGCGCCGGTGTCGTCTGCCTGATAAAAGAAGGCGCCGTAGCGCGCGCCGCTGATGCTGGTGGCGGCGTCGGTCAGTTCCTGCAACAGCGGGTGCAGGTCGCGCCGCGACGCGAGGGCGGTGCCGGTGCGGTTGACCAGTTCAAGTGCGGCGGTTTCTTCGCGCAAGGCTTCCTGGGCGCGCTTGACCTGGTCGACATCGGTGCTGGTGCCGAACCAGCGCACCAGCTGGCCATCGGCGTCGCGTACGGCGTTGGCGCGCACCAGGAACCAGCGGAATTCGCCGCTGGCACTGCGGATCGGCACTTCGAGCTCGAGCGCCTCGCCGCTGGCTCGGCATTGTTGCCATAATTGTTCGAGGGCGGCCACGCAGTCGGGCGCATACACGCGGCGCCAGCCATCGCCGGCCATGTCCTGCGGGGTGGCGCCGGTGTAGTCGTACCAGCGCTGGTTGTACCAGATCATCGCGCCGTCCTGTTCCGCAATCCATGCCAGTTGCGGCATGGACTCGGCCAGCGCGTGCAGCTCGTGCCGGCTTTGACGCAGCAACTCGCGCGCGCTGCGCAGTTCGTCCAGCGCGCGTTGTGGATCGGTGAGCGCAGCGTCTTCCACCGGGACGGCAGAGGTGGCGCTCACAGGCTCATTGGGAGAAATCATTGGTGGCGGCAGGCCTGGCGCCATCCCGTCAGCCGACTGGCGGACGAGAAGCGCGAAGCTAACACTGGAAAGTTAACGGTTTGACCATTCTAGCGTGATAGTTCGCCCCGCCTCCGCACGGTTGAATCGCTGGTGGCGCTTACGCCGCTTTGGCCTGCACGCGCTGGACAATCTGCTGCAAGGCGTCTTGCAGCACATCGAGATCGTAGGGCTTTTGCAGCGAGCGGGCGGGAAACTCCAGGTGGCGGGTCAGCTCGTCGCCATAGCCGGAAGCGAACAGTACTTCCAGCGACGGTGTGTCGCGGCGCGCCTGGCGCGCCAGGTCCACGCCCGACATGCCGGGCAGGCTGACATCGGTAAACAGCACGTCGAACTGCTGGCTGGCCAGTTGCGGCAGCGCCTCTTCGCCGCTGGCAGCCGCCTCCACCTCGTGGCCCAGCGCGCGCAGAGTTTCGCACACCAGGTAGCGGGCGTCGGCATTGTCTTCCACCACCAGCAGCGTCAGGGCGCGCCCGGACTGTGTTGCCGGCATCGACTGCGCTGGCGCCAGCGCGCACAGCACGCCCTGCACGACATTGTTGTCATCGCGCACCGGGGTGTAGTACAGGTCCAGCGGCTTCTGGGTAAACGCGTGGTCGCGCCACACGGGCAGGTTGCGGCCCCGGTAGCTGGCGCTGTGGCCCTGGCGCGCATGGGCGATGGCCTCGGGATTCCAGCTCCACGCCGATGGCTGCATCGGCGGAACGTGACCGCCGGGCGCACTCAGGCTGGGCAGGCCGAGCAGCTCGACATACGCATCGTTATAGACCATGATTTGCTGCTCGCTCCATTGCAGCACCATGGGCAGCGGGCAATTGAGCAGAATATCGACCGTCAGCCGCAAGCTGGCTGGCCAGCTGGCATGATCGCCAAGGGCGGTGCGCGTCCAGTCAGGGGCGGGCGCTGCGATCGAATCGGGAAATGACATACGGGTTGACCTCTTCACAAGATGAACGCATCGTACACGGTAAAAAAAAAGCCCGCTACGGGAGCGGGCTAAATCTATTTCCTTGGAGGAGAATAGAGGAGACAGCTCAATAATGCTGCAACGCGCAAACGAATGCAAATTTTTATTGATGATGATCGAGATATGTGGCGTGAATGGTATGCTTTTTTGCTCATGTTGCAGTGCACGGCGGGCATTCGATTAATCAGGAGGAATCATGACGACAGTAGTGAAACACCGGGGCGTCAAGATCGTCGTGCTCGGTGCCGGCGAGCAGTTGCTGCAAGTTTGCAAAGCCGGCGACATCGGCCTGATCGAGGACGAGCAGGGTTGGTGGATCAAGTTCATTGGCGACGGCGGTGCCATCGATTGTTATGGCCAGCCGTATCCGTCCTACAACGAAGCGTTGTGGACGGCGAAGGCCGCTGCCGAATATGGCGTTTGAATGATGTGTGAAGCGATCGCAATTTACGGGTGGACAAGCGCGGAAACCGTCCCTATAATGCTGCTTCTTTCGAACGGCATGCCGGACGAGAGAAGTGCAGCAAAGTAAGGGTAAGATTTTTGTACAGGGTTTGTTTGGTGTTTCGTGCACCTGGCAAACAAATCGATAGAAATGTCGGACTTTGCAAAATAAAGTTTATCTGATACAATGTTGCACATGAAATTTTGGCGGCTGTAGCTCAGCTGGATAGAGTACTTGGCTACGAACCAAGGGGTCGTGGGTTCGATTCCTGCCAGCCGCACCAAAAATTCATGTTTTACCAGACAAGAAAACGCTGTTACTATCTTGTTTTACGCGGCTGTAGCTCAGCTGGATAGAGTACTTGGCTACGAACCAAGGGGTCGTGGGTTCGATTCCTGCCAGCCGCACCAAAATTCGTAAGTGAGAGGGCCTGACGAGTGATTGTCGGGCCCTTTTTCTTTAAGTGTAAGCGCCTGAAAGTAAATGAAAATTTCCTCTCTCGACAGCTTCACCAGATGTCGAAACGCTGTTACAATGTTGTTTTTCGCGGCTGTAGCTCAGCTGGATAGAGTACTTGGCTACGAACCAAGGGGTCGTGGGTTCGATTCCTGCCAGCCGCACCAAAATTCGTAAGTGAAAAGGCCTGATGAGCAATCATCAGGCCTTTTTTATTTTAAGTGTAAGCCCTTGAAAGTAAATGAAAATTTCCTCTCTTGGCAGCTTCACCGGACGACTGAATGCTGTTACAATGTTGTCTTTCGCGGCTGTAGCTCAGCTGGATAGAGTACTTGGCTACGAACCAAGGGGTCGTGGGTTCGATTCCTGCCAGCCGCACCAAAATTCGTAAGATGAAAGGCCTGATGAGTGATCGTCAGGCCTTTTTTCTTTATTCCTTAGTTTTCGGGTTTGGCCGGGGCCGCCTGCTTTGCGCAGCGTCCCGACAGGATAGCCCGCTCAATCGAATCCGCCACCGCGCGGATCGCTTCCTGCGAACAATTGGCAGCCGATGCCTCCGGCACTTTCGGCGTCTTGCCTAGCTGGCGCCATGCCCACGCCGACAGCAGCACCACCGCAATCAAGGTCATCACTGTGCTGGATTGGATTTTCAATGCTGCTCCTTTAAAGTTTGAAATACTGGCGCCCGAAGGTTAGTCAGGCGCCCTGTCTTCCCCCGCCTATGCCACCACGTTGCGCGGCGCTCCCGCCACCCACGCCTCCACGTTGTCGATCAACTGGTCCGCCAGCACCTGCATCGCCTGCGAACTGGCCCACGCCGAATGGGGCGTGAGGATAAAATTCGGCAAGCGCAGGTTGAGCAGCGGGTTGTCGGCTGGCGGCGGCTCCTGCGTCAGCACGTCGAAGCCGGCGCCGCCGATCACGCCGGCGCGCAGCGCGTCGGCCAGCGCTTGCTCGTCCACCAGGCCGCCGCGCGCGGTGTTGATCAGCAGTGCGCTGCGCTTCATGCGCACCAGCTCCGACGCGCCGATCATGTTGCGGGTCTTGTCGTTCAAGGGCAGGTGCAAGCTCAATACATCGGACGTCTCCAGCAGATCGTCCCACGATACCTGCACAACACCTTCGTCCTCGACCGGAGAACGGTTGAACACCACGACCTCCATGCCGAACGCGCGCGCGATGGCTGCCACCGATTTGCCCAGCGCGCCGTAGCCGGCCAGGCCCAGGCGGCTGCCAGCCAGGTCGGCGATCGGATGGCCGAACAGGCAGAACTGTTCGGCCTTTTGCCACAGGCCTGCCTCGATGTCGGCGCGGTACGCCACCAGTTGCCGGCGCAGCGCCAGCATGAGCGCGAAGGTGTGCTCGGGCAGCGTGTTGACCGCGTAGTTGCGAATGTTGGAGACGGTGACACCGCGCGCGCGGCATGCGGCCAGGTCGATGATGTCGGTGCCGGTGGCCGATACCGCGATCATTTTCAGGTCGGGCAACTGGTCCAGCGCGTCCGCGCGCAACGGCACCTTGTTGGTGATGGCGATGGTGGCGCGGGCGTCGCGCAGGCGCGCGACCGCGTCGGCCGCTCTGGTGGCCGGATACTCGGTCCACGCGTGCGCAAACGACGGCTTGCGCACGTTGGCGATGACGCTGTCGCGGTCGAGGAAAACAATACGGTGTTGATCATCAGGTACAGAGGTCATGCGGCTAACTCCAGTGGTGAGGGCGCGGTGCGCGCCGCCGGCGGCGGCGCTTTCGGCAGGCGCATGCCCGGGTGGTTGGCAAACAGCTCGGCGACCCACTCCACGAACACCCGCACCTTGGCCGACAGGTGGCGGTTTTGCGGGTACACCACGTGCACCGGCAGCGGGTCGATGGTCCAGTCGTCGAGAATGGTGGTGAGGCGGCCGTCGGCCAGCATCGCCTCGATCACGAAGCCCGGGGTCTGGATGATGCCCAGTCCCGCCACGCCGGCCGCGATGTAGGCGTTGGTGTCGTTGACGGCGATCAGGCCGGGGAGGGTGACCTGCAGCCGTTCGCCGTCGCGGGTAAAGTCCCAGTCGAGGATTTTACCGCTGCGCGACGAAAAATAATTGACGCACTCGTGCTGCAGCAGTTCCTGCGGATGCGCGGGAACGCCCTGGCGCTGCAAATAGGACGGCGCTGCGCACGTAATAAAATTGAGCATGCCCACGCGGCGTGCGATCAGGCTCGAATCGACCAGCTGGCCGCCGCGCACCGCGCAATCGACGCCTTCCTCGATCAGGTCCACGCTGCGATCGCTGCACCCCATCTCCATCTGGATGTCCGGGTAGCGGGTGAAAAAATCGGGCATGGCGGGGATCAGCACGTCGTGCGCCAGGCCGGTGGGCACGTCCACCCGCAGCCGCCCGCTGGGGCTCAGGCGCGTGCGCGAAAGCGATTCCTCGGCGTCGCGCACATCGGACAGGATGCGCAGGCAGCGTTCATAATAGGCGGCGCCGTCGGCGGTGACGCTCACGTGGCGCGTGGTCCGGTGCAGCAGCTTGACCGACAGCGCCGTTTCCAGCGACGCGATCAAGGTGGAGACGGTGGCCTTGGGTAGTTGCAGGTTCTCCGCCGCGCGGGTGAAGCCGCCGGTGTCCACCACCTCCACAAAAACTTCCATCGCTTGTAGTTTATTCATGTAACACTCCCATTGTTCAAGATTCTGAACAATCAATTCAGTTTTGCCGTCTTTATCGGATTGTAGAACATGTTTAAGATTGCTGTACTGCACAAAGAAAAAGAAATGATTCCGGCGGCAGGCCCCAGTTGAAGGAAAGGATCAATCATGAAAAATCGGGATGGAATTTTTGCCACGATCGCCGTTGCGCTGACCACGGTCATGCTGGCGGGCGTCGTCTCCACCGATGCCTATATGCAGACGGCCAAGGCCGAAGTGCAAGGCGTTCGTGCCCTGACCGAAGTGGCCAGCGGCGACGTACTGGCATGTGCCGACACCTCGCTGGTCGCCAGCGACGCCTTGACGGTCACCCGATGAGCGCGCAAGCGAAGCTGGCGGCAGAGCAGCCGCTGCCCGAACTGTCCGACCGCATCAAGGTGCGGGCGCTGCAAGTGGGCGGTGCCGAAGGCCCGCTCGCGGCACGCCTGTACACCAGCGGCGATTCAGGTGAACGCGGTGCCGGCAAGCGCGACACCCTGCTGGTGTTCTTCCACCCGGGCGGTTTCGTGGGCGGCGACCTCGATGGCGCCGACATCTTCCTGCGCCATATGGCCGACGACAATCCGCACGTTGCCGTGCTGTCCTCGAGCTACACGCTGGCCACCGAGCGTTCATTCCCCGCAGCGGTGGAAGACGCCCACGCGGTGCTCAACTGGGCCAAGAAGAACAAGGCCAAGACGGCATGGACCGGCAAGCGCCTGCTGGTATGCGGTATCGAAGCCGGCGCCAACCTGGCCGCGGTGTGCGCGCTGATGTCGCGCGACCGTGGCGGTCCCGCACTGGCCGGCCAGATCCTGATCATGCCCATGCTCGACCCTGGATTGACCACCTGCTCGATGCGCGAAATGCAGCAGGCGCCGGAACTGCTGGAAGTGGCCGATGCCTGCGCCGCCGCCTACGCCGGCTACCTGCCCAACTGCGCCGACCGCACCCACCCGTACGCGTCGCCGCTGCAATCGAGCCGCCTGAAAAACCTGGCCCCCGCCCTGATCCTGTCCGCCGAGGACGATCCGCTGCGCGACGAGGCCGAACAGTATGGCGCCAAGCTGATTGCCAACGGTGTCAAGACCTCGGTGATCCGCATGCCCCCCGCGCTGCAGTCCGAAGCGGGCGAGCGCAACGAGTGCGCGTGCAAGTGCATCGCGCTCGGCGAGATCGCTACCTTTATCGCCGGTTTGGACCGCGCCGACGCGGCCCCGTTGTCACAGGAATAGCTGCCCGTACGTCTAATACCTGATTAGTACCCTTCACGTCCCCACTGGCTTGCCGGCGGGGCGCCCGACTCTTGTTGTCTTGTTTTTCGTGCTACGTCCGTGCTTGCGCCCGGCGCCGCCCTTTCTATTAATAATTTTCATTCAAAAAGGATATAAAATGAAAACCATTAAACAAATGACCGCTCTGGCAGGGCCGCTGGCCGCCGCCATGGCGCTGGCGGGCCTGGCCACCATTGGCCTCACCGGTTGCGAAGAAGCCAACAGCAAGAATGCCCAGGCCCAGGGCGCGCCGCAAGGCGGCCCGCCGGTGTCTGCCGCGGCGGTGGTCGAGAAGACCCTGACCGAAACCCAGGAATTCTCGGGCCGCCTCGAAGCGATCGAGCAGGTGCAGATCCGTCCACGCGTGGCCGGTTTTATTACCGCGATCAACTTCAAGCCCGGCAGCCAGGTGAAAAAGGGCGACGTGCTGTTCGTGATCGACGCCCGTCCGTTCCAGGCCGAAGCCAACCGCGCCGAAGCGGCTGCCGGTTCGGCGCGCGCCAAGGCCGAACTGGCCAAGCTCGAAATGAACCGTGCCGAAAAGCTGCTGGCCGATAAAGCCATCGCCCAGCGCGAATTCGACGAGCGTTCGTCCAACTTCAAGCAGCTCGACGCCGACGCCCGCGCCGCCCAGGCCCAGTACGAAGCGGCCAAGCTCAATGTGGATTACACGCGCGTGACGTCGCCAATCAGCGGCCGCGTGTCGAAAGCGGAAATCACGTTGGGCAACCTGGTCGATGCGTCGGCCGTGCTGACCTCCGTGGTCTCGCTGGAAAACATCTACGCGTCGTTCGACGGCGACGAAGAAACCTATTTGCGCGTGGGCGCCGCCGCCCACAAGGGCCAGCCGGCCGTGGTGCGTATCGGCCTGGCCAACGAAGAAGGCTTCCCGCACGAGGGCAAGCTCGAATTCGTCGACAACCAGCTCGACGCGCGCAGCGGTTCGGTGCGCATGCGTGCCCGTCTGGCCAATGACGACGGTTCGCTGGTGCCAGGCCTGTTCGCCCGCGTGCAACTGGCCGGTTCGACCGGCGCCAAGCCGGTCATGCTGATCAACGACCGCGCCGTGAGCACCGACCAGAATCGCAAGTTCGTCTTCGTGGTCGGCGCCGGCAACAAGGCCGAGTACCGTCCGGTCACGCTGGGCCCGCAGGTCGATGGCCTGCGCGTGGTGCGCTCCGGCCTGAAAACCGGCGAGAAGATTGTCGTCAACGGCCTGCAGCGCGTGCGCCCCGGCGCACCGATCACGCCGACCATGGTGGCGATGGACGCCGATCCGCTGGCCGCCAACGTGGCGCAGCCGGAAGCCAAAAAAGATGAAAAAGTCGCCGCAGTCGCTGATGCGAAAGCCGGCACTACCAAGGAATAATTAAAATGAACATCTCCCGATTTTTTGTCGACAAGCCGATTTTCTCGGCCGTCCTGTCGATCATTATTTTTGTGGCCGGCTTGATCTCGATCTTCAAGCTGCCGATCTCCGAGTACCCGGACGTGGTGCCGCCATCGGTGGTGGTGCGCGCGCAGTACCCGGGCGCCAACCCCAAGATCATTGCCGAAACCGTGGCCGCGCCGCTGGAAGAGCAGATTAACGGCGTCGAGAACATGCTGTACATGTCCTCGCAAAACACGTCCGACGGCGCCCTGGCGCTGACCGTCACCTTCAAGATCGGCACCAACGTCGAGCAGGCTGAAACGCAGGTGCAGAACCGCGTCCAGCGCGCCTTGCCACGGCTGCCGGAAGAGGTGCGCCAGATCGGCGTGACGACCGTCAAGTCGTCGCCCAATCTGACCATGGTGGTCCACCTGCTGTCGCCGAATGGCCGCTACGACGACCTGTACCTGCGTAACTATGCGGTGCTGAACGTCAAGGATCAACTGGCGCGCCTGCCCGGCATGGGCGAGGTGCAGCTGTTCGGTTCCGGCGACTACGCCATGCGTGTATGGCTCGATCCGCAAAAAGTCGCTGCGCGCGGCATGACCGCCGGTGACATCGTCGATGCGATCCGCGAGCAGAACGTGCAGGTCGCGGCAGGTGTGATCGGCCAGGGCCCGAGCAAGGGCGCGGACTTCCAGCTCACCGTCAACACCCACGGCCGCCTGCAAAGTGAAGAAGAATTCGGCAACATCATCGTCAAGGCCAGCGCCGACGGCGCCGTCACGCTGCTCAAAGACGTGGCGCGCCTGGAAATGGGTTCGAACTCGTACGCACTGCGCTCGCTGCTGAACAACAAGTCGGCTGCCGCGATTCCGATTTTCGAAGCACCGAATGCCAACGCGCTGCAACTGTCGGCCGACGTGCGCTCCACCATGGAACGCCTGTCGAAAGACTTCCCGGAAGGCGTCGCCTACGACATCGTCTATGACCCGACCCAGTTCGTGCGCGAATCGATCAAGTCGGTGATCCACACGCTGATCGAAG